>ERZ808051.1425-NODE-1425-length-15956-cov-4.889225_pt1 | contig 15956 bp, 14 predicted proteins | sample MGYA00380199_ERZ808051 | MGnify/ENA primary metagenome ERZ808051 (study PRJEB31490, sample SAMN06133391) | mouse gut metagenome | isolation source: J11 | host: mice | place: China: Chengdu | collected 2015-05 ...
TCGCAGCCGTCCTCCGCCTCCCAGCACATTTTCCGCTTGTCGGTTTTCCCGTCCCGGTCATAGTATTCAAAGGAGCGGTTGGCGATCAGCTCCGCGTAAAGCCCGCCGTCTCCCGCATAGTTGATGTCTTCAAAGAAAATGCCGTAGAGCATGGGGCTGATATCGCATATTTTTTCTGATGGAATGATTGTGAGCTCTGTCATATTTTTCCTCTTTCAAATGGATTAGTGATTTTTCGTGCGTCGCAGCGCACATGGAATCGGAAGTGTACACAGTGTCTTTCCGTGTCAAAATTGTACCATAATTTTACCCGGGGAAAAAGGGATTTATTGGTCAAGCGGCTTCGTATGGGCGATATTAACAAAAATTTTCCTATTTTTTAATTTTTCTATACTTTTTGCATATAAGTATGATATAATGAAGAAAAATCATTTCAGCTATGGAGGAAAATGTATGGATATCAAAGAGTTTACAGATATGGAGGAGTTTGAAAGGATTATGGCAAACTGGGCAAAGGCGACAGGACTGGCTACTGTGGCTGTAGGCTCTGACGGGAAATACATTTCCGAATGCTATAATTTTACGGATTTCTGTATTAAGCTGACAAGGGGAAGCGCAGAGGGATGTGCCCGGTGCGAAAAATGTGACAGGGAGGGGCAGGGTGTGTATCATTGTCATGCAGGTCTGATCGATTTTGGCATTCCTCTGGAGGTGGACGGGATCAAGGTCGGGTCGGTCATCGGCGGACAGGTTCTTCCCGAGGACCCGGATGAGGCAAGGTTCCGCCAGGTGGCGAGGGAGATCGGCGTCAACGAGGATCAGTACATAGAGGCGTTACATGGGGTTAATGTGCGTTCGGAAGAAATGATCAATGCTTCCGCGGAGCTTTTGGGGCAGGTATTAAATCATTTTATCAATGCGGAATATACAAAGAAAAAGAGCGTGGTTGTTTTTGATAAGCTTTCCAACGGAGTAAATTCCACGCATGCGCTGGTGGAGCAGATCGCCATGAAGACGACGGAATTGAAAGCGCTGCAGAATAAGCAGAAGATACTTGCGCTGAACGCCAGCATCGAGGCGGCAAGGGCAGGAGAGAAGGGCGCGGGCTTCTCTGTTGTGGCAAAGGAGGTTGGCAAGCTCTCCGAGCAGAGTACGCTTGTAAATAAGGAAGTGGAGGACATAGTTCAGAAGATCGTGGATACGGTAGAGGCGATGCGTAGTTAAACACACAGACAGGGGGGCTGCCTGGGCGCTGTAATCTGGTGGATTCGCCCATCGGCGGCAATCTCACGCTCACCGTCACCGGTCTGTTTTCTGATTTTTTAAATTAGGACACTTTTTCAATAAATAGTGTCTTTTCTTTACTGTGGGCGGAAATTATGTTATTATGGCATTAGTAACATGAAAGAGAGGTATAGTAATGAATCCGTATTATCTTGCAATCGATATCGGAGCATCCAGCGGACGGCATATTCTGGCACATATGGAGAACGGCCGGATGTTGCTGGAGGAGGTTCATCGTTTTCCCAACGGCATGGTGGAGAAGGACGGCGAAAACGTGTGGGATGTGGATGAGCTGTTTAAGCAGATCAAGGCCGGAATGAAAAAGTGCGCGGAGCTTGGCAAGGTGCCGGCAAGCGTAGGCATCGATACATGGGGAGTTGATTTTGTCCTGCTGGACGAGAAGGGGAACCGTATCGGCAATGCGGTGGCATACCGCGACGGTCGGACGGTGGGCATGGACGAGGAGGTGTATAAGATTATCTCCGAGGACGACCTCTATGCGCGCACCGGCATTCAGAAGCAGCAGTTTAATACCATTTACCAGCTCATGGCGCTGAAGGTCAAGAAGCCGGAGCAGCTGGCACAGGCCAGGACCATGCTGATGATGCCGGATTATTTCCATTATCTGTTGTCCGGAGTTGCCGTCACGGAGTATACCAATGCGACCACCGGCCAGCTGGTAAGTCCCGAGACGAAGCAGTGGGATATGGAGCTGATTGAAATGCTGGGATATCCGAAACAGATTTTCCAGAAAATTGTGACTCCCGGCACTGTGCTGGGCGACCTGACCCCGGAGCTGCAGAAGGAGCTGGGCTTTAACTGCAAGGTTGTGGCGCCGGCAACGCACGACACCGGTTCGGCGGTCATGGCGGTTCCGGCAAGCAGTGACAACGCGCTGTATATCAGCTCCGGCACATGGTCCCTTATGGGGACGGAGCTGATGGAGGCAAACTGTTCTCCTGAGAGCAAGGCAAACAATCTGGCCAATGAAGGAGGGTATGATTACCGCTTCCGCTATTTGAAGAATATCATGGGCTTGTGGATGATTCAGTCTGTGAGGAAGGAGATTGCCGCCGATATGAGCTTTGGAGAGATATGCGGCCAGGCGGCGGAATGCAGTATTCCTTCTATCGTGGACTGTAACGACAACAGATTTCTGGCTCCCGCAAATATGACAAGGGAGGTGCAGGAGGCGTGCAGGGAATCCGGACAGCCGGTTCCGGAGGGAGTTGCCGAAACCGCTTCTGTCATTTACAACAGTCTTGCCAGATGCTATGCAGAGACCATCGACCAGATCAGAGAGATCACAGGCCAGAAGTATGACTGCATACATATTGTTGGCGGCGGCTCCAATGCAGACTATCTGAACAAGCTTACCGCGGAAGCAACCGGTCTTACCGTATATGCGGGACCGGGGGAGGCAACTGCGATTGGAAATCTTGCAGCGCAGATGATTGCGGCAGGAGAGCTCAAGGATTTGAAGGCGGCCAGAGCCTGTGTGTTTGAGTCCTTCGATATCCAGAAATACGAGCCGGTGAAAAAGCAGGCGTAAGACAGGCCCGGGATGCTGCGGCAGACAGGGATGTGACTGTGGCCGGGGCTTTGCCGGAAAAAGTAAAAAATCATATGCATATTATCTAATTATGAATGTAAATAAAGAAAGCGAGGAAAAAAGGAAATGAACAGATTTGAATCCGCAAAGGAGATTTACGCATCCTACGGAGTAGACGTAGAGGCGGCGATGAAGACCTGTATGGAGGCGCCTGTAGCTCTGCACTGCTGGCAGGGCGACGACGTTATCGGCTTTGACCATGACGGCCCTCTGACAGGAGGTATCCAGACCACCGGCAATTATCCTGGAAAGGCAAAGACGCCCGAACAGCTGATGGCAGACATGGACAAGGCGCTGAGCCTGATGCCCGGAAAGAAGAAGCTGAACCTGCATGCATCCTATGCCATTTTTGAGCCCGGCGAGTTTGCCGACCGCGACAAGCTGGAGCCTAAGCATTTTAAAAAGTGGGTGGATTTTGCAAAGGAGAGGAATATGGGTATCGACTTTAACCCTACCTTCTTCTCTCATCCTAATATGAAGGACGGTCTTACCCTGTCCAGCCCTGACGAAAATATCAGAAAGTTCTGGATCGACCACGGCAAGGCATGTATCCGTATCTCGCAGTATTTTGCAGAGGAGACCGGAGTGCCCTGCGTTATGAATATCTGGACGGGCGACGGCTTTAAGGATGTTCCTGCCGACAGGATGGGGCCCAGAATGAGATATAAGGATTCCATTGAGCAGATCCTTTCCGAGCCCTTTGACAGAAGCAAGGTAAAGCCCTGCGTGGAGTCTAAGGTATTCGGCATCGGCGTGGAGGCGTTTACGGCGGGAAGCGCGGAGTTTACCTTAAGCTTTGCGGCTACGCATGAGGGCTGCCTGCCTTTGATGGATAACGGACATTATCATCCCACAGAGGTGGTTTCCGACAAGATTCCCGCTCTGCTTTGCTTCTATCCTGAAATTGCGTTACATATCACCAGACCTATCCGCTGGGACAGCGACCATGTGGTTTTGTTTGACGATGAGACGAAGGAGATGGCAAAGGAGATCGTCAGATGCGACGGTCTGAATCGTGTCTATATGGCTTTGGATTATTTTGACGCAAGCATCAACCGTGTGTCGGCGTGGGCGGTAGGCTTCAGAAGCTGGGAGAAGGCGCTGCTCGCTGCGCTTTGTACTCCCAATGCAGCTCTTAAGAAGCTTCAGGACGAGGCTAATTTCACCGAGCTGATGGTGGAGCAGGAGGCGGTGAAGCTTCTTCCTCTGGGCGACATCTGGGAGGAGTACTGCAAGCGCTGCGGCGTTGTTTCCGACAGGGAGTTCTACGCTGAGGTCAAGAAGTATGAGGACGAGGTTCTCTCCAAGAGATAAATGCATGAAACAGGCACGGCGGGGCATCTAAAGGATGCCCCGCCGTTACTGGCTTAAAATAAAGGGGCCGCTGCAAAACAAAGGTTTAATGAGCTTTGCAGCAGCCCCTTTTTCGGAAAAATTCATTAAAATGACTGGGGGAGGATTGCGGCGGCGATCCTGTTTTGAATCAGTGTCTCAGGGAAGCCCACCTCTCTGACCAGCCTTACCGCTTCCCCAACCTCGCCTATATGCTCGTGGCCGTGGCTGTCGCTGGAGAGGATCACGGGGCAGGAGAGCATGGCGCAGGCGTCCAGCAGCCTTGCCGCGTTTGCCCGACAGTCCCTGCGGTAGCTGTCAGGCAAAAGGGAGACGTTATTCAGCTCCGGCATGACCCCTGCGGACAGGGCGGCGGTCACCAGCTCCCGGTAGTCCACCGGGAAACGGGAATCGTCGCAGTGTCCGATAAAACGGACTTTTGGATGGCGCATGGCATGAATGTAGGCGCGGGTGTTTTCCCCGGCTGAACCGGAGGCATAGATGGGTCTGTGCATGCTTATAATGCAGAAATCCAGCGTTTTAAGTATTTCGTCCGGGATGTCCAGGGCGCCGTGGGCATCGAGAATATTGGCCTCGGCGCCGTAGCGTAAGCTTACGCCGAAGCGTGTCCGCTCGCACAGAAACAGACTGCGGAAGTAGGACAGGCCCGCGGAGCCCATGCTTGCCGGTCCGTGGTCGCTGATGCCCAGCAGCTCGATGCTGCGTCTTGCGGCTTCCTTTGCCATATCAGTGATTCTGTCCCTGGTGCCGTGGCCGCTGGCGCAGGTGTGTGTGTGCAGGTCTGCCTTTATGTATGTGGTTTCGGGTGAAAGCGTATTATTAGAAGCCATTTTTATACCTCCCTGCCCGCTTTAGCGGGCATCAATTCAATATTTGGAAGTTTACTTCCAAACTTATACCCCTTTGCGTGATTTGGCTCGCGTACCAATGTATGGCTCTGCATGCAATGGATAGTGTTAACAACCTGGCGCGAAATTCTTTCCTCGAGATTTTAGTGCAGGCTGCTGTTTGGAAGAAGCCTATTGTATGAAAGCCTGTTTAGCGGTCTATAGCCTTAGAATAAGCAATTTGCCGTATTTGTCTGCTCAGTGCGTCAGCTGCGCGGCGGATTTTGAAAAGTCATGGCGATTTCTACGCCCACTCTATCTTTGTCAAGTCATCCCACAATGTTCCTGCTTTTTCCAGAACAGCGTCTCTGTCTTTTTTATGCAAAGCTTCAAACAATGTGATCGTAAGCTTCCTGTCTTTTTTCTTATATTTGCCCACCACATTTCCGTCCAACATAAGCGCCGGCATGACGATTCCCGCCAGGTTAAATATGCCTCTTATGTTTTCAGGCGCAAGGAACAGGCTTTCCTTCTTCTCATATCCCAGCATAAGCTGGTCGAAGCCCGCAAGGAACAGGCATTTGGGGATATCATGATGACAGGTCTTGCCGTTTTCTATGTAATAATAGGTCTTGCCGCCGCATTCGGCAGCCCTTGCGGGAAGCTTTGAGAGCCATTTCTTTACCTCGGCGGCTGATTTACGGAAATAGTACTGCGCATCGTGGATCGTAGCCGGAGCGAAATGCGTAAAGTACCGTCTGGCAATCTCCAGCATCGCTTCTTCCTCCGGAATCGGGGTAAACTGCGGAGACAGGCAATACTCCTTTTTCTCCTGTACGGTATAATTTATAAATCCCCTCTCGCACAGCTCCCTTATGCCCCCGCCCCACGGCTCAAACATGCTTTCTTCCTCGCAGGGGGTCATGCCGTGTTCACGGCAGGCGGCTTTTAGCTCGTCACGGCTCTGAGGCATGATTTCGACGGCTTTGAGGATAATATCCGCAAAAAATTTCTGCCGCTCCGGGGTCAGCGCCCAGCTGTCCCGCCGGTTCCAGTAGGTGTATCCGCGCCAGTCGTTCCGCCTGTAATCTCTGCCGTTATTGCAGTGCATAAACAACGGAAGATCGACCTCTGCAAAAACGTGGACTGTACCGCGCAGGGTCCAGTTTTTTGCCAGGCCTTCCCGGACGGTATCTTCGCTGTAATCGGTGCACCGGATCATGAGTGAATGGAACACGTTTGTCATAAACTGAGACTGTATGCCGCAGAGATCGCGCACGACTGTCAGCTTGTCCGCCGGGGTAATCAGGTAATGGTTCGCCAGCCGCCGGAGCTTTATTTCTTCAGTTGTCATTGTATACCTCTCAATATCCCATGCTTGGGAACGGTTCCTTATTCTGCCTCGGTTCTGGAAAGTCAAAAACATTCCTCGACCTTTGATACGGTTTCGGAGATGCCTGTGGATTCGCTCCAGTCGATATTATGAATAGCTTGTATTCGGAATGTATTTCCTGTTTATTCAGTATGCCCTCTATCTGCAAAAAAGTCAAGAAAAATCACAGCTTCCCACAGGAAACCAACAAAAATAAAAATAAATCCACAAAAATACACGCAAAAAATATGACAGATGATTGACATTTAGGGTGTATGGGTTTATACTTATAAATAGATTTTTCGGACGGATAAACAAGCCTGTATTTGGCGGGCTGGGATAATAAAAATATAAGTTCACCCACAGGGCGGGAAGGAGTAAAAATGGCTAAGTATTACACTCAGGAAATTCCAAAGACAGAGAGAATTCCGAAGCTGGTGGCACATTTGTATGCCAAGATGCCTGAGATAGAATCTGCGAGGGCGAGACTGATCACCGAATCCTATCAGGCGACGGAGGATAAGCCCATTATCATGAGGCGTGCCCTTGCCTTTGAACATATTCTGGACAATATTCCCATTATCATAAGAGAAAATGAACTGATCGCAGGCAGCACGACCATTGCGCCCAGAGGCTGTCAGACCTACCCCGAGTTTTCCTATAAATGGCTGGAGGCGGAGTTTGAGACGGTGGCGACCCGTAAGGCGGACCCCTTTTACATAGCTGAGCAGACCAAGAGGGAGCTGCTTGAGGCGGACGCGTACTGGGAGGGCAAGACCACCAGCGAGCTTGCAACCTCGCTTATGGCGCCGGAGACCCTGAAGGCCATGGAGCATAATATTTTTACTCCCGGCAACTATTTTTACAATGGTGTGGGTCATGTGACCGTACAGTATGACAGGGTGCTTGCCGTTGGATTCCAGGGAATTATCGAGGATGTGGAGAAGGAGCTGGCTGGCTGCAATCCCGGAGCTGCGGATTACTGTACGAAGGTTCCGTTTTTACAGGCGGTGATCATAAGCTGCAGGGCGGTCATCCGCTATGCCCAGAGATATGCGGATCTGGCGCAGAAGGAGGCTGAAAACTGCGCCGACGCCGTCAGGAAGCAGGAGCTTCTGCAGATTGCGGCAAACTGCCGTAATGTGCCTGCAAGGGGGGCTGAAAGCTTCTATGAGGCGTGCCAGAGCTTCTGGTTCGTGCAGCAGCTTCTGCAGCTGGAGTCCAGCGGACATTCCATTTCCCCCGGACGTTTTGACCAGTATATGTATCCTTATTATAAGAAGGATCTGGATGGGGGGAAGCTGACCCGGGAATTTGCACAGGAACTTCTGGACTGCATCTGGGTGAAATTAAACGACCTGAACAAGTGCCGGGATGCGGCAAGCGCGGAAGGGTTCGCAGGCTACAGCCTTTTCCAGAATCTGATCGTGGGCGGGCAGGACAAAGAGGGAAACGATGTGACAAACGACCTGTCCTTCATGTGCATCAGCGCGTCCAAGCATGTTTTCCTGCCGCAGCCGTCTCTTTCCATCCGTGTTTGGAACAAGACGCCCCATGACCTGATGATAAAGGCGGCGGACCTGACAAGGACGGGCATCGGGCTGCCGGCATATTATAACGACGAGGTTATCATTCCTTCGCTCCAGAGCAGAGGGCTGACCCTGGAGGATGCCAGAGAGTATAATATCATAGGCTGCGTGGAGCCTCAGAAGGCGGGAAAGACGGAGGGCTGGCACGATGCCGCCTTCTATAATATGTGCCGTCCTCTGGAGCTGGTGTTCTCCAACGGCTGGGATAAGGGAGAGAAAATCAGCATAGAGACCGGCAGGGTGGAGGATATGGCCACCTTTGAGGAATTTTACGACGCATATAAGAAGCAGATGGATTACAACATTTCGCTGCTTGTCAACGCGGACAACGCCATCGATGTGGCGCATGCGGTCAGATGCCCGCTGCCCTTCCTCTCCTGTATGGTGGACGACTGTATCAAGAGAGGAAAGACCGTTCAGGAGGGCGGCGCAATATACAACTTTACCGGGCCCCAGGGCTTTGGCATAGCGAATATGGCGGATTCCCTGTATGCGGTGAAAAAGCTGGTGTTCGACGAAAAGAAGGTTACGCTTGCAGAGTACAAGCGCGCCCTTGCCATGAACTACGGGCAGGGCTTTGACGCGGTGAGCGCCGGGGAGATCGTTGCCCAGATCGCAGGGGAGATGGCAAGAAACGGCATGACCGTGGACGAAGGGCAGATTGCCGCAATGATCCAGACCGTGATGGAAACGGAGCTGCCTGCGGAGGAAAAGAAGAAATACGAAGATCTGAGGGCAATGATAGACGAGGTGCCCAAGTTTGGCAACGATGTTGAGGAAGTGGACATGTTTGCCAGAGATGTGGCATATACATACACGAAACCGCTTCTTAATTACCGTAATCCCCGGGGAGGGCAGTTCCAGGCGGGGCTTTACCCTGTGTCTGCGAATGTGCCTCTGGGCGCCCAGACAGGCGCCACGCCCGACGGCAGACTGGCGCATACGCCGGTGGCGGACGGCGTTTCTCCCTCTGCGGGAAAGGATGTGTTCGGACCTACGGCGGCGGCAAACTCCGTTTCAAAGCTGGACCACGGCATTGCCTCCAACGGCACGCTGTTTAACCAGAAATTCCACCCCACGGCGCTTTCCGGCGAGAAGGGCCTGGAGAATTTTGTGGCGCTGATCCGTTCTTATTTCGACCAGAAGGGCAGCCATATGCAGTTTAATGTGGTGGACAGGGAAACCCTTCTGGACGCACAGGCCCATCCGGACAAATATGCGCACCTGGTTGTGCGTGTGGCGGGATACAGCGCACTGTTTACCACTCTTTCCAAGTCTCTGCAGGACGATATTATCCGCAGGACGGAGCAGGGATTCTAGCGCGGAAAGCTGTGGCCTGTGCCGTTTCCGGCGGCACGGCGGGCGGGAAGCGTTTGCGGCAAGATAAAGTCAGAAAATCAGGAAAGCGGGAAACAGGGAGCGGATATGGATTATTTACAGACTAAGGGACGAATTTTTGATATTCAGCGGTATTCCATACACGACGGCACGGGCATCCGCACCATCTGTTTTTTAAAGGGCTGTGTGCTCCGGTGCAAATGGTGCTGCAATCCGGAGTCCCAGGAATATGCCGTTCAGGAGATGACGGTCCGGGGCAAAAAGAAGATTATCGGGCGGGATGTGACGGTGGCGGAGGTCATGGAGACCGTGGAGAAGGACAGACCATATTATAACCGTTCCGGCGGCGGGCTGACTCTTTCCGGCGGCGAGAGCCTGTGCCAGCCGGATTTTGCCAGGGATCTGCTTCATGCGGCGAAATCGGCGGGAATCAATACGGCGATGGAGAGCATGGGCTGTGCAGGATGGGAGACGGTGGAACGGCTTCTGCCCTATCTGGACCACTATTTGTTGGATATAAAGCATATGGACAGCGAGAAGCACAAGGAGTTCACCGGGAAGGGGAACGAGCTGATGCTGGAGAATGCAAAAAAGATTGCGGCATTCCGGGGCGTTCGCCTCAGCATCCGGGTGCCGGTGATTCCCACCTTTAACGACACGCCCGAGGAGATCAGGGCGATTGCGGCATTTGCCCAAAGGCTGCCCGGCGTGGAGGACATTTACCTGCTGCCGTATCACAGGCTGGGTCAGGACAAGTACGAGGGCTTGGGCAGAAAATACGAGCTGCCGGATATCCTGCCGCCTGAGCCCGCCCATATGGAGCTGCTCAAGGGCGTTGTGGAGAGTAACACAAGCTTAAGGTGCCAGATCGGGGGCTGAGGAAACAGACCGGACGGTTTCTGGCTTGGGACCGGAGAAGGCATAAGCGTCAGGAGGTGTAAACATGGACTGGCTGGATGACAAAAACAAGCAGCGTATCGTGCAGGAGCTGGTGCCCGGCAAACAGATCACGCTGGCGCATATTATCGCAAGCCCTGACAAAATCCTATATGAGAAGCTGGGCTTAAACCCTGCGATGGATTATTCCCGGGCGGCTATCGGCATTATGACCGTATCTCCTGCGGAGACGGCGATCATCATGGCGGATGTGGCGATCAAATCCGCGGCGGTGGACCTGGGATTTGTGGACAGGTTCAGCGGCTCGCTGATTATCACGGGGACGGTCTCCGAGGTGGAGGCTTCCGAGCAGGCGATCCTGGATTATGTGAGGGACGAGCTGAGATACACGGTCTGTAATATGACCCGCACATAATCTGCCGGAAAGTATATGGCGGTGCTATGAAACGAATTATTTTAATGGGACGCAGCGAAAGCGGGAAAACTACGTTAAAGCAGGCGCTGAGCGGAGAAAAGGTCCATTATTACAAAACACAATATATTCATTATAATGACGTATTGATCGACACGCCGGGAGAATACGCCCAGACCCATCATCTGGGCTACGCGCTGGCGCTGTACGCCTATGAGGCGGATGTGGTGGGGCTGCTTGTGGCGGCAACCGAGCCCTATACCCTTTTCCCACCCAATATCACCTGTATGGTGAACAGGGAGGTTATCGGCATTGTCACCAAGATAAACGACCCGAAGGCAAACCTGCCTTTAGCCGAGCTTTGGCTGCGCAATGCGGGGTGCAGGGACATTTTCTTTGTGGATTCGGCAACGGGCGAGGGCGTGGATAAGCTCCTGCAGCACTTGAACGGGGGCGACACCACCGAAATCCCACAAAATAACAATGAAAACGACACGAATCAACATATAACGGGTTGACTTGTGTGGTATATAGGCTTATAATTAAGTCAAGAAATAACAAACCATCAGGAGGAATCAAAATGCAAAACGAGTATGAAATCAAAAAAGAGATTTGCGACATCGGCAAGAGAATTTACAACAGGAACATGGTTGCTGCAAACGACGGTAACATTTCTGTCAAGCTCAGCGACAACGAATTCCTTTGCACGCCTACCGGCGTATCCAAGGGCTTCATGACTCCCGAGTATATCTGTAAGGTAGACGCACAGGGCAATGTGATCCAGGCAAACGGCAATTTTAAGCCCTCATCCGAGATCAAGATGCATATGAGGGTATATCAGGAGAGACCGGACGTGAGATCCGTAGTTCATGCTCATCCCGTATATGCCACCAGCTTTGCCATCGCAGGCATTCCTCTGACACAGCCCATCATGCCCGAGGCGGTAATCGCTCTTGGCTGCGTGCCTATTGCAAAGTACGGCAGACCTTCCACCATGGAGATTCCGGACGCGGTTTCGGAGTATGTACAGTATTTTGACGCGGTGCTGCTTGAGAGCCACGGCGCGCTGACCTATTCCGATTCCCTGCTCAACGCATACCTGAAGATGGAGTCCGTGGAGTTTTACGCACAGCTTCTGTATCAGTCCAGACTTCTGGGCGGTCCCAAGGAATTCACCCCTCAGCAGGTGGAGGAGCTCTATGAGATCAGAAGACAGTTCGGCATGAAGGGACGTCATCCGGCTAACCTCTGCCCGAATCTGAAGGAAGGCCAGCCCAGCTGCCATAACTGCGGCGGACACTGTGGCGAGCACAAGGCAGGCGCGGCATCTCCCGATCTGGTAGCAGAGATCACCAAGAAGGTCATCGAGCAGCTTGGCAAATAAAAATCTGCAGGGAAACCGATAAAAATTTCTGAGTGAAGATTCACTGAGAAGCTGAAGCATTCAGGAAATCCGGTTATGGGCAGAAATTAAGCTTCGGGGAAATTTTGGGATAAAATATTGAAATCAGTGCCCGTGGAAGGCGGGCATATGGGTGTAAAAATGAACAATATTGAGATAGAATCCATTGTCCGCGAGGTTTTAAACAAGACCTCGGGCAGTCAGGGCGCACCCGGGCAGGGTAAGCTTACGGAGGCAAACGGAGGGCAGGTACAGATCTCGATGCCCCTTGCCCTGGCGGTAAAGCTCATCGGCAGGATCGAGGAGAAGGCCGCCGAGTGGGGGATGAGAGTGGTGACGGCGGTGTCGGACGCTTCCGGCAGGCCCGTTGCGGTTCACTGCATGGACGGTGCTTACATGGGCAGCTTTGACGTGGCCTTGAACAAGACATACACATCCATAGCGTTTCAGATGTCTACCGCGGAGCTGGCAGGCTTAAGCCAGCCGGGGGAAAGCCTTTATGGAATCCAGTTCACCAATGAGGGCAGGATTGTTATCTTCGGCGGCGGAGAGGTCCTGAAGCGTAATGGAGTCATTATTGGAGCGCTGGGCGTCAGCGGTGGAAGCGCGAAGCAGGACACCGAGTTGGCTGCCTACGGAAAATCCATTTTTGAGGAGGTAATCACGTGCTTGTAAATGAGAGCTTGGTACAGGACATTGTACAGGAGGTTGTAGCAAAGCTGAATATTTCTGAGCCGGCGGCAAAATACCACGGGGTATTTACCGACATGAACGACGCTATTGCGGCGGCGAAGAAGGCGCAGGCTGTTGTGCGCAGAATGTCCCTTGACCAGAGAGAACAAATTATTTCAAATATCCGCAGGAAGACCCATGAAAATGCGGAGGCGTTGTCCAGGATGGCGGTCAATGAGACCGGCATGGGCAATGTGGGGGATAAGATCATAAAGCATCATCTTGTTGCGGACAAGACGCCGGGAACGGAGGACCTGAAGACCGTTGCCTGGTCCGGAGACAGGGGACTGACCCTGATCGAGATGGGACCCTTCGGCGTTATCGGAGCGATCACTCCCTGCACCAATCCCAGCGCAACCGTTATCTGTAATTCCATCGGCATGATAGCGGCGGGCAACACGGTGGTTTTCAATCCCCACCCTGCAGCCGTAAAGACCTCCATGTTTGCGCTGAATCTGATCAATGAGGCGTCTCTTGAGGCAGGCGGCCCCGACAATGTGGCATGTACCGTGGAAAAGCCCACGCTTGAGTCCAGCAATATTATGATGAAGCATAAGGACATTCCGCTGATTGCGGCAACCGGCGGTCCCGGCGTGGTAACCGCGGTTCTTTCCTCCGGAAAGAGAGGCATCGGCGCTGGCGCGGGAAATCCGCCCGCTGTGGTGGACGAGACGGCGGATGTGAGGAAGGCGGCAAGGGATATCGTAAACGGATGTACCTTCGACAACAATCTTCCCTGCATCGCGGAGAAGGAGATCGTGGCGGTGGATTCCATTGCCGACGAGCTGATGAATTACATGATAACCGAGCAGAACTGCTACCTGATTTCCAAGGAGGAGCAGGAAAGGCTGGTTGCCACGGTTCTTACGCCCAAGGGACTGAACCGCAAATGTGTGGGACGTTCCGCGAAGGTTCTGCTTGGCATGATCGGGGTCAATGTGCCTGATAATATCCGCTGTATTGTGTTCGAGGGAGAGAAAGAGCATCCTCTGATTGCGGAAGAACTGATGATGCCTATTCTGGGCATGGTCCGCGCAAAGGACATCGACGACGCCATTGAGAAGGCAGTATGGCTGGAGCACGGCAACCGTCACTCCGCACATATTCATTCCAAGAACATTGACAATATTACAAAATACGCAAGAGAAATCGACACAGCCATCCTGGTAAAGAATGCGCCCTCTTACGCGGCGCTTGGGTTTGGCGGGGAAGGCTACTGCACCTTTACCATTGCCAGCCGTACCGGCGAGGGTCTGACCAGCGCGAAGTCCTTTACCAAGAGCAGACGCTGCGTCATGTCAGACAGTCTCTGCATACGGTAGTAAGGTTTTGTATCTGAGCGAAGCAAAAAGAACGGATATAAAAACGGAAATAAAATCGGCGATTGACCGTAAAATAAGAAAGGAGAGCAAGAAATGGCTGATACGGCACAGATTGAAGAAATAGTAAAGCAAGTGTTGGCAAGCATGTCCGGAAGCGCGGCAGCGGCGGCGCCTGCGGCATCAGGCAGCGCGGCAGCCGGCACCATACCCAAGACTGCGCATGTAGCAATGCTGACCAGTCTGGAGCATTTTGACGTAAAAGAATTCCCCATGCCTGAGGTTGGGGATGACGATATTCTGGTAAAGGTGGAGGGCTGCGGCGTCTGCGGAACCGATGCCCATGAGTTTAAGAGAGATCCCTTCGGCCTGATTCCCGTGGCTCTGGGCCATGAGGGCACCGGCGAGATCGTAAAGATGGGCAAGAATGTCAAAAAGGACAGTGCCGGTAAGGAGCTGAAGCTTGGAGACAAGGTTGTCACCTGTATGATTTTCAAGGATAACCCTGACATCACCATGTATGACCTGAACAAGCAGAATGTAGGCGGCGCCGATGTATACGGACTGCTTCCCGACGACGATATTCATCTGAACGGCTGGTTTTCCGATTATATTTTGATCAGGGGCGGTTCTACCGTGTTTAATGTAAGCGATCTTGACCTGTATTCCAGAGTTCTGATCGAGCCCTGCGCGGTATTGGTTCACGCAGTGGAGAGGGCAAAGAGCACGGGGATTCTCCGCTTTAACTCCAGGGTTGTGGTACAGGGCTGCGGACCTATCGGCCTGATCTGTATTGCGATTCTGCGCACCATGGGTATCAACAATATTGTGGCGGTGGACGGCGAAAACAAGCGTCTTGAGTTTGCAAAGGAGCTCGGCGCTTCCGATTATGTAAACTTCAAGGACCACAAGGGAATCGAGGCGCTTTCCGCAGCGGTGGCGGAGAAGTTTGAAGGACATCTGGCGGATTTTGCGTTCCAGTGCACAGGCTCTCCCGCGGGGCATTCCAATATCTATAAGTTCATCCGCAACGGCGGCGGACTTTGCGAGCTGGGATTCTTCATCAACGGCGGCGACGCGACCATCAATCCCCACTTTGACATCTGCTCCAAGGAGATCACGACCGTGGGCTCCTGGGTATATACCCTGAGAGATTACGCAACCACCTTTGATTTCTTAAAGAGCGCCAAAAAGATAGGTCTTCCCATCGACAAGCTGATTACCCATACCTATCCTCTGGAGGAGATCAACGAAGCGCTGAAGACAAATCTCGCCATGACAGGATTAAAGATCGCAATTATCAATAAGTAACCATAGCCTGTAAAACAGGGTAAAAACCAAAATGGAAGCGAGGAATCCATGGAAGAAGCGGTAGGACTTTTGGAGGTGTACGGGCTGACCTGTGCATTTATGGCGGCAGATGCGGGCTGTAAGGCGGCGGACGTCAGGCTGGAGACCTTTGATAAAAACAAGCCGGCAAACGCAGACAAACTGCCTGTGCCTTTGCTGGTGACGATCAAGTTCCGCGGAAGTGTCGCGGCGGTGGAGGCTGCGATGGCAGCGGGGGAGGAGATGGCAAAATCCCTCACCGGAGTTGTCCAGAAGCATATCATTGCGAGACCTACCGGGGATACGGAAAAAATGCTGAAGCTTAACGCATTTGACAAAAGCTAGTATATAGGGTTTGGAAACGATACATATTTTGCCGGAATGAAAGGAGAACATTATGGCACAGGAAGCATTGGGAATGGTAGAAACAAGAGGTTTGACAGCTGCAATCGAGGCGGCTGATGCAATGACAAAGGCAGCGGAGGTAACG
>ERZ808051.1427-NODE-1427-length-15937-cov-5.266015_pt1 | contig 15937 bp, 10 predicted proteins | sample MGYA00380199_ERZ808051 | MGnify/ENA primary metagenome ERZ808051 (study PRJEB31490, sample SAMN06133391) | mouse gut metagenome | isolation source: J11 | host: mice | place: China: Chengdu | collected 2015-05 ...
CCTCCGGGGTGTCTGCGTCAAGGCGCCGGTTCATATCGGGGACGTGATCGCGGCAGATATTGCCGGAACAGGGGTTGATATTGTAGCAACGAAGGAAGTTCCGGCTTTTGCGTGAAATTTATTACACATTTTCCCCAAAAATCTGTTATAATAAATTGATTGTTTCCAAAATAAAGGGGGAAATGCTATGGAAATCGAAAAGCAGAAAACGGTCAAAGGTATCAGGATCCGCACCATCAACGGCGTGATGATCTTGATGGCATGTGTATTATATATATTGGTCATTTACGCGACGATACAGGTTTCTCTCCGGTATGACGAGCTGATCGCCGCAACCAACGACTATATTGCCTGCGAAAAAAACGCGGCGCTTGTACGGGAGGGTTCCGATTATCTTACGGAGGAGGCGCGGCTGTACGCTGTTACTTCGGACCTCCAGTATATAGACGCCTATCTGAAGGAAGTGAACGAGACAAGGCGCCGGGAGAGGGCTCTGGACGAGCTCGGCAAGTTTTCCTTCAGCCAGAAAGCGAGTGAATACCTGGAGGCAGCACTTTTCAATTCCAACAAATTGATCTCCAGAGAGCTTTATGCGATGAAGCTGGTCTCCTCTGCAAAAGGGGCAGCCGAGAAGAACCTTCCCGGAGAAGTAAAGGATATCCAGCTTACGGCGGAGGACAGCGAGCTTACTGCGGAGGAGATGCTCAGTAAGGGCCAGGATATGGTGTTCAACGATGCCTATCAGGAAGCCAAGGCGGGGATCATGGAGGATATCGGTCTGTTTCTGGATGATATTGTGGCGGAAACCGGGCAGAGACAGGCAGTCAGCGTGGAATCCCTGCAGAGCATGATCACGCAGCAGAGAGGGTATATCAGCATCCTGTTTGTACTGAATCTCCTGGTGTTCATTATGATCATCGCGCTGGTCATGCGGCCGCTGCGGCATTTCATCAGCTGTATCAAAGAAGGCCGGCTGATGGAGGCCGTCGGTTCCTACGAGTTCCGGTATCTTGCTCTGACCTATAACGACATTTTCGAGGCCAATGCGACCAGTCAGGAACTGCTGCGCTACAAAGCCGAGCATGACACGCTCACCGGAATCTCCAACCGGGATTCCTTTGACCGGCTGCGTGAGATCATGAAGTCCGGTACGACCCCGGTGGCGCTGCTCCTGATGGATGTGGATGAATATAGAAAGATCAATGACGGATACGGCCGCGATACCGGAGATTTGGTTCTGAAGAAGGTGGCAAAGATCCTGCAGGATCAGTTCCGAACCAGCGACTATATCGCGCGTATCGGCGGGGATGAATTTGCCGTGATCATGACAGACATTACTCCGGAGCTCAAAGACGCGATCATCAATAAGCTCGTTTCCATCGGTACGGAGCTTGGGAAGACCAGGGACGGGTTCCCAAAGGTGACGATCAGCACCGGGATCGCATTCTCCCCTGCCGGGATGGATGACTCGACCTACCAGAAGGCGGAAAGGGCGCTGTGCTATGTGAAAGAATACAGCCGGAGCGGATACAAATTTTACGATGAGCTTTAGTGTGCCATCCAGCCGGAAATTGAACTTATGAGCTGGGCCGGATGCTGTACTAGGGTAAATCGGGAAGGAGGCGGCCGGTGAAGCGAATCTCTCTGGAGCAATTACTGAAACCATACCAAAATGAAAACTACGCCGGCCAGTACCGCCGTATCTGCGGCCTGCTGGATTCCGGAAGAATCCGGCCGGTGAAGGCGTCCGGCACCAACGGCAAGACACCGGCCCTGTACCGGGAGTACTGGCTTGCGGAGGCACAGAAGAATTATGAAGAGCTGCGGGAAGAGCTGATGTATCAGCTTGTCCCGCTTCTTTCCGTGGATTATTATCTAAATCACCTTTCCATCTACGAGCAGGACAGGAAATGGGTCCTGCTGCTGAACACCTATCTGAAAGAACGGCGGGAGCTTTTGGAACATCAGGAATCGGTCAATGAGCGCAGCTTCGAGATCTGGAACCGGGAAAAATTTCTGTCCCGGGAGCAGGGAAAAAAGATTTTGAAGCGCTGCGGGCTGGAGTTGGATCTGCTAAATGTGTACGGGACTTCGGAGCCGCTTTCTTACTATTCCCATACCAGGGACGTGCCCCAGAATCTGCTGATCCTGGAAAATAAGGACACCTTCTACAGTATGCGCCGGCATTTGCAGGGGGGAAATGAAACGATCCTGGGGGAGCGGATCAAAACACTGATCTACGGCGCGGGGAAAAGGATCTGGAGATCCTTTCAGGACTTCGAACTCTGTGTGGAGTCCTATATGAAGGCGGAGGGAAACCGGATCTTCTATTTCGGGGACCTGGACTACGAGGGGATCGGGATCTATGAAAGCCTGGCGGAGCTCTGCCGGGATTCCCGAGAGATCCTCCCCTTCGTTCCGGCATATGAGGCCATGATGAAAAAGGCCGGACAGAGGGAAGACCTGCCGGAGACGAAGGAAATGCAGAACCGGAATATCCGGGAGGCGTTCTTTTCATATTTTTCACCGGAATATGCGGGAGCCATGCGCCGGATCCTGGAAGAGGGGAAGTATATTCCGCAGGAAATATTGAATATTTCAGACTTTTAACCGCCGTTTTATTGACCGGATGCCTTGCGGCAAGGTAAGACACCGTGAATAATACTGATTTTTATAAAAGAGGAATCATCAGATGCAGTATGAATTTTTAAAGCATTTTCCGAGAAGGATGAAAAATGTGGGGCTCTACACGGTCCTGATCCAGAACAGCCTGCAGAAAACGACCTGGAAGCAGCGCGGATTTCAGAAAACGGACGAGCAGTTCAACCTGATCTTTGCCGTGATGCTCTACATCATGGAGCAGTCGCTGAAGGAGGAGAACTGTACCATGGACGATATCGGCGCCTATATCGACGCGATCAACGTCCAGTATTTCCGGAAAGACATGTCCTACGAGGACTGCTGCGGACTGGGGGATTTTATCGTCAATGTGATCCTTTCCAACGAGGGAAGGGCCATGCATTTTGACGGCTATGACTTCGAAGAGAACGCATATCAGAGCATGCACATCAGCTACGTGGCGAACAGGATCGTCTATGTGGATCAGGATTTCAAGCGCACGTCTTATTACCTTACGGATGACGGGTACAATCTTTTACTGGCAACCCTGGAAATCGAGAATAATATGAAGCTGACCATCCATGAGATGATCTTCCAGATGCACCTGGAAAAGCAGAGCTATGACAAAGCCGCGGATGAGATCAAGAACGTATTTAACCTGCTTCGGATCCAGCTCCAGAAGATCCAGGAAGCGATGGGGAAGATCCGGAGAAATGCATTGAATTATTCGGTTCGTGACTACGAGCAGATCCTTCATGAAAATCTGGAGACTATCGACGATACCAAGAAAAAATTTCAGAATTATCGGGAAATGGTAAAAAGCCGCGTGCAGGAGCTGGAAGAGACCAACATCAATGTCCGGCGGCTCAGCCCGAAGGAGGAGGAAAAACTCAGGCATCTGCGGGAGATTGAGTGGTATCTGAACCGCGCCATTGACGAGCACCAGAAGATCCTGGGGAGTCATTTGGATTTAAAAGCATTGTACACTCGAGAGCTGGAAGACCTGACCCGGATGTCGCTGATCCGGCGTTTTTCCCTGCGGACAGAATTATATGATAAGCTTCTGGAAAATCCGGCCGCTCTGGAGGAGCTGGAATATTTCCTGCGGCCCCTGTTCAATCAGGACGCGGAGAAGGCCTATAACCTGAACAAGGCGTTCCAGCTGCAGCGCCCGGTGCGCAGACAGACAGAGGAGGATACCCGGGAAACGATTGATTTTGACGAGGAAGCATGGGAGCGGGAACAGGAACGCCTCCGGAGGGAAAAGCTGAAACGCTATGAGCAGAGCCTGACCGTACTGCTGGAGCAAGCTGTCCGTGCGGAGAAGGGGGAGATCACTCTGGAACAGGTGGAGGAGCGGACTCGGGAACAGGTGGAGTTCCGTGACCGGCTGATCCCCAATGTGGAGATCTTCAAGGAGATCATGGTGGAGCTGATCAGGAACCGGGAAATGGAGCTGGATGTGCTGCGAAAGGAACGGAGCCAGTTCATCCAGGACCAGCAGGAGGAATTTCAGCTCAATGAGATGCTGCTGCAGCTGACCGAGGAAAATCCGGAGCTGTCGGATGTACAGCGGATTCGGGTGGAACGCCTGGAAAAGGCCGGGACAGTGACCTTTGCGGGGATCCGAAATGAAAACGGGGAACGGAAAGACATTCGGTGTTCGAATGTGCGGATCTGTGTGGATCTTAAAGAAGGGGCATAGGAGATTTGTGATGTCATTTGTGCAGAAGGATGACTGGGAGAAGAAAGAGAGAGGTGATTTTCATGGCATATGAATTTGGAGATATCAGGATCAGCCAGGAGATTTTTTATTATCTTCTGGAACACCACGAGCTGCGGGAGGATGAGGAAGGCCTGCTGTTCAAGGCATACGCGGAGCAGGAGGAGATCCAGAACCTGGTCAAGTCCCAGGGGGAGGCGGCTCAGAGTACGGTCGAACGCTACGGTAATGTGATCTACCTGATCCCGAAGGAGGAAAATCATTTCCTCGGCTTTTCCAAGGCGCAGCTGAAAAACGTGCTCTGCAAATCCAATTCCACGGATAAGGATTATTATTTATCCCAGTTCGTGATCCTGACCCTTCTTGTGGAATTTTTCGACGGACAGGGGAGCAGCAGTAAGGCGCGGGAATATATGCGTGTGGGTGAGCTACAGAACTGCATTTCCCGGAGGTTAAAGGAAGGCGCGGAAAATGTGCCGGAGGATCAGGAGGAGCAGGCGGGGATCGCGTTTTCCAATATGCTGGAGGCTTATGAAGCACTGAAATCTGATGAGAAGGGTTCACGCGCCAGGACCACGAAGGAGGGCTTCCTCCATCATATCCTGACATTTCTGCAGAAGCAGGGCCTGATCGAATATGTGGAGCAGGACGAAATGATCAAAACAACAAAGAAGCTGGACAACTTTATGGACTGGAACCTGCTGAACCAGAACAACTATAAGCGGGTGCTGCGGGTTCTTGGGGCGCATAAGGAAGCTTGATTAAAAGTTGTCCCCAGTCCAGGCAATCCGTCAGCTTCAATAGGAATACGAAAAAGTTGAGGTAAACACAATGAGCAAAATAAATGCAGCCCGTCTGATCAATATCAATTACAACAACAACGCCATCCGGATCAGTGACGAGATCTTCCATTTCAACGGCGAAAGCACGCTGATCTCCCTGCGCAACGGCGGGGGAAAATCCGTCCTGGTTCAGATGCTGACCGCCCCCTTTGTCCACAAACGCTATCGGGACGCCAAGGACCGTCCCTTTGAGAGCTATTTCACCACCAGCAAGCCCTCCTTCATCCTGGTGGAGTGGGCTCTGGATCAGAACGCAGGCTTCGTGCTGACCGGGATGATGGCGCGTCGAAGCCAGGACAGCGACAGCGGGGAAGAGCTGGAGATGGTCAATTTTATCTGTGAATACCGGGCCTCCTGCCTGCAGGACATCCACCATCTCCCGGTGGTGGAAAAGGGAAAAAAGGAAATGACCCTGAAAAATTTTTCGGCCTGCCGGCAGATGTTCGAAGGATACAAACGGGACCGCTCCCTGCAGTTTTTCTATTACGATATGAACAACGGGGCGCAGTCCAGACAGTATTTTGATAAATTACAGGAATACCAGATCCACTATAAGGAGTGGGAAAGCATCATCAAAAAGGTGAATCTGAAGGAGTCCGGCCTTTCCGAGCTGTTTTCCGACTGCCGGGACGAGAAGGGACTGGTGGAAAAATGGTTTCTGGACGCGGTGGAGAGCAAGCTGAATAAAGAGCGGAACCGGATGAAGGAATTTCAGAGCATTCTGGAAAAATACGTGGGCCAGTATAAGGACAACCGTTCCAAGATCCAGCGCCGGGATACGATCCGCCTGTTTAAGCAGGAAGCGCGGAAGATCCAGGAGAAGCTGTCCGTTTACCGGGAAGGGGAGCGGAAGGAGAAGGAACAGGAAAATCTGGTGGCTCATTTTATCGCGGAGCTGGAACGCCTGCAGGCCGTGACAAAGGAAGAGTACGAGGATATCCTGTCGCGGATGGAACAGGTACTTGCGCAGATCGCCCATATTGAATATGAAAAGCTGTCCGGAGAGATCTATCGGCTGGAAGAGCAGATGCGCTTTCACCTGAGCAACCGGGACATGGTCTCCATGGAAAAGGAAGCGCTGGAGCGGGAAGCGGAGGAGATCACCCATCGGCTCCATCTGCTGGCCTGCGCGAAGCAGCAGCGGCTTGCAGATGAGGAAAAAGCGGAGTGGGACAAGGCTCTGCAGCGGCTTCGCGTGGCGCGGGAGAAAAATGTGAACCTGGAGCCGGAGCGGAACCGCCTGGGCTATGTGCTGCGCTGTCACTATGAGAAGGAACTGGAGGAGAACGGGAAAAGGCAGCAGGAAAACAGCCGGGGCATTGCAGAGACAGAAGAAAACATTTTCCAGGAAAAGCAGATCCAGTCCGATCTGGAAGGGCGGCTTCGGGAGAGGGTATCGGCAGAAGGCGCGCTGAAAAGCCAGGTGCAGTCCTATGACCGGCAGGAGGAGCAGTTCAACACCCGGTATCAGGAGCATTTTGTGCGCAATATCCTGGGAGAATATGAACCGGGAACGATGGAAATCTTTCAGGAAGCCCAGGAAAACCGGATGGAGGAACTGGGGCGGGAACGCCTGAAAACGAAAAAGGCTTTGGAGATGTCAAAGGAAGCCCAGCGGAGCCGGGAGCGGAAGCTGACGGACATGCGGGAGGAGCAGATCCGCAGGAGGGCCAAGCAGGAGCAGCAGAGCCGGACACGAAGCCTGTATGAGGAAGAACTGGAAGCAAGGAGGGTGATCCTGAAATATCTGGACCTGGACGAGAAGGAACTGTTTGACAGGGAAAAGATCCTTCACGCATCCGGGCGGAAATTGGCAGAGATCGCGAACCTTCGCCGGAATCTGGAAAAGGAAGAGGACAGTCTGCAAAAGGAGTACCAGCGGCTGACAAAGGGCCAGGTATTGGAGCTGTCCCAGGAGCTGGAGGCAGAGCTTGCGGGGCTTGGAATCCATGTCGTATACGGGATGGAATGGCTGAAAAAGAACGGATATCCGGAAAAAGAAAATCAGGAGCTGGTCCGCAGCCATCCCTTTTTGCCCTATGGATTGATCTTGTCGAAGCAGGAGCTGGAAAAGCTGTCCCGTCATACGGGAAATATCTGTACCTCGTTTCCGATTCCCATCATTCTGCGGGAGCATCTGGAAAAGCGGGCCGGGGAGGATCCGGGAAATGTCCGCAGGTTCGGGGATGTCAGTTTCTATGTCTTGTTCAATGAAAATCTTCTGGATGAAGAAAAACTTCGGGATCTGGTTGCGGAAAAGGAGCAGCAGATCAGGCGGAAGCAGGAGGCGGTCCGGATCCGCCAGGAAGAATACCAGCAGTATTTTGAGCGTCAGGAGCAGGTGAAAAACCAGTCGGTGAGCCGGGAAAGCTATGAGGAAAATGAGAAGCGGCTTGCAGAGCTGGCGGATCAGATCCGGGGCACGGACGAGGAGATCCGGGCGGCTTCCCAGGAACTGACGGAACGGAAAGAGCAGATGGAACGCCAGGAGCAGGAGATCCGCAGGATGGACCAGGAGCTGGAACGGCAGCGGCGGAAAACGGAAGACTTCCAGGAGCTTCGGGGAGCGTATGAGGAATATGCGCGCTTCCGGCAGGAGCTGGAGCTGTGCAGGAAGGAAATGAGCAGGCTCACGGATCGGCAGAAGCTGTCTAGGGAAAAACTGGAAAAGCTGCGGGACCGGCAGAAGTCGTTGGAGGCGGAGAGGGATGCGCTGCTCCGGGAGGAAGAGGGACAGCAGGAGGCGGTGCGGAAGTACAGGAGGTATGAGGAATATACGGAGCCTGCGGAGAAGGAAGCCGGGGAGGACTGGCGCGGGCGGTGGGAAGCAGTTCAGATCCAGCCGGATCTGCGGAGGATCGTGGCGGATATGGAAGCCAGATACGCAGCGGTCACTGCTACAGTTTCGCTGGAGATACAGGAACTGGAGCGTCAGGAGCAGCTGAGCGGCAGACGCTGCAAGGACGCGGATCAGGAATTGAGACATTTACAGAAGAAATACGGTCTGACAGAAAATGCTTGGCAGGATACGCGATACAGCCGAAAAGAGGAATCCCGTCAGGAGATCCTTCTGGAAGACCGCCGTATGAAGATCCAAACCAAGCAGTCTCTTTGGAACGAGGAAGATAAGCGGATCGCCGTCATCACCCAGCAGAAGGCGGACCTTCTGAAACGGATGCGGACAGAGTGCGGCCAGGAGGAACCTCTGCCCAAAGCGGAGATCCAGAACCAGGATTTTGAGTCCCGGAAGAACCAGCTGAAATATCAGGAAAGGGAATTGAAAAATACTGCGGACAAGCTGCAGAAGCGCCTCCACAGCCTGGACGAAAACCTGACCGCGCTGGCAGAATACAGTGAATTTGAGAAAAAAGAACCGATCGTCTGGGAGCGGGATTTTATGGCAATGAATGCGAAGGAACTGCGGAATTTTAAAGGCATCCTCATCCGGGACTACAATCAATACGTGAAATCCAGGCAGGACGCGAAGGAGCAGCTGGTCCGCGTGCTGAACCAGATCGTGCGGGATGAGCATTTTCAGGAGGATTATTATAAGAAGCCGCTGGAGGCCATGCTGGAGCTGTCCGACGATGCGGGGCAGGTGCGGCGCCAGATGGAAACCACCATCCAGTCCTATGACAGCCTGATGGAAAAGCTGGAAGTGGATATTTCCGTGGTGGAAAAGGAGAAGCAGAAGATTGCGGAATTGCTGGAGGATTATCTCCGGGAGGTTCACCGCAACCTCGACCGGATCGACCAGAATGCCACCATCACGGTCCGGGAGCGTGCCATCAAGATGCTGAAGATCCAGCTTCCGGTATGGGAGGAAAATGAAAATCTGTACCACATCCGGCTGCAGGATCTGATCGATGAGCTGACGCAGAAGGGGATCAGCATTTTTGAGCGAAACGAAAATGCCCAGGAATATTTCGGCACCCGCATGACCACAAGAAACCTGTACGATACGGTGGTGGGCATCGGTAATGTGCAGATCCGCCTCTACAAGATCGAGGCCCAGCGGGAATATCCCATCACCTGGGCCGAGGTGGCAAAAAACTCCGGCGGGGAAGGATTTTTATCCGCATTCGTGATTCTGTCCAGTCTGCTGTACTATATGCGCAAGGACGAGACGGACATTTTTGCGGACCGCAACGAAGGAAAGGTGCTGCTCATGGACAATCCATTTGCCCAGACCAATGCGTCCCATCTGCTGAAGCCCCTCATGGATGTGGCGAAAAAGACCAATACCCAGCTCATCTGTCTGACCGGGCTTGGCGGGGACAGCATCTACAATCGGTTTGACAATATCTACGTGCTCAATCTGATCACGGCCAGTCTGCGCGGCGGCATGCAGTACCTCCGGGCCAACCATCTGCGGGGAAATGAACCGGAGACCATGGTGGTGTCGCAGATTGAGGTGATGGAGCAGCAGGAATTGGTGTTCTGAATTGTGATACTCACGGCCGATGAAATCCGCCGTGAGTATTGCGTCAGCCGCGCAGCAGGGAAAAGCAGTTTGTGAGCAGACCGAGAAATGTGGGGAGAAGAAAGCGGCAGGAGGTAAAACAGGATGGATGGACACCGCATCGGAGTGATTTCAGACACACACGGCATTTTACGGCCGGAGACGGCGGAGATTTTAAAAACCTGCGAGACTATACTGCATGCAGGAGATGTTGGAAAGCCGGAAGTTCTCAGACAACTCAGGGATATCAGAGACACATATGCGGTCCGCGGAAATGTGGACTCGGGCCGGATCAGGGAATTTTATGCTCGTGAAACAGAGAGACGGAAATGCGCGGAGGATGTGAAGATCCGCACAAAAGAATTTGAAGCTCAGGCAGGTGGATTTGAAGTTCGGGCAGATAAATTTGAAGCCGGACAGGCGGAACTGCCGGAAGAGCTGGAAATAGAACTCTTCGGATTCCGTATTTATATGATCCATGACAAAAAACTGATCCGGAAGGATTTGCCGGGAGTGGATCTTATCATCTGCGGGCATTCCCATAAATATGAGGTGGGGCGTCTGGGAAATACAGCCTGCCTGAATCCGGGAAGCTGCGGGCCAAGGAGATTTTGCCTGCCGGTCACGATGATGCTTCTCACACTGTATCCGGCTGAGCATCGGATGGAAACGGAGAGGATTGACTGCCTGGACATACCTGCAATGGGAAAGGGAACATCTCATGGGGAAAATCCGGTATGGATATCAGAAGAGGGTAAGGCTGCAGGCGTTCATGAAGAGCCTGCGGTCAGAACAGGGCAAAGAGGAGCAGCAAAGGCGCCTGGAAAGATAAAGATTCCAGAACAGGATATGTACAGGATGGTCCGGCAGATCATGAAGGAGGTTGACGCCGGAAGAAGGATTGCGGAGATCGCCGCCCGGAATCATATTGATGAGAGATTTGCGGAACAGGTGTGCAGGATGTATCTGACACATCCGGGGGTGGATGTGGACGGGATTCTGGACCGGATGGAAAGGAAAAACTTATAAATGGAAAGTATCGCATGAAAACAATAAAAGTGGTTGCGGCGAAATAGTATTGATAGGGTATTGACAAAACCCTATCATTGGGTTATGATAATGATAGAAAAAGCTAAAAATCCAATCATATCCTAAAGAGGAGAATATATTGAACATTACATGGAAGGACATCGAAGCATATCTTTCGGAGGTGAAGGGTGCAGTAAAAAAGGGCAGATACAGAATCGCGAGGAATTCGAAGCGGCAGGACAATATCGATTTATTTCTGGATTACGTGATAGACGAAGCAGGGGCCAGGGAGATTCTATTGAGCCTGGAGCCGATGGATTTTTCGTGCATATTGCAGAACGAACATAAAGGATTTGAGCAGGAACGATTATACGTTTTCGGCAAGGAGGTATTGCTTTTGGAGAGGAATGGAACAGAGGAAACGATTGTCCCATTATACATTAAGATGAACAATCTGGAAACCGGTTTTGTCATTGTGATCTCTTTTCACAGACAGAGGCATCCGCTTACATATTGCTTTCAATAGATGGAGGTGGCTATCATGGCAGAGAAAAGAAGAATGGATTTTTGTGTGGAGTGCAGAAAAGATACAGAATACGTATTGCAGAAGAAGACCATTACAAAAACAATCCGGGATAAAGCTTACCAGTTTGTGATCACTATAGCAGTATGTCCGGAGTGCGGCGAAGAGATGGGGATTCCCGGACTTATGGATCAGAATGTCCGGGAGGTAGACGAACAGTACAGGGCTGCCGAGGGGCTTGTGACGGTGGATGACATTGAGAAGCTGATGAAGATCTACAAGATTGGGAAGGCTCCGCTGTCATTAGCCCTTGGATTCGGTGAGGTGACGGTATCCAGATACCTGTCCGGCCAGGTGCCGTCTAAGGAATATTCCGATATCATGCGTGCCGCGCTCACGTCCCCGGCTTTTATGAAAAAGCTGCTGAATGAAAACCGGGAAAAGATCGCGGATACCGCATACCATAAGGCAATGGACGCGGCAGCCGGCCTGGAGGAGCTGTTTTCTGTGTCGGACAATATGCTCCGGGTGATCGCATACATTTTCGAAAAGCTGGATGAGGTGACGCCTCTGATGCTGCAGAAGCTGATTTACTTTATCCAGGGGGTCCATTCGGCATTATACGGCAGGCCGATTTTTGAAGAGGACTGCCGGGCATGGGTTCATGGGCCCGTATATCCGAAGGTTTACGACCTGTTCCGGGATTTTAAGTACAATCCGATTGATGATCCGCGTTTCGCTGTCTTTGAAGGAAGCGCGGAACACCTGACGGCTGACGAGAGAAGGGCTGCCGATCTGGTCATTAACACCTTTGGGATCTACGGGGGCAGGACTATGGAGCGGATCACGCATCAGGAAGCTCCCTGGCAGAATGCCCGCAGCGGATATGACGATCAGATCCCTTCCAATAAAACGCTTACGAAGGACAGCATCAGAGAATATTATGTGGCTGTGGACAAAACGTATGGGATTGGTTCCGAGGAAGGAATCAGGAAATATATAGCGGATATGCTCGGGAATACGATATAAGGAGTTATTTTCCTATAACTCCTAACCCGGATAAACCGGAAAAGCACAATACAAAAATTTTCCACCCGTACGGTTGCAATCCGAAGTTACATTTTTATGCAATTTATTGCAATGAAAATGCGACTTCGGATTAGCAACCTACCTCATTAATGAGTAAAATGTGACTGCGTTAGCAGGCACAAAAGTGCGAAGCACGGATTTTACGAATGAATGAGGTGGGTTGGATGCTCAAAGAGCATCCAACCGTACAGGTGGAAAAATTTTGCCATTTTGCGCAAGAAATTGTTGTTAAGTGCCTAAAAAGTATGTATTTCAGTCAATAAAATTCTTCAAATGGGTCCATAATAGGATATAAGCGACATTTTATTTTTTGGAAGAAAGAGGAACCTATGAAGACATTTGATGAATTATACCAGGATATTCTTGAGCGAAAAATCAATTTGGACGAGCCATTGCCCTCGGATTACGATCCATACCATCTGAACTGCCTGCTCCATCCGGAACAGTACGCTCCGGTCCTGCATATTGATGAATGCCAGGAGTGCGCTTACGAGCGGGCCTGTCAGAACAGTTGCATTTTTGACGCGATCCGGCCGGACAAAGAAGGAAAGCTGACGATCAATCCGGAGCTCTGCGCCGGCTGCGAGGCCTGCATTGAGGCCTGTAGAGACGGCCGGCTGACGGCAAGCCGGGACGTGCTCCCGGCAATGAAGGCAGTGCGGGAGGCAAAAGGTCCGGCCTACATGATGGTAGCTCCGGCCTTTTTCGGCCAGTTCAGTGAGCATGTGACTCCCGGGCAGCTCCGCACGGCTTTTAAAGCGCTGGGCTTTACCGGGATGGTGGAGGTGGCCCTGTTTGCGGATATCCTGACCCTGAAAGAAGCGCTGGAATTTGACCGGCATGTACAGCATACCGGGGACTATCAGCTGACAAGCTGCTGCTGTCCGATCTGGATCTCCATGATCCGTAAGATCTACCATGAGCTGATGCCCCATGTGCCCGGCGCGGTCTCCCCCATGGTTGCCTGCGGACGCATGATCAAACGAATCCATCCGGATGCGGTAACGGTCTTTGCCGGCCCCTGCCTGGCAAAAAAGAAGGAGGCACGGGAGCCGGACATTGCGGATGCGGTGGATTATGTGCTGACATTTCAGGAATTGCAGGACATTTTCAGGGCAGCGGATATCCATCCGGAGGAGCTTGCGGATCTTGAAAAAGAGCACGCCTCCAAGGCAGGCCGGCTGTACGCAAGAACCGGAGGAGTGAGCCATGCGGTCACTGAGATGGTATATCAGTTGCACCCGGACCGGGAGATCCAGGTCCGCGCCGAGCAGGCAGACGGAACCAAGGCCTGCATGAAAATGATCCGCAGGATCAAAGAAGGGAAGACGGATGCGAATTTTTTCGAGGGAATGGGCTGCGTGGGCGGCTGTGTGGGCGGTCCGAAAGCAATTCTGGGTGTGGAAGAAGGAACCGGTTATGTAGACGCCTATGCAGGAAAAGCCCCTTACAATACACCGCTGGAAAATCCTTATGTCCGGAAGGTGTTGGAAGAACTGGGACTGGGAACGGTGGAAGAACTGCTGACAGAGGATGAACTTCTGGTACGGGATTTTTCCTGAGAAGGACATAGATGATCCGCCCGTCAAAAGTTCTCATTTGACGGGCGGATCATACTATTAATCATCCAGCAATGGAACATCCTCCGTAAACGTCTCTTCCCCCAACTCATTCACCGTGGTATTCCCGGCTTTTCCGTATTGGTAGAGCTGGTCTAAAAATTCAATTGCCGCGCGAATCTTCGTCCGGAGCAGATATCCCCCGGACTGGGTGGACTCCGCCAGGGAGGAGAGGGACAGGTTCGGTGTCCACTCATAGGCCTTACCGTGGAAATCCTGTATTTTATACAATACATTGTTGATCTCATCTTTGGTCAGCGGTACAAGCTGCGGCGCTTTTACCAGCAGGTCCAGAACCGTTCTGGCAGGCTCCGGCTCATCCGGATAAACGTCCTCCAGATTTTCATATTCATGCTTGGACTCAATGACATCTTCTGTGTAGGAAGCACTCAATGCGAAAATGCTGAATGTATTTTCCGGGCACTTTTCCGGAAGCAGGAAGCGGGCCATATTGCGGTAAGCGTTCAGCCTTGCCTTTTTACCGAGACGTCCCATCAGTTCGGTCTCATCGATCAGGATGACCCACCCATGATACCCCATTTGGGTAAAGAGATGGCTCATAAATTTGAAATAGTCACTGCAGTGCCGGGTTTTTGTAAAATTGACTTTATATTTTACCGTTTCATTAAATATTCGGCGATAGATTTTTTTTAAAGCGGCATTTGCGACAAAATCGCCTTCCAGATCGGCCTGCAGGAGGAACTTTTCGTCAGAATCCTCTGTGTTCAGATAGGAACGGAACAGATAATACAGTTTGTCCGTTTCCAACTGCTGCAGCGCATAGAAAAGCATCTCGCTGGCCACCGGACTGTTTGCGGAGATTTTTTCCAGCTCCTGCATAAATCCCGGTTGCTGGCGCTTGGGCAGATAGGTGTTCTGGATGATCTTCTGATAGACCAGATACAGCTTGTCCATGGGAGTTTCCTTGCTCAGAGTGAGATAGGAAACCACCATATTGTTGGAATGGGCCAGGTTAAATACAGTATTCAGAAGATGGGTCTTTCCTTCGCCGTATTTTCCACTGATGATCATTCCGCTGGACTTTCCGCCGTCGCAGACCGAATCCAGGCGGTCGGAGATCTCCCGCATGATCCGGGGCCTTGCTTCGGAAAAATACTGCCCCACGGCACGGGATGGGACACCGGAGCGCAGTGCTTCTATGATGTGCCTTGCTTCAATATCATACATCGATCCCTACCTCCTGCATTATATTTTGGATCAGCCGGGGAATGCCGATAGCTCCGGTCCGGGCCTGAGCCGCGATTTCCACGGCTGTTTCAAGGTCCAATGGGGCTGCCTGCATATTTTTCTGCAGCTCCGCCAGGCTTTTGGAAATAGAAATAATGACATCGGGTGTATATTCCTGCGCTGCCAGCCGGTCCAGATCCACCATATCTGAAAACCGGTTGAAGCGTTCCCCGACGATCTCATTCTGGATCCGCATCCATAAAGCCTGATAGGACTTCAGTCCGGCATTTTCATTGTCGATGAGTTCCCGGTCAAAACCGTATACGAACATGATATGCTTCATGCTGTCGATGTCATCGATCAGCTGCCGGATACTCTCATAGGTATCCTCACGCTTCATCTTGGTATAATGCACCGGTTCCAGGCTGGAACGGCTGATCAGGATCTCCAGGTCGTCGATGGCAATGAACAATCCGGAATATCCGCCCAGATGGATCACTTCCGTCAAAGAACGGAGCATGTGTCTTGCGTTATATTTTGTAATGCGGCTGGGATAAAAGTCCAATGCCCGAAGCTGGGAAAGCTTGATCGTCCGGTCGCCCTCCAGCCATGCCAGAAGGAGATTCTTGTTCTGCTCCTCCAGGACAGGATAGCCCAGGATACTTCCTGTGAGCATGCTGCACGCTAGGGCAAAATTATTGTCAAGCATGGGATTTTCCAGAAAGATGTGCTTTAACTGGGTGCGGATCTCACGCCGGGTCAATGCGTCAAACTGGTTATTTTCAGACAGATAATCAATAAAACGCATTCCTTCCGGGATCTCCTCCGGATCAAAGCCCATCT
>ERZ808051.1428-NODE-1428-length-15925-cov-5.085247_pt1 | contig 15925 bp, 13 predicted proteins | sample MGYA00380199_ERZ808051 | MGnify/ENA primary metagenome ERZ808051 (study PRJEB31490, sample SAMN06133391) | mouse gut metagenome | isolation source: J11 | host: mice | place: China: Chengdu | collected 2015-05 ...
CTCCTTTGCCCCCACCTTTCCCGCAAGGGATTCCCTCACGGCAACCTCCAGATCGGACACCGAACCCTGACCGTAGCTCTGCACATAAATTCCTGTCTCCTTGCCCACGGTTTCATTGAATTCTCTCACAAGATCGTTAAATGCCACCTGCTGCGTACCGTTGTAATAGTGCCATACCGTCAGCGACACAGGATTGCTGGGGTCCAGCGGGTTCTTCCTGCCGCAGCCGACCATAAGCAGGGCCGCCCCTGCAAGGATAAACATTAATATTTTCTTTTTCATACCGCATGCCTTTCTATATATTATTATATATCCGCATTTTTGTGCGCTCCGGCGCTCATGGAATCAGAAGCAGAATCAAATCTGCCCTGCGCCCGTCACCGTTCCGTTAGTGTATTTTACCATATTTTCCGTCTTTACACAACCGATATTGTTGCCTGCGCCGCCTCTATGACTCAGGCGTCTTTCCATACCGCCAGGCAGACGCTCCCTGCCCTGCAGACCGCCTATGCCACCGTTCTGTGAAGCTCCGTCCAGAAATAAAGCAGGGAGCCGCAGAGCTTTCCCGCAGCCATGCTCAAGATCGCAAGCCCGATTCCATGGCGGAAAGAAATTCTGCGGGCAAAAATAGGGATGCTGTCAAGCATCTCCGCAATGGCAAGGGCAAGGCAGCCTATGAACATACCGGCAAATAATCCAAACAGGATTTGAATGAAAACCCCCGTCCCCAGCCAGATTCTCAGCTGCTCCGGAAAGCGCTGCTGCCACCACTCGCCGATCTGACAATATCTGGAAAATACGCTGAAGATACATCCTGTTATGGTGCCGAAGACAACCATTTCCTCATACAGGAGCACCTTGTTCGCGGTGTGAGTCCTGCCCGCAAAGCGCGGCACCAGCCCCACCGCCACAAGGACCGTAAAAACGCCTGCCGCCGCCAGCAGACCGTAGCTTGCGCCTGTCAAAATCATAAAAAAAGTTCCCGCCATATCACTGCTCCTTTCCAAAACAGCCGCATAAGGGCAAAAAAGCTTCCGCCATACCGTTGATTTCTCATGTCAATCATAGTATGGCGGAAGCCTGAAATTTTATGTAGCAATGATTTTTAATGTCTATAAAGCATATGGACGGCGTATTGGCATATGAAAGCGTATTTTACTCCCGGCGGGCATAATATCCGCACGGCCGCTTTACTCCGTCAGTCCGAACGCAATACCCGCATTCCCATAAATGTTTGCGGCATTTCCCGTCACCACAAGGCGTATCTCGTTTTCGCCCTGTTTCATAAGGCCCGTGAGATCAAAGCGGTGTTCGCCCCAAAAGCTCACATCCGCAAAGCTGCCGTTGCAGAAGCATTCCACCATCTCCTCGCCGCGGACCAGGAAGCGCACTGCCTCCGCCGCATCGCCGGCATGGATTTTAAGCACATATTCGGCGCTGTTTTCATTTCTTTCGGTGCATGTAAAGCGCTTTGTCCAGTCGGGATACTCCCCACGGTACCAGTCTGCCGCCCGGCCTTCGGCGCAGAATTCCGCCCCGTCCTTAATGACCAAAAGAGTCTCCGAAGGCTGCAGTGAAAGGTCAAAGCTCTCGCCTGCGCCCTCAACGGTATATGCCCTTCCTCTCCACAGATCCACAAAGCCCGGATTCGTCATGCCCGGAACGGTTATGCGGGTAAGAATCGGCTCGCTGCCCTCGTTGCCGAAAAGGTACATATGGACGCCCTGCTTTTCCAGGCGTATTTTGCGAAGACCGGGACAGGGCTGCTCAAGCCTGATTTCCGGACAAAGCAGGGACTGTGTATCGCCGGCCATAATATCGCCCAGCTTATCCGCAAATCTGTCCGTGTAACGCTGCCCCAGCACGTTCAGCACCTTCGTATAGGCGCAGCCCTCCAGGCAGACTCTGCCGTCCCTTACCTGCGCCTGCTCCAGCAGCGCCGCAGGCAGATAGTTAAACTCCACCTGATTTTCATACAGGCAAGCAACCTCCTCGTAGGGAACGTTGTTGTTGTCGCACAAAACCGCGATCTCCGCCCCGTTGGCGGAATCCGTCATAAGATAAGACAGGCGCTTCATATAGTCGGAGAACCTGCGGTAATGCCTCCACCAGATATTGTTGGGTCCCACATCCGGCGGACGCTCTCCCTTGCGCTCCCCCTCCACGCTGTAGTAAAAGGCATGGGGAATAAAGAAATTGACGCCTCTCAAGCCAAGCCAGTCAATATACCACTTCATGTCCCCGGCCGTCATATACCAGGGAATCTTATCCCGGTAGCAGACTCCGAAGCACTCGTTGGCATTCCTCCGCCTTCCCAGGTGCCTTGCGATATCCGCTGCCAGCTTCGCCTGCACGGAATCGAACTCCCTGAGCCCTCCTGTCTCCGGCGCCACACGCCGCATGATCAGATCCTGCCCGGGGATATGGAAATACAGCTCCTCCTCGATATCGTTGCTCTCCGCAGGATGCCCTATCAGGGATATCCCGTGATTTTCACACCAGCCCGACAGTCTTGCATAGAAAATCTCCCGCAGCTTTCTCTTGATCAGCTGGCGGTACAGGCGAACGGTGACGTTTTCCCTTGTCTCCTCGATATCGCTTCTGCCCGCCACCGACCTGCCGGTCTTGACAAAAAGAGCCTCCAGATCCTCTACTCTGCCGCCCGCCGCTTCCAACTCCTTCTCCATGCCCTTGACCCACGCCCTGTAGCGCCCCGAGCCTCTGCCCATAGCGCTGGGCTCGTCGGTAAAAAACGCAATAACCGTGGTTCCGAAGTATTCCTTCAGCTCCTCATAATACCTGTCGTGGGTCAGACGGATAAATTCATCCACCGCATCGGGGTTTAAAATGTCCGCCGCCTTGGGCGCTCCCGGCTGGCCGTCGTCCTCCCCGAAATGAATGCCACGGATAGTTCCGCCCGCAAAGCCGTAGACAAGCTTCCGCCCGTCCGCAAACTCCGCCAGCACCTGGGCGCTTTCCTCCGCGTCAAGCTTCTCCCGGGCCTTATCGGCATCCAGGATAATAATACCCTTGGAGGCGTATTCCGGATTTGCCCGGACCACCATGCCGTGCGCCGAGCCGGAAGGATACATGCCCTCGTCGTAAAGCACCACCTTCATCTTCAGCTCCGCCGCGGTCTTGACGATAAACCGCACCGCCCGGAAATACTCCTCTGAAAGATAAGGCATCTCTACAGGCACCCCGATCCTGGGGTGAAGAACCAGGCCGTTTACCCCCTTCTCCACATAATCTGTCAGCTGGTTTTTTACTTTTTCCTCGTCAAAGGCGTCGTTAAAAAACCAGAAGGGAATGGGAGTAAATTCCATGTCAGGCTGCAGCACCTCTTTTAACAACTTCTCCTGTGTCTCCATCTGTGTCTCCTTTTTCTATAATTTTGTAATCATTCAGAAGCCTGTCTGTCTACGCGATAGCATCTCCTGTCGATATACTTTCAAATATCCATTCCACAAACGGCTCAATTCGTTTCAAATATGTAACGTGCCCTATGCCTGCATCCACCGGGTCCCGCAAAATACTGTCAGTCAATTCAAAAATATCTTCAAACTGCCTGCAGTTTTCTTTCAATCCGGACAACACATCTTCCTTGGCAAAGGATTTAAATTTATTTTGCGACATAAGCCAATAGGCTCCTTCTATGACAACAAAATATCTTGCAAATTTTCTTGCCGCATAATAAGTATTTTGTGGTATTTCGCCTGTACAAGCCGGCTGTTTTCCATTCAGCGCGTCTTCAAAGCATTTCCTTGCAAAACCCAGCCTTGCCCGGGCAATCTGCAGATCGGGGTAAAGTTTATCTATGCTTTCAGAATCCAGCATCTCAACAATATCAATGCCTGCATATAACGAAGCGTTGTATTTTAACATAAACCGGGTCCATTTATCTGCCCGCAGGTTATCCACAGTATAGGTTGTGATATGAATACCTTCAGCAGCAGGAAACCTTTTTTGCAGTTTGTCTATACTTTTACATAGCCATTCTTTATCTTCAGGGCACGGTATCTCGCCCAAAACAACGCAGCAATCCAAATCAGAAACCCCCGGAATGGCATCGCCATAATTAATGCTGCCGTGTAAGTACACAGCAATCAGTTTCCTGCCAAAATATTCCCTGCACATCGATACGGTTTCTTCGACTAAAGCACGAAATTCCTCCTGTATGATCATGATCCATCCCCCTCATTATATCAAAAATCCTTTAAAATCACAGCCGCCATATTACCTGCCGCCGTCTCCCCCACCTCATTATACGCCTGCTGCCTGTAGTGATACAGGTCCTTCATCATACCCAGATAAGGCTCGAAGCTGGCGACCATATACACATCCGGCAGGCAGGTGACCGTGTCCGCATTCACATACCCTGCCAAGTCTGTCCTGAGCAGACCTTCCTCTCCGCATATGGCCGGAAATTCTCCTTTCTCCCGCCGCCCGCTGCCCTCCCGGGCATCGACGCACATTCGCTCCTGGGTCCGGCGGATGACCTCATACCGCCTGTCCAGCTCGGCTCCCTTGATCCCTTTTGCCCCGCGGGGATATTTCACATAATTAAAATGTCCCGTCTGAACCAGAAAGCACTTCTCTGCCCCGGCTTCCCGGAGAATGCTCCATATTGCCTGAAAGCTCTCAAAATACTGCCGGGCGTCCAAGCCCTTGTCGCCGTCCGTCTCTCCCTGGCTCCAGAGCACATATGTATGGGCAATTTTTATCCGCTCCGCCTCCAGATATGCCCTTGCCCTGCGCAGGCGCATTGCCGCGTCCGCCGCATAGGTCTTCACCCACCGGGCGGAGGAGCTTCCGCCCTTTGACGCGGACACCGCAATCACGGCATGCCCCGTGAGCTCATAATATTTCCTCACTAAGGCGCACACCATGCCGCCGGTCTTCTTCCTTCCGTCGTCCATACCGTCCCGGTTGTTTTCCTTTATGCCAAAGGGCTCCCGGATGGGGTAAAGCCCGGCAGGATCGCTTACGGCGCGGAATTCCCGCCCCATAAACGCCTCACAGGGCGCCGTTTCCGCCGCGTCTCCCCTGCCCGCCATGTTGGACTGCCCGGCAAATAATATTAAATCTATCGCTGAAGCTTTTAATTCGTCTACCATACCTTCTGCATTTCCGAGCACATAATCAAAAATGCGCCCACCCCGTGAAGGTCGTTCTCGGAGGTGGCTCTGTTTATGTAATGTGTATAATCTCCCACGCCGGTTCCCACACAGACATTGTTTATCAGCAGGTCGTCCCCATTCCACACAAGGGAGCTTATAACGCCCTCATATCCCTTCTTCGCATAGCTCATGTATTCCTCAGGCAGAACGCCTGTCCTGACCGCCTTGGCCACCGCAGCGGTATAAAGACAGGAGCAGGAGGTCTCCAGCCAGTTTTCCGGCTCATCCCCCTTATCCACCACCTGATACCACCTGCCGTCCCGGGACTGATATCCGCAGACCGCCTTGATCAGATCAGCCACCGTATTCCGGATTTCTTCGTATTTGGGATGGTCCTTGGGAATAAAATCCAGGTCGTCAAGCAGCGCCACCGCCACCCAGCCGATGCTCCTGCCCCAGAACTCCGGGGAATGCCCGGTCACAGGGTCCGCCCAGCCCATGGTTTTCTCGGAGTCATAGGCATGATACCAAAGTCCCGTCTCCTCATCGATGGTCTTATCCCTCATCAGAAGCGCCTGCTCCGCCACCAGGTCAAAAAATTCCGGCGCGTCAAACCTGACCCCGTATTCCGCACAGATAGGACCTCCCATGTATAAGCCGTCCAGCCACATCTGGTTGGGATATCTGTCCTTGTGCCAGAAGCCGCCCTCCTGGTTTCTGGGGAAATTTTTAATGACGGACACAAGGTTGTCCAGCAGATTTTTATATTTTTCATCCTTTGTGCGCTCATACAGCTCAAACGCCAGAATCCCCGGCTGCAGGTCGTCGAGCTGCCCCGTGTCGTATTTGACGGGGATTCCGTCCGCCCCAAGGCAGGAGTCCACCCAGTCCTTCACATACTGATAGTAAGCCTCCTCCCCGCACTCCTGATAGGTCTTGTAGACGCCCGAGAGAAACACTCCCTGGTGATAATGGAAGCGTCCCTTGGGCGGCAGGTCGCCTGCCTCGAATTTCCGCATCATGGTGTCCACGGATGCTCTGGCATAATAAATGGGGTCTTTGATCTCGTTCATTTCATCCTCCGCTAATGCTGTTTTTTTTCCCACAGGGGAACAAAGCTGATATTCAGATCCACGTTTCCCTTGATACCCGCCACGGAGCCGGTCGAAGAATACTGCCAGACATCATAGGCATAGGGATAATAGAACTCGTCGGTATACGCGGCAAACCATTTGTCATAGCCCTCCAGAGCCGCCAGGTCCAGCTTCACGGCGCCCATTTCGGTGTTATAATAAATCATCGGCCTGTATCCGGCATTTTCAATGGTCTGGCAGAACAAGCGGGCATAGTTGGTGCGGTCCTCCAGGGATATCCCGTTCATCCTCCCGTTTGCGCCGGAGACGGTCTCCACGTCAAAGACCACGGGGCATTCCACATTATAGGGGGCGATTCTTTCCAGGACAAAGTTCGCCTCCTCCACCGCCTCCTCCGGGGTGATGGCCTGGCTGTACACATACACGCCCACCTTGATGCCGTTTTCCGTGGCTCCCTTGATATTGGCTTCAAAATTCGCGTCCCCCATCAGCTTTCCGCTGGTTCCGTAGCCGCGGTACGCCGCCCTGATAAACGCGAACGTCACGCCGTCCTCCGCCACCTGCTTCCAGTCGATGGCTCCCTGGTGCTGGGATACGTCGATGCCCTTGTAGGAGACAACCTCCCCGTTCTGCATATACTGATATTCCCCTGTCTCCAGAATATTCAGATTTTCCTCCTTGAGATCATGCATCTTCAAATCCCGGTTGATGGGAATGAAATTATACTTGCCGCCGCTGTACACCACCAGCTCATCGGGATAAAGAGGACGCAGAGCCTGCAGCAGGGAATCTCCCGCATCCAGGCTGTTCTTGATGCTGTTCTGTACCTCTGTCAGCGCCTGCTTCTGCGCCTGCTCCACCGCTGCGGACAGCATGGTCTCAAGCTCCTCCTGGGAATACGCCACACCGCCTGCCGCGCCCACTGCGTCCTCGCCCGTACCCGTGGGAAGACTGCCACTGCCGTTTACGGCACTGCCGTCCACATCCGCAATACCGCCGCCCTGGTTATCCGGGTCCTGGTTATTGTCCCCGCCTCCCTGGCTGCCCGGGTCCTGGTTATTGTCTCCGCCTCCCTGGCTGCCCGGGTTCTGGCTATTGTCTCCGCCTCCCTGGCTGCCCGGGTTCTGGTTATTGTCCCCGCCTCCCTGATTATCAGGGTCTTGCTTATTCTCCCCGACGCCCTGGCTGTCGGCCAGAGTACCCACCGCGTTTTGCTGCCCGCGGCCGTCAATCCACGCGCAGATAGTCACCGTCAGGTACACCACAGCCGCCATGGCCGCCACAAGCCCCAGCATGGCTGCGGCCTTTTTCCCTTTCCGGCGCTGTCTGCCTGCGCTGTCGAAATTATGATCAATGCGTTCCTCGTTGCCGCCAAAAAGATCCGCTTCCCTTTTCATCCCCGCTCCTATCTGTCCGCTTACGCGAACAATTGCAAATCAGGAGGGACAAAGCGCTTTCCGCCTTCTCTCCTGACACATTATATGCCGGTAATATCCAAAAATCTGCCAGTCCCCTTTAGTTTCAGATCAGGCTTGTGAAAGGTTCTTCACAGGAAGCTGTCAGACATAAAGCTATACTACCATCATAAACGAATTTCCCTGGGAAGGAAAGCGGAAATTTCTACATTTTGCGACATTTTACATGATTTTATAAAAAATTAATGTTCCCTTGCTCAGGCTGTCAAAGCCTCACCTCGCTTTCTCCCGCATCCTGAGCAGAATTTTCTTTTCCATACGGCTGACCTGTACCTGGCTGATGCCCAGTATGGACGCAATCTCCATCTGTGTCTTGTCCTGAAAGTAACGCATGTGGATCAGTTCCCTGTCCGCAGGCTCCAGGCTGTCCAGAAGCTGCTTGAGGAGCATATGGTTCAGAAGCTTCTCCTTCTCCTCGTCCTCGCTGCCGCAGCCCCCTGCCGCACTGCTTCCAACCGCGCTGCTCCTGCCCCTGACCAGCTTGTCCACCAGATAAACCTCGCTGCCGTCATCCTGGTATATGGCGCTGTAAATGGATTCCACCTCCACATTGGCCTCCATGGCAAGCACCACGTCCTCCACCGCAAGCCCCGACTCCGCCGCAAGCTCCTGCAGCGTGGGCTCATGCCCTTCCGAGGTCTGCAGCCTCTGTCTTGCCAGCTTTACCTTCATCCCGTTTTCCTTGATGGTGCGCGACACCTTCACCAGCCCGTCGTCCCTCAGGAAACGCTTGATCTCCCCTGTTATCATGGGAACGGCATAGGTGGAAAACTTCAGCCCCAGGGTAAGGTCAAACTTATCTATCGCCTTCATCAAACCGATGGTTCCCACCTGAAACAAATCCTCCAGCTCATAGCCTCTGCCTGCGAAACGCCGGACAATGTGATGGACAAGCCCCAGATTTTTCTCTATCAGTACCTCTCTTGCATCTCTTTCTCCTGCCTGTGACTTTGCAATCAGTACTGACATTTCCTCCATAGCCTAGTCCTCACTGTCAATCCAACTGCTTGATCCCACCTTTTTCGTCATTCGCACCGTCGTTCCCTTTCCCAGCCTGCTCTCCACCTCCAGATCGTCCATAAAGGCTTCCATAAAGGCAAACCCCATGCCGGACCGCTCAAGCTCAGGCTTCGTTGTAAAAAGCGGTTCCATCGCCTGCTCCAGGTTCTCTATACCCTTGCCCGCATCCGTCACCTCAATATGTAGCACATCCTCCTCCAACAGCCCGTATATCCTCACCTTCCCGGGGTGCACCTCGGGCGGGCGGCCCGGTAATCCCGGCTGTATGCCCTGCAGTCCGGCCTGCGCACTCTGCGGTCCGTTTCCCCGGCATACGTAGCCTCCGTAATTTTCATAGCCGTGTATAATGGAGTTTGTCACCGCCTCCGACACTGCCGTCTTGATATCGTCCAGCTCCTCCAGCGTGGGATTCAGATGGGAGATAAACGCGGCCACCGCCACTCTGGCAAAGCCCTCGTTTGCCGATATCGCATCAAATATAAGCTCCATTTCGTTCTTCATAAATTATACCCTCCTGCGTGCTGCAGCACGCTTATTATTCTTAATTCCTGACAATAGAAGCCTGTTGGATTCTGTTGTAAAAAGGCTTCATTTCAAAATTCAGAGCACCTCCACAATCTTATTGAGCCCTGACAGATTTAAGATCCGCTCTATCTGTTTGCCCACATGGATGGCATACACCCGCCCTCCGAAGCAGGCTATCTTGCGGTATCGCCCCATGATGATGCCTATTCCAGAGGAGTCCATGAACCTTGTGTTCTCAAAGTCGAAAACCACGTTCCGCACCTCCTCCAGAAGCAGGTATCTGTCCGCGTTTTCGCAGATATAGCCCGCCCCATAGTGGTCGATCTCCGCCGGAAGCCTTATCATAAGACAGTTGTCAATAACCTGAAAATCCTCTGCAGTAATCTGTTCCATAATGTCCCTGTCCTTTCTATCACAAAATTTCATAAAATCCTAAAACCAATAATACAAACTCTCAATATTTATCAAGGTCGAAAATTGAAACTATCCTTTGATAAGCTGCAATAAGAACCCCAAATACTCAAAAAGTAAATATATAAAAGTAAATTTGACATAAGTAAGTTTTACACAAGTAAAAAAAACAACAATAAAAGAACCTATAATTTCTTATAGATTCTTTTCCTTCGTACTTTATTGCGTCTGTATTTTCGCAAGCGCGTCTCTGTAGCGCTTGGCGTCTTTCACCCGCCCCGAATCCGGGAACTGATCCAGGACCTTGTCATAGGCGGCAATGGCGTTTTCTGCATCCTCGTTCTTCTCATATGCCCTTGCGAGGAAATAAAGCGCGTCCACATTTTGCGCGTCGTAATATACGGACTTTGTCAGAATATCTATTGCCGACGTATAGTCGTTTGTCCTGTACAGCTCATAACCGTTCTTGTAATATTCCGCGGACAGCTCGGGACCTATGCTGGCCATCAGGCCCTGGTACAGGCTGCGAAAGCTCTCCGACATTTCCTCCATCACAACGTTCTGGGAAATGTTCTCCAGGCTGTCTGCAGCCGCCTGCATGTCCCCCTTCTGCAGGTACTCCGCAACCGTGCGCTGGAGATTTTCCACCATGCGCAGCGTCCCGTCCTCACCTGCAAATCCCTCTATCTCCTGATTGAGACTATCAATCTGCGTATTTAATTCGGCTATCCTGCTCTCCAGCTCCTGAATACGGACCGTCTTACCGTCGGATTCATTGCTGATTTTAATCATATCCTGCTGTATCTCATTCCTGACCTTGGACTGGGCCGAGGGCACCACCAGAAAGTACACCACACCGAATCCGATGATAAGGCCTATGGCTATATTCAGCAGTGTGGATACGCCCGTGCGCCTGGGTTCCTTCACGCTCAGGGGCTGAATAATCATCTCGTTGTCGCTCTGATAGCGAACCGCCTCGTCCTTCTTTCGCCTGGAGGGCTGCTTCACCGTCTCGTCCGGCATCAGCATCTGCTCCACTTCCTTCATGTAGCGCAGAGTCTGTATATTATTTCTGTCAATGTCCACGCATTTTTTCAGCTCTCTCTCCGCGCGTTCCCAGTCCTCCCTGTCCATATAGAGAAGCGCTAGAAGCTGGTGTGCCTGAACAAATCTTGGATTGAGGGACAGCACCTTTTTCAGCTGTATCACCGCCAGGTCCTTGCTGTCCTGCAGGCAGTACACAAGCGCCTGGTTATATTTTTTTATGGTCTGGTTCACGGAGTCCAGCCTTGCAGCGTTGGACTGCACCTTATCGATATAGTCGTCGGCAATATTTTTATCGGGGCTCAGATTCTTGCTGATGACCCACTCGCTCAGCGCCGCAACCACCTCTCCCATCTCAAAATAGACAAGCCCCAGAAGATTGCGCGCCTCTATGTTGCTCTTGTTGAATTTCAGGCTCTGGCGCAGACTGGTAATCGCACCGGTTAAATCTCTTACGCCGGCTTTCTCCAACCCCTCATTATAATACATGTTGGAGACATGCATAATCCTTTTGTAAAGAGAAACGTCAGCTCCGCAGCCGGTGCAAAAGTCTTTCTCAGATAAATGACATCCGCAGTTATAACAAAACATTATTGCACCTCATCAGATTTCTTTTCTTTTTTGGTTTTCGTTTCCGTCTCTTTAATCATTTTTACAAGTATATCAGCCATATCGGTCAGATCCTGATTATAGATTGCATCCTCGGCATCCTCCACCTCAAGGCTGGGATGAAATTTCTTTAATTCGTCCTCGAAATTTATCATGTTCTATAAACTCCTTTATCTCGCCTACCAAATACAGGCTGCCCGCGGCATAAATGCGCTCCCCCGCGCCCCGGTCCCGCAGCAGCCCCTCAACGGCAGCAGCCACGCTTTCGTAGCCTTCCGGGCAGCTGCCCGGATATCTGCCAAACAACGGTCCGAGAACCTCCGGGCCCGCATCGCGCCCCGTGCTCATGCCTGTAATTACTATTTTATGAAAAAGCCCTGATTGGACAACTTCCTCCACCATGCTCTCATAGTCCTTGTCCCTCACCACGGCGAACAGAAGCGTCCTTGCGCCCTCATGCCCGTCCATGGCCACCGTCTCCAGAAATGCCCTGATGCCGTCTTCATTGTGGGCGCCGTCCACAAAAACACCGGGAAGCACCTCCTCCATGCGCCCCGCCCAGAAACAGCCGGATATCCCCTTTTTAATATTTTCAACGGTGATACCCTTCCCACCGTTCACAGCTCCTGCGTCCAAAAGCTCCGCCGCCCTGACGGCAAGCGCGGCATTCTCCGTCTGGTAAGCCGCAATGGTATTCAATGTAAGACTAACATTATTATAATAACTACTGCGAAAAGAAAAATCAATGTTTTTTCTGTTAAATTTTAGGAAGCTTACGTCATTTTTTGACACGGAAACGGCGGATATTCCAAGTTCCGCCGCCCTTTTTTCAAAAACCGCCGTGGTTTCGGGGCAGGTGTCCCAATAGACCGCAGGCGCGCCCTCCCGCATAATGCCCGCCTTTTCCCCCGCAATTTTCTCCAAAGTGTCCCCCAGATATTCCACATGGTCCAGACCGATGCGGGTGACGACGGCAAGCTCCTTTTGGGACACCGAATTGGTGGCGTCCAGCCTTCCTCCCAGCCCGGTCTCCAGAATACAGTAATCCGGCTTTTCCTGACCGAAATACAGCATGGCAATAAAAAACAGAAATTCAAAATAAGTGGGGTGGTAAAACCCGCCCCCGGCAGGCTGCTCCAAAGGACCCGTTTTCAGGCCTGGCTGTTCCGGGACCTCCTGCGCCTGTCCGGTCTGTTCCGGGACCTCCTGTACGGATTTCTCAGACAGAAAAACCAGGTCCAAAATATACCGGAAGGCCCCCAGAAACCTCTCTCTGGAAATCATCTCCCCGTCCACGGTAAACCGCTCTCTGATATCCACCAGGTGCGGGGAGGTAAAAAGGGCGACCTTAAAGCCCGCCGCCCGCAGAATACCGCTCATATAAGCGCAGACGGAGCCCTTGCCGTTGGTGCCCGCCACATGGATGATGCGAAGGCTCCTGTCCGGGTCTCCCAGAAGATGCAGGAAGGCTTTCGTCTGCTCCATGGTGCTTTTCTTTGTAAAGCGGGGGGTGGAGTTAATGTACTCCACCGCCTCGTCGAATGTGTTTATAACAGGTTTGTGTATCATTTTCCCCACCTCTGCTCCGCACAGACTGCCCTGTCTGCCCTCCGCCAATCCCGCGTCAAACATCCCGCTCTGCACATATGCTCCCGTGTACATCCGTGACCGGCCAACCTACTGCAGCTGGGCAAGCCTCTCCTTCACCTGCTCCATCATCTGGGTATACTTTGCAAGCTTCCCCTTCTCCTCCGCGATTTTTGCCTCCGGCGCCTTGGAGATAAACCTCTCGTTGGAAAGCATGCCGTTTACTCTTGCAAGCTCGCCCTCCAGACGCTTCTGCTCCTTTGTAAGACGTTCGATCTCCTGGGCGATATCCACCAGCTCCGCAAAGGGAATATAAATGGTCGCCCCGGCGATCACAACGGAGACCGCGTCCTCCGGAATACCTGCCTTGTCCCGCTGCACCGTCACCTCGTTTGCACCGGCAAGAGAAGCGAAGAACAGCTTACCCTCGGTAAACGCAGCGCTGATCTCATCGTTTTCGCTGACGACGAACACGCTTGCCCTGCGGCCGGGCGCTACGTTCATCTCGGTGCGGATGCCCCTGATGCCGCGCACCGCCTCCTTGATGCTCTCGATGTCCTTTTCTTCCCTGGGGAAGCTCCTCTCCCCGGCGTACTCCGGCCAGCGGCTGATCATAATAGACTCCTCCCCGCTCTGCAGAGAGCAGAAGATCTCCTCCGTGATAAAGGGCATATAGGGATGCAGGAGCTTCAGCGCGTCGATCAGCACGGTCCTTAAGGTCCAGAGCGCGGCGTTCTGGCTGGCCGCATCGTCGGTATTATACAGGCGGGGCTTTACCATCTCGATGTACCAGTCGCAGAACTCATCCCAGATAAAGTCATAGACCTTCTGTACGGCAATGCCCAGCTCAAAGCTCTCCATATTGTCGGTGACGTCTCTCACAAGGGTATTTAATTTGGAAAGTATCCATTTGTCCACAGGCTCCAGCGCTTCCCTGCCGGGCTCCTGTACCTGCTTGCCGTCCATGTTCATCATGATGAACCGGGAGGCGTTCCAGACCTTGTTGGCAAAGTTGCGGCTGTTTTCCACCCTCTCGTAATAGAAGCGCATGTCATTGCCGGGGGCATTGCCCGTGATCAGCGTCAGTCTCAGGGCGTCCGCACCGTACTTTTCGATAATATCCAGAGGGTCAATGCCGTTGCCCAGGGACTTGGACATCTTGCGCCCCTGGCTGTCTCTCACCAGCCCGTGGAACAGCACCGTCTTAAAGGGCTTTTCTCCCATGTGCTCATAGCCTGAAAATATCATTCTGATGACCCAGAAGAAAATAATATCATAGCCCGTCACCAGCACGTCCGTGGGGTAAAAATATTTCAGATCCTCCGTCTGCTCCGGCCATCCCAAGGTCTCGAAGGGCCACAGGGCAGAGGAGAACCAGGTATCCAGGGTATCGGGGTCCTGGGTCAGATGTTCACAGCCGCACTTTGGACACCTGGCCGGCATTTCCTCCGCAACGACCGCCTCGCCGCACTTATCGCAGTAATAGGCGGGAATTCTGTGTCCCCACCAGAGCTGGCGGCTGATGCACCAATCTCTTATATTGTCGGTCCAGTTAAAATAGCTTTTCTCCATGCGCTCCGGAATCAGCTTTATCTCTCCGTTTTTAACCGCTTCTCTGGCAGGCTTTATCAGCTCGTTCATCCTTACGAACCACTGCTCCTTCACAAGAGGCTCAACGGTGGTCTTGCAGCGGTCATGGGTCCCCACATTGTGGGCATGGTCCTCTACTTTCACAAGCAGCCCCTGCCTGTCAAGCTCCTCCACAATGGCCTTTCTCGCCTCATAGCGGTCCATCCCAGCGTATTTTCCGCCGTTTTCGTTGATGGTGGCGTCGTCGTTCATCACATTGATGACAGGCAGATTGTGGCGCTTTCCCACCTCAAAGTCGTTGGGGTCATGGCCGGGGGTGATTTTAACCACGCCCGTGCCGAACTCCCTGTCCACATAGGTGTCCGTGACAACGGGTATCACCCGGTTCATAATGGGCAGCATGACGCTTCTGCCGATCAGGTGGCTATATCTCTCGTCCTCGGGATGGATGGCCACGGCGGTATCCCCCAGCATGGTCTCGGGACGGGTGGTGGCAAAGGTCAGAAATTCCGTGTCGCTGGGCGTGCCGTCCTCCTTCATCAGGGGATACCTGATATGCCAGAAATGCCCCGCCTGTTCCTCATAGATCACCTCCGCGTCGGAGATGGAGGTATTGCACACAGGGCACCAGTTGATAATGCGCGAGCCCTTATATATATAGCCCTTCCGGTGCATTTTCACAAACACTTCCGTCACCGCCCTGTTGCAGCCCTCGTCCATGGTGAAGCGCTCTCTGTCCCAGTCGCAGGAGGAACCCATCTTTTTAAGCTGGCTGATAATGCGTCCGCCGTACTCCTTCTTCCAGTCCCAGGCCCGCTCCAGGAATTTTTCCCGTCCCAGGTCGCGCTTGTCAATGCCTTCCTCCCTGAGCTTCTCGGTGATCTTGACCTCCGTGGCAATGGAAGCATGGTCGGTGCCCGGCTGCCACAGGGCGTTGTAGCCCTGCATCCTCTTAAAGCGGATCAGGATATCCTGCATGGTGTTGTCCAGCGCATGCCCCATGTGCAGCTGTCCCGTGATATTGGGGGGCGGAATCACAATGGTAAAGGGCTTCTTATTATAGTCCACCTCCGCGTGAAAATACTTTTTCTCCAGCCATTTCTCATAAATCCTGTCCTCTATGCCCCTGGGGTCATAGGTTTTTGCCAATTCTCTGCTCATCTGCCTTGTCCTTTCTTATTTCTAGTACCGCATACGCCTTCTCTGCGCCCTTTTGGGCAAAGAATTTTCTGCTGCTTCGCATCAGCAAATCCTTTGGGGCGCCGCTACGGCTTCTGCTGTTTTTTCAGTACCGCATTCGCCTTCTCTGCGCCCTTTGGGGCAAAGAATTTTCTGCTGCTTCGCATCAGCAAATCCTTTGGGGCGCCGCTACGGCTTCTGCTGTTTTTCAGTACCACATTCGCCTTCTCTGCGCCCTTTTGGGCAAAGGATTTTCTGCTGCTTCGCATCA
>ERZ808051.1429-NODE-1429-length-15905-cov-4.484837_pt1 | contig 15905 bp, 12 predicted proteins | sample MGYA00380199_ERZ808051 | MGnify/ENA primary metagenome ERZ808051 (study PRJEB31490, sample SAMN06133391) | mouse gut metagenome | isolation source: J11 | host: mice | place: China: Chengdu | collected 2015-05 ...
GAGGGTTTATGAGGACCAAAAGGACGAGATTCTCCAAGCATTTGATAGTTTGGACACAACAAACTCTTATGTATGCATCCAGAAAGCGCTTTTTGCAGAAAAACAAGGACAGATTGAGAAGGCGGAGGTATTATGGAAGACATGTGCCAGTGATTGTCCGGCAGGCTTCCAGTGGGAATTGATGGAGATTGCAGTGCGGAATCACTTTCAAGTGGAACCATTGCTTGAACAGATGTCCCCGGAAATCTGGAACAGATATGCGGAAATGGTGGCGGAACGTAAGGAATTAGGGCAATTACAGGAATTTTGCCAGAATATCATGCCATTGCTTGAAAAACGTCCATTCTATAGGAGAAAGCTGGAGCAAAGTTATCTTGAGAAGCTGTTGACAACAGAGCTGTTAGATTCTTCCAGATTAGTAAAATTACTGAATCAATACTGTACAAGTGTTTGTACCGATGCAACGGCATTGTATCGAGAAGAGGTACTTGCAGATCCAGAAGCATATGCCCTTCCGACTCGCTATCGGTTTGCGGTGCCCCTTGGCAAAGCCTTACGGTTGATTGACAATGGAGAGTTCATAGAGAGTTTTCCCTACTTAAAAGAAGCGCTTCATGTATATCCAGGCATGGCGGGGGCTGTGGGTCAGTTGGTACGGTATTTGGAGGATGAAGTACAGGCGCCAAAACGTTCTGTGTCTGAGGAGTTTGAGATGCTTGGAGGTCAGGTGAAGCAGGTCCTTCGAGGACTAATGAAAGCAGGACAGTGGGAAGAGGCATACAAGGTTATGGGACAATTAATAACGTTATTGCCGGACGACCTTGAGGTTCTGCAAATGAAGCAGGAAATATTGCGGCTAGGCGTATAAAATTAGAGCAGTAAAAAAGGCATTTCGGTACGTTCCCCGAAATGCCTTTCTTAATTCTTAATACTTTAATTCCTAATATTTTGCCATATCATCCACAAAAGTTCCGCTGCTTACCGGAGCTTTCGGCGCCGGAGCAGGTACGATCACTGTATCTGAAACCGGAGCGGGAATCGGTTCCGGGATAGGATCAGAGACCGGAACCGAAACCGGAATCGGATCAGGAGTTCTTGCGGCAACCGGTGTCATAGGTCCAGCCATTTTCTTTAACCGGAAACGTCCGACTAGGCTTTTGAGCAGGCTAGACTGACTGTAAAGCTCTTCGCTGGCAGCCGCGCTTTCCTCAGCCGTAGCGCTGTTAGTCAGCACAACGACCGAAATCTGGTTAATACCCTCGGAAACCTGCTCAACCGAGCCGGACTGCTCGTTTGATACGACGGCAATCCGGTCAATGGCCTCAACCACGGACTGGATACTGTTGACCACACCCAGCAGAACGTCCGCCGTATTCCGGGCAATTCCCGCACCTGTATGTACCGCGTCCGTGGACTTTGCAATAAGCTCCGACGTCTGCTTAGCCGCCGCGGCGGACTTGCCTGCCAAATTGCGGACCTCCTCCGCAACGACGGCAAAGCCCTTCCCCGCGCTGCCGGCCCTGGCTGCCTCCACAGCCGCATTCAGGGCAAGTATATTTGTCTGGAACGCAATATCGTCTATTGTCTTAAGAATTTTTTCGATCTCCTCAGAGCTGGCCTGAATCCTCTCCATAGCCTCCACCAGGCTCTGCATCTTCTGGTTACACAGCAGAACCTCCTCTCCGGTGTGATGTGTCTGGCTTCTGACGTTCAGCGCCCCGCTGGCCGTATTCTTAACCTCCTCGGAAATCATACAGATCCGCGCCGCCAGCTCCTGTACCGAGCTTGCCTGTTCCATAGTCCCCTGACTGAGCGTCTGCGCGCTTGAGGATAACTGGTCGCTGGCATTGGACACCTCCTTCGCAGAACGGTTTACCTGGCGCATTGCGCCGCTCAGCTTAATCCTCATATTGCGCATGGAATGCAGAATATCCCCAAAGCTGCCCACATACGTCTCCTCATGCTCCGTATGCACATCCAGATTCTGGTTTGCCATCTCATTGAGCAGATAGCTGATATCGCTGATAACGATGCGCAGTCCCTCCACAAGAGCCTCTGTTGACTTTACCAGCACCCCTGTTTCATCCTTGTTGGTAATCCTGGGCATGGGTGTCTCCAGATCACCCTCCACAAGAAGCTTCATACGGTTTACGCAGGCCTTCATGGGTTTGCCGATATTGACGGCAAGGGTCAGGGCAACGACAACGGAGATCAAGATGGACACCGCTATTACCGCAATATTGATAACCATTGCATCCCGCGTAGATGCCAGATAGTTGATCTGCGGCGCGGTCACTGCGATGCTCCAGCCGTCCGTACCCGGTACGGGAGCATATGCCGCAAACATTTTTCTTTCTCCGTCCTTATAGCTGCCGAACCCGTTTTTCCCCTGACGCATCTCGGTATGAATCGCCGCCAGCTCCCCCAGCGAGGCGTCGGCTTTTGCCTGCGCTTCTATGTTTTGAACCGTGATCGTGTCAAGGGTAATATCGGCAATGGTATCGCCGGACTTATTTATCATGTAGGCCCTGCTGTTTTCACCGATCCGAATAGCCGATACGATATCGTTCAAAAAGGTTTCCTTCGGAACAAAATACACCACGCCCACAATAGGATTTCCGTATTTTCCCTCAGAGTAAAGCGGCGCCGCTACCATAATGGACAGCTCTCCCGTGATCTTGCTGACCAGCGGCTCCGAAACAAAAACATTTCCCTTCATGGCCTGACGCACATATTCACGGTCCGAATAATCGTTTCCGTCAAAAATGCTGATACCGTCCGCACCCACAATATTGCCCCTGCGGAAGCCATGCATGGAAACGCGTTCATCAATGATACTCTGTTTTTCCGCCGCCGACACCTCCGGATCGGACAGCTCGGGAATACATCCCACCTCCATGACAACATTCTTATAAACCTCCAGCTCCTGCTGCGCGCGTCCTGCCGCCAGAACCGCCGTCTGGCCCATCATCTGCTCTACAGTGGTCATGGTATTATGGTAGTTTAATGAGATGCTTGAAGATCCTGATGCGACCAGACCGACCAGAACAGTAAGAATAAGGCATAAAGTAATTTTGGTTCGTATGCTTTTCATTTCAACGTTACCCCTCATTACATTGCGTAAATATGAGATGCCGGATCACATATTCCGCCGTTATTTTTATTTGTAAATATTATAAAAGTTACATTTCCCGATTGTCAACCGCTATCTGCGTTTACCCGTCACGACCCAGCAGCTTCCTCTTTCGCTCAATCATTTCGTCGATTTTTTCTATGTAGAGAGCCACTTCCTTCACATTCTCGCAGCGCTCGATGCGCCCGTCCTCATAGACCCGCTTGGTGATGGAACCTGCGCCGCAGGCGGCAATGGTCTGCACCTCCTCCATGATCAGAATATTGTACAGCCCGAACTTACCCTCCCTGGCATAGCCCACATTTTCAAAATTTCCCGACATGTTTTTCTGACGGTAGAGATAATAGGGCTTCATGCCCAGCCGTGCTGCTCCCGCCGCGGCGATACCCATGGTCTCGTCCGTATTGCGAAGCATGGACACGCCGTTTTCCTGAATCCAGGAATTCAGCCTGGAAGCCCGCTTTATGGCAAGGGAGTGCACCGTCAGACTGTCCGGGGCAAGCTCCGTTACCCTGTCCATGGTGCGCTGCACATCCTCCCGGGACTCTCCCGGAAGTCCCAGAATCAAATCCATATTGATATTGTCAAAGCCCGCACGCCTTGCCAGAGCGTAAGCCTCCTCCACCTGCGCCACGCTGGCCTTCCTGCCGATGATATCCAGGGTCTCCTGCTTCATGGTCTGAGGATTGACGGAAATTCTGGTGACGCCGTGGGAATACATGCATTTCAGCTTCTCCTCCGTGATGCTGTCCGCTCTTCCAGCCTCCACGGTAAACTCCTTTACCGTGGAAAAGTCAAACAGCTGCTTCAGGCTTTTGAGCAGCCTGTCCAGCTGCGCCGGCTCCAGCGTGGTAGGCGTGCCCCCGCCGATATACACGGTGTCCAATATCCTGGTCTCACACTGTTTTGCCACATACGCCAGCTCCTTTATCAGGCAGTCCAGATAGGCATCCACCATCCTGCGGTATCCGCCTATAGGATACGAGGTAAAAGAGCAGTACAGACAGGTGGTGGGACAGAAGGGAATCCCCACATAGAGGCTGTAGCCCTCCCGGTAATGTATCCCGGACAAAAGCTCCCGCTCTCTCCCTGCAATATCCACGGACAGCCTTGCCTTTTCCTCGCTGACATAATGCTTTGTCATATAATGCCCGACTATATCCAGCTCGCTCCTGCCCTGCTCCAAAAGCCCGTAGGCGATCTTAACCGGGCGGATGCCGATCAGGTTTCCCCATGGCAGACTCCTGCCCGTGACCTGGCACAGCGTTCGGTAAAAAAAGCGTTTAAAGCCGTCCTTATATGTATCCCCGCTCCCTTCGTCGAAATTCCATTTGTACGACACGCCTTCTATGGTAACCTCCGCGCCGTCCTCATAAAATTCCGCACGAATATTGACCTGCTCCCGGAGCATGGCCCTGGTCTCCTCCCTGCTCTCGGGAATCAGTATCTTCACCTGCTCCTGGGGATAAAATGCCTTTACAAGCGAATTTACATCATATTCATAATTTTCTTTGTTCAGTTCTACAACAAGCATGGCGCTTCCTCACATATCTAACGGCTCCCTCAGGCACAGAAGGGATTGTACTCCTTCTCATGCCCTATGGTTGTGCTGTCCCCGTGGCCGGGGTATACCCTTGTCTCGTCGGGAAGCACAAAGAGCTTCTCCTTAATGGAACGGATCAGTGTCCCCATGCTGCCCGTGGGGAAATCCGTCCTTCCCACCGACTCGGCAAACAGTGTATCTCCCGCCGCCAGAATTCCCGCTTCCTCAAAATAGTAGCAGCAGCCCCCTGCCGTATGCCCCGGCGTGGCGATAGCCTTACAGGTCATGCCCGCAATCGTTATCTCCTGACCGTCCTTCACATACACATCCGCATAAGTGACGCACGCCCTGCCCGCCCGCTCGGACACGTTCAGGTCGGCGCTTTTCAAAAGCTCCCGCTCGCCCTCTCCCGCATATACCTTCACCGGCTCCAGTCCGTCCGCCTCCGCCGCGGCATTTACCGCGTCCCGCAGGGCGTCCACGCCCCATATATGGTCAAAATGCCCGTGGGTCAGCAAAATCCCCCGGACCCGGAAGCCTTTTTTCTGCAGCGCTCCGTAAATACTGCCCCCCGCATCCGCCGGGTCAACCACAATGCAATCCTGTCCGCCGTCCCGGTAAAGAAAATAACAATTGGTCTGGCATACCCCCAGCACCATTCTTCCGATCTTGATCTCCGCCATCAGCCCGTCGTCCTTTCAATATCCAATACGCTGTCAATACCCCTGATCTTCTCGATCACCCGGTTCAGCTCGTCCCGGCTCTCCACCTCAAAGGTAGTCTGCAGGGTCGCCTGTCCCTGCTTGCTCGTTCGGGTATTCATTGATAAAATATTAATGTTTTTCTCCGTCAATGCCTTTGAAATGTCCGCCAAAAGCCCGTTCCGGTTATCCGCATAAATCTTGATCTCCGCCACATATTTCTCCGAGGTATTCTCCGGCGCCTGCCATTCCGCGTCGATCATACGCGCTCTCTCTATCTCCGGCAGATTCATCATATTGACGCAGTCGGTGCGGTGAATGGACACGCCCCTGCCCCTGGTGACAAATCCCACGATCTCGTCCCCCGGCACGGGAGAGCAGCACTTGGAAAAACGCACGGACAGGTCCGCAATGCCCTTTACCACGATCCCGCTCTTTGGACGCATCGTTGCTGGCTTTGCCACAATGGATGCACCCGCCTCTGCTATGCTCCTCAGCACCTCCTCATTGGTCATCTCCCTGCGGTGGTCCCTGTCATAGAGCTCCTGCATTTTGTTGACGATCTGCCCTTCCTTCAGTGCGCCGTGGCCGATTGCCGCAAGCACGGATTCCCAATCCCTGAACCCGTATTTGCGCAGCACCGCCTCCACATATTCCTGCTTCATAAGGCCGGAGAGATTGATGGTCTTGGTCTTACAGTAGGAAGCAAGCAATTCCTTGCCCTTGACAATATTATCCTCCTTCAGCTCGCTTTTAAACCATTGATTGATCTTGTTTTTTGCCTGAGTGCTCTTGACCACATTCAGCCAGTCCCGGCTGGGTCCTCTGGAATTCTGAGAGGTGATGATCTCTATCCTGTCGCCGTTTTTAATCTCGTAATCAATGTTTACAAGCTTGCCGTTGACCCGTGCGCCCACCATCCTGTTGCCCACCGCGGAGTGAATACTGTAGGCAAAATCGATGGGATTGGAGCCTGCGGGCAGGTTTTTCACCTCCCCGGTAGGGGTAAAGCAATACACATTGTCGGAGAAAAGGTCCAGATCGTTCTTCAGAAGCTTCATAAACTCCCTGTTGTCGGACATGTCCTGCTGCCACTCCAGAATCTGCCGCAGCCAGACCAGCTTTTCCTCCTCCTGGGCCTCCACCCTCCTGCCGTCAGACGCCTCCTTGTACTTCCAGTGCGCCGCAATGCCGTATTCGGCAGCCTTGTGCATCTCAAAGGTGCGTATCTGGATCTCAAAGGGCTGTCCGTTGCTTCCGATCAGGGTGGTGTGCAGGGACTGATACATATTTGCCTTGGGCATGGCAATGTAATCCTTAAAACGCCCCGGAATGGGCTTATACATTTCATGGATGACCCCCAGCGCCGCATAGCAGTCCCTCACGGAATCCACGATAATGCGCACCGCAAAAAGGTCGTATATCTGGTCCAGAGTCTTGCTCTGGTTCTTCATTTTTTTATAAATACTGAAAAAATGCTTGACGCGGCCGTCCACCTTTGCCTTGATGCCGGCATTTGCAATGTGCTCGCTCACCTCGTCCACAATACCCTGAATATATTTTTCCCGGACGCTCCTGCGCACCGCGATCTTATCCACCAGGTCATAGTACGCCTCCGGCTCCAGGTATTTCAGGGACAGGTCATCCAGCTCCACCTTCAGCTTGCTGATGCCAAGCCTCTGGGCGATGGGACAATAGATCTCCAGCGTCTCCCTCGCTATGCGCTGCTGGCTCTCCGGCGCCTTATATTTCAAGGTCCGCATGTTGTGAAGCCTGTCGGCAAGCTTTATCAGAATCACACGGATGTCCTTGGCCATTGCGAGAAACATTTTACGCAGATTTTCCGCCTGCATTTCCAGCTTTACGTCCGGCTGGTTTGCGCCGCCGGACAGAGGTATCTGCTCCAGCTTGGTAACGCCGTCCACCAAAAGAGCCACGTCGTCGCCAAATTCCCGCTTCAAGTCCTCCTCCGTCATGATGGTATCCTCCACTACGTCATGGAGAATGCCGGCAATGATGGTCTCCTTGTCAAGCTCCAGGTCCGCAAGAATCATGGCAACGTTCAGAGGATGGACAATGTAAGGCTCTCCCGACTTGCGAAACTGATCCTTATGAGCTTCCTTCGCCACCTCATACGCTTTTGCGATCATGGTAATATCGTCGCTGGGATGATATTTTTGCACACGCCTTATAAGCTCCCGATACAGGTCATCGGGATTTACAAATTCGTGGGACCCGCTCATCTTTCCGTCGTCCAGGACAACCTCATTTTTCTCATGATCCAAAGCTTCGTCCTGATATGAAGTCTCAGCCTGATGCGAAGTTTCATTATCATACGAAGTTTTATTATACGAAGTCTCATTATGATGCAAAGTTTCATTTGTCATAGCCGTCCTCGCTCTCCTGCCGTAAACCTTTCCACAAAACCTGTCAGGACTATTTTCCCGAATAGCAGATCGCCGAATCCAGGCGGTATTCCGCAATCCGTTCCCGGCCCTTCAGGCCCGCAAGCTCTATCAGCACCACAACTCCCGCAACAATGCCTCCAAGCCCCTCTATCAGCTCTATCATGGCCCTGGTAGTACCGCCGGTGGCGATCAGGTCATCCACGATCAGCACCCTCTGCCCGGGCTTGATGCTGTCCTTATGCATCTCCATGGTGGCCTTGCCGTACTCCAGGTCATAGTCCACGGATACCGTCTCCCTGGGAAGCTTCCCCGCCTTGCGTATCAGCACAAAGGGCTTTTTATTATTATAGGCGATGGGCGTGCCGAAAATAAAGCCTCTGGATTCGGGACCCACAACCACGTCATACTCCAGATCCCTGACCTTATCCTGCATGGTGTCAATGGCAAGCTGCAGCCCGTCCGCATCCTGCAGGACGCTAGTCACATCGCGGAAAATTATGCCCTTCTCCGGGAAATCAGGAATACTTACAACATATTCTTCCAGCTTTTTCATAACTATATTACCTTCCTTCTGTATGTATTTCAAATCAGCCTGTTCTTTATATTATTGTATTTTGGTAATTTTACTATTATAGCCTGTTTTCTTAAGAAAGTCAAAAGAAACCGAATGCATTCCCCACGGGAAGGGCGCTCATTTTGAACCGTTTACAAAATACCGGATGATATCGCTTCTCTTGACAATTCCGATAAATACGTTCCTGTCGTCTATCACAGGCACAAAGTTCTGTCTTTTCGCCTTCTCCAGAAGCGATTCCATGGTTGTGTCGATGCACGCCGGATTCACCTTGCCGCACTGCAGTATATCGCGCACCGTCATGTGCTCCAGGCTTTTCAGCGTGATCTCATCCAGATTCTGATTGTGTAAAAGGATATACCAGAGAAAATCCCCCTCGCTGATAACGCCAACGTACCTGTCCTCCACATCGATGACAGGAATCGCGGTAAATCCGCTTCGGCGCAGCTTCTCAAGTCCCTGGCGCAATGTCATGCTGTCCCGCAGATAGGCAACCTCCGCCTTCGGCAGTAAAAATGATGCTACATTCACTGTTCTTCTCCCTTGCCCTCTCCTTTAGCTTCTCGTTCGGCTCCTTCGTCTTCGGCGCTGTCCTTTACGTCCGCATCCGCCCTGTCCTGCATTTCCTCCGCTTCCTCCCGGAGGGCTTCCTCCAGAGGCTCCTGGGGCTGAACCGCCTCCGCCCTGACGTCCTCCGCCCGGTCTGCCTCCGGCTGCAGAGTATTTGTATGCACCGCTTCGGGCAGCAGCACATCCTTTTTGTCCGACTTCTGCTTCTTAACCGCCTTCTCCTCGGCCTTGGTTATCTCCACGCAGGTGCTGTCCACCGCCTCGAGCTGATCCAGGTATTTTTTGATCTTTCCCGCAAAGTAACAAGCGATGACACAGTCGGTGGCGCCGCTTATGATGAGTCCCGCGCCGATGAGCCTCTCCAAAACGATCTGAGCCTCCGTGGGGTCCAGAATGAGCACCACGCCGAATATGACGTTCGCCGCCGCAAGCACCAGCATGGCAATCCAGTTCCCGTACTCCATCCGCTTCATGTCTATGACGTCCTGCAGCTTCCTGCAGCCGCTGGTCACCACCAATATGCCCAGAATAACCGGTATCAGATCCCTGATATTTTCAATCTTATATAGAACAATAATACCTATGGTAATTTCCACCAGTCCGTACACAAAATCATTGCGGTAATAATTCTGGTGAGCGTCCCTGAGCAGATAGCCGATCATGGACACCGCGCCGCCGACGATCAGGAACGCGCCGATCAGGTAGCCCAGGGTCTTAAACATAATGTATGGCATTACAAGTATTGTGATTCCAAGCACCACATACAAAAGTGAAGTCAGTATTACGTCCCATTTCATCTGTTTTAAAATTTTTCTCATAATTATTTCTCCTTGGCCGCACATGCCGCATAATTGTTTACTTTCCTGTTTTACAAGGAATATTTAAAAAAAGAACCCTTATGCAAAAGAGTTCCCTTTTTGATTCCGTTATTTTCTGCCGCAGCATTTCTTGTACTTTTTACCGCTTCCGCAGGGGCAGGGGTCATTGGGATATATCTTTGCATCCTTCACAATTGTAGTTGAAGATTTCTGCTCCTTATACAGAGCCTTTTTGGTTTCCTCATCAAAGATATCGTTCCATTCCTCAAGCTCGTAAAGCCAGTCGGCTTCCGCCGCAACCATGTTCTTATAGAGCAGCTCCTTTTCAAAGCCGAGGTTTACTACCGTATCCTCCTCCATTTCCTCAATAGGATTCTTCTCAAGCAGGCTGTCATTGATGCCGTCAAGAAAGCCCGTCATGGTCATGACGGTGACACCATACTTTTCCGCAAGCTCTTTCACCGTTCCCCTTACCACCTCGTCGGGATTCTTTAAAAGCTGCGCGTAAATATTCTTTTCCTCCTGAAAATACGCGCCCCAAAGCTTTTGAAGCACATCCTGTCCCAGCGATTCGTCATATGCCGCCTGCCGCCACTTTTCCAACAATGCCATTGTAGTATACCACCTTTTCTTAACTTAGTTTTTTACTTAGTTTTTTACTTAGCTTTTTACTTAATTCTTACTTAGTTCTTATTGAATTTTCTGCCTGTACCTTATACCCGTTTTTTCCCAATCTAAATTCTGGCTTTAGTATATAACAAATTATCTGCCAAGACAATATTTTTTTTAAATAATCGGTTTTCATTGAATAAATCCTGAAATTGCGGTCAGACTATCTATTGTCAAGGAACCCCCTCCTTTGATAAATGAATCATACAAAAGAGGAAAATAATACTTATCCTCCCCTTTTTTGAGGGCATCCCACAGACCGGAGCCGGTCTCGGGGTGCCCTCTTTTGCTTGCCAAAAAAAGAAGAAGATGCTATGATATAAAAAAGCATCCTTGATGCCTGAAAGCTACTCAAAAATCACTCGAAACTACTTGAAAAGGAAAACAATATGAAAAAGACTCCCGAACCCGGCAAATCCTCCAAGAAAATGACCTCCAGGCGGCTGGCGGCACTGATCGGCGTCGCGCTGCTTGCCCTGCTGTACATAGCAACACTGGTCATCGCCATCGTGGACACCTCCTCGTCGGGAAGGTGGTTCCGGGCATGCCTTTTCGCAACCGCAGCCGTCCCGCTGCTCATCTGGATTTACACCTGGATGTACGGGAAGCTGACCGGAAGGCATACCGTCGCCGACCCGGATACGGAAGCTTCCTCTGACGCGGCGCCCGGCAGCCCGTCCCATAACGGGGACCGCCATTAGTCTAACATACCCCCAGCGCCCGCAGCTCCTCCTGCGCCTGCTCCCTTGTCCCGAACACGATCCCGGCAAATCCCAGCTTCTTTGCGGCTTCCACATTTGCCGTCGTGTCGTCCAGGAACACGCATTCCTCCGCCTTTAAGCCGTATCTGGACAGCAGCAGCCTGTAGATCTCCGCATCCGGCTTTATCACCCTGTCCTGAAAGGACAGAATACCGCCGTCCATAAAGGGAATAAAGTCCAGCGCGTCAATGCAGTCCACATATGCCTTGTACGAATAATTCGACAGGTAATACACCCCGTAGCCCTTACTCTTAAGCTCTTTGATCCAGGGAATCGCATAATCCCTCTTTGTCACCATCTCCCGTATATCGCCAAACGCCCTGTACAGCTCGTCCCCGATTTCGGGATCAAGCTTCGCAAACTCCCTAAGCAGCTTATCCGTATCCCACTCCCCCCTGTCAAATTCCGCCCAGAAGGGGCTCAATACGGACGCCCTTGCGATGCGCTGTATCATTGCCTCGTCAAAGCCCTTGTCCTGCAGAAATTCATTCCACCTGAAATCCGTAAGCACATTTCCGATATCAAAAATTACATTCCGAATCATCCGTCCTCCTCGCCCTCCCGGCTCCGCGTCATACGCACTCAACTCTCAAAATCTCCAAAAGCCTTTCCGCAGCCACAGAAAGCGGCTGCCTGCCGCTTGTCACCACACAAAAGCTTCTCTTTGGTATCATTTTATTAAACCGCAGCTCAAACAGCCGCCCCGATTCCAGAGCCTCTGCGGCAAAGTCCCTAACCACGCAGCCCACTCCAAGGCTGCGCAGGGCAAACTGTACGATCATATCGCTTGTGGCAAGCTCAAATTCCGGCTGCGGCTCCACGCCGTTTTCCGCCAGATACTTGTCCATATACCTTCTGGTGCTGGTGTTATTTTCCAGAAAAATCATGGGCAGCCGTTCCAGCTCCTGAAAATCCAGCATTTTGTTCTTGTAGGAGATAAACCTTCTTCCCGCCACAAAGACATCCTCTATCTCCCTGACCGGCAGAACGGCTATATCGGGTGCGGCGTCAAACGGCGTGCTGACCACGCCGAAATCTATTTTTCCCTCCTCCAGCAGCTCAAGAGTCTCCGGCGTGGGTGCATTGGTGACGGTCACCTTGATATCGGGATACCGGTCATGGAATATCTCCAGAAAGGGCAGCAGATAAAAGCGCAGCGTCATGTCACTGGCGCCGATATGAATCTCACCCAGCTCCAGGTTCCGCATTCTGCGCACCTTTTCCACTCCCTGCTCTATCTGCTCATAGCCCTTTTCCACATAAGAATACAAAAGCCGTCCCTCTCCTGTCAGCTTCACTCCCCTCGAGGCACGCATAAACAGCGGCACGCCCAGGCTTTTCTCAAGCTGTCTCAGGGACTGGCTTGCCGCCGGCTGGGAAATGGAAAGCTCGCCGGCCGCCCTTGTAACGCTCCCGTGCTTTGCCACATAATAAAAAACCTTAAAATACTCCAGATTTGCCAACATGGATTTATACACTCCCGCGGCGGCTGCCGCGTCACTTCTCTTTCAGCGCGCTCTCCCTGTAAATGATATCCTCCCTGCCGGGACCGTTGCTGATCATGGTAATGGGATATCCTATTCTGCCCTCGATAAACTCGATATACCTCCTGCAGTTTTCCGGAAGCTCCTCGTATTTCCTGATGCCCCGTATCCCGCACTTCCAGCCGGGAAGCTTCTCATAGACCGGCTTTGCCTTTTCCAGCCTTGCAGTCACGGGGAAATCCGTGGTGACCTCCCCGTCTATCTCATAGCCCACGCAGACGGAAATCTCGTCCAGATAGCCCAGCACATCCAAAACGGTAAAGGCCACATCCGTGGTTCCCTGCAGCCGGCACCCATATCTGGAGGCAACGCAGTCAAACCAGCCCACACGCCTGGGACGCCCGGTGGTGGCGCCGTATTCCCCGCCGTCGCCGCCCCGTCTCCGCAGCTCCTCCGCCGCGTCCCCCGACAGCTCGGACACAAAGGCGCCCGCGCCCACCGCCGAGGAATAGGCCTTGCAGACCGTGACGATCTGCCTGATCTCATAGGGAGGCAGCCCTGCCCCGACAGCCCCGTAAGCCGCCAGAGTGGAGGAGGACGTCACCATGGGATAAATTCCGTGGTCAGGGTCCTTCAGCGTTCCCAGCTGTCCCTCCAGAAGAACGGTCTTCCCTTCCTTAAGCGCAGCGTCCAGATAAGCAGAGACATCGCACACATAGGGTTCCACCATATCCCTGTATTCATGCAGCGTATCCAAAAGATCTCCCTCATCGATCAACGGCTTATGGTACAGATGCTCCAGCAGGATATTTTTCGTCTGGCATACCCGGCTTACCTTCTCCCATAAAATATCTTCGTCAAACAGCTCGCTGACCTGAAAGCCAATCTTGGCATATTTGTCCGAATAGAAAGGCGCAATGCCCGACTTGGTGGAGCCGAAGGACCTGCCCCCCAGTCTCTCCTCCTCATACTGGTCAAACAGGATGTGATAAGGCATTACGATCTGCGCCCGGTCGGACACCAGAATCCTGGGCTTTGGCACATTCCTGTCCACAATGGACTGAATTTCCTTAAAAAGCAGGGGGATATTCAACGCTACCCCGTTGCCGATCACGCTGGTAACATGGCTGTAAAACACTCCGGAAGGAAGGGTGTGCAGCGCAAACTTGCCGTAATTATTTACAATGGTATGCCCCGCGTTGGCTCCTCCCTGAAAGCGCACCACAATGTCCGCCTCCTGCGCCATCATATCTGTAATTTTGCCTTTTCCCTCGTCGCCCCAGTTGGCTCCCACAATTGCCTTGACCATTCTATACGCCTACCTCCCTGCCCGCTTAAACGGGCATTCATTCAAACTTTTTTACGCTCTCCGCTCCCAATACCGAGGGCTTTCCCGCCCTGCCCCTGTGGGCATGACAGTACCGCCTTACCTCTCCCGCCTGCCGGAAGCGGCTCCGCTTTGTGCATTGTAAATTGTCAAGGACATTATAGCACAGAGGATCATATAAGTAAAATCAATATATTTTATACATGCCATAATTATACATTATAAATTGTGCGATGTAAACGGTTCCGTCACAAATATTGACCGCTTTGAGCTCCGCCTGTTCCGGGCGGCATCCCATCCGGAGGCTCCGGCATGTCGCCCGCCCCAGGCTGCATTCCCTCCGGCAGTTCCGGCACGTCGGCCGCTCCGGGCTGCATTCCCTCCGGCAGCTCCGGCATGTCTCCCGCTCCGGGCTGTCCCGGCATATTTCCGCCCGGCTTCCGGCCGTCGCCGCGGCCTCCTCCAAAGCCTCCCATTCCTCCGTGGCCTCCGCCGAAGCCTCCCATGCCGTTTCCGTAAATCAGGCTGTCCATGGTGATTTCCGTGTCGCTGTCTCCCACAGACAGGGTATAGACACCTCCCTGAATCAGCTCCGGACAGCTCACCACCACGGAGCCGAAGGCTTTCTTCGAGGTATAATTTAACAGCACCCTGCCGTCCGCATCCTTAAGCGAAACAGCCGTACCCGCTTTCTGGTTCCCGGTATTTAAAAGTATGGAACCCTGATTGGACGCCTCCGTAAAATTCTGCGCCATTCCGGATGCCCCCAGCGCAATTATGGTTCCTCCGGTGATCTCGCCCGTCCCGTCATAATCCAAAGCGCCGTCGGCGCTGCTTGCAGGTCCGTCTATATAAATAGTACCCCCTGTCACCGTCAGCGTGCCGTTAGAGTCCAGACCGTCACCGTCAGCGTTTACATAGAGCGTACCGCCCGAAATCAGTATGGAATAGTCGCCGCCCTGACCGGCGCCTCCTCCAAAACCCCCTCCGAAGCCGCCGAACATACCCCCGAAACCGCTCTGATCCTTTCCGCCTGCCGCGTTAATGCCGTCGTCGGAGGCATAGAGGTCTATATAGCCTCCGGATATCGCCACATCCTTACCCTCGATACCCTCATAGCTTGTGGTAATAATCAGCCTTCCCCCTGCCACGGCCGTAGTCCCGTCCCCGTGGAGGCCGTCGTCTCCGGTGGCAATCCGGTAATCCCCGCCGTTTACGGTAAGATCACCGTTGCTGTGCAGAGCGTCATCCTGGGAATCAATCACATAGCTTCCGTCGTTTATGACCAGATTTCCCGCCGCCTTTATTCCCTTGGCGCTGACTGCAGACCCGTCGGAATCCTTTGCCACGTTCCTGTTGGCGCTTCCCTTTCCTGCGGTGATATCAAAGCTGCCCCCGTCCAGCTGCAGCTGCCCGCTGGCGCTGACGCCGTCGCCGGAGGCATCGATGGAAAAGGTCCCGCCGGCAATATATACATAGCCCTTATCCTCACTGTCGTAGTCCGCATGAATGCCGTCCTTGCCCGAGACGATATTGACGGCTCCCCCTGCAATGCGCACGCTGTTTTTGCCGGACAGCCCGTGCTTCTCCGCGGTTATCGTAAGATCCCCGTCCATTATTTTCAGGTCATCCTTGGACACGATGCCGTGCCCTGCCTTTGCCGAAACCTCCAGGCTTCCCGTGCCGTTGACCGTCAGATCGCACTTCGCAAATATCACCGCATCGATATTGTTGTCGTCCAGTACGGCATAGCTGCCGCCGTTTGCCAGCGTGTTGACCGTCCCCTGGGCAAGCGTTACAAACACCTTATCCGCCGACCTGACATAGATTGCCGCGTTATCGCTGTTGGATATGGAGACGCCCTTTAACACCAGCTGCACCTTCGCCGCATCGTCCGCCTCCACTATGATCAGCCCA
>ERZ808051.1431-NODE-1431-length-15868-cov-5.079982_pt1 | contig 15868 bp, 8 predicted proteins | sample MGYA00380199_ERZ808051 | MGnify/ENA primary metagenome ERZ808051 (study PRJEB31490, sample SAMN06133391) | mouse gut metagenome | isolation source: J11 | host: mice | place: China: Chengdu | collected 2015-05 ...
TTACATTTTGAAGTGTTTTGTTCTGATTGATTTAAAAACGGGCAAGATTACGCATCAGGATGTAGGGCAGATGGATATGTATATCCGCATGTACGATGAATTAAAGAAGGGTGCGGACGATAATCCGACATTAGGTATTGTTCTCTGTACAGAAACGGATGAAGATATCGCAAGGTATTCCGTCCTAGACAACGACCATCATGGAAGTCCAGGACAGGGCAGTTTATAAACAACTGATTGATGCGCTGATAAATAATCCGGTATTGAGAATTACATAATTACGATCACTTTTTAGATTCGTCCCATAGGGGGCGAATTTTTTTACACAAAATTTGTGGAGAGCTGGGGCTGACGGCGTCGGAAGCGAACCCCACATATGCCCAGACCCGCAAGTATATTTCGGAGAAGCTCGGCGTAAAGAGGAGGAAGATGGTGTAGGAAAGCAGAAAGCACGATGAAAATCCGAAAACAACATGAATTGGAGAATTGCTTTTATTCTGACAGTGTAATATAATAGAAAGGGATCGAAAAGCCTCTTTGTATTTTACATAAAGGGTAGATAGAGCTCTAGCGGAATACCGTGCAGACAATGGACAAGATAAAGGTTTTGATTTCGGGATAAGATAGGACAGTGCTTTAAAGCTTTATTGGCAGGGACAATTTCTGACAGGAGATTGGAACAAGTACTGTTAAAAATGTGTAATTACTGTGCTAATGAGACACAATGGGCAGTGGATTAGGATAAAAATGAGGTAAAAAATGACAGAACTTGATAAAAAGTTAGATTTACATGAAGAACAAATATTAGATAATATGTTTGAAGGGGATAGTAACAGAGATGCCAGTGATAAGATCCGGGGATTTCTTTTTCAGGATCTGGTAGCTATAGAGTCCTTGTTGGATGATAATACAGAATACGTTTGCCTAGAGTATTTGGAGGATGTAGATGTGTTTTGCAAGGATGGCACAGCCAAAATCGTTCAAGTGAAATATTATGCTAAAAGCTCAGTGGGAATGAAAGAAATTGCAACCGACTTATATTATCAGTATTTAAGAATGCAATTAATGGAAAGTACATTAACGCCAAAGCCCCAGTTAGTAATTCATAGCGAGAAAGCAGTGAATAAACCAGATTTAGAGAGCATGAAAAAACACATCTCTCCATTAAAAGAGGAACAACCTGAGAAAATAGTCGATATGCCTAAATGGCTAAAAGAGAATGTCTATAACCAAAGAAAAAAGGAATTACAGAAAAAAGCCTTATTCGATGAAGCAGCACATGTGGCATCAGTAATCGACTTTGTAAATGACTTTGAGATGATCAAAAAAAGTAATATAAAGGCATACAAAAATGAAATTGGAGAGATACTTCTTAAAACATTTTCAGAGTGCTGTTCATACGATGATGAAGAAAAAAGTAAGGATATTCTATTGGGATTGGCCATTAACTATATACAGAAGCGATACATACAAAACAATTCAAAGTTTGAACAATTAAGAGTATCGAAGACAGAGTTTATTGCTTATATTGAACAGGCAATGCCAGAGAAAACAAAGGATCATATGATTGCTTATATTACGTCTTGCGTGTTGGATCAATATGCGTCTATTTTAGTTGAAAATCCTGATTTATGCGAGGATCATATTAAAATTTTAAATCAAATTGTGTATAATACAAAAAATTGGATTTATGAGGTTTTATTAACAGAGGAAGGACAAATTCAATTACTCAATACAATAAGTTTGGAAGAACATGATAAAATTGAAAAATATAAGAAACTGCGAGCTTCCCAGAAAGTGTTTGAAATAATAAGATGTGCTGATAACTTGCATACGTTTTTGTACTATTTATGGAAGATAATGCTCGATCTTTGTATGACAAAATCGGGTTTTAGTATAGATGAGGATGCGAACATGCTTAACCCACAGACATATATTGATAAAACAAAAAATAATTATATATGTGTTAAGTTCCCTATGGATTGCGTGAATTCAAGCGTTATTCTTCCAGCAATTCGACCATGGCAAGAAGAAAGAGATTGTACTAATATTGCAACAAGAATGTTTTTAGAAAAACCACAGAAATGGTATATGGCTGGGCATATATTTGGAGAAAAAGATTATAATTATCCTGTTTCAGCTATTTTTGAAAAAGGATCGGTTATTGACATGGAATCAGATCGTTTTATTATAGAATGCATGAAATGCATAGCAATTGATAGAGGAAAATGGAAATACATTGATGAGTGTGAAACCTGTATTTTCGCAGATAATTGTGTGAAAGGAAAAGAAAATAAATGATTTTACAGAGGTTATTTGACGAATATGGATATTGCAATATTACAAAAAAAGAAAATGCCCTAGAATATAAACTATCAGTGGAGGCGTTTTATAAAGGTGATGAAATTCCAAACGAACTAAAGTATTTATATATCAGCAAAACATGTGATGAATTGTTCATATTATTAGATGGCAGAGATCAAAATGTAAAAGAATTATGTAAAAAATGGGATCAAAAAATTAGTATATTTATAGCATTTGGATCTGATAAAACAGAGATCACACAGAAAATAAAATACAATGTGATACAAGTTATTCTTTGTAAGGAAAATACAGTGGATCGTTCAGAAGAAGGATCCTTGAATGTATCCAGAAAGATACTTTTGCCATGTACGATTGACCAAGAGGGAAATATTGTTATACCGGACGCCGAAGTAGTAGAAATTCCATTTTATATAGTCCCCGTTGGAGATCTGACGACAAATTACCAGTTAGTGAGTGATTTAAAGAAATATATTCCTGATTCAAAGATCAGGGAGCTGGATTTCCTGAATTATCCAATAAAAAAAGTGAATCGAAGTAAAAGCAGTAGTAATAAATTATCCAAATCATTTACTGCGGATCAGTTTGAAAAAGTAAAGGAGTGGCTTGGCTCATATGATTATTCAGACAATTGAAATCACTAATTTTAGAGGAATCAGGGAAACAAAGAAGTTTTGGCTTGATGGTAAACCATTTATTTTACTGTCAGCGTCAAATGGATTAGGGAAAACGACCCTTATTGACGCTATTGAATGGTGTTTTACAGGTAATATAGGAAGATTAAAAACTGCCTATGACAGCAGAAGCACGAACAATGATGAACGTAAAAAGAATATAAAGGGAATTTTGAAGAATAAGAATGCAAGTTCTGCAGACGAAGTATGTGTCCTGGTAGAAATTGCTGGTGAAGATAAATTACGGCAAATCAAACGCATTCAACGAAAAGACGAATTGAACGAAGAATCCGGCACCCTATTTATAAATGAACAAAAAGATACAACAAGAAACCTACTAAAGGAACTGGTTGGAAATAATTTTTATAATTTTCATTTTTGTGATATCCAGAAATCAATTGGCATGCAGAGCCGAAAAAGAAAAGAACTACCCGAATTATTTTCGGATTTCATCTCAGACTATTCCAAGGAACTCATTGTAGCTGATAATCTGGAAATATTTGCGGATGATGCAAAAAGATATGTAGATGATTTGGAGAATGAAAAAATATCAGAGCATGAAATTGGGCTGCTGAGAGAACAACTAGAAAAGGATACAGAGTCATCTGCCATAAAAGACTATCCCAATATTCCGTTATATGAAACAGAAAATCTTGAAGTGAATTCTCTGGACGAGAAAGCATTAAAGCAGCAACTACAGATGATTCATGAATGTGGTTACAAACAGGTAGAATTAACTCTAAAGGAACTCATTTGTGACACAAATGCCAGAGAAACTATTGATAGGCTAGAAAAAATTAATGGCATTCTCAAACAAAAGAGGCCCCAACTGGAAGAGGCGGCTAAAGAAGAACTACATAAGGGAAACCAGAAAATTATAGATTGTGAGCAGAAGATCCAGCAAATCTCAGAAATAAAATTAACGAACAAAAATATTTGGAACTATTCTTCTAAGCTACTTGAAGTCGGTCACAGCGGCTTTACAAGAGAAAATTATACCATTGCAAAGAAAGAAATAGATGACATCGAAGAAAAACGAAAGAGTTTGGAAAATGAAATTAATACGCTTTCCAAGGGGAATAAGATTCTGGATCTGTTTTCTACTTTAGTAGCCGGGAAGAAAGAGTTTGGAGAATACCGAGAACAAAATTTGTCGGAAAGGGGGCAGGCTAAATGCCCGGTTTGCGGGTCGGTTCGATTTGGAGAAATTGAAGAGGAAGCAATGCTAAAGGCGGCATCCGAATATGTGGATGAGCATAATGCGCTGCTTGCCCGGAAGAAAAGTGAACAAGGTCAATTAAAAGATCAGCTTATCCTGTTGTATGAGAGACTATTAAAAATTTGTAATCAAGTGTTGGCAGATAGTATTGAGCAATATCAGACCAGGAAAAATAGACTGGTTTCTTTACAAAATGACACTAAAGATTTTTTTGAGATAGAAAAGAAACTGGAGATTGTAGATTCAGAAAAATATACCATAGATAATTTATTATCTGAAGTATATGTTAATGCTGCTCTAGCGGAGTTGAATGCCGGACTTTTTTCGGGCGATATAATTGTAGCAAAACAAGATGAATGCAAGAAAATACTAGAATTGCTGGAATATAAAATGCAAGAAAACGAAACAGAAAAGTCCACGATTCAAAGGATTAGAGAGTTGACTAAAAATGCACCAAAGGTTATTTATTTCAATTATTCACTGTTAGTGCAGAAAGTAAATGCCCTCAATAGTCTTATCGGTAACAAACAGCATTTAGCAAACCAGAATAAATTAGATAATGCATTAAAGAAAAATGAGGATATTGCTCAACGACAAAAAGAATTTGGAAGTTTGAAAGATAAGGCTAATGCACAGGCACGAAATATCCGCGCTTTGGTAGAACAACTCAAAGAAGATGAATATAATAGTGTGGGACCGAATCTATACAAGTTTTATAAAAAATTAGCTAGAATTAATTCTATTGAGGATATAAAGATAAGGCCTGACGAGGATAATTTATCGCTTGAAGATGAGAGCGGAAGCAGTGTTGTAAACATTTTGAGCAATGGGCAGTTAAGTGTATTTATGTTAGCATATTTCTTCGCAGGAATTGCATCCAGAAGCAAAAATGAAATATGCAAGATATATTTTATTGACGACTTGACAGCTTGCATGGATGATGTGAATATGCTGGCGTTCCTAGACTTAATGAAGTATCAGCTATTGGCAAAGAACGGCACTATAGAGCAGCTTTTCTTTGCATCATGTGATGAGCGAATTTGTAAATTACTTCGTTATAAATTAGACGGATGTGGTATTCAGTATCGCGAATTGCAGGAAAAAGATTTTGCATAAGGGATGAAAGTGTGCTTGTATCCGCATATTCTGTGACATAGATATCTTCTTGACATGCGCAGACAATCATAGGATAGTAACAGTTAAGCAAAGAAATGATAAGTGTAACCGACACATGGGGATGTCTTATTTTGCTGTATTAACAGCTGGAAAAGCGGAAGAAGCAAACCTAATATACCTGCGAAAGCAGCCCCCATTAGAAAGGATAAAACCAAGATGGCAAATAAGAAAACGGAAGAAAAAGCGTTAAACATAGATAATATTTTATTTAATTGCAGAGATATCCTCCGTGCGGCGCGTAATTCCGGCTCATTTTTTGAAAAGAGAGATATGATGCTCACACTTGTTTTCCTGCGCTTTATTGGGGAGAAATACGAAGATGGACTCGAAAAACTTCGTCAGACTTTGATTGAACAGGGACTTGACCCGGAAGATGAAAATATCAGAGCGGCTTTTTTTGAGGATGCAACTTTCACGGACGGCACATATAATTTGCCGAAAGATGCAAGATGGTCAACCATTATCAATACAGCTGCACCGGGGCTTAATGTGGCGCTTGATACAGCTCTTCATAGCATAGCAATGGGTTCAGATGATCTGAAAGGCTGTTTTATAGAGGGTACATTTACAACCCGTAATCTTGCACCCAATGACATAAAAAAGCTGGTGGATGAAGTGAACAAAATCAGCCACAAGGCCTTTGGGGAAGAAAAAGATTTGATTGGACGTGTGTATGAATACTTCCTCAGGGAATTTGCAATTAACGCTACAAAAGAAGAGGGAGAGTTTTATACGCCCCATGACGTGGTTCAATTGATTGCATCTATGATTGAACCTTATGACGGTACTTTATATGACCCCTGCTGTGGATCAGGCGGCATGTTTATCCAGAGTGCCGCTCTTGTAAAAGCAAAACAGGGCGACATCAATAGAATTAATATTTATGGACAGGAAAAGGATGCTGCAACCTATCGTCTTGCAAAAATGAATCTTGCACTTCGTGGACTCAGCCATAACCTTGGAGAGACAAACGATTCTTCCTTTACCCATGATTTGCATAGAGGATTGTATTTTAATTACATAATGGCTAATCCGCCGTTCAACCTGAAAGGCTGGTATGATGATAACCTGAAAAACGATCCTCGTTGGACGGACTATCGGACACCACCGGAAAGCAACGCAAACTATGCCTGGATTCTGCATATGCTTTCGCATTTAAAGATTGCAGATGGCGTTGCCGGATTCCTGCTTGCCAATGGCGCATTAAATGATAACGATACTCTGGAAATCCGTAAAAAGCTTATTCAGAATGACAAGGTTGAAGCCATTATGGTTCTGCCGAGAGAGATGTTCATCACTACCGATATAAGCGTCACCCTTTGGATTCTGAATCAAAATAAAAAGGGAGGCAGCTATCACGGCAGAAGTCTGCGTAATCGCCAGCATGAAATTCTTTTTATGGATTTGCGTACCTGGACGGAAAACCCGGTGAAAGGGGAGAACAAAAAGAAAGTTCGTTTAACGACTGAACAGATCGAGAAAGCCGCTAAGATTTATCACACCTGGCAGAGCAAAGGAACTGACGGAACAAAATATGAATTACCTGAGCTTTATCGCAGTGTTGGCATTGCCGAGATTAAAAGCAAAGGCTGGACCCTTGCTCCCAGCAAATATATTGCGTTTATCGACCACGATTTGGACATTGACTTTGAGAAAGAAATGGCGCGTATTCAGGCAGAAATGAAAGAAATTATGAAGCAGGAAAAGAAATCCCAGCAGATGCTGGAAGACGCATTCCGGGGGATTGGCTATGGGATTGACTAAATATAAACTTGGTAAACTAATTGAACTTGTTTTAGAAACCAATTCAGAATTAATATATGGTTCTGAAGATGTAAGAGGCATGACAATTACAAAGGAAATAATACCTACGAAAGCTAAGGTGACAGGAACAGACTTATCTAAATTTTTGGTTGTAAGTCCAGGCGAATTCATTTATAATCCTAGGACGCATGGCAAGAAAATTGGTTTTGGTTATAATAATACGAGTGAAACTTTTATAATTAGTTGGAATAATGTAGCGTTCAAAGTAAAATCATCAATGGAAGACGTTGTCCTGGCTGACTATTTGTTTTTGCACTTTAAACGTGATGAGTGGGATAGAGAAGCTTGCTTTCAGTCATGGGGAAGTTCAACAGAAGTATTCTCCTGGGAAACTTTATGTGATATGGAATTGAACCTCCCTCCACTTCCGATTCAGCAAAAGTATGTAGATGTCTACAATACAATGCTTGCAAATCAGAAAAGCTATGAGCGTGGATTGCAGGATTTGAAGAGGATTTGTGATTCATATATAGATAAATTAAAGCATTCTAAAGGAAGAGTTCCTATCAGAAATTATGTGGTTCAAATTGACAATAGAAATAAATCCAATGAGCCATATAAACTCAAAGGTCTTAGCATGGATAATTATTTTATTGATTCTATCGCTGACGAACATGGATTGATTTTTTCTAATTATAAAATTGTTGCTCCAAATGAATATGGAGCAGTGTTAATGAAAGTTGGACGGGACGGAAGGCTTACGATTGCGAGAAATGATTCTAAAGAAAATTATTTGATATCACCGGCGTATTATACATTTAAAACGGTTAATATAAATTCAGATTATTTTATGGCAAATGTTAATAGACCTGAATTTGAACGAAGAGGTTGGTTTTCTTGTGATACAAGTGCAAGAGGCAGTCTGTCATGGGACGAATTTTTAGACTTGACAATTCCAAATGCAAATGAAAGAGAACAGAAAATAGTTTCTGAATTGCACAGAGTTTTAATCATCAGAACGAAAATCAACGAAAAACTCAAAAAACAAATAAAAGATATCTGCCCGATACTTATAAAGGGCTCCATCGAGGAGGGAAGAAAAACGGAGGTGTAGCTTATGGCCAAACTGAAAAATTACAACGGACGCTATTGTGAATCGGATTATGAATATGCTTTCATTGGATTCCTGGAAGCGGAGGGCTGGAAATATTCTTCCGGCAACGAAATCTTACGTGTAGTCAAGAGAGATGTGCTGATTGCCGATGACTTTAAGGCGTTTATTTCAGGCACAAATGTTGATTTAACAGGAGATGAAGTCACTCAGATTTTTGATAATGTACGCCTTGTAGGCAGTGAAAGCGACTTTGCAACTTTGCACAAGGCATACGGCTGGATGGTCGACGGCATGCAGTTTATACCGCAGGACGGACTGGCCAGAATGATCCCTCTCATTGACTTTGAAAATCCGGGCCAGAACATATTCCGTGTGGTAAACCAGTTCACAGTAGAATATACAAATAACGGTCAGAAAGAAAATCGCAGACCGGACTTGCTTTTGTTCGTAAACGGTATGCCGTTGTGCGTGATTGAACTGAAAAATCCTGCGGATGCAAATGCCACCATTTATGACGCATGGGAACAGATCAATATCCGCTATTGGAGGGATATCCCGCATTTGCTGCATTATTGTCCCCTTGCCTGTATTTCAGACGGTGTAAAAACCAGACTTGGAACGGTTCGTACACCTTATGAACATTTCTATGCCTGGCGCCGTGTCAATGAAAGCGATAAAATATCCACTCTGCCCTTTGCGGAAACAGAGACGATGATAAAAGGCGTATATAGTCCTGCCCGTTTCCTGGAAATTTTCAGAGACTATGTTTATTTTCAGGATAGTATTTATGATAATTCCGAGGTTGAAATCGTGTGCCGTTATCCGCAGTTTTTTGCGGCAAGGTTACTGAAACAAAGTATTATCGATTCTGTTGTCAAAAAAAGCGGGAAAGGCGGCACCTATTTTGGCGCCACAGGATGCGGAAAGACGTACACTATGGCGTTTCTGGCCAGACAGCTTGCACTTCGCTGTACGGATGTCCCTCAGATTGGATCGCCCACCATTGTCCTGATTGTTGACCGCGATGAACTTCAGAAGCAGGGAGCAAAACTTTTTACCAGGAGTAAGGAATTCCTGAATCTCGGTGAAGTTTCTGTTGTAAAAAACAGAGCGGAGTTAAGGCAGGAGCTTGGGGCAAGACAAAGCGGCGGTTTCTACATCTGTACCATTCAGAAATTCTGTGACCGGAAAGATGATAAAATAGGTCTCATCAATGCCCGCCAAAACATTATATGCTTTTCCGATGAGGCACATAGAACCCAGCTTGAACATTCGAAAAGGATTCAGTTCAGCAAGGACGCTGATAGAAACATGAAAGCCATGGTGTCAAAGCCTTATGCAAAAGTATTGAAAGAGGCGTTTCCCCAGGCTACTTTCGTAGGCTTTACAGGAACTCCCATTGCGGAAACCTATCAGACTTTTGGTGAGGAAATTGATCGGTATACCATGGACCAGGCGGTTGCTGACGGATTAACGGTATCTATCAAATATCACCCCCGTATCGCAAAGGTTTTGCTGGATAAGGAAAAAGTAAAGCAAATCGAAGATTACTATAAAAAATGTGCCGATGACGGTGCAACGCAAGAGGATATCGAAGCCAGCAAAAAAGCCATGAGTTCCATGGAAGTCATTTTAGGAGAACCATTGCGCCTGGAGCGCCTTGCAGCAGATATCCATGATCACTATGTCACTTCCTGTGCAGGCGACCCGGACAGAATACAGAAAGCCATGATAGTCTGCTCAAATAGAAAGATAGCATATGCTTTATTGCAAAAATTCAGGATTCAATATCCGGAATGGTTTGAAGAAAAGAAAACTGCTGAAGGAGTATCGCCCATGCCTTTTATGGCCATGGTAGCAAGTGTGGGCAGTAATGATGAGACTGAGATGTACAATTATCTCGGCGGTGTCCGCAATGACAAGCGCTCGGAAGAGCTGGACGCAGCATTCAAACAGGAAAAATCAAATTTGCATATTGTGATTGTTGTGGATATGTGGATAACCGGATTCGACGTACCGTCTCTTACATATTTATATAACGATAAGCCCCTGAAGAAACATGTGCTGATTCAGACCATCAGCCGGGTAAACAGAAAATATCCCGGTAAGGAGTTTGGCATGGTTGTGGACTATATCGGCATTCGGGATAATATGCGGGAAGCTATGAAAGTTTATGGTGGGGATGCTTCTGTGGCCCCTACATCCGACGATGTCATGCAGGCAGCCTGTGTATTCAGAGAAGAACTGGAAATCTTAAAAACACTGTTTGCGGCTTATGATTTAACCCCTTTCCTGAATCAGGATTGTGATCCGATAGAGCGTTACAGACTTCTTGCAAAGGCCGCGGAATATGTATTTGTGTCAACTCAGGAATTACGGACGGAAGGGAACAAAAGAACGCAAAAGGTGTCATTCAAGACATACTTCTTACAGTCCGTAAAGAGAATGAGAGCTGCTTTTGATATCTGCCAGCCTTCCGGTAATCTGGGGGAGGAAGAATCCGCACTTGCACAGTGCTTTATGGCTATAGCAGGCTTTGTACGCAAAATGAGCGGAACAAGCGAAGTGGATGCCGACACCATGAACCGTGCAGTGGCCAGAATGGTTGAGGAGGCGCTTCGATACAATCAGGTAGAAAGCGTCCTTGAAAGCGGAGAGGAAGAAGATATCTTTTCTCCGGAATACTTTGAGAAATTATCTGATGTGGAAATGCCTGCAACCAAACTTGAGCTTCTTGTAAAAATGCTTCGCAGGCAGATTAAGGAGTACGGAAAAGTCAATCAGCTGGCGGCAAAGACTTTTCAGGAAATGTTGGAAAAGACCATTGCAGAATATCATGAAAGACGTAAGCATCTTGATGCGGAAGAAGCCGGAGAAGCACAGGAGCAGGCCTCAGAGGATATTATTAAGATTGCAACTGAGCAGGCTTTGGCCATTTTACGCAAGATGAACGAAAGCAGAGAAAGCTTCCGCAAGATGGGTTTAACGTTTGAAGAGAAAGCTTTCTATGATATTTTGATAGCCTTGCGTGATCAGTACAACTTCGAATATGGAACAGATAAAGAAGTAGGCGGCATCATTATCAATGACAAGTGCAAAGCCTTAGCGAAAAAGGTAAAAGAAATAATTGATACAAAATCATCCTTTGCCGATTGGCTCAATAATAAAAATGTCCGTAATCAACTGAAACTTGATATCAAGATATGCTTGGTTAAGAACGGTTATCCGCCACAGTATAGTCCTGAAGTATTCAGTAAGGTGATGGAGCAGGTTGAAAACTTTGAGGAGTATTCCGGCGCTTCTGCATCCGGGTATGCGGCCCCATCGGAACGTAAATGAAAGGTTGCTGAGGAATCTAAGCGCTTTCGGTAGAAAACCAGGAGGTCTAAAAATGCAGCGATAACAGAGCGAAAAGGGAAATGGCAGGCTGCAAGGCATGAAAGTCAGTAAGATAAAGAATACAAAATGATAAATAGGAGAATACAATTGGAAAAGAGTTACATTGAAAGAATAAAAGAAACGGCACAAAAAGGCAAAGAGGCATATTCGGAAAACTTAGAAGAAATATTGAAGAAAGAAATCGTAAATCTGCGAGGTGCATTAAAGAAATGTGTAGATTCACATGCAAGGGAAGAACAATTCGGGTTGATTATTTCCAATGATTCTTCCAGTGATATTCAGCTTTACGAAATGGTAGACAGAGTGAAAAGCCCGGAGAGCTTAGAAGAAAAAATAATACGCAATCAGGAGTTCTTTGATTTGACTGGCAAAGAGGGAAGTGAGCTAATAGAGGCAATTCAAAAGAGCAATGATGACTTAATGGGGCTAAGGTTTTTGGTCTCGCTGTCTTGCGATTGCGGAAGATTATTTGATTTGCTGGATAAATATCAAGGAGAACTGGCAGAAGAAAGCATCATCTTCCTGAATCTGAAGCAGAATCCGCAAACCATGCGGAACGGAAGACCGATTTACAGGATAAAAGGAAAGTATAAAACATATCCCTTTGAATTACAGATAAAAAGCAAAGTTGATTCAGCCTGGGCTGATATTGAACACATGCTCTTTTATAAAGATTACCAGTTTTCATATATACAGAGCACAAATAAACAGGTAATGAAAAAGCTTGGGGACTTGCTGGACCAGGTGGACGAATTGATGATTCAGGTTCGCGAAAGTCAGGCTTCCTATGAAAAAGACCGGAAAGAGATGGAATTTACTCAGTATTTAGGGACGAAATTTAGAAAAAAAATCAAAGATAAAATAGGCTCGGCATTTGTATTAAGTGATTATAGAAAGATCCTTTTTTATATCTTTTCACAGTTTGAAAACTCCCAACAAGAGATTATACTGGGGCGAAGAGAAGCTATGATAACGAATGATATTTATTCCTTAGAAATAAAGGACAAGGAGAATATATTTGTTAAAAATTATAAGCGCTTAATGGAACACTCTCTTGAATTTGTTATATCAGAGCATATATATGTAGTATGGTTAAATAACATCGGCCAATTGGAAAGCGCTACTGCAGTAACGGATCTGGCAAAGTATTTTAGACGTTTGATCACAGGATTATTCCTGGAAAAAATGGAATACTATTTAAAAAACAACTATATCGACAATGATTACATTGACTGGGCAGTTGAAACAATTCCGGAATCCCTGGAGAATAGGGAAATGGCATTCCGCTTTCCTTTGTTCTTAACCAATTCCGAAAAGATGTATATGCTGTATTCGTTTTATAAAGCTGATAAAAGGATTGCGGCGGATATGCCAATATCTGATTCCTTAGAGACAGATGCTGTAGGCGATGAGATTGGTGACCTGATATTGAAAATCAAGTATGAAGTGATCTCATTCTTATTTGAAGATGACAGGGAGAAATCCGCAAAAAATATCAGTGGCATAATAGACGAAAATGATTATCTAAAAAAATATTTTTCGCCGTCTTTTATTGACGGGATGAAAGAGGTGTATGAAAAAGTGAAAAAGACAGCTTCGGGGAAAGAGATGCCGGAGAATAAATTGTCAGCGTTGCTTCAGGAAGTGCTGCATTTAAGACAGGAGGGCAATGGGAATGAATAAGATATTTGGCATAAAGTACAGACAAGAGGGACAACAGTATATTTCGATGGTTTTACCTATGAAGTACATTATTGAAAACAGTACAGTGCTTATTTATGGGGAAGATGAGGAGTATGGATATCAGAGAGCCCCTAAAAAGTCGCATTATGCAAAAATAGCAAAACAATTGCTGGAGGTTCAGGGGAGATCTGTAAGTCCAAATTCTATTATATTGGGAATGAATGAAGAAGATTTTGAAAAAAAGATGTATATAAGAGATTGCCGGGACTATGACAATCAATCTCTGTTAGAACTGACGTTTGGCCATGACAGTGATTTGAAATTCAGAATTATAGACGGACAGCACAGAATAAAGGGTTTTGCGGAAGCGATCAAAAAATGCGGGGACAATCATGCCAGGAGAGCAGAGCTGGAGAATTTTTGTGTCAATGTCATAATCATGCTTCTTGACAAGGCTCACAGGCTGCCGGAGGTATATGCATTTTCAGATATCAACTCAAAAGCCAAGCCATTAAAAATGGATCTGACAATATTGGCTGAATATCAATACTTATTAAAGGAACAGCCGGAAGAGATCAATTCCGAGAATTTTCTGGCAACCAGAGTTATTATGTTATTAAACCAGGGAGAAAAATGCAGGTATTGGACAAATGGGATCATAATAGATGTAAACGCTTCGGCAAGGATGGGCTGCATAGGATTTAAATCATTTCTGGAATCCATTTTTCCGGTATGCAGGAATAAATTAGAGAATTTCGGACAGGAAAATCTGCCGGAAAATTTCAAGGATAAATGCAGGGCGCTCTATGGCCTGGCAGACGAGATATATTTTCAGCTGGCAGAGTGCTGGAATCTGGTATTTGAAAAGTGGCAGATAACCAGGGAGCAATGGCTGATAGAGGGGGATGAAAATGTTTTGACATATTACAATAAAGACTACTATCTCCAAAGAACAATGGGAGCCTTTGCGATTAATAAGTTGATTTGCGAAAGCATAAGAGATAGAGGCTCTATAGATCAATTTAAGGAGATAATTGCGTTGTGCGATTTGACGATTACGGATTGGCGGGTTGACGGTCGGTTTGCAGGAATAAGCTCTTTGTCCGGAGCGAGTAAAATAAAGGAAGCTATTATGAGCGGATATCATGCAAAACATAATATTGACATAGCAGGCGATACCGGAAATCCGGATGCAGATATGGAGAGTATCGCCGGACGCAAGGAGTAAGTCAGGACACACCCACGCCAGCTTCGCACACCAACCAGCCGGTGCCATGGCTAAGCTTTGGCATCGGCTTAACTACAAACGAACCACAAACGAACACGAAAAAAATTTGCAAACAGCCCCGCATAATGCTAAAATAATATACAAAATATGCAATATACGGAGAACGCTATGAAACGAAATTACCATTTACTCATTCCCACTGTTTTTGCACTGGCCGCTTTCCTGTCCGGGTGCGGCGACAGAGATTCCCTTGTCCAGGAAGAACAGGAGCCCGATTCCGGCACGGTGGCGCTGACTGTCTGGGGAGCGGAGGAGGACGAGGAGCTGCTCCGCCAGATTTTCGAGGGATTTCAGGAGAAGTATCGGGGCGAAGCCGAATTTGTGATTACATACGAGCCCCAGAGTGAAAGCCACTGCACCGATGCGCTGATGGCGGATCTGGAAAACGGCGCCGACGTTTTTGCTTTTGCGGATGACCAACTGAATACACTGGTGGCTTCCGGGGCCCTGGAGCCTGTAGAGAACGCGGAGGCTTTGCGGACATCCAATCTGCCGGAAGCGGTGCTGGCCGCCTCAGTGAAAGACACCCTGTACGCGTATCCCCTGACTGCGGATAACGGCTATTTTCTCTACTATGATAAACGGGTTTTCTCCCCGGAGGACATTCAGTCCTGGGACCGGATGCTGGACGTTGCCGCAGAACAGGGCGGAAAAGTCTCTATGGAATGGTCCTCGGGCTGGTATGTGTACGCGCTCTTCGGCAATACGGGCCTGACCGTGGGGCTGAACGATGACGGCATTACCAATTACTGTACCTGGAATGACACAGAGGGTGCCATCAAGGGCACCGATGTGGCCAGGGCCATGACGGCCATGGCAAAGCATCCCGGATTTCTCAGCACGGACGACGCCGGTTTTCTGGAGGGCGTCAGGAACGGTACTATTGTGGCCGGAGTCAGCGGCGTATGGAACGCCCTGGCTGTGGAGGAGGCATGGGGCAGCGGCTTCGGGGCCTCGAAGCTGCCGTCCTATACCTGCGGGGGACAGCAGATTCAGATGGCTTCTTTCTCCGGCTGCAAACTGATCGGCGTAAATGCTTATTCCGAATATCCGGAATGGGCAGCCAGACTTGCCGAATGGATTACGGATGAAGAGAACCAGCGGCTCCGCTTCGAAATGCGGGGGCAGGGCCCTTCAAATATCGCTGTGGCGGATTCCGCAGAGATTAAGCAGTCACCGGCGATCACCGCTCTTTTGGAACAGTCCGAATTCTCTCAGCTCCAGCGGAT
>ERZ808051.1432-NODE-1432-length-15859-cov-5.871563_pt1 | contig 15859 bp, 19 predicted proteins | sample MGYA00380199_ERZ808051 | MGnify/ENA primary metagenome ERZ808051 (study PRJEB31490, sample SAMN06133391) | mouse gut metagenome | isolation source: J11 | host: mice | place: China: Chengdu | collected 2015-05 ...
AATTTTTTAGTTATAGACGCATTTGATGAAGCAGAAGCCAGTTCAGGAAGGTCCGGTGTTGAATACTTTTTGAGGGATTTGAATGATGTAACCCAAAAAAGTAACGAAACATGCGCTATTCTTCTAGCTCGAACAGAAAGCGCAATTTTTATTAAAGACTTTATGTACAAGAATAATATTTCTTTTACACATTATGAAATTGGATATTTTGCAGAGTATAATTCTAAATTTTATATACAAAATAAATTAGAAAGAGATAAAGTTGAAATATCTACGATTGTTACTGAATGTATTGATGAGCAATTTCGTGAAATCCATAGAATTTTTCAGAATGGTAGTGCAAATGAATTTTTGGGATATGCTCCTGTTTTAGATGCGTTAGCAGCGTCATATAGCAAGGAAAAGAACACTGTTAATTTGTTAAAAAATATTACAAGCGGTGAAAATAGTTGTAATTTAATATTAAAAATCTTAGATGATTTATTGCAAAGAGAACATAACAAATTTATTAAGGCATTAAAAAATAAATTTTCAAAAATTGAAGAAGATATAGAATGGGATGTTTTATATAAAAAAGAAGAACAACTTTACCGAATTATTGGAATGATGTTATTCGAAGACACAACAATGTTTGGCGAAATAAGTGAAGCAATACCCATAGATTATAGAGACGAATATTTAGAGGTTATTAATACACAGTTACCTCAACATCCTTTTTTACGCGTAAAAAATATAGATAATAACGCGATTTATGAATTTACAGGTCCAGCATTTAAAGATTATGTAATTGCTTATGGTCTTGCTTCAAATGAAATGTCTGAATTTGTTAATGAATTTCTGGCAAATAATTCAAAATATTGTCCATCACAGATGCTTATTGAATTTTATGAGATTTTCTCTAAAAAATTGATATTAGGAGAATATATTCCATTAATGTATAACTCTTTTAAGGCGCACGCTCAATTAGGTGACATGACGGCATTATATATAAGTGGTGATAAAAAAGAATGTTATATTGAATTCAATTTAAAAAGGGAAGATAAAGATATATATAATACGACATTTTTGCTAAATGATATTGAAAAAGGTATCTATATTAGTCAACTACAAAATTGTTATATTGACATTGCTGGAAGTGTATATATTGGTAACGCTTCCGGCGAAGCAAGAATTAATAACTCTGTTATTATTTGTGATAAATTGATTTGGAGTAGTGAACAGATTTTGATTGAAGCATATTCACCAGGAGAGAGTATTTTAATTGGAAATACTTTTGAGGTATCTTCCAACATTAATCCCAGGTTTGAAATAAAAGTGGATAATAAAACAAACTTAAAAATATCGGCAAGTAATTTAGGAAATTATTATAAATTACTAAAATATAAAGATGATAATGTATTAGAATCTGAAGATGTTGGTTTTATTAATTTTTCATATATTATTAGACGTATTTTTAGTTGTTTAAGATCCCATAGTAAAGATACACCGGCAAGAAAGATGGATTTTATTGATAACAGAATTATTAATAAAAATGAGGGAAAAAGAAAAATCTTGGACTTTCTTTTAATGGAAAAGTTACTTTATACAGATGAACAGGACTGGCTATATAAATTAGATACAGACAAGTTATCGGCTTTTGGAATCACTTGGAATGATGTACGGAATGGAGATTTTACTTCATTGCAAGGATTATATAAAAAATATAATTCACAAATGTAGAAAGCATTATAACGAATTTTCAAGCTAACATGTTTTACTCTCTTTGCTATTTATAACTTTTGCTGAATTATTCGAACCTTCGGTACGTTGCCGCACACCATCTTAGCATGATTGCACGTTCGACCACTCAGACACGTAAACATAAAGTGGATGGGTTAGGGCGCAAGATGTCCGGCGATATCTTGCGCTCTAAAACAGATTCACGATCTGCTGGACTACCGTTATCTATGGCCACATCAATCCCCATGTGGCGTTTCCAGTGGACCATGCTTAGCACCGACCGAAGCAGCGCGGAGACCTTGAACCCAATATCTCCGGCTTGAAAGGCCGGTGTCCTGACCTTTTAAACTAGGGGACCCTACTGCAGGCTTTCACCTGCATATTTTATCTATTTTCTTCATGCACCTATCTGCATCGGAATTACTGTATTTACCACCAAAATATCATCCAGGCTTACCTGAAGCACTGCTGCAAGTACGACCAGATTATCTATGGATGGTAACGCTGCGCTTTGCTGCCACTTGTATATCGCTTGCGGTGTGGCAAATCCGAAAATATTCTGCAAATCCTTTACTGATAAGTTTGCCTGCTTCCTCAACCTGTTAATGTTCTTTCCTGTCCGTATCATATTTATTGTCGGCAGATCCATGTTCATTCACCTCCTGTCATTTTACAAATATCCAGGCGGTACTGCCCCATGTGAGATTCGAACTCACGGCCGCTCGATTAAAAGTCGAGTGCTCTGCCAGCTGAGCTAATGGAGCGTGTACAGAAAACCTTCCGTTGGAATTTTCTGCTTTCTAAGACAAAAAATACCGCCTACCTCATACAAGATAAGTGGCATCTGATATCCATGTTTTTATCTGTCAGTCTCCTGTATAGAAAGACAGCTTTTTAATCACACAGTTATTTTCCGTTTTCTTACCTTACATGAGCGTACCAAAATCAAACCCTGCTTTTTTTCTTTACTGTGCAGCGTCTCATAATGTTCACTATTCAGGCAATATACGAAATTAACTGTTGTCATGATTCTTTCCTTTCTGGACTTATTTTCGTCCGCTTTATTTTTATCTGTACTCACTATATCACCAATATCACGCTTTGTCATTATACTGGTAATATATTCTTTTATAAACTTATGCTCAAAGGACCAAATAAAATTTCCCCATATCTTCATATCTTCTTCATTTCAAACATTTCTGTTATCTCGTCATTACATTCGTCGATATCATCTGGAATCTTATATTTCCCATTTGCAATTCCCAAAATCCGTTTCGCATCAGTTTCGGATAAATGCTTGTACAATAACTCTGCCTGTTCTTTTAATTCTGTCATCCTTTCAAGCCTCTTGCCTGCCTGTCCATGTCTTCCACAACAATATCATAAATTTCTCCCAGGGAAGCACAATATTCCAACACCTCCCAGGGTTCATTTGTATGGAAATGGATTTTTATTAATTCCTCGTCCCCAACCGCCAGCAAACAATCTCCCTTAAAGTTTTCCATAAAATATTCACTTATCACATCTTCATCAAGGCCTTCTCCCTCAATCAACAATTGCGTATCATACCGAAATTCTAACATCTGTTCAACCGCCCTTCCTGTCCTAATTACTTAAAATAGAGTTCACATAATTCCTTTTCATCCTTATCCACATCATCATGCTCACCCTTTTCTCCTATGCCGTCCAGACTGGCATATGCCTCCATTAGCTGCTCATATGAAGCATACGGTTCCAGTCCAAGATCTTCCCATGTCGTTCCATAAGGCATGCCCCCGCTTGTATATCCTGCAATAAAGGCAAACCTGTCATCCGAATCTGCATACAAAAGAGCTGCTTCTTCCATCAGCTTCTGTCTCTTTTTCGCATGTTTCTGCCGGATCCGTTCCTCCTCGCTGCGCTTTACAGCCTCCAGATACTCCTGTGTAAATTCCACGCCTATCGCCTGAAGGTCAGAAAGCGCTGTATTGATATCAACGTGGAACCGCTTCCGGTAATTCCTTGCCATATGCTTCGGTGTCCCATTATAAGTCAGAATCCATTGTCTTGCTTTTTGTAAACGTATTTCTTTTCTCATCGTTTTCGATGAACCCTTATTTTTTCTTCCCATAATCACCACTGTTTGAATTCCAGTTCCACTCTTGCAATTTCTTCTACTTCATGTATTGATTTTTCATATGACCATAACGGAAGTACCTGCACCAATCAGGACAAAGCCAAACAGAGATTTCGCTGGCTTATTTCATGTTCAACAAAAATTCTTCAGGACTATATACTGTTAGAGCTGCCTTTTTATAGTCGCCAAGGTTTCTTGTAACAATACAGTCCATTTCCTCACGGATCGCAGATTCTGTCATAACTGCATCCTCAAAGTCCGAAAGATTGGACGATATTGCCTTACGGCAGTCCATTCCAGCCGTGTCCAGTAATCCAAACAGGCAAAACAGCTTGTTTAGAATTTGTCTGGTTTCTTGATCGCTATGTGTGCATCTATGTGTGAGATAGTAAATATCAGTAACAGATTTAGCAGTCAGGAATCCTTCAAACTGCTTATTTGCCGCTCCCAGAAATATCTCCTGGACCTCCTTAAAGAAAGGCTCCCGGCTCTGCAGTGCATCAATCACAATACAGGTATCTATCAATGCTCTCATATTTTATTTCGCCTTTCTTCCTGAGCTTCTTCAAGTGTCATTTCAGCAGGTACGCTGCCAAATAATGACTGTGCCATGCTGACCCGGTCCTGAAATGGATTCGTCAGTTTTGCAACTATTTTCCCGTTCTTTGTAATAAAAACATCTTCTTTTTCTGCAAGAAGCAGATACTTGCCAAGATTAAGCTTTAATTCTGTAGCCGTAATAGACATTGTGAATCCCTCCTTCATCTCATATTACTTTTATTATATCCTATTTGAACGATTCCAACAATAAAATCGTTCGAAATTATCATATTTTACTCTTCACTTAGCCAAAAATCTATATATAGAATTTATTCCATTGACTATCGCTATATCTTGTGTTATTATAATCATGTATTTAAGTTTTTGTGTTATCCCACATCGGGAGTCTGGACCATTCCTCCAGAGCACACGCGAGTTTAAGTTTGGAAATCAGAGTCATTAGGATAGCCGCACCCTGCGGTCGTTTAATGGCTCTTTTTTTATTTTTTAGGAAATCTGAAACATGGATTTCCTATTCTTTTACCTATCTTTATTATTTCAACGCCTAAGAGGGCAGAAAGGAGAAATTTTATGTCAGCAATCATTCATCTCATGGGAAGGGTCACCAGAGATCCCGTCATGCAGCAGGGGAGGAACAACGGAACGGAGTATATTTCTTTAGACCTTGCCACCTCACAAAGAAGCCAGAACGCACAGAATAACCCGGAAAATCCATATGAATCTGTTTTCTATCAGTGCTATCTGAACAAGCATCTGGCAGAACGGCTTTCGAAGGCGGGAGTCAAGAAAGGAACCTGTCTGTATATCTATGGAGAGCTTGAACTCCATCCCTTTGTTTACAGTCAGGGACAGAGAGCGGGCCAGGCCGGTTCCGGTGCCAGGATCAATGTACGGGACTGGCAGTTCTGTCTTTCCAACAAGCCAGAAGGAGATGCAGGCGGAAATCAGGCAGGCACACCGCCGTACAATGGAGGCGCAGCTACGCCGGGAGCCGGAGGATATCAAACTTCAGGTCCGCAAAACGGCGGTTATCAGAATCCTGCCGGTGCTGCACAGGGAGGCGCATATCCTGCCAATGGAAATGCTGCCGGAAACGGGAACTATCCGGGCAGCAGCAATCCCTCCGGTGGAGGTGGCTATCCCAATGGCGGCAATGGCAATGCGAATGGGAATTATTCCAATGCTGGTAACGGCAATGCAGGTGCCAGCTATCCAAATAACGGGAATGGTACTGCAGGCACCAGCTATCCGAATGGAGGCAGCAACATGGGCAACAGCCCGCAGCCTGCGAACGGAGGACCCCCGCAAGGCGGTTCTTACCAGGCAAACGCCCCTGCACAGAATGGTTCGGCTGGAAATCAGATGTACCAGCAGCAGAGAGGGAATGCCCAGTACGGCCAGACACCGCCGCAGGGCGGCTTTGCCGGAGACGGGTTTACCAACATCCCGGAAGGTATGGCCTCACAGCTTCCCTTCACTGCATAACTTCAGAATCACCCGGTTACGGAGCCTGCCAGTGGCAGCCGCTCCTGCAGATCACTTCAGGAAAGGAATTGCGTGTTTACGTTTCAACACAGCAGTTCCTTTTTTTCAAAACAATTCGAACTGCAAAATATTTTTATGAAAGGAATCCACAATGAAAACAAGAAAAGAAGAACACAGAAGTATCAAGATGATAAAAGCAGTCGCCATTATTTTATTCCTGGCGCTTCTCTTTACTCCGGAACAAAGGAACCGGTCTGTCATTGCCGGCATCGCGATCACCGGGATTGCAGGAAGCTTTCTTTTTCTCCTGCTCCCCATGCTGCCGCGCGTCTCAGTCCCGTCTTCCTTAAGAAATACTCACACTCATAAGCATAAGAAACAAAAGAAGGAAGCCCCTTTCTTTGACATGGAGACGCTGCTGATCCGACAGATCAGTTACCAGGTCACGGATAAGATCAAGGCGGCTTACCCGGAGGCATCCTGGGAGTATACCCGTCCTATCAAAGCAGCGTCCCTGCTGAATTGCGACCTTATCCGCATCCGAACCTTCCATACGGGAGATTACAACTTTGCGGATGTTTCCCTGGACCAGTTCGGGCATCTGAAGCTCTTCATGATGACCATTACGGATTTCACGCCCCTTCCGGGACAGAAGAATCCAGATGGCACTAAGACTGATCATCCTGAAAATCCGGCAGAACCTCCTGTCCATGTAGATCCGGAATCCTGGTATTCCCTCATCGGGAAGCCGTTACTGACGGAGCTGATCGGAGACCTGCAGGCAAGGGGACACCAGAAGCTGTATATCAATGAAGCCGGGGAAATTTTTATCTTGAATAACCATACACCAGAAGTAAAAGATACTTTCCAGCATTTCCCGCCCAGAGATTACTGGGCAGCGCTCACGGATATCTTTATCCGGGATGAGCTGAACGCAAAGGAAACCAATGACACACTGGAATTATCATGGGCATAGAAGGGAGCGATTGATTATGGCAAATGGAAATTTATTACCCAACTGGTCTTTTCGCCGGAAGCTGCCGGAACCGTTCGAGGATTACACAGACGACCCGGTATGTAAAAATGTCTACTCCAAGTACTGCACGCAGCCCCAGAAGCGCTCCACGCTCCATGCGGCAACGCTCCGGGCAATCCTGGCGTATATGGAATTAGAATCCCCAACAGGCGCAAAGCCGCCGGAGGAACTGGGTGCAGTCGGAAGCCAGGGCAACAACTTTACGATTGCGGAATATCCGAGCAAAACCGGAGAACTCCACGTAGCAGTCTACAACCGGACAAACGGCAAGTTTACCGTCGGCTGTTACCAGACGCCGCCGGATTCGGAAAGCAGTCCGGAGAAATATATGCTGAAGGAAGACGAGAAAAGCGGCGCTGCCCTGATCTTTGCACTCCTTCCAACTGCTATGGCTGATGACGAGTTCAATGAATATTACCAGAAACTGAAAAGCGACCGGGATAACGGCTATCCAAACATTGACGATACGGTGGAGACCGCAGCAGTCCTTTGCGATAACCTCTACCGGCGCATCCGCTATGGAACCTCCTTGGCAACCGGCGGAATTCCAAGCGATACGCCAACCAACGGCTCTATCCCCCAGCTAAAGGCATTTACGATACAGAAAGGCACCTATTCTCCAACGGATGTCATTCTTGGAGCCTTTCAGGTCATCAAGCCTGGTACTTCTACCAGAAAAGTAACCGCAAGCGTTTCCAAACATGATTTTGTAGGCAAATACATCCTGTCCGAATCCCGGACATTGACTCCCCAGGAAGAACTCACTGTGCCGCAGCTCCCTGACTGGTACATCATACCGGCCGAGATCAAACGGATCTGCGAACACGCAAAATTAACCACAAATACCGTGTCACCCATGCGGAACTTCTTATTAAGAGGACCTGCGGGGACAGGAAAGACCGAAGGCGCCAAAGCAATCGCCTCCGGCCTCCATCTCCCTTACCGGTGTATTACCTGTTCCGCAAACACAGAAATATTCGATTTGCTCGGGCAGATCCTGCCTGATGTAGACGGGAAGCTTTCCGCTCTCCAGAGCGAATATCCCACCTTCCAGGACATCATGATGGACCCGGCAACGGCTTACCAGAAGCTGACCGGCACCTATGATGAAACGGTGGATGAGGACGCGGTTTATCAGAAGCTGGTGGATACCATTTTCGATGAAATGCACGACCACTACGCAAAGCAGGATTCCCACCAGAAGTTTAAATATGTGGACACTCCGCTAGTAGAAGCGATCCGTTACGGCTATCTTGTGGAATTACAGGAGCCCACGGTCATTGCCAATCCCGGTGTGCTGGTAGGCTTAAATTCCCTGCTGGACCGCTGTAACAGCGTGTTCCTGCCAAACGGAGAGGTCATTAACCGCCACCCGGATACCACGATTGTCGTAACTACCAACAATGATTATGCGGGCTGTAAGCAGATGAACCAGTCTGTCATCTCCAGAATGAACCTGGTCATTGACCTGGACGAACCGGACGAGGATACCTTAGTCAAACGAGTCCTTGGCATTACCGGCTGTACAGATAAGAAAACAGTAGCAACCATGGCAAAGATTGTCAAAGCCGTATCTGAATACTGCAGGGAAAACCTGATCACAGACGGATGCTGCGGAGTCCGGGAGCTGATCTCCTGGGTGCAGTCCTTCATGGTCTGCGGGGATATCCGGGAAGCCGCCCGCTACACGGTCCTCTCCTCTGTTTCGGCAGATGCGGAGAGCCGTCAGGAAGTGGAGAACGGCTGTCTGGATTCCATCCTTGCGGCGTAAAGGGGGCTTTTTATGAGGGATTATCAGATTACAGAGGAAGAAATGCGGGGCGTGTTAGCCGCCAATCTTTCTTATCTCAGGAAATCCAAACAATGGAGGCTCTCCCAGAAAACGCTGGCAAAAATTTTGCACGTACCGAGGAAAGCCATCATGAATTACGAATCCGGCAAAGTCCTTCCGCCGACCTATATCACTTACCGTATGGCGCTGTATTTTTGCTGTACCATGGAAGAACTTCTGACGGAGAAGGTATTTTAAGCGCAACAGCCGTACAGCTGTTTTAAATATGTGCTGTATGAAGCCTTTGCGTTTACAAATAAAAAATAATGGAAAGAAAGGATGAATGAATTTTGAACAGCAACCAGAAAAAACTACAGCAGATGATCAAGGACCAGACTCTTACCCTGACGGATGAAGAGCTGTTCCTGTCCTCTGCCTACCAGAAATACCTGTCCTCAATAGCGAAAGCGGCTACCGGCCGCTACCGCCAAGGACTGCAGACACTGATGGAGTGGGACGCTTCCGATGGTGCCGGACTTGCTTACACGGATAACTACAAGATCCACATCAATGCCGGCAACCACATTACCCAGAGTTTCCCGTCCCGGATGCTGCGCTCTGAAAGCCTTGTGGGGATGAACGGGCATGAAACGGCCCATCTCTTATTTACGGACTTTACAACCCTTGGGTTATATCTGCGCAGCATGGAGAACGGCTCCTTCTATCCAGAAGAACCGTCTTTCGATGACCAGTACCAGGAAAGCTGTGTGGAAATGCTGGAAGCCGTGCATGAAAAAGACAAGGCTGTATGTCTGACGCTTTCTGAATGCGCCTCCCATATCAGCAACATTTTAGAAGACATTTACATCGAAGCCCGCATGTGTGACGCCTATTCCGGCATTTTTAAGCAGGGGATCGAGCTGAACTGCCTGCGGATGAATGAACTGATGCCGTCCCTTCAGAGCCAGATTGACAATGAATACTCTGATTTTTCCATTGTGGCAAACCTTCTCCTGCAATACTGCAGGGCAGGTACAGTTAATAATCTCCATGGTTACACCGGTCCCTATCTGGATTACCTGGAGGACTGCGTACCATATGTGGAGGAATCTATCTACTCGGATGACGTGAAAGACCGGCTCCATGCCTCCAACCATATCCTGGGGATTCTCTGGGAGTATATCAAACCAATGGTGGAGGACACCAGGGAGAAGCTAAAAGCGGCTTCGGAGGAGGATGTGAAAAAACTGCTGAGCGGGATTCTGGGCGACCAGATCCAGGGCGGCACCCCTCTGCCTTCCGGAAAAGGCGGAGCTATGCCGAAGCAGGCGGAAGCCGGAAAGAAAGCACAAAGCTCCAATCCACCTCTGCAGTTTTCTCCACAGACACGCCAAAATATCATGTCCGGTGTGCAGGATGTGGTGACTGAAGAAGGCGACCGGATCCAGCTTGCAAAGACTTCCACAATCTTAGAAGGAAACAATCCGGGCATCACTTATAACCACCAGTATCTGGGTTCCGGTTATGAGAAATCCGCCAGCGATCTTTTCCGCATCCTGAACAGTGTAGCAACGGAAAAAGCGGAGGAACAATACCAGCAGGAAATGACGGAGGAACTGCAGAAAGCGGCCAATGATATCCATTATGGAAACGCCCATGCAGGTATCCATGTAACGGTAAACCGGATGTACAGTGTACCGGATAGCTTAATTAAAGCATACCAGTCCGTTGCACCGCCGCTTCTTAGGGCTTCCAAAAGACTGCAGAAAACCATCGCCCCTCTCCTGAGGGAAGAAAGCGAGGGCGGGAAATTAAAGAACCTGCAGTTTGGAAAACGCCTGGATACAAGAGCGCTGCACCATGAGGACGGTACATTTTTTACAAGGACAAGGCTCCCTTCGGAAGAACAGAAACTGGCGGTAGGTCTCCTGATTGATGAAAGCGGCTCCATGAGCAGCTCCGACCGGATCACTTATGCAAGGATGACAGCGATTGTCCTTTATGATTTCTGCCAGAGCCTGCAGATCCCGGTCACCATCTACGGACATACCACGCCAGACTGTGAGGCCGGAGTAGCGCTTTACTCTTATGCAGAATTTGACTCCATAGACTCTTCTGACCGCTATCGTTTAATGGACATGAGCGCCAGAAACGGGAACCGGGACGGCGCCGCCTTGCGTTATGTGGCAGAGCATCTGAGCAAACGTCCGGAAAACCAGAAGCTGCTCATCATCATTTCCGACGGGCAGCCTGCGGATTACGGATACAGCGGTACGGAAGCAGAGGCAGACCTGCGTGGGATCAAGAAGGAATATTCAAAGAAGGGGATCGTCCTCTTTGCTGCAGCTATCGGCTCAGACAAGGAGAACATCAAACGGATCTATCAGGATGGATTCCTTGATATCACCCGGCTTGAAGAACTGCCAAAAAATATGGCGCTTTTGGTAAAGCAATATTTGAAATAATAAGCGGAATGATAAACCATGCTGTCCATTACTAAAACGGTAATACAGCACTGGAATCTCAACAAAGAAAGAAGGGACATTGATTCATGAATCAGAATTATCAGACGAGGATTTCCCCTCAGATCTGCAAAGTCCAGACCGACCGGAAGCTAATCGCCGTCTATGACCAGTTGAAATGCGCGGCGCTGACACACTATGCACAGCTCCACGCAAAAGGTGAATATAAGGAGAATGATCATAAGGCAAATTCCCTGATCAAACTCACCATCCAGGACTATTCCAACGGCACCGGAGATAAAAATATAATCGCCCAGTTCAATCTGGCTCCCGAACAGATCCAGTTTATCTTAACCCGGATCACTGCAGGGTTCCAGGAATTTGAGTGGTCCCAGAGCAAGATCTACGGCGCACCTGATGCACAGGGGTATTCTACGGCGCAGCAGTTTTCCATTTCGCGCCACACGAACGATTCCAGCGGGCGGCCGATGAAGAGCCCGTGGCGGATCCAGATCGTAAATGGAAAAGGTGTGAAAGTCCAGAACCAGAAAGGCGGTTCCTATATGAAATCCGGAAGCTTTCTCTCAGAGAAAAACGCATTTATCCAGCTGACGGATATGGACCTCTATACGCTCCTAAAGCGCACGGATTCCTATATCACCAACTGGGAAGCGTGTATGGCGCCGTCACTGATCGCAAATGGAAAGCAGGCATATGAGAAACAGCAGCAGGACTGGCAGGCACAGAATCAGGGGCAGGATCAAGGGTACGCTCAGAACGGGCAATATCAGGGGCAGAATCCGGATTATTCCCAGAACAATCAGTACCAAGGGCAAAATCAGAATTATACACAGAACGGACAATACCAAAACCAGGCTCCGTACTATATGCAAAATAATACACAGAATAACCAGTACCAAAATCAGGGGCAGGGAAACACCTATGCCGCTTAGATTTCAGGCACGATCATTTTTGGAAAAGGAAACGGCCCTATGGCGGCTTCCTTTCCGTTAGAAAGAAGGTGAATCTATGAAATATACCGATATCTGCACACTGGATGCACAAGGACGGATCGTGATCCCGACCAAGATGCGTAAGATTTTAAACCTTGTGAATCAGGACTCTCTGGAAGCGGAGCTTTCCGGCCAGGAAATCCATCTCAGGAAATGCGGAGATCTGCCTGCAGACACACACAGGCTCGCATCTTTCCTTACCATCCTGTACAACAGCAGCCGGCACACCGTTGCCCTCTGTTCCGATACACAGGTCGTTAGCGCGGTAGGAAGTTTTCTTCCAGACAGAACCCCTGTCTCCAAGGAACTCTCTGCCTGCATCCAGGCTGAAAAAGAATATCTCCCGGACATGAGCAGGCCAGTCTATCTTACCTCCTGTCCAGGCACACCAGTCGCTGCGCTTTTCCCTGTCCACGCCGAAAAGCCTCTGGCATTAGCAGTACTTTCTGCAAAGCCGCTTACCGAGGTGGAGATCGGATGTGCAAGGTTAGTGGCAGCCACAATTACACATGAATTTATCGGTCAAAGACAATTTGAACAAGAAATAAAATCTAACTGAAAGAAAGGATAAAAATACTATGAAAAAAATACATCTATTAACCCCCAAGCAACAGCAGTTTGCAGAACAAAACCATCAAATCGTAGAGTGTTTCCTCTCCAGAAAGAGACTGGATGCGGACGAATTTTACGATGTGGTCATCTTCGGCTATCTGTTAGCCGTACAGGAATATCTGGAAAACCCCAGGTTAACCGACAACTACGCCTTCAATACCATTGCATGGCGGAACATGAATGACTGTCTGATTAACGAATATACCTACTGGAACCGGGGGAAGCGTTCAGCAGCAACCAGCCCTTTGGATGAGGAGTATCTGTCTATTGACAGACTTCTCCCCAACCGGATGCAGCGGGCGGCGGAAACTCTGGACAACCAGAAATTGCTGGTCAAACTGCTTGCTTATATCACTCCAAAAGAGCAGGAAGTTGTCCGTCTAAAGGCAGACGGCTATACATATCAGGAGATTGCAGAAAAATGCAGGATCTCAGTCTATGGTGTGGAAAGCCGTTTCAGCCGGATGCGACAGAGACTGCGGGCACTTGCACTAATGTAGGGGAGAATTGCTATGAATGATTCACAGATACAGCGTGCAGCAGAGCTTCTGCAAAAGGAATTTGGTACAGAATGGCAGGCCATCGCCGGAATGCTCGGCACGGAGGGACTGCGGAAACGGGTAGGCAAAGAGCTTACTTCCTTTATGGCATTTCCAGAACGCGGAAACGGCGGGAACAGCCACTGGAGAGGCAACTGCTCTCCGGAAGTGGTTGCTTCCATCCTGCGCTATGTCCTGGACTGCAAGCGTTATTACGGCAAGGATGTAAGCCAGTTTACCCTGATGGATCCTATGAGCGGTTCCGGAACTTCCCAGGCTGTGGCAGATCATTTCCAGGTACGGTCGTTACTTTACGACCTGAATTCTGCACCTGCTTACGACTATGGAAACTGGAACGCGTTAAGAAATGATGTGGAGGACTCGGCCGACCTGATCTTTTTCCATCCGCCGTACCACGACATCATCAAATACAGCGGAAATATGTGGGGCAGGCCCCACCCGGATGACCTGTCGAGATGTGAGAACTATCAGGATTTCCTGGAAAAGTTAAATTACTGTATCCGGAAGTTCTTCTTTGCATTACGGAAAGACGGCAGGCTCGCGGTACTGGTGGGGGACATCCGGAAAGACGGACATTTTTTCTACAGCATGCAGAACGACCTTATTCGCATGGGCGAATTTGAATCTTTTCTTGTAAAAGGCCAGTTCAACTGCGTATCCGATAACCGCAGGTACAAGAAACCGTTTATACCGGTCGTCACGGAATATGTGTTGATACTTAAGAAAGCCGATTCCCTGACGGTTCCCTTTTCCTGCAGGCAGGAAGGCTGCCTGTCGGTAAGCTGTACAGACCTTCAGACCATCACCTGGCACCATCTGATCCGGATGACCATGGAAAGTATTGGCGGAACAGCCGCATTGTCGGATCTGTATGACCTGCTGCGGGATCATCCCAAAGCACGGAAGAATCCACACTATGAGGACCGCATCCGGGCAACCATCTACGAGCATCCGGACCAGTATCTCAGGACAGCCTAGGGATGCTACCGCTTAAACTATGCTGTGGCATAGAAATATAACACAATCACCCAAAGAAAGGAAGATATCTACCATGAAAAGGCACCGAAAAGAACCTTTACAGAATGTCAAGAAAGCAATCGTCACCATGACCGGCACCCCGTCCCTGCCTCTCTGTATCGGAGAGCATGCATGGATCCGTACCCGTCACCAGCTCTTTACAACTTCTATGGTCTTAAAGATTATGGAAGTGGCGGAGGACGGCATAAAGTTTGAGACCTGTAATACCATTTACCATCTCAGATACGAAACCATTTCTACGGAGAGCGGGGTGATGTGCGCTTGACAAAGATCCAGGAACTGGGAAGCAGCCTTGAAAAGCTGCTTTCCACCCTAAAGAAAAACCGGGAAATGATTTCCCTTGAAATTCTGAGATCCCATTACCGGCAGCCTTATTATGCTCTGATCCAGCAGATCAACGGGACTGCATCTGCATTTGTGAAGGCAGTGCTTACTGACCGGCTTATCCTGAATCCGGATATTTCCATAGAAGAGCAGGCGGCTCTCATCAACCAGGTGATTGCAGACTCCGGCATGGAAAAACAGATGAGTGCCTGCATTTCCAGAACTTACAATTCAGACCAGCTTTACCAGATGGCTCTGGAACTGCGGCGGAAAATAGAATGTGCCTTATGGCCGTACATTGACCTGAAAACCTGCCTGGTGTTTGATCTGGACAATCCGGAAACAGAACCTGTTACCTATAATACTTTAACCAGACAAATTTTAAGAAACGGAGTCTGGGCGAATCAGGAATTAGATCTTCAATGGAAATTTATCTTTTACCCAAATACAAGGATTTATCCAGACAATGAATTACCCAAAGAAGAAAAGGAGACAAATCACTATGACTACACAAATGGAACGGAAAACAACTGCACGCCTGTCAGATAAAGAAATGGAGAAAATCTACCGCATACGGCAGCGTTTTTACTGGGAAATGGATTTTATCAGCCGCTGCAGGGAACGTAAACTGGAAGAAATTGGCTTATGCAACCTTCCTTACCAAACGCTTCCGGAGGAGAAAAAGCTTCTTGACCTGGCCTATGAACTCTATAACAATATGGAAGACTCTAATACGGCCTATAATGTGACACTTGATCTTGTCATTGATGAGATTGAACGCCGGATACAGGATAACCGGATTGTTACTGCTGCGGAACCTCCCGGAAATCCACGGGTTGTTATTATCATTGAGGACGGAATTGTCAGTACAGTGCTGGCATCGGATCCGGATATCCAGATTGACATTATTGAGCTGGACCGAAATTATGCGGATTCCGAGCTTCGTTCTTCTACTTATGATGCTGCCCTAAAAGAACCCGGCCTTCAAAACTGCAGTTACTCACTGCATGTGCCAGGTTATGAGCAGGAAATGGAAACAGAGGTGGATGAGTAATGGCAAATATCTGTTGTGATGACGTCTATTTCTAAGTCACAAACCACCACTTCAAGTGGTGGTTTGGAAGAGCCCTGTAAGGGCGACTGCGTGCTCCCCTTTAAAGGG
>ERZ808051.1433-NODE-1433-length-15844-cov-10.703241_pt1 | contig 15844 bp, 19 predicted proteins | sample MGYA00380199_ERZ808051 | MGnify/ENA primary metagenome ERZ808051 (study PRJEB31490, sample SAMN06133391) | mouse gut metagenome | isolation source: J11 | host: mice | place: China: Chengdu | collected 2015-05 ...
AAGTGTAATTGTTGAGGAAGGGATTCCGCCGAACATATAGAAGTATAAACACAATAGTCTCAAGTGGGAATGAGAGGAGATACTACCTGATCAGGACCGAACCGTTTGAATATGTTGTGCTGCGGGATGTCAGGGTCCATAAAGGCATCAACTGACATGCGGATCCAATGTATATCTACACAATGGACAAACTCTGGGGCAGGTAACAACAATGGCACCTGCCAATAAATTATATTATGATTTTGATGCAGCAGCGTTTGAGGCAATAGCTGAAAAGGCACAGATCATTAGTGATCCTGGCATAACGTATGACACGAAGGCTATAACAGCGATGCTCTGCTTCCTGGAGCATATATTCTTTTAGATGCACTGCTATAGGCAGAACTGGAGTATACATGAAAAAAATACTTGCCATTAAACTATTAATCTTCTCAATACTTACCATGAGCGGGTGTGGACCAGGGAATCTTGAAGATACAGTTGTGCCGGTGCAGATGAAATGCGGACAGATAACGGAGGAAATAGGAATTACTGGCAGAACAGAAGAAGAAACAGAGTTGATCAAAAGAATCATGGCAGAGGATAAAGAGGGATTTCAGGATTTTCTTATGGAAGAGTGGGAATATCCTCATATACAGAGATGGGTAGCGGTATGGGGTTATGATTTTACCGGGGACGGGCAGGATGAGATCATTGTGTCTAAGGGTGATGTTAATATTTCCGCTGTACTTTCTTTTAATTATATATATGATTGTACAGGAAGGAAAATGTCAGAGTTCGTGGGAGGGGATCTTTCTATGACACAGATCCTTAATGGAAGGAAAGGGGATGGCACATTTCTGCTGTATGATGCTGCTCACTATGCTTCACATAATAATGCGAATATATATACAGAGATTGAGAAAACAGATGGATCAATGAAAGCAGGCGTACAGCTGGTGGAATTTGACTGCAGGCCGGGAGGGGAGGAAGGAGAGGACGGATATTACATTTTTAAGGATTTTACAAAGGAGGAAGAAATAAAGCTCTGGTATGGCATAGCAGGGATAAATGAGTTGGTTCAAACGAAAGAATTTGTTCGTGAAGATAAGGCACTGGAAGAATACAAACAGATGTTTACGGAAACAGAGAATTTTTCGTTGATAGGAACAATGTTATATGACCCTGAAAGCGGTGGATTTATCTGGACAGGAGCGGGCAGTGATATTCCGACATGAGTCCCGTCCGCAGTTACAGTCCGGCGGGGAATAAAGACGTTTACATATGGTACAGAGTAAGGGAGGCAGCGACAGTGAAAAGAATAGTATACAAAACAGCGCTTATGATCAGTCTCAGTTCCGTGGCTGCTGCAGGATGCACAGCAGACAGTGTAGATAGAACGCTGCCAGTGCAGGAGGAATGTTTCGTGGAAACAAATGAAGCTGTGGGACAGGAAGATTCTGGTATGGCAGAAGCCGGTATCAATGGGGCGGATCAGGCCATCATAGCAGAAGCAGACAAAAAAGAAACAGAGAAAGAGCATACAGCGGAAGAGGAGACAAAGGTGATGGATCAGATGCCGGTGACAGAGAATCAGGAAACATATAGATCTTTGGTGAAAAAGGTGTGGATTGAAGACTGGCCGGAGAGACAATTTAGTGATGCCTTTGAATTTATCATCACCCGGATCGAGGAAGAGGAAATAGAAGGCGCTGTTATATTGGAAAGTGGCATTACCAGCCATTACTGGGACAGCAGCCCGGAATGGCAACAGCGATGCAGACCGTTCCAGGGAACCATCTTGGGAAATAAGGCAGTGTGTACTTTCCGGTATGAGGGATATCCTGCAGAAGTGGAATTTCTCTTTCTTGAAGATGGCAGGATAGAGGCGGAAGTAAGGTGTGGCGGACTGGATATCAATAGGAAACGGAAGTTCCGGCCATACAATATGACAGATGATATTGACTGGCTGAAAGATAATTTGATCTCAACACCGGTCGTGTTGGATTCCTGGGGAGAAGTGAACCTGGTCAGTGCAACAACGATCGAGCCGCATTCCATCCCATGGTTCTTTTTAACGGATGATGATGGGAATATTTTATACGAGGAATGTTGCTCGAAAGGAATAAACGGCGGGATCGTGGTCTGGGATATTTTTATCGAGGATATCGACCGGGACGGCCGCCAGGATATATGGACAGTGGTCTGTGTGGATGAACCTGCCCGTCCCCCGGAAGCCGGAAGGATTGTATGCAGGTTTTATCAGGCGGAGAACGGTTATTTTTATGAGGAGAGGGACTTCGGAGAAGACCTGCCGGAAGAATACCAAGGGGTGTATCGGATCAAGCGTTTTATCCCTTTGGCAGAGTATGAGGAGACAGGCGGGAATGTATTGACGCAGCAGGAAGCCGAAGAGATGCAGGAAAAGGAGTTTGTGATCCAGGCCGATTCTTTTGTATCCTATGACTCGGAGAGGCGGATCGGGACAAGGGACGACCGTGAACCGGTGGCGGAGGAAAGTATGATCAAGGAGTACCGGGACGATAGGCATTCAGTGTATATCTGGAGGCCGGCGGCTCCGGATACCCTGCTGCGTGAGTCCCGTCCGGATGAGAGGCTGCGGGAAGCGGTCGGGGAGGCATATTATAATAAGATCAATGGGGTGTTCACCAACTTTTATCTGGGATGGCAGCAGTTCTACACGTTGGATGGCGGCGGGGAAGTGATCATGCACTCCATGCTGACCGGACAGGATTATATCCTGGAAAAGAAGAGTGGGGGAGAATAAAGGAATCGAAGATGGACTATGAAATCCATAAAGCAACAGAGACATTCCGGTAGACTGCATTGTACAGTAGCATACAGTTTTGAAAGATTATTTCAAATAGAATCAGATATACCAGTTCAGTTTGAAAGTGAAGATGATATGATGGTTTATATTTGGAGTAATTATAATAGATGAGGAGACGATAATGGATATAGTTGCTGCAATGCTAAAGTATATGGAAGTTAAGGATAAAAGAATACTGGTAAAAAATATACAAATAAGTGATTATGAGTTGACTGTAGTAGTAGTAAAAATATTGTCATGGCTTAAGCTGGAGCATAAGAGAAGTATCTGGATATCTCAAGGGAAAAGAAATCGCTTTAAACCTTTAGAGATAGATATGAGATATCCATGGTATGCAAATTTGTATAAACTTGTTGAAAACGAAAGTCTATTTCAGGACTGCTTTTTAATAAAGAATAGTAAGTTTGGTTTTTTGGATTCAGTATCTGAAGAAGACAGGAGAAAAGCAAGAGAAAAAGCTTATCAAAATTATAATCCGCAAAAGCGTACATAATTTACAGAAAGCGCTACACTTTGTCGTTGTCCTTCAACAGGTGTTGGAATACACGAAATCCTGTAATTTACCAGTCTGTTGGGAGTGATAAAACCGTCAATGGCGAGAGCCGGTACAGGGAGTTTCTTTTTCAGCGATGAAGAGTGCTATCGCGGGGCTATTATCAGAGAGAATGGTGATATATATCTTGAAAGCAGGGACAATACATGAAACAAAAATATGACCGCAGTGCGGGTCCGGGCTGTCAGATAAGGCAGGAAAGGTGTTAAAAGATTATTGTGAGGGACAGGATTAAGAGAGCGGCATTATTGTTACTGAGTATGTCTGCATTTATCTATATAGTTGGATTAAATCAACAAAAATGGGGAGAAGATCATGAATTAAACGAGGAAAGTGCGGAACAAGAAAGAAAAACAGAGCAATTTGCAGAGAATATGAAACAGGAAGAATTTTTTGATGATTATAGTTGGTATTATGAAATTTACGCAGATGCTGTAGCATTGGCGGAGGAGAAAGGATTCTATCAGTTTCTTAATTTGGGAAAAACCTGGATATCAGAGGAAGGACACTATTGCGCCTTTTTTATTGCCGAATATAGCGATTCCGGCGTCTGTTTGGATGCACAGTCGATGGATGTATATGAGCTGACGTTTCAGGATTCGATTTATACAGAAAACTTTGCCGGAATGGATTACCGAACCATAGAGGTCAATGAACGGAAAGTGGCGGAGACAGAGAAGATACTGTTGCAAAATGGCATCAATGAAAGATGCAGGTTACGTGATATGGATGATGAAAGTACATTGGTAAAGACGGATTCGGGCAAGTGCTATCGTATTGATCTGGCAGAAAAAACAATAACGCAGGCAGAGATTGATGAAGTGGAAAAAGAGGAAGAAGAAAATTGGGATTTTCAAGAAGAATGGTGGAGCTCTTATCAAAAGGTTATGCAGAGCTGGACAAAGATAACGGAATATGAAAAAGAATTTTTCGGCACATTAGGAGGTACTGTACGGTATGAACCACATTTAGTGAATCATATAGGGAAGGATCTGAAGGTTGAAAATAAAAAGTAGAGGGTTTCCATTACCTTAATCGCATCGCAAACAAGCCATCTTTTGGTGGCCGTTTTAAAAATTGAATATTGAGAATGTTAAGGTTATGCAGTTGCTGATTTGATCCTGTAACCCTGATTCCTTGCTATGATGAGAGCCTGTTCCACAGTGATCTCACGGTCAACAGGCGGCAGGTCTGATTTCCGGTAAAGTTCCGCATTATAGTTTTCTCCGTTCTTGAGCATGTGGTATAATGCAGTCAGGAGCATTCTTGCTATGGCAATGATTGCTTTCCTGTGACCGCGGCGCTTTTTGATACGGAGATAGCGGTTACGAATCTCAGGATGCTTTTTGCTGGTAACAACAGCATTGGCGCACTGCACGAGCAGTGGTTTGATGTAGCATCCGGCTTTGGAGACCCGGACAGATTTTTTCTTCCCTGCACTCTCATTGTTGGTTGGGGAAAGTCCAGCCCATGAGCATAAGTGTTTCGCCGAAGGAAAAGCCTCCATGTTGGTACCGATTTCGGAAATGATTCCGATGGCAGTGAAAGTACTGCTGATACCAGGAGCGGTTTGGAGAATGGCAAGTTCCTGCTGATAGGGAGCGGCGAGCGCAAGAATGAGTTCTTCAAGCTCTGACTTCCGGGATTCAAGGTCTTCATAGTGACCTTTGATTACCTTAAGTTTACCGGCCTGTTCCGGTGTGATAAAGCCGTCAATGGCATCACGCAGTTCGGGAAGCTTCTTTTTCAAACTTCTGAAAACAAGGGGTTCAAGGTCAAAGGAAGTATCTGCGGGATTTTCCAAAATCTTATCCAGTATCGCCTGCGCAGATTTTCCGAAGGTGTCCGAGACAACGTTTCCCAACTGGATATTGGAAACCGTGAGACAGTTCTGCAAACGATTCTTTTCACTTGATTTAAAGCAGGTCAGTTTGAAACGGTAGCGCATAAGGTCACGGAGCTGGCGGATGTCAGCGGGTGGCATAAAGCTTCCGGCAACAAGGTCATGCTTGAACAGGTCAGCAATCCATTTGGCATCTTTCTTGTCAGTTTTCTTTCCACGGATAGCCTTAACATATTTAGGATGGGCAAGGATAATGGAACAATCATTTTCCAAGATGTTGTAAACAGGAATCCAGTATTTACCGGTAGATTCCATACAGACATCCCTGCAATTCCGGTCGAGTAGCCATTGTAACAGATTTTTCAGACCGCTCGTGTAGGTCGAAAAACGGTGGCTCTCGTAAGTGGTCACGCCTTTGGAATTAGTAGAGGCGATACAGGCCACTACAAAAGTTTTGTGGACATCAATGCCACAACAAATTTTGTACACGATTTTTAAAGCCATAGGGACTCCTTTCCGAACCGAAGCGGTTCATTAAAGATGATAGGGAGAGACGGCATTGACTGAACGCCTAAGCCATAAACGAGATTGTTTATACAAAGATAAGGTTTCATGCTCTTACGGACATACTTATTTGTGCTTGAAAAGGCGGACTACACATATATTTATGCGGTCATCCGGCAAGCCGGACAGCCCACTCACCTCCCCGTGATTTGTAGTATACCGAGATCCCTATAAGAAGAATTATAAAGAAAAAATATCAGGCAGAAAACTATTTTCATTACGTTTTGTGCCTGAGCGAAGCGAAAGGAATGGATATATTTATGAAAGATATGCATTAAAGGATCTGGATAAGGATGGGACGCCGGAATTAATTCTGCTTTCGGACCATCCGAGCTCCATGAATGCTATCTTTACCTACACAGACAGATTGTTGTACTGCGGAACATATTATAATGCTTTATATACGGACGATGGCAGGATCATTGAAAGAGGCAGTTGGTTCGGAGGATCGGCAATGATAAAAGAAACATGGGACATTACCGAGATCAGAGCAGGAGAAATCATTGGAAAAGAGAGTATCTGGGAAGAATATCAGGATTATAAAAGAAATGAAGTAAAATATATGAGGCATATAGAAGAAACAGATGAAATCTCGTATGAAGAGTATCGGGATATTAAGAATTCACTGTTATGCAGGGCAGATTTTGTGAGAAATATGGATAGTGAAAGAATTAACTGATCATTGGAGTGAGTTGGCGTGAAGAGAATAAAGAGGCTGGGGATCGTATTGTGTTTTTTGCTGTGCATTTATGAGTATGCACAGGGTAAAACAGAATTTCGCATAATGGATGAAAGTGCGGAAGAGCAGGAGTTGCAGCTGATAACAGAGAAGAATCCACAGTATGAGGCTGCCTCTGATCCTAGCTTTCAGGAAATGGCTGAGAACACAGGCAATGATGAATGGATAAGAGAACATGCGGAAGGGATATCATTTCAATATTGTGTTACGCAGGAAGATGTCGCAAGACAGACCTGCATATTTACGGCAATAAAAATAAAGAGGTAAAGGAACAGGCAGAAATGTATATGAAGCATGTGGAAAGTGTAATTGTTGAGGAAGAGATTCCGCCGAACATATAGCAGTATTTATGTATGCATTGGCAAGAGGGATGTTGAACATAGCCTTTAGACAGGAATTGAAAATGAAGGCTGGGAAGATTACAGCGAATGGCGATAGAGTCTGTTTGACAAGACAAAGATATTCATTTCCTGTAAATCTGAAAGATGGCTGAGTGCTGTGTACGCTGTTCAGATGGACAGACCATGGAATTCTAATTATTTGAATGGGTTAAAGGAGTAAAAAATTGTTTTATAAATTATCATTTGATATGGATATGATAAACGAATCTGTTCAGGATGGAAGAAATATAATTTACGCTGAATCTACTAACATGGATGAAATTGAGCATGAAAATGTCAGAAAAGGGTTTTTTGATAACATTATATTATCTATGCAAGCTATAAATAATTGGCCAAATGTAGAATTCTACTATAATTCAAAAGGATTTGATTTGGAAGAAGAATATCTGCTGAATGTAAAAAGGTGGCCGATTGTTCATATTAGGGTTATGGAAGAATTCATTAAAAAAGAAATAATCGGTTTGCAGTTCTTTCCAATTAAATTAATTGATGCAGCAACAAATAATGTTAATACAAATTATGTTGTAATGTACATTAAAAACTTTATTGATGCATTTGACATGGAAAAAAGTAAATATAGATACAATGAAAAATATGATTTTTATACTTTTATTCCAAAAGAAACTTATTTAAACAGAAGTATCTGCATGAGGTATGATATCTTTCGGTGTACAAGAAGTGTAGCGGCTATATATGTTTCTGAAAAAATAAAGAATATTATTGAGGACAATCACTGGATTGGGTTTGCTTTTTACAGACAAAAATAATGTGAAAAAATAGAGTAAATCGGAATTAGGTGCCAGCCCGATTGGACAGGCGAATTATCAGTTTATCAAAGGGTTATCAAAGTCGGTCAGTGATTGGGTAATTAGCATGGGATTGTCAAGTCTTAAATTGTATGGTACAAATAATAATGTAGGGAATATTAGGGAAAACGCATCATATAAGGACGATAAAACGGTATGGGACAATATAACAGCGACACAAGAAAACTGGTCTAATACCCAGATACCTAAATTGTATACACCAATCCTAACTTATATACTCAGAAACTTATTTTTCTCCCGCAAGGCAAGAAGGGTTATTACCTGTAATAAAGCACGCACAGTTTAATGGCTGGTAAAAGGATGAAAAATATGGAAAATATTATAAGTAATAAATTAGTAAACATATCAATCAGTTTGGAAGATTATATTCCGTTGAAAGTATTAATTAATAGAGCAGGTGAACCTGTTAAAACGATATCGTATTTTAAAGGTAAAAGGGAAGCCAATTCGTAGATTTAGTGCATGACGGAATTGATCCGTTACAAACCGTATAAGTGTGAATCGGCAGAGACAGAGCAGGATGAAGATATAATGGTGTGGAAACTGTATTTAAGAAAGACGGGAGAGATGATATGGCAGTTGGATTTAAAGTTAAATATTATTGGTATCAAATAGGGCGGGGAGATTTTTTACATTCTTTCTTTTCCACAGTGGCGTATAATTTGGAAAATGAGAATTGGGGAAGCCGTTTTCCCATAATCATGAATGAATTATATCAAGGAAAAATGAGCTGGATGAATGTAGATAAAGCTATTGCAGAATTAAACGTAATTAAGGAAGAGTTAAAAGCATTCAGTCCGGATAAAGTTATATGGGATATAGAGGATTTATCGAAACAACCGCCGTGGGGAAATAATATAAGCAAGGATATTACATCTTTGTCAAATTATTTTGTTACCAGTGACGGAGAAGATTTTTTAGCGACCTTTTTACGGGCATTGGAAATGGTAAAAGAGGTTAGCTGCGACATGGAAATAACGTCTTTATAAAGGATATTATATTCTCTGGAATCGGGTAAAGATATTTTTGTTGGAGGTTATCAAATTCCAGCCGGAACGAAAAGTAAAGTTATCAAACCAGATTAAGTAAACAGGAGGAACATATTATGTCAGTAGTAGAGAGCGGCGTAGTAGATGGGATTGGATTGGCGGATAATGAGACAATGAAAATGTTGATCGCAGATCATTTGGATTGGCAGGATGAATATCAACATTTATTGATGCTGCAGGAAAAAATCAATTCTTATATTGGATTCTGTGAGAGCGGGCAATATCAAGATGTATATGCGGACACGTCAATAAAACATATAATTTTTGAAATTCATTTTATGTTTGAGCCAACACAGAATACATATCGTTTTCTGGAACAGATACCTGGTCGGATCAATGACCTTGATCTGTCAATAGAATGTCATACAGAGGAGGAAGCGGATAAGGAAGACAGATAAGCAGCCTTGGCAGGAATCTGTAAAGCTGATTCCGTAAAAGGTAAAGACAGCTGGATATGGTATCTATCTGCATGGTTGTATCATTCATAATCGTGTTGGGCAAATTATCATATGGTATTGGAATTGACCCTCCAGATAGAATACTTTGTCGGGAGGTAAAAAGCATTTGGAGTTTAAAAATATCAGAACAGATCGTATGGTACTTATTGATAAAATTCGTCATGCATTTCCTGATACTTTTGGCAAAGATATCTTTTTTATAGAACAGCAGGTGTGTTTAGAGCACATGGGGTATTTCCTGGTTAAGTACAGGTATATTCCGTTAGAGTACGACTTGGTTTTAGAAAATGATCGAGGCGTATTTAGTATTGAGATTATTGATCATGAAGGTGCACATAGAAATCTGTATGGGATAAAAAAATATAATAGTGGAACGACACTTGTAAATGCAAAAAAAGCTATTTCAATATTGAAAGAGGTTTTAGAAAAGAATGATTTCTGTTTTTATATAACACGAGATGGTAAACTATATAGGAAAAAAGGCCAATGTTACAAAAGAATAAAGAATTGGATGGAACTTGGGAGAGATAATGATGACAGAACAGAATGATCATTACAGGGATGTTTCAAAGAAATATTTGGATTTGAGAGAAATAGTGAACAAGTCTACATAGCAGTATTTGATATATCAATAGAAAGAAAAAAACCTTGACTTTGACACGATGTTATCCTTTATACTGGCAGGCAAGGAAAGGAGAGCAGAGCAGCCAATGGAACATCTCACTATCAGCCAGGTTTCCCGGAAATACGGCGTTACACCGCGAATGCTCAGGCATTATGAAAAAATCGGCCTGATCAAAGCCGAGCGGCGTGAGGATTATGCTTACCGGATATACGATGAAGAAGCTGTCCGTCGCCTGCGGCAGATTATTATGCTCAGAAAGCTGCGGCTTCCGCTGAAAGAAATAGCCATCCTCCTGGGGGACACGGATCAGGGCGAATCCCTCCGGCTGTTGCAGGATAAATTGGCGGAGCTTGACGATGAGCTTGCTTCCCTCACGCTCATACGCAGACTTTTGAAGCAGCTGGCCGGACGCCTTGACGAATGCCGGAAACAGCAAATTCATTTTAAACTGCTGGAAGATGGTGAACTGGTGGAGAGTACCGGCGCGCTTGCCTTTCCTAAAACAAAAATAAAGGAGAATGTAAGAATGGAAGAACTGAACAGAGCCGGGGAAATTTTGGACAAATCACTGTCGGTGAGAATTCTGCGCCTGCCTCCCTGCACTGTGGCATCCTGCCATTATATCGGTGAGAACCCGGAGGAAGTGGTGGGGGAAGTGATGACCAGGTTTGTGCAGGAGAGCAGACTATATGAAAAGAAGCCGGACGCGCGGATGTTTGGCTTCAACCATCCCAATCCGGGCGTCCTGGAAAATGGGATCCATGGTTACGAAGACTGGGTTACCATTCCGGAAGACATGGAGGTGAAGGCTCCCATGGAGAAAAAGAAGATTTCGGGCGGTCTGTATGCAGTGATGACCATTACCTTCCCGGAATTTCAGCTGTGGGAGAACCTGACCAGATGGGTCAATGAAAGTCAGGACTACGAGCCAGAGTACAGCGAACTGGGAGAAGAAAATATGGGCGGCTGTCTGGAAGAACACCTGAACTGGGTATATGACGCACATAACGGTTGGAAAGATGACGGCATTTCCGGGCAGATTGATTTGATGCTGCCCGTTAAACGCAGGGAGAAGTAAAAAAAGCGTCGCGATAACGGCACCCCAAGGCCATAGATACCATGAGAGCAGGACATTCATGGTATTTATGGTCTTATTTGATTGGAGACACAATGCATGAGAAAACCAGATAACCAGGTAACCTACAGAGCAGATGCCAATAGAAAATCAATGGACTAAAGCCATAACTTTGGATCCGATCCAGTGCCGTCATACTGTGTATGAAGTACGATATTCTTTCAAAGTAAAGGCGGTTCTGCGACCGAAAAAGAGACCGCGCCGGAGGTATGATGCAAAAATGATACAAAGATGATGCAGGGCTGCAGTATAATAAGCATGTGCACAGCACGTGTTGCATTCCCCTAAGTATTTAAAATATTTATTATGTATCGTGGATACCTGCTGTTTGATACTTTCCATTTTATTTGGGGTACAGATTATGGAAGGTTGGAAGCAACTGCACGCCAAAAAACAAAGAACGGCAACAAAGATAACGGTGGAAATCACAGGAAGGATATTTTATGGTACAAAGGAATCTGTTTATCACGATAATGACTATATTAAACCTTGCCCTGCAGATTGCCGTGCCGCAGGATGACATGCTCTCAACAGCCGGTCAGATTGAAAATATCAGCCTGAACAATACATGGAGAAGAAGCGATCTGTCTTGGGAGGAATGGCCGGATTATTATTATTTTGCGAACGCTCAACAGGGACATTATAATCTCACACTGGAATATACGGTAGCTTTTATAATAAAGGATTATGTATCAGAGGTGGAACTGGACAGCGAGGAGTGGGAACTAAAGAAGATATACTTCTGTGAAGGTGTACACCAGGCCTTTGTAGAATCGGCATCCGGCAATGAACTATATATTGCCTTTGTGGATGGGGTTGACCAGTACGATTATACTGTTATGGCTGACATTCGGAGAGGAGACGGTGCAGACATAATTTTGCATAATGAAAAATACTCATATAATTCTATGTTGGAGTGGCATTCTTATAAAAACTGGCTGGATGACGGAAAGCATATAGAAGATGGTTATAGATTGAAAATTAAATCTGAGATACATGATTCCATCTATGGCAATGGCACTTTTTACGCGTTATATGATTATCTGAAAAGAACGGGGAACAACAGGTTGAGCGGGTGGGAAGCAGATGATAATGACAGCTACATAGGAAGAAATGGCTGCATTGCGGCTGTAACATGTCGTAATGGCACGCAAACGATTCCTTTGATTGTGGATGTGGCAAATAAGACCTATGCGGTAGTGGGACAGAAGAATCTATGTGACTGCAGAGGAGATACAGGGGAATAGCTTAAAGGAAATCATCAGAGGAGTAAGGATTAGTATGATTTTGGTTTGCATTGTTTTTATAGTTTGGATTTCGGTATTATATTCTGTGTTAAGGAGTAATGACAGAAAGAATAAAGACATAACAGGAGAGGAATATAAAAGAACGCGATCCAAGGCACAGGTTATTTTTAAGTTCATGATTAACATGATATTGATTTTTTTATTATTAATGGCGTTGTTGCTGCTGGCTGCGATGAGTCCAGTGCAGTGGGCAAATCCGAAACAGTTCAATGAAAATACCGTGGATCTAATCAGAGTGTTTGCTTTATCAGGATTTTTAGTCAATGCAGTTTTGATATGGCAAAACAAACAAAATAAGAAAGTTATCTGTCTTGTGCTGATTACCAGTCTTTATATGGCATACAAGGTCGTCAGGACTTTCCTTATTTTTTAGAAATAGAAAAATGCAGATTGAACAAGGTCTAAGGGCAAACCTGAACTCCTGTACACTGTCACCCCTGTACTGTGACATCGTTTGAGAATGAATGTGTTGATATGGAGCGTTATTTAGAATGTGTGAGGACAAAATATAAAATATGAAATTTGCAAAAAGAATTTGTAAGACAGCCATTTGGATGGTGTGCATCTATTGGCTCATCTCATGTTTTACTCCTAATGTTCTGAGCCGGATCGGTAAGCTTCAGGCATTTGGCCTGAATCACGTAAAGGAGAGCAGGGGGGATCATCCTGAGTGGGAATGGCCCGGGACATTGGACACATCAGGTTCAATGAGTTTGCGTTATAAGGAGAAGGATTTGAAGGAAGATATAGTAGATATATCGCTGCGGTTTCAACATAATAGCAATGATATCAGTATATGCAGCGGGAGATACAACCAGAGAAAGCCACAGGAGAATGATAAAGAAACAGTCGAAACTGTACATGAGGAAAATGAACAGTGGGACAAAAGGATTTATGTGACTGCAGAGGAGCTGCAGGGGAATATTCTGGGATATACCCTGATCAGAATGCCGCCGAATCCGGCAAACATGTACTATGAGCGGGACATGCCATATCTGTTAGAGAAAGATATGGTCGGGAGAGGCATCTATATTTCTGATTATGTATGTGAGACGGAAGTTTTTCTCGGGAATATCTTAAAGGAAGTCATCAGGGGACGTGGTGTGGTCAACGGCGAATACAGGCAGTATTTTACGGAATATGCGCTGCAGCAGTTAGAGGATGAAGATTGGAGCCTTCTGGACGAAACATGGCAGGCCGATCCGTATGCATATGACAGAACCTATAGGATCAGTCCGGTATCCGGTGGGGGATACCAGTTTTACTATTTATTTTTTCCAGAGAAAGATAAAGGGGCAACGGAAAGGGCGCACAATGTAGAAATCACACTTTATATTGATGATCATGGAAAGATCTGCGGGATACAGACAGATATCCTTACAACAGCGACAGAAGAAACCGGCATGGAAAAGTATATCAACACAGAAGGTTTGTTTGATGATACTTACTGCGAACATGTGATTCTGGCCGGCAGCCCATGTAGAGAACCGATAGTATGGGATTTTGAGCGGTATTTCAGGAAGTTCATCCCTCCTGCTGAGAGGTATGAGCAGTACAATACAGGCCTTTTGGAATCTGCCTGCATCAGTGACAGTGCAGAAAACCTGGCGGGTATTTTTCTGCATGTCATAGCGGACAGAGGAGCGGATGCAGAAAGATATGTAAAATGGTTTGGAGATGATAATTCCTATCAGGCTTTTGCCGATATGGACTGGGAATCGCTGGAAGAGGGATGGACTGCAGATGAAGAGTATGACTGCTTTTTTGTAGACAGCATCTATGATCTTGGCTATGCGGGATTCCGGTATTATTTTTATCCTGACTTGAAAGTTATGAATATGGACAGAGCGAAGATGGTTATGATTGACTGTAATGTCAGTGTTGTGGACGGACAGATTTATTATACGAAAGTAGAGTTTGTCCCAATCACGGCAAAGGGGATTACGGGAACGAAACAAAAACTGTCGGGGGACAGGACGCTTGTGATCAACAAAGGGAGCGCGCCTGCAGGAAAGGAGAAGGTGGCAATCCCTGTGATCGACAGACCGTCTTGCAAAAGACAGGGAGGGTGTTCATGCTGCCTTATATGCAGTCGATGGTTTTTTGAATGATGGATGGAAAGCGGACAGGGCGTATGACTGCTTTTTGATAAAGGACAATGAAGTGGCAGGCTGCCTGCACCTGCAATACTATTTTTATCCTCAGACAACAGACGAAAGGCAGAGCCGAACGCTGGTCATGGATGTATACTTGTCGGAAGAGGGAATCGAACACATGAAGATCAACGAATTACATATAAGACGGGAAGCATAGTATCAGTACTTTACAGAACGGGGAAGGTAAAGACAGTGCAAAGAATTGCATATAGGATAATACTTATAATCGGTCTCAGCTCCGTGGATTTTTTAGGACGAGCGACCAGAAGGACATCACGATGACAAGCAGTAAGGATATCCTGAACCAGAAGGGCTTTTTTAGGGGTAACAATGAAGGACAAAATGACAAGAGGAGTGCATTATGAAAAAAATAATGAGGATTCTGCTGCATATCGGAGCCGGGATAATGCTGCCCGTTTTTATCTATAGATATGGGGAAGCAGCTGACAGCCATCTGGCTGAAATGACGGAAGTTGAGAAAGATGTCCTGCCAAACAGAAGTAACAACGATGAAGTGTGGAATATGACAGAGGATGCGGAAAACGTTATTGGTGAGATAGAGATTTTAGAAAAATCAATGTATGTAGAAGAAGAAATCGCATCCATGGATGGATGGATCGTAACAAAATATTTGAAATACCCTTATTTTACAGGGGGAAGTAAAAAAGTGACTGACAGAATAAATGAGCAGATATTTCAGACGGTCATGCGTGAGAATATGGCTGTAGAGGATTGGGTTACTTATATAGAGATGACGTATGAAATTACATTTAAGGATGAACAATATCTGAGCATTCTTCTGGAAGGGAATGTAAGCAGAGGCGGCGGATATGGCGAATATAGCCGGGGAATGAATTTTGACATGGAGAGCGGTGAACTCCTTTCCATGGAGGATATCTGTGAATGGACATTGATTCAGGAAGCAGTAAAAAAGGCGGTAGAAAAGGATAATTTATCTGTGCAGGTAGGAAGCCGTGATATATGGCTTGATGGGGAACAAAAAGAAGAGTATCTGAAAACAGACTTTATGGATCTTTTCAAAGAGAATTCTTATCTGAGAACAGATAAAAATCGCTTTTTTATACGGGATGGATATTTGGTCTTTATTGCGCCGCCGCTGCCCTCTTTTAAAGGAGATACTTATGTAGAGCTGGAGATTGCGTTATATTGTCCGGAACACTTTTTTGTGATATAATAAAGCATACAAAGGAGCGTATATGAAAGAGACAAAGATACAATGGCATCCCGGTTTTGTGGCGGCGATGAATCTGGAGTTTGCCAGGAACAGACAGGGACTGATCTTTGAAAAAGAATATAATCTGAACACAAAGCCGCTGGAGATCGACCTGCTGGTGAT
>ERZ808051.1435-NODE-1435-length-15836-cov-3.841487_pt1 | contig 15836 bp, 12 predicted proteins | sample MGYA00380199_ERZ808051 | MGnify/ENA primary metagenome ERZ808051 (study PRJEB31490, sample SAMN06133391) | mouse gut metagenome | isolation source: J11 | host: mice | place: China: Chengdu | collected 2015-05 ...
TGTTCTGCTGCAACGGCAACGGAAACAGCGGATGCGGCTGTGGAAACAGCTGCGGCGGCGGACTGTTTGGCGGCAACGGCAACGGTTGCGAATGGCTGATCTGGATCCTGCTGCTCTCTTGCTTCTGCGGCAGCGGCAACGGCCTGTTCGGCGGCAATGGCAACGGATGCGGCTGCGGCTGTGGCTGCGGATGCAACTAAGCATTGACCCGGATGGATATTCCATCCAAACACAGGCTCCGGCGGGAGGAGACTTCCGCCGGGGCCTGTTCCCAATGAGAGCGGCTCCTTGAGGAAAAGCTTTCCAATTCGCACATAACCTCCGGCTCGTTTACATAATATATAGTATTCTTGTCCGGAAAGGAGTGTGCCATGGAGGAGCAAAATTCAAAAACAATCAACGCGTTCGATTCTCTCTTTACCACGAATCGGATCCAGATGCTGAAAATACTTCTGCCCCGTCTCGCCCCCGAACAGCAGAGCGGCTTTGCGGTCTATATAAAGCTGCTGGAGCTGCAGTACACCCTCTCTCTCCTGCGCAGGCATCCGGGCACTCGGCTGATGGGAGGCGGGAAGCAGCTGTCCGCCGACTTTTTCCAGGGGGACAATGCCGACACCATGGAGCTTCTGGACGAAATGATGCCTTTCAGCGGTCCCAAGGAGCGTGCCAGGATAGAAAATATCAAGAACATGATCGCAAATCTGAAAAAGATGCAGGAAATGATGGAGATGATACAGATGCTTCAGGAGCTTTTCCCCGAGGGCATGGGCGGAGACAATCCCATGGATATGTTCTCCGGCATGTCGGATTCGGGGCTCTCCTCCATCTTCCAGATGTTCGGGGGCGGTAAGACAGAGTAAATGCCGCCCGGCCGTAAAACCGGACAGCACCGTTCGCAGACAAAAAAGGAGATTATATGGAAAATCAGGAAAGACCTGTCTGGATGACAGACCCTCTCGTAAAGGATATCCCTGAAAAAAAGCTGCAGTTCGTGGAACAGCTTTTCGCCCAGGGACACGGGAAAAGCCAGAAAGAGATGATGGCTTATCTGATGCCCATGATGAAAAAAGCAAAGGCGGAGAACCTGACTTTCACCCCCCAGGAGATGAACGCCGCCATCGCCGCCATCCGCAAGCACAGCACAAAGGAGGAATTGACACAGATTGACAAGATTCTGGAAAAAAGCCGGGGTAAGGAAGGCCAGGCGCAGCCGTAATCTGTCTGGGCCGAAGCCGGACTTTGCCGGACCCTGTCAAAGCGGAAAGAGGCCGTCATACCGACATCCTCTTTCCGTTTTTGCGTATACCGGTCCAATTCGGATATTCCGTATCCCGCTCCCTTACTTTACCACGATATTCACGATCCTGCCAGGCACATAGATCTCTTTTACGATATTGCCGGTCAGCTTATCTCCCAGAGCTTCCTTGGCAGCGGCGATCACCGCCTCTTTCGCCTCATCCTTAGGCACACAGATGGTGGCGCGGATCTTGCCGTTCACCTGTACGCCCACCTCCACGGTGCTCTCCACCGTCTTGGCCTCATCATAGGACGGCCAGCTGGTCTGATATACTCTGCCAGGGAACCCTGCCTCCTGCCACAGCTCCTCCGTGATATGGGGCGCCACCGGGTTCAGCAGGGCCAGAAGCGTCCTGTACTCTCCCTTTGTGACGGCGTTCTTCTTATAAAACTCGTTGATAAGAGCCATCATGGCCGCAATGGCGGTATTGTACTTCAGCGTCTCAAAGTCACCGGACACTTTCTTGATGGTCTGGTGCATCTTGGTCTCTAAATCCGCGCTGTAGTTTTCCTCATCTGTCAGCATGTCCTGCAGCTTCCAGACCCTCTCTAAGAACCTGCGGCAGCCTTTCACCCCGTCCTCGCTCCAGGCGGCGCTCAAGTCGAATGCGCCGATGAACATTTCATAAGTGCGCAGGGTATCCGCGCCGTAATCTCTGACGATATCGTCCGGATTCACCACGTTCCCGCGGGATTTGGACATCTTCTCTCCGTTGGAGCCCAGGATCATGCCGTGGCTGGTGCGCTTCCGATAAGGCTCCTGGCAGGGCACATAGCCCTCATCGTAGAGGAATCTGTGCCAGAACCTGGAGTACAGCAAGTGCAGCGTGGTGTGCTCCATGCCGCCGTTGTACCAGTCCACGGGCATCCAGTAGTCCAGGGCCTCCTTGCTGGCCAGAGCCCGGTCGTTCTTCGGATCCGTGTAGCGCAGGAAATACCAGGAGGAGCCTGCCCACTGGGGCATGGTGTCCGTCTCCCGCTTGGCCGGACCGCCGCAGCAGGGACAGGTGGTGTTCACCCAGTCCTCCATGGCAGCTAACGGAGACTCACCGTTGTCCGTAGGTTCATAGGACTCCACTTCAGGAAGCATTAATGGCAATTCGCTCTCGTCCAAGGGCACAAAGCCGCATTTCTCACACTTGACAATGGGAATGGGCTCGCCCCAGTAGCGCTGCCTGGAGAACACCCAGTCGCGCAGCTTAAAGTTGGTCTTGCTCTGGCCCAGGCCCTTTTCCTCCAGCCACTCCGTAATCTTTTTCTTGGCATCCGCCACGGACAGTCCGTCCAGGAAATCGGAATTCACCAGGATTCCGCTCTCCACATCCGTGTACACCGCCTCCTGTACGCTGACTGGGCTTCCGGCCACCACCTCGACGATAGGCAGACCGAACTTCTTTGCGAAGTCCCAGTCCCTCTCGTCATGGGCAGGCACGGCCATGATGGCGCCTGTGCCATAGGTCATCAATACATAGTCGGAAATCCAGATAGGAATCTCCTTGCCGTTCACAGGATTGGTAGCAGTCAGGCCGTCTATCTGTACGCCGGTCTTGTCCTTGGCCAGCTCCGTGCGCTCAAAGTCGGACTTCTTGGCAGCCAGCTCCCTGTAGGCCACCAAAGCGTCATAGTTTTTGATTTCATCCTTATACTTTTCAATCAACGGATGCTCCGGGGACACTACCATGTAGGTGGCCCCGAACAGGGTGTCAGGTCTGGTGGTATAGATACGAAGCTTCTCTTCCTTTCCGGTGAGGGAGAAATCCACCTCCGCGCCCTGGGACTTGCCGATCCAGTTCTTCTGGGAGACTTTGACGCGCTCAATATAGTCAACTGTGTCCAGGCCCTGGATGAGCTTGTCGGCGTACTCCGTGATCTTCAGCATCCACTGGCTCTTCACCTTGCGGACCACCTCCGCGCCGCAGCGCTCGCAGACACCGTTTACCACCTCCTCGTTGGCCAGCCCTACCTTACAGGAGGTACACCAGTTGATGGGCATCTCGCTCTTGTAGGCAAGGCCTGCCTGAAAGAGTTTTAAGAAGATCCACTGGGTCCATTTGTAGTAGTTCGGGTCAGTGGTGTTCACCTCCCGCTCCCAGTCAAAGGAATAGCCCAGGGCATGGAGCTGTCCCTTGAAGCGCTCCACATTGTTCTTGGTCACGATTCTGGGGTGAATGTGGTTCTTGATCGCATAGTTCTCCGTGGGCAGGCCGAAAGCGTCCCAGCCCATGGGATAGAGCACGTTGTAGCCCTGCATCCTGCGCTTTCTGGCCACAATGTCCAAAGCCGTGTAAGGCCTTGGATGGCCTACGTGAAGTCCCTGCCCCGAAGGGTAGGGGAACTCCACCAGGGCGTAATACTTCGGTTTCGAGTAGTCATCAGATGTCTGGAACGCCTTTTCCGCATCCCAGATATCCTGCCATTTCTTTTCCACCTCATGGTGGTTGTAAGGTACTGCCATCTTTTCTCCTCCATTCATGACAATAGAAAGCCTGCTTTCTATTCTGCCAGTTCCGCAGCTGTACACTCCGTACCAATTCCGGCATAGAATTTCCGGGCACTGTGTGCACAGTTGCTGTTTCCAGTTCCACACAAAAAGCCCTTCCGTCAGCTAGAGACGAAAGGGCTTGATTTCCGTGGTACCACTCTAATTCGCGAATCCTGCAGCGGGCGGCATGGCTGCCGTTTTCCCGGATTCACGCACTTTGATACCGATAACGAGATAAACCGTTGCCCCCTACCCACGCATAGCGCTTCAGGCGCAAGACTCCGAGGCCAGTTGGGGAAATCTCGCTGCCGCCTCACACCACCCGGCGGCTCTCTGAAAGTCCGAATTCCTTAATGCTCCTCTTCTTTGTCGATGGCTAATGAAATTTTCTCTTATCATAAATCGTTTTCAGCCATCTGTCAAGTAGAAAAGTTAATATTCATCAAGATTTACGTTAAAATCACTCTTCCGCGCTATTCTCCGCAACGCTTTGCGCTCTGGCGGCAATCTCTTTCTCCTGTACATCCGAGGGCGCCTGCTCATAGCGGACAAACTCATAGGAGTACTCGCCTCTGCCGCCGGTCATGGACCGCAGATCCGTGCAGTAGCCGAACAGACAGCTCTGGGGAATCTCCGCCTCGATGATCTGCTTTCCGCCTGCCGTGGGGTTCATACCCAGCACGCGGCCTCTCCTCTTGTTCAGATCGCCCATAACGTCGCCCGTGTAGGCATCCGGCACTGTGACCTTTAAGGAGGCAATGGGCTCTAACAGCACGGGATGAGCCTCCATGAATCCTTTCTTGAACGCCTGGATGGTAGCCATCTTGAATGCCTGCTCGGAGGAATCCACCGGATGATAGGAACCATCGTAGAGCACGGCCTTTACGCCTACTACCGGGTACGCGGCCATGGGGCCTTTTACCACGGATTCCTGCAGTCCCTTGTCCACTGCGGGGTAGAAGTTCTTCGGCACGGCGCCGCCTACCACCTCCTGGGTGAACTCATAGGCCTGATCCAGATTGTCGGAGGGGCTAAAGCGCATCTTTACATGGCCGTACTGGCCGTGGCCGCCGGACTGCTTCTTATATTTATATTCCACATCCGACTGCTTGCGGACGGTCTCCTTGTAGGCTACCTTAGGCCTGGCCAGTTCCACGTCCACCTTGTACTCGTTCAGCAGACGGCTGACCACGATGTCAAGGTGCTGATCGCCCATGCCGTAGAGCAGTGTCTGCCTGTTCTCCGCGTCATTTACCATCTTCAGGGTCAGGTCTTCCTGGGTCAGCTTCTGGAGAGCCTGGGAAATCTTATCTACGTCTCCCTTGTTCTTGGGCTTATAGCGCATATAGGTGTAGGGAGTGGACACGTCCATTTTGGCGTATTTGATGGGCGTGGCCTTGGTGGCAAGGGTATTGCCGGTCCTGGCATCGCTGAGCTTGGCCAGCGCGCCGATGTCTCCGGCGTGGAGCTCCGGCACCTCCGTGGCCTTGTTGCCCTGCATTACATAGAGTTTGCCGATCTTCTCCTCCACCTCGGTGTCCACATTGTACATCAGGTCGTCCGTCTTCAGAACGCCGGAATTGACCTTGATAAGAGAATACTTGCCGATGAACGGATCCACGATGGATTTCCACACGTAAGCCGACTTCGCCTTGGAGAAGTCATAGTCCGCATTGTAGATCTCGTTGGTCTTCTGGTTGATGCCGGCGATCTTGCGGTTCTCGGGGCTGGGCATGTATTTCACGATATCGTCCAGCAGTGTGTACACGCCCTGGCACAGGGTGTTGGAGCCCATGGTCATGGGAACGATGCTGCCGTCGCATACATTGGTGCGCAGGGCGGCTCTGATCTCCGCGTCGGAGAAAGTCTCCCCGCCGAAATACCGCTCCATCATCTCCTCGCTGGTCTCGGCCACAGCCTCCATCAGCGTATCCCGGTACAGCTCCAGGTTCGCCTTATTGTACTCGGGGATCTCGCAGTCCACCACTTCCTTGCCCTGCCAGCGGTGGCCGGTCTCGGAGACCACGTTTACATAGCCTACGAATTTCTCGTTCTCACGGATGGGCAGATTGAACGGAGCCATCTTCTTGCCGTAGAGATTCGTCATGTCTTCCACGACCTGGCGGAAAGAAGCGTTGTCCACGTCCATGTTGGAGACGTATACGAACCTGGGCAGCTTATATTTCTCGCACAGCTCCCAAGCTTTCTGAGAGCCCACCTCAATGCCGGACTTGCCGTTCACCACGATGATGGCGGCTCCGGCAGCGCTGACGGCCTCCTCGGCCTCGCCCACGAAGTCAAAATATCCGGGAGTATCTATCACGTTGATCTTGTACCCTTCCCACTCGATGGGAATAATGGAGGCATTGATCGAAAACTTGCGCTTCTGCTCTTCCTTGCTGTAGTCGCTTAAAGTATTGCCGTCGGCTACCTTGCCCATTCTGGATGTGATGCCGGACAGATACGCAAAAGCCTCTGCCAGACTGGTCTTTCCGCTTCCACCGTGTCCCAGCAGAACCACATTGCGAATCTTGTCAGTTGTGTAAACTTTCATTTGACTTTCCTCCAATTTTTATGTAATTTGGGTATTTCGACCTGACATTGATAATCAATTCAATTCCCATAAGACTATTTTACTAGACAAAAACATTTTTTACAAGAGAAAACAATGAAAAATATTTCTGTTGCTTTTCACGCTTTCAATTGCTATAGTAGAAAAAAGAATCCCTAAAAGAAACGAGGAAAAGACATGCCCAGTTTGACCTGCGGCTTTATCGGCCTGGGGCTTATCGGCGGCTCCATTGCGAGAGCCCTGAAACAGAATGTCCCGGATATCAGAATCATAGCTTACGACGTCAGCGCCAAGACCCTGGCTCTGGCCCTGAGAGAGACGGTGGCTGACGTGGCTGCGAAAGCCATCGACGAGAGCTTCTCGGACTGCGATTATATCTTTTTGTGCGCGCCCGTCCAGAGAAACGACAGCAATCTGGCTGCGGTGAAGCGTGTCATGAAGCCGGACTGTCTGCTCACCGACGTAGGCAGCGTAAAGACCGCCATCCACGAGGCCGTGCGGGAGGCCGGTCTGGAGCGCTCTTTCATCGGCGGCCACCCCATGGCAGGGAGCGAGCGCATCGGCTTCGCGAATTCCAGAGCATCCCTGCTGGAGAACGCTTATTATATCCTGACCCCTACGTCCAGCGTCCCTGCCCAAAAGGTGGAAGACTACAAAATGTTGGTACAAAAGACAGGGGCCATCCCTCTGGTGCTGGACTACCAAAAGCATGATTACGTCACCGGGGCCATCAGCCATCTGCCCCATGTCGTCGCGGCGGCTCTGGTAAATCTGGTACAGGACCATGACTCCGAGGACGGCATCATGAAAATGGTGGCTGCCGGCGGCTTCAAGGATATCACCAGGATCGCGTCCTCCTCCGCCCTTATGTGGCAGCAGATCTGCCTGTCCAACACGGCGAACATATCCTCACTGCTGTCCGACTACATCCGTGCCCTGCAGGCATTCAGGCAGCAGCTGGACGCAAAAAAAGGGCCGGCGCTCTACGATCAGTTCGAGAGCGCCCGCCTCTACCGCGATTCTTTCATCGGCGCTTCCAGCGGCCCCATCAAGCGCTCCTACAGCATCAGCGCGGACATCGACGACAAGTCCGGCGCCCTGGCCCGCGTCGTGGCTCTGCTGGCCCGGCATGGGCTGAGCATTAAGAATATTGGCATTACACATAACAGGGAGGCTGACGACGGCGTCCTTAAGATAGAGTTTTACGATGAGACTTCAATGAAAAAGGCCAGGGACATCCTGACCGAAGAGGGCTATCGGGCCGAAATCCGCATCTGATTCACTGTTTTTGGAATACCGGCAGATCCGCGGGCAGTAGCCCTTTCGCCCGCGGCCGAGCTCAATTCTCCGACATTCCTCTGCTTTCTCGCTTCCGCACACCCCTCTCCCGCGCCCGGCGGTATAGGGCGGATATACAGATACAGACAAGCATACCAAAAGCGCCGCCGCAAGTATCCAGCAGCACATCGGCAATGCTGGCGTACCTGCCCGGCACAAAATACTGATGAAACTCATCGCCGGCCGCGGAGAGAAACACCCACGCCACCGTCAGCAGGCAGCGCTTTCTCCCGGGCTTCATCCACTGGCTCCACAGCGTGTATACCAGAATTCCCATGCAGGCATACTCGGAAAAATGGGCCAGCTTCCTGATCGGATGTTCGAAATACGCCGCAAGCTCCATCCTCCTCCCCTGGGTCCAGTTGGCGCCGGACAGGAAATCCAGAATATTCACGCATTTCTCCGAAAAAAACTGGCTCAGCGAACCGGACTCCTGGCCGTCCTGAGCGGAAAACCGGAAAATGATGCTGTACAGCAGTAAAAGCAGGGCAGCGGCCACACCTGTCACCGCGATTCTGCGCCACCGCCCCTTTGTCTCTCTATTGTTCATTGAATGTCTGGTATACCTCTATCCTTGCAGAATCCATCTCCGGCATTCCGATGAAGATCGCGCCATAGCCGTACTCTCCGCCTTTCAGCTCAATCCTCACGATCTGCAGAAAAGCATGGATGACCTCCTTGGTCCAGATGGTCAGGTAGGCTTCATACACTTCCCCGATCTGCAGCGCCTCCTTGCAGTCAAAGCCGATGCCGTTCTTGGACACATCCGTAATGTTGATCGTTGCTTCTTTCCCGCTATCTCCATCCAGCCGCTTAATGACAAGTTTGGAATCCATATCCGTTCTTTTGTTTCTTCTTCTGTCTTCCATTATTTTCTACCTCTTTCTTTCCGGCGGAACGAATCCGTCTTAGAATATTTTAAGTATATCATTTCTTTGGGCGTACCACAAGACAAAATATAATATGTTCGCCAAGTTCCGCCAACCGTAACAGGGATTCCCCTGGGCTTTTCCGGCAAAAAACCTCCAACCGCACCCTGGTGCAATTGAAGGTCTCCTGCCTTTTCCCTTGATCCCATCCGTATTTTATTTCACCAGCATGGCGTCCCCGAAACTGAAAAAGCGATATCTCTGCCCCACGGCCTCCTCATAGGCGGCCAGCACATGCTCCCGCCCCGCCAGCGCGGAAACCAGCATGATCAGCGTGGACTCCGGCAGATGAAAATTTGTAATCAGCGCGTCCAGCACTTTAAACCGGTACCCGGGATAGATGAAGATGTCCGTGTCTCCGCTGCCCGGATGCACGATGCCGTCCTCATCCGCCGCGCTCTCAACGCTCCTGCAGCTGGTGGTTCCCACGCAGACGATTCTGCCGCCTCTGGCTTTCGTTTCGTTGATCAGATCCGCGGTCTCGCGGGATACCCGGAATTGCTCCGAATGCATGTGATGCTCCAGCACATTCTCCGCTTTCACGGGCCGGAAAGTGCCCAGCCCCACATGCAGCGTCACACAGGCAGTCTTTACGCCTTTCTCCTCCAGCCCGGCCAGAAGCTCTTTGGTGAAATGAAGCCCTGCCGTAGGCGCCGCGGCAGAGCCCCGGTATTTTGCGTAGACTGTCTGGTAGCGGTTCCTGTCCTGGAGCCTGTGGGTGATATAGGGCGGCAGGGGCATCTCCCCCAGCCTGTCCAACACCTCCTCGAAGATTCCTTCATAAATAAACCGCACCAGCCGGCTGCCGTCTTCCACGGTTTCCAGAACCTGGGCTTTCAGCAGGCCGTCTCCAAAGGTCAGCGCCGCGCCGGGACGGCATTTCTTTCCGGGGCGCACCAGAGTCTCCCAGACATCACCGCTTCTGCGCTTGAGCAGCAGCACCTCCACATGGGCGCCTGTGCCCTCCCGCTCCCCCAAAAGCCTGGCCGGAATGACCTTTGTATCGTTCAGCACCAAAAGATCCCCGGGCTCCAGGAAATCCCCGATCTCCCGGAACACATGATGGGAAACCGCCCCGGTGCATTTGTTCAGCACCAGGAGCCTGGAGGAAGTTCTCTCCTCCAGGGGGTCCTGGGCGATCAGCTCCGGGGGCAGTTCATAGTAAAAATCGGATTTCAGCAGACGGCCGTCCATTACATCCCGGCTCCTTCCGCAAATACCATGTAGCCGCGGTAGGTCTCATATACGTCGGCCTTGCTGGTGGCCTCCCAGGGCGCGTGCATGTTCAGTACGGCCACACCGCTGTCGATTACATTCATGCCATACTCCGCCAGAATGTACGCGATGGTTCCGCCGCCTCCTACATCCACCTTGCCCAGCTCTGCGGTCTGGTAGACGATTCCCTTTTCGTCCAGAATTCTGCGCAGATAGGCGATGTATTCCGCATTGGCATCGTTGGAGCCGCTCTTTCCCCGGGATCCGGTGAATTTGTTGAAGACCATGCCCATTCCCACAAAAGCCGCGTTCTTCTTCTCGAAGCAGGAGGCGTAGGAGGGATCGAAGCCTGCGCTGACGTCGGAGGAAAGCATGCAGCTGCGGGTCAGACATCTCCTGACGTTCAGCTCACTGTACTCCCCTGCGAGATTCATCACTTCCGCCACCGCGTTCTCGAAGAATCTGGAGTGCATGCCCGTGGCGCCCACGGAGCCGATCTCCTCCTTGTCCACCAGAATGCAGCACAGCGTCTTCTCCGTAGCCCCCACGTCCAGCATGGCCCGCATGGAAGTAAAAGCACATACCCTGTCGTCCTGTCCGTAGCCCAGAAGCATGCTGCGGTCAAAGCCCGCCTCCCTGGTCTTGCCCGCAGGCACGATTTCCAGTTCCGCGGAGAGGAAGTCCTCCTCCTCCTCCATATCGTAGGTCTCTTTCAGAATGTCCAGAATGCCGGCCTTGACGGCCTCTTTTGCCTTGTCCTTTTCCTCCCCCTCGGACTCCTGGTCCCCGGCTCCCAGCTTGATGGGTCTGCTGCCGATGATCAGGTCAAGGGCTTCCCCCTCGATGACCTTGGATGCCTTTTTCTCCAGCTGCTCACCTGCCAGATGAATCAGCAGATCGGAAATGAAGAACACAGGATCATCTTCATTCTCGCCCACATTCATCTCAATGATGGTGCCGTCCTTCTTTACCACCACCCCGTGGAGCGCCAGAGGCAGGGCCACCCACTGATACTTCTTCACGCCGCCGTAATAATGGGTGTCCAGGTACGCGAAACCGCTCTCCTCATACAGGGGATTCTGTTTTACGTCGATCCTGGGGCTGTCGATATGAGCGCCCAGAATGTTCATGCCCTCTGTCATGGGCTTCTGTCCCATCTGGAACATCACGATGGACTTGTTCATGCATACGCTGTACACCTTGTCCCCTGCCGCAAGCTTCTTCCCCTCGCTCATCAGGCTGTCCAGCTCCCGATAGCCCTCCGCCTCAATAGTATTCACAATTGTGTCAATGCACTCCCGCTCGGTCTTGCCGTTGTCCAGGAAATCCCTGTACTCCCGGTTGATTTTCTCCAGCTTCTCCAAATGATCTGCGTCATAGGTCTCCCATGTAATTTTTCTTTCCATTTCTCTTTCCTTTCCTGCCGGAAAGTCTCTGCATCCGGCATCTGAAGTCCATTCTATCATATTCCGCATCTCATGGGAACCCTTTCCGCCATTTTATTCTGCGGGCTTGCGGCATGCGGAAAGTTACGTCTCCAAAAAAACTGCACGACGCCGTGGACAGCTATCGTGCAGCACAGATTATTACAATTATTTTCCGACCTTTTCAAAATACGCCTTGATATTTTTCTTGATTTCATCCGACTTCATGGACTTGGGCAGATAGCCCGCAGGCTTCAGGGCCACCACATTCCTGACGCTCTCCCTGTCCGTCCTGCCGGTGAGGAAGATGACGGGGATATTGGCCAGCTCCTCCTCCGCCCGGATCATCTCCAGCACCTGTTTCCCGTCGCAGACCGGCATCTCGTAGTCCAGCAGAACCAGATCCGGTTTGTCCAGTGTCATGCTCCTGATGGCAGCCACCCCGGACTTGGCCAGACTCACCTCGTAGGTCTCCTCCAGCAGCCTCTTCATGGCCTGCAGCATCACGTCGGAGTCGTCCACCACCAGTATCTTCTTTTTCTTCTCCGCCTCGTGGTTCTCCAGGTATTTCTTGATCTCGGCCATGGCGTTCTCCGCCCCGATAGCGGTGGCTATCTTCTCCTCCAGCAGATGGGGCGCCATAACGCTGTATGCAAAGTACCCCTCCTTTGTGGAAAACAGCAGGCTGCACTGGGGATTGTGCTTCTCGAAAGCCCTTTCGAACTGGTCGTAGTTCAGCAGATTCTCCTCCCTGACTTCAAACTGCTCGGCATTGGGGAAATGCATCTTGATGCGCTCCACAAACTGCTTGGCCGCATACCTGGTGGCATTCATCATCATCACGTCCACCCCGTCCGACTCGGCCCCGATGAGCTTTCCGATGGTATTGATTATTATTCTGTCTTCAAACACCAGGAAGAACTCCCATCTGTCCCCCCGATCCGTTCCATAGACCAGCCGGTAATAGATCCCCTTGCCGAATTTCTCGCCGTTGTAGCTCTCGCTGATGACCTTGGCCTCTATCTGGAACATCTCATAGAGCAGCTCCGTGACGGTATTCTTCATGGCGATCTGCTTTTCCTCCGGCAGCAGATCACCCCATTTGCTCTCCGCCTTTCCCACGATGGCGCGGTCTTCCGTCAGCGTATGTCCGATGAGCCATCCGGCGCACACCCCCAGGAAATGCTTCACCGATTCCATGGAATAATAGCTCTCCGCCAGCTCTTTCTCGATCTCGGGAAGAGTCTTCTTGCGGAATGTGTCGTGGATCCGTCTATGTACGTCATATCCATCATACCCTATGGACGCCATGTAGAGCTCTTCCTCCGCGAAATGCTTCATGGCATGCTCCTTGAAGTACTTGATGCCCTCCTGATAAGCCCACCGGCTCTTCTCGTCATTGTCGTCATAGGCCGAGAGCTTGTTCATGATAGCGAACAGTTTCCTGTGCTCCCTGTCAATAGACTCCACTCCGATATTGAATCTCTCCTGCCATACAAACTGATTTTTACCCATATTGGCCTCCTTGGTTATTGTAATTCAGACCGTCATCGAAAAATATCGATCCTTTACTTTGTATTGAAAAACTCCCTGTTCACCGACTCAAAGTACCGGTTCAGATAAGCCCCGATCATAATAATATACATACAGAAATACATCCAAAGCAGCACAATGACCACAATGGACAGGCTGCCGTAGATGCCGTAGGAATTGCCGTAAGTGACGTAATACGAAAAGGCCCATGAAAAAACACTCCACACCACGGCGGAGAACACCGCGCCCGGAATCTGTTCCTTAAACGCAAGTTTCTTATCCGGCACATAGGCATATACAGCCGCAAACAGCACGGACAATACCGCCCACACAAACACAAATCGGAAATTCATGATAAAAGACACCAGCTGCCTGAGCTGAGGAAACCGGTACAGCGTCAGATTCACCAGCTGATCGCCGAACACCATCAGGAACAGAGACAGCACCACAACCACCAGCATGACCAGTGTATAAAAGGACGCTATCACCCGCACCACGAAATAATTTCTCTTCTCCTCCACGCCGTTGATGGCGTTCAGACCACGCATCAGCGCCATAACCCCCTTGGAAGCCGACCATATGGTAGCGATCAGGGCAATGGACAGTACGCCCGCCGAATTGTCATATATGTCCGAAATCAAGCTCTCTGCCAGACCGTCCACCTGGTCCGGCGTCAAATCCGTCACCGCCTCCACCAGATTCTCCTCGGTCAGGGGCGTATAGGGAATGATTGTGCACACCATGATCAGCATGGGCACGATAGACAGAAAAAAGAAGAAAGCAGTGCTTGCAGCGAAAGTGCTGATATTCTGTTTCTTCATCTTCTCGGAAAAGTCCATCAAAACAGTAATAAGCTGGCGGATCATTGTTTACTCCTACTCATATATACTCACGAGCAATGAAGTCAGCCGCTATGTCCAATGCGCCCTACGCTCGTGAATCCGGGTGCATGGCAGTATCTAACGTTCAGTATATATTCTCAACGGAACAGTTCTCATAAAAATAAAGCAGAATTTCCATCGCAGAGTATCCGCTCTCCGCCATGTCCCTGGCCCCGTTCTGGCTCATGCCGACTCCGTGACCGAAACCTCCGCCATATAAATTATATCCTACCACATTTCCATTTTTTATGCTAGTCATAATCGTAAAAAAACCGCTGGGCAGCAAATTCATGCCCGCAACCTCGCTTCCGTTCTGGAGGACCACTTTCGACGCCCCGTCGTTGAGCACGGACCGTATGTAATGTTCGGATATGACCTTTATCTTCTGTCCGCCGGCCTCTATCACCAGCTCATCCGCCACGCCGCCGCTGCCGCGCTTTTCTATATAGATATCCGTGATATCGGAAAGGGATTCTACGGGCTGGCTCACGTATTCTCCCTCCTCCCAGGTCAGAACCAGCCGGTCATTGGCCTGATAGCTCCGCTGCAGGCGCTCCAGCATGTGCTCTGCGTCTATCTCCTCCACCTGATAGCTCCACCGGTACCAGTTCTCCTCCCGTTCGAAATCGTCGGGATTCGTCGTCCGGATGAATGCGGCAAAGGCCTCTTCCTCCCGCAGCTCCTCCCCCAGACTGTCAGACGGCGCCACGCCGCTGCCGTTCATGGCCGCCACGGCCGCCGTCATGGCCGTCCTGTTCAGCGGCTTCGCTTTCAGGTAAGTCAGCGTGGGCGCGCTCTGGGTCTTCCACACATTCGCATCGCTTCCCACGCCGCAGGAGGTGGAGTAATAGAAAGTCTCCGCCAGTCGGCCGTCCCCTGTCAGCAGAATCTGCCCGTAGGTGTTCTTTACGGCGGTGGTGGTGCTCTCCTGCTCCAGAATGTTATTGTACACCTGATAGGAGGTGCTGTCGTCCAAATGTGCGCCGTACTGGGGGTAGGCGGCATGTTCCATGCGGCCATAGGCGTAGGTCCTGGCGCATACCGCCTGGGTCTTCAGCGCCTCCGGCGGATACCCGGAGGGCATTTCGCTGGGCACCACGCTGTAGAGATATTCCTCCAGCAGCACCTCATTTACTACTACAATTCCGTCTTCCGTCTTCAGAAGTTCGATGGCCCCTCTGTAGGCCGGCGTCCCCTGGCTGCGGCTGCAGCTCTCCAGGGACACTTTCCCTGTCAGTACCTCAGGCACGATCCGAATCCGGTCGGAGACAAAATAATCGCTGTCAGAGTCAAAATACAGCGCATCCCCGGCTGCGTGGCTCTCCCGGCGTATGTCGTCATGGCCGCCGTATATCACGGAAAAATCGGTGTCGCAGGTAACTGCGGCTTTCTCATGAAAGATTCCCTGGTAATCCGAGTTCTTCAGCAGGACACGTATGTACTCCATCACCGGCTCTCTCACCATGAGGATCCCGCAGACTTCTCCCTCTTCCAGACACAGATCCGCATCGCTGTATCCGAAATGCAGATCCCTGACCGTGCACATCTCCAGCGTATCGTACAGCCGATACCCCCTGCAGTCCGCCGCCAATGGCAGTCTCCCGTAGCCCTCCACCTCAACGGACCCCTCGTCCGCGCTGAGAACTTTTCCGTTGATCTTCTCGGTTTTCGCCTCCGCCGAAGTGACTCTGCCGTCTGTCAGCACAATGTCAGCCACCTGCTCCCGCAGGGCCGGATCATATGCCGCCTGTCCGCCGTCCTCCCCTGTCCCCCAGGGATAGCGCCGGGACGCGCCGTCCCGGAAGACCAGGAGTCCCTCCTCATCCGCCTCCATGATCCACACGTTTCTATATGTCTCCACCACCGGAATATACGGTGTCGGCGAGGGCTGCGGAACTTCCTCCCCGTCCCCCCTGTGGAGCAGCAAAAGAAAAAATTTCCCTGCCAGCAGTATCACCAGCAGCAGAAAGCCCAGCAGACACACGAAAGCTTTCATCTGCATTCTATGCGATTTGTTCCATCTCTGTCCGTTTCTGTCCAAGGCCCCTCCTCTAAATGCGTTCCTCTCTTTTCCAGCGCCGTGAACCGGCACTTAAAAGAGCAGCCCCCTAAAGGACTGCTCTCCTCTTCTGTAATGACGCCCAAAATGCCGCCTCCTGCTCTCTG
>ERZ808051.1436-NODE-1436-length-15833-cov-6.874016_pt1 | contig 15833 bp, 10 predicted proteins | sample MGYA00380199_ERZ808051 | MGnify/ENA primary metagenome ERZ808051 (study PRJEB31490, sample SAMN06133391) | mouse gut metagenome | isolation source: J11 | host: mice | place: China: Chengdu | collected 2015-05 ...
CCATGCGGGAAGTATATGGGCTGAAAGAATCTGACTGTATGTAATTGTAAAGGTACAAACTTACCAGTGGCTCACGCTTGTCCGGACAGGTGGCTCACGCCACACCGGACAGGCGGCTCCGCCGCATCGGAATATTCAGATAACTGACGTATGATTTCGGAAAGAAATAGGTCTTAGATACACCGACCTGCTCTGACAGCTTGTATGTGGCAGGGAAATCGGCAACAAGGGTGTCAAGTTTCCTCATGACTGACTTATCCCTTGTGTAAAAATTCATGCACGGTAAGAAAGCAATAAATTGAAAACAAGAGATGGGATGTTGGCATTACACGATTCAGAGAACGGGAGGGACGGCGGAAAAACATTTATAGGAGCAAGGAGAGCTGTCGCCTGCAAGGGGGATTAAAAACTGGCGGAGTTTGGCCGATATCTATTGAAGAATGGAAGATTGTGAGAAATGGGGCTTTCAGGAAAGGGCAGAAAACCTTTTAAGTTATCTGGGAGCAAATTACATATGAGTGATGGGGATGAGAGCCGTCGCAGCTTCTGTGAGGCAGAATGGAGGATGGAATGAGTCAGTTGAAGGGATTCAAAGAAGAACCCGGCGCGACGCTGCCGGTCAACGATGCGGAACGGTGGATTGCGGGAACATATGCCATATGGTCCGAATATTGTGGCGGAAGCTGCAAGTATTTGGGCGGGTATGAAAAGACCTTGGCCAATGCAAAAATGCTGGCAAAGGTGCTGGAGGATGACTGGATGGTGTGCGACCATGACAGTGGTGTGGACATGGTGAAATATCTGCTGGAGAATGCAGGGCCCGGCGATGATGGCAATGACGATTTTGACGATGAAGATGAAGAATACGACGAGGACGGCGAAGACTTCGAGGACGATGATGAAGAGTACGACGAGGACGACGAAGACTTCGAGGATGAAGATGAAGAATATGATGAGGACGACGAAGACTTCGAGGATGATGATGAAGAGTACGACGAGGACGGCGAAGACTTCGAGGACGATGATGAAGAATACGATGAGGACGACGAAGACTTCGATGACGATGAAGAATATGACGAGGACGATGAAGAATATGACGAGGATGACGAAGATTTCGATGATGATGAATACGAAGACTACGAAATAGATACCACGGCATTTGACTATGCATGTGCTTGCAATATGTGCGGCAGAATGTTCATAGCAGGTTATTTGACGAGGGAAGAGGCAATTAGTTACGCTACTGAGGCGGCAAAGAAGATTCAGGAATTATGCAATTCTTGGGAAGAGTATTTTCAGTTGTACATGATTGGGGCGGCGGGCGGTTCCAATGTGAGGGATATCGTACCCTTTGCAGAGGCGTTCCAGAAGGTGGTGAGTGCTCCGGAGAATCCCTTTGATCTAGATTGGAATACACCGCTATAGTAAAAACTTTGGACCAGAAAATACAAAATCAAAATCAAACCCAAAATCAAGCCCTTTAAAAGCCGGTCAGAGGCTATGCATACAGCGCCGACCGGCTTTTGCGCGCCGCCGCAGAGCTTGGGCAGGGTTTATGGATAAGAAGGTTCGGAAAGGCTTTTTCATATATACGGTTCGGGGGATTGCTTGCAATCAGGGGACGGCAATGTTATAATTCGTAGGTGAAGCATTTTGCCTAAAGATTCAGAGAAAACAAAAGAAAATAAGCCCGGAAAAAGGGACTAGGCGGAGACGGATATGGAGACAGCGGAAACGAAAGCGATGAAAACCAGTGTATTGTTAAAGAGATTTGTACCATACTATAGAAAGTATGTGGGAATCATGGTGATGGATCTGTTTTGCGCCGCGCTGACTACGGTGTGCGAGCTGGTACTTCCCATGATACTGCGCTATATTACCAATGTCGGAATGACCGATTTGTCAGCGCTGACTTTGAAGACGATTCTGACCATCGGCACGGTATATTTGGTTTTGCGGATCATTGACGGCATGGCCAGCTTTTACATGGCCTACACGGGACATGTGATGGGCGCGTCCATTGAGACGGACATGCGGGAGGACGCCTTTGCACATCTGCAGAAGCTTTCCGACAATTATTTTAATAATACCAAGGTGGGACAGATCATGTCCCGAATCACCAGCGATCTATTTGACGTGACGGAATTCGCCCACCACTGTCCGGAGGAGTTTTTTATCGCGTTTATAAAGGCCGTGGTTTCTTTCGTGATTCTGGCCAGAGTGAATCTGCTGCTGACGGCTATCGTTTTTGTGCTGATACCCGTAATGGCGGTTTCCTGCACCTATTTCAACCTGCAGGTGCGCAAGGCCTTTAAGCGCCAGAGGAACCATATCGGAGAGCTGAATGCAAGGATAGAAGACAGTCTTCTGGGGAACAAGGTGGTGCGGGCCTTTGCCAACGAGGCGCTGGAATTGAAAAAGTTCAGCCACGACAATCAGGAGTTCCTGCAGATCAAGCGTCAGACCTATAAATATATGGCGGCATTCCAGAATACCATCCGCATTTTTGACGGACTCATGTACGTTGTGGTGATCGTGGCAGGCGGTATTTTCATGATGGAGGGGCTGATTGCCCCCGGAGATCTGGTGGCCTATACCATGTATATCACCACTTTGCTGGCCACCATCCGCCGGATCATCGAATTTGCGGAGCAGTTTCAGCGCGGGATGACGGGTATCGAGCGCTTCACGGAGCTGATGGACGCGGACATTGACATTTTCGATGAGGAAGGGGCAGTCGCCCTTAAGGATGTGGAGGGTGCCATCAGCTTTAGGAAGGTCTCTTTTGAATATCCTGATGACCATACGCCTGTATTGTCCCAGATAGACCTGACCATCAGGCCCGGAGAGAAGGTGGCTCTGGTAGGACCATCGGGGGGCGGCAAGACCACGCTGTGCAATTTGATTCCCAGATTCTATGATCCCACAGAGGGAGAGATTCTCATAGACGGGCAGAACATCCGGGGAGTGACGCTGAAAAGCCTTCGGGGGAATGTGGGAGTAGTGCAGCAGGATGTGTATCTGTTTTCCGGCAGTGTCTATGAGAACATTGCCTATGGACGACCGGGAGCCAGCCGGGAAGAAGTGGTGGATGCGGCCAAGCTGGCCGGTGCCCATGAGTTCATTGAAGGGCTGAAGGATGGGTACGACACCTATGTGGGAGAGCGGGGCGTGAAGCTGTCGGGAGGTCAGAAACAGAGGATCAGTATTGCCAGAGTCTTTCTGAAGGCGCCCAAGGTGCTGCTTTTGGATGAGGCCACGGCGGCGCTGGACAACGAGAGCGAGCATCTTGTGTCGGAATCTCTGGAAAAGCTGGCGGCGGGCAGGACCACGCTGACCATTGCCCATAGACTCACCACCATTCATGGGGCGGATCGGATTCTGGTGCTTGCGGGGAACCGGATTGTGGAGGAGGGGAACCATGAGGCATTGATGAAGAAAAAGGGAATTTATCACCAGCTGTACACCTCAGCGAATCTGGCCGGGGAGGTACGGGGATAAGGAGGTAAAATGTGTACTGCGGCGACATATAAGACAAAGGATTTCTATTTCGGACGGACTTTGGACAATGATTTTTCTTATGATGAAGAGGTTGCGGTAACGCCCAGAAATCTTGCTCTTTCTTTTCGGAACATGGGCAGACTGGAAAGCCATTATGCCATGATCGGCATGGCCCATGTGGAGGGGGAGTGCGCGCTGTACTATGAGGCAGTCAACGAAAAAGGGCTTTGTATGGCGGGGCTGAATTTCGTGGGGAACGCATATTTTCGAGAGCCTCAGCCGGGCAGGGACAATGTGGCTACTTTCGAGTTCATTCCATGGATTCTGGGGCAATGTGCCACTGTGGCTGAGGCGGAGGAGCTGGTGGGCAGGATCAATCTGACAAATGAGGCCTTTCATGAGAAGCTGCCCCCGGCCCAGCTGCACTGGATCATTGCGGATCGCAGCCGTACCATAACGGTGGAAGCTGTGAAAGAAGGCGTTATGGTATATGATAATCCCGCGGGGGTGCTGGCCAACAATCCTACCTTCGATCAGCAGCTGTTCCAGTTGAACAATTATATGCATCTTACTTCTCGGGAGCCGGAGAACCGCTTTTCCAGTGCGCTGGATTTGCGCTCCTACAGCAGAGGCATGGGGGCCTTGGGCCTGCCCGGGGATCTGTCCTCACAGTCCCGGTTTGTCAGGGCGGCCTTTGTGAAGCTCAATTCTGTTTCCGGAGACTCCGAGGCGGAGAGTGTAGGACAATTTTTTCATATTCTGGGTTCTGTAGAACAGCAGAGAGGTTGCTGCAGGGTGGGGGAAGGGTTTGAGATGACATTCTATACCTCCTGCTGCAATGCGGATAAGGGGATCTATTATTATACCACTTACGGAAACCGCCAGATCACAGCGGTATATATGCATCATGAGAATCTGGAGGCCCATAATCTCATAAGGTATCCTCTGATCGCAGAGGAACAGATCAGGATCCAGAACTGAAAAGAGGCAAAAGAAGCGGATCAGAACCCGGAGCTGAAAAGAAGCAAAAGAAGCGGATCAGAACCCGGAGCTGAAAAGAAGCAAAAGAAGCGGATCAGGGCTCAGAACTGAAAAGAAGCGAAAGAAGCGGATCAGGGCTTAGAACTGAAAAGAAGCAATCATAATGCGGGAGGGAAGCAGACATGGAAAAGCGTAAATACGGAAGGAAATTAGTTGCATGTATCCTTGTGGCCGTCATGCTGTGCGGGTGTGCAGACGGCATGGGAAAGAAAGGCACGGAAAATGAGGAAGGCAGCATAGAGGCAGGAGGCGAAGCCCAGAAGGGGGAGGAACAAGAGTCCGTGGAAGAGCCTCCTGCGGAGCCTCTTGTATTTGAGGGGCAGGATATGGATGGAAATGCGGTGACATCGGACATTTTTTCTCAGTCCAAGCTTACGATGATCAATGTCTGGGCGACCTATTGCAATCCATGCCTCAGGGAGATGCCGGATCTTGGGGAGCTGGCCGGAGAGTACGATACGGCAGATTTTCAGCTGATCGGAATCGTGAGCGATGTGCAGGAGAATGGATCGGAGGACAAACTGGAAAAAGCGGTGTCTCTGGTAGAAAAGACGGGGGCCGACTATCCGCACCTGCTTTTGAATGAATCCCTATACAGTGCTCTTGTGGTAAATGTGTCGGGAGTTCCAACCACTTTCTTTGTTGATGAGAATGGCATGGTGCTTGGCGCGGTGGTGGGTTCCTATGAGAAATCCGTATGGAAGGAGATCATTGATGGGCTTTTGGAGGAACTGTAAGCTGTATAAATGGCTGTGGGGCGTGATGGCCGGCGCGGTTCTGCTGGGTGTGGGCGCAGGGCGTGGAGAGCTTGCCGCAATCTGGGAGAAGGCAGTGATGATCTGTATGGAGTGCATCGGTCTGGGGTAGCGTCATGGTCCTTGGAGAAAAGGGAATCCGAGAAACCGTGCGGATCCAATAGACTTTTGTACATTGTTGATAGGGAACCAAATGATGATAGGGAGATGTAGGACGGCATGAAAAAAATACGGCTGGGCGTACAGCTGCTGTTTACGATTTTCACGAACGGGTATCTGTATGGATTTCTAAATGGAAAAATTTATCGGGGAGGGCTTAAATATGCTTGTGTGCCGGGGCTGAACTGTTATTCTTGTCCGGGGGCTTTGAACTCCTGTCCTATAGGGGCTCTGCAGGCGCTGCTGAACCGGGAGGGATTTCAGGTGCCGTTTGCGGCGCTGGGCTTTTTCTTTCTTTTCGGAAGCTTGTTCGGCAGATTCGTGTGCGGGTGGCTGTGCCCCTTCGGGCTGGTGCAGGATTTGATACATAAAATTCCATTGTTCAGAAAAAGGAAAAGGCTTCCGGGACATAAGGCATTGAAATATGGGAAGTATGTGGTTTTGGTGTCTCTGGTGGGCGTGGGATCCCTATTTTTGTTTGGCGGATTTGCCAAAATTCCGGCTTTTTGTAAATATCTGTGCCCCTCGGGGACACTGCTGGGAGCCTTGCCTCTCATAGGAAGCAACGAGCTTCTGCGGGGGCAGTTGGGGGGGCTGTTCCTCTGGAAACTGGGAATTCTGATATTTATTTTGATTCTTTCCATTAAGGTATATAGGCCCTTTTGCCAGTATCTCTGTCCTCTTGGAGCCATTTACGGACTTTTCAACCGATTCAGTCTGGTGCAGGTGCAATGGGAGAGGGAAAGCTGTATTTCCTGCATGGCATGTCAGAGGGAATGTCCCGTAGGACTTGGGCCGGAGGAGATTTCCCGGTCGCCGGAGTGCATACGGTGCGGCAGGTGTGTGGGGGTTTGCCCAGAGAAATGCCTGCATTTTTGCAAAAAGCCGAAGAAGTGATTGTGGGGAAATTGTCGGACGCCGGAAGGGCAGGGGGCCGGCGCTTGCGCCGGAGCAAGGAAAAGGAAGCATGTGCTTGTGGCGCTTGCGCCGAATCAAGGAAAAGGAAGCAGGTGTCTGTGGCGCTTGCGCCGAATCAAGGTAAAGAAGTCCCCTCATAGGACCAGGATGGGGCGGCACGGATTTGGAACATGGGAGAAGAGAAAGGCAAATATATGGACAATAGCATGAATCTGATTGTGGCATGCCAGAACGGCCAGAAGGGCGTGGTGCAGATGTTTTTGAAGGCTGGGGGAGTAGATGTGAACAAGAGGGATGAAGCGGGTAACACGGCTTTGTTCTATGCCTGCAGTCAGGGGGCCAGAGACATTGCAAAGCTGCTGTTGGAGAACGGAGCAGATCCTTGTCTTGCAAACAATCAGGGGCTTTTGCCGCTCCACGGGCTGTCCGGAAGCGGGAACAAGGAGATCGCGAAGCTGCTTTTGGAGGCAGGGGCGGATGTGAACGCCGGGGACAATCAGGGAAAGACGGCGCTGATGCATATGATCGAGGCCGGGCGCAGCGAGGCTGCAAGATTTCTGATGGATCAGGGTGCGGACTTAAACGCCGCGGACAATGAGGGCCGCCGGGCGGCAGACTATGCGGCGGCATGGTGTCTGGGGGATGTCTTTGAGCGGGCTTCCAGCGCTCAGGCGGACAGCGGCGGAAACACCGCCCTTCATCAGGCCTGCTTCAACAACCGGGCGGAGGCCGTGAAGGAGCTGGTGAAGACGGCGGAGCTGAACGGGGCCAACGACGGCGGGGAGACGCCGCTTCTGCTGGCCTGCAAAGGGGGGAATCTTTTGATCGCCCAGATTCTGGTGGAGGCAGGGGCGGATGTGGACAAGGGGCTGTGGGACGGAAGCGCCCCTCTGCATTTTGCGGCAGGCCGGGGAAACCTGCATCTGTGCAGAACGCTCATTAACGCCCACGCCTGCCTCAACAGCAGGAACGGGGAGGGAGCTACGCCCCTTCTCCTTGCCGCCAGTCAGGGAAAGAATGAGGTGGTGGCGCTTTTGGTAGAGAGCGGGGCGGACGTGAACATTGCCGACAATTGGCAGCATACCCCCCTATATTATGCCTCCCGGAAGGGATTTTCGGAGATCGCCCGGATTCTGGTCATGGCGGGGGCAGTGGGATAGCCGGAAATTTCAGGCCTAGCTCTATGCCTGAGACAAATTGGAGGCTGCGGCCTGAATCCGTTCTATGAGATAGCGTCCCGTGCGCTCCATCAGCCTGCAGGCATCTTGTTTCAGCCCGTCGGGAAATCCCTCATAGAAGCTGTCGGCCTCGAAAGTGAAATCCCCCTCATATCCGATCTCGGCCAGAGCCTGAGTGATGGCCTCCCAGTTCAGCCTTTTCAGGAAGGGCATGGTATGGCAGTCGCTTAGATAATCCACGTCATGAACATGCAGGGCTTTAAGTCTGTGCTTTCCCATGGCCCGGATGAAGTCCTCCGGCTCCACGCCCACCAGAGCGCAGTGCCCCAGATCCAGACAGCCCACGATCCAGGGACTGTCCAGCGCGTCCAGCAGCCCGCAGAATTCCTCAGGCTGGGAGCATACGCTGTCCACGATGTATCTGCGCCTGCCGTCGTACTGCCACATGTTTTCGGCACAGACACAAATGCCGTATTCTTGGCAATAGGGAATCAGGCTGCGGTAGAACTCCAGATTCATTTCCCACAGCTTTGCCTTTTCCTTTGCATAATTCAGGTGCTGCATGGGATGCACCACGATGTTTCGGATGCCCAATATGGATGCGGCCTCCATGGAGCGCAGGATCCGCTCCCGGATGACCTTGTCCGCAGGCTGTTCTCCCTGAGAGGAGGGAAAGGGGGCATGGGCCTGACTGAAGCCGATGCCCAATTCCGCACCCAGTTCTTTCAGGCGCCGGGCATGGGCCTTCCAGTCATCCGTACACCAGATCCCCTTTCCGGCGGCCATCTCAAAGAAGCCCCAATCTATGGAATCAAATCCTGCCTGCGCCAGAATGCGGACGCATTCTTCGTCGCCGAATGCCTCGGCAAGCTTTTCCGTGGTAGTGGCCAAACGCATTTTTCATTCTCCTATCCTTATGGTCTCGTTGTATGTAGTTTCGCCCTATGGGCCTCATCCGAAGCCCTTTCCCATAATAGGTCATGGGTCGGCGTCTGTCAAGAGCTGTCCCAGAAAACTATTCCATTTACGGCAGGTTTGCGGTATAATATTTCCAAAGGGCTGCAGCCGCATCGCCCAAAACCCCAGAGAAAAGAAGGAGTCATTAACAGCCATGGAGAAGAGAAAAAGCAGAGCCGGAAAGTCTCAAACTGCCGCATCCTTACAGCAGGCCGCCGCAGATCGGGTTCGGCCGATGGCAGCGCAGCCCCATCAGGGCACGGCGGTTCAGGAGACAGAAAGGCCGGCAGCTTTGGGCATGATGGATACAGCCCAAGACGCAAAAGCGGCGGAGGATATCATGGAGACGGCAGCAGCGGATCCGGGAGAATACATCGTACTGAATCAGGAGGATTCCTCCGGGGCTGAGAAGCCCCGAGAGGGGACCATGGACTACGCCGAGCTGGCGAAGTACCAGTATTTCGACTGCAATGCCATACGAAAGAGCATGCGCCTCACCGATGCGGTGGAGCGCAAGGCGGATATGCTGCTTCGGGAGAAGAAGGTGACTCTGCGGGAAGTGGAGAGCGGATATATGCAGGGCAGGCTGGAGACTGTGGGAGAGGCTTTCGGGGAAGGCGTCGACGGCAGGAACCGATTTCCGGTGCACATGGTCTTTGCCAGAAGGGAGCTTCTCTTTGCGGAATGCCAGTGTGGGGAGTGCAGGAAGCATTATTACAGTTTGTATTATAGAAAAGATTACTGCCCGTATCTTGGGGCTTTCATGACGCTGGTGCAGGATTACCTGCAGGGAAAGAATGTGGGGGACGCCACGGATTCCAATGCCATGGTGGTTATGCGGGCCTTCACGGAGCAGAGGGCCAACAATGTGGTTTCCGACACCGTGGGAAGGGCCGGAAGCCTTACCCTGCTGCCTCGGATGACCCTGAAGGGCGGGGAGCTGGCCGTGTCTTTCAAGGTGGGTGAAAAGAAGCTTTTTGTGATCAAGGATCTGTTTGAATTTTATGCCAATGTGCAGGAGTCCAAGACTGCCTCCTATGGCAGCGCCACCACTCTGAACCACAATATAAACAATTTTACGGATAGGGGAAGAAAGTGGATCGATTATATCGGAAGCATTGTCAAGGAGGAGCAGGCCTTTGAGAGGAGGCTTATAGAGGCCCGCAGCTACTCCAAGAAGGCTGTTTCCAAGGACGGGGAGCTGGCGCTGTTCGGCTGGCGGCTGGACCAGCTGTATCGTCTCTGCGGGGAGGAGGGGCTGGACTTTGAGGATCGGGACAGTGAGCCCAGAATCAAGTGTCTCCTGCAGGCCAGAGAGAAAAATCCTAAGATTTCCATGACCATACGGAAGAACGATCTGGGGGACGGAAGAAGCTTTCATGGGATAACGGTGGACTGCCGTATGCCGGACTTTTTCTATGGGGTGGAGACGGCGTATTATATTTCCGGCAGCGAATTTAGCAGGGTGGAGGCGGAATTTATGAAGCGGATCCGCACCATCGCAGGATTTAGCAGGGAGGGGGCCCTTTCCTTTCAGGTGGGGCGCAACAACCTTGCGCAGTTTTATTATTCCGTGCTGCCCCAGCTGGAAGGGGCTGTGGACATCATGGAGGAGAATGCCGAGGAGATAGCATCTTACCTTCCGGCTCAGGCCCGCTTTGTGTTTTATCTGGATGCGGAGAACAAGAATATGAGCTGCCGGGTGTCCGCCCGCTACGGGGATCGGGAGTTCTCCGTCTTGGATCTTTTGGAGGATGATATGGTGGAGCCCTTCAGGGAGCGCTCCAGAGAGAAGGAGACGCTGTTTTTGGTGCGGCAGTGGTTTCCCTTCCATGATGCCGGGAAGGGGGAACTGCACTGCGGCGAGGACGAAGAGCGGATGTATCAGGTGCTGGACAAGGGGGTGGAAGCCCTGCTGGCTCTGGGGGAGGTGCAGTGTACCAGAAGGTTTACCAATGTGAACATCGGGCGCAGGGTGCGGATGTCCGTGGGCATATCCGTGTCCAAGGATCTATTGAACCTGAACATTGCCACGCAGGACGTGCCGCCGGAGGAGCTTCTGGATATACTGAAAAGCTATCGGCAGAGGAAAAAGTACTATAGGCTCAAAAACGGGGATTTCCTGAATCTGGAGGAAGAAAGTTCCCTGCAGACGCTGGCGGAGATGATGGATACTCTGCGGATGACTCCCAAGGAGCTTTTGAAGGGGAACATCAAGCTGCCCCTATATAGGGCGCTGTATCTGGACAAGCTGCTGGAGAAAAACGAGGAGATCTACAGCAACCGGGACACGGTTTTTCGGGAGATGGTGAAGGATTTCAAGACGGTAAACGACGCGGATTTCGAGGAGCCGCCCAGCCTTGCACAGATCATGCGGGGATACCAGAGAAACGGTTACAGATGGCTCCGCACTCTGGAAGAATATAGGATGGGGGGGATTCTGGCAGACGACATGGGTTTGGGAAAGACCCTTCAGGTACTGGCCGTGCTGCTCGCTGCAAAGCTTGAGGGAAAGGGGGGAACATCCCTTGTGGTGGCCCCGGCATCTCTGGTGTACAACTGGGGAGAGGAGATCCGCGGCTACACACCGGAGCTTTCCTGTGAATTCATAACGGGGACTCAGGAGGAACGCAGGAAGAAGCTGGAGCAGTACCAGAAGTACGATGTCATTGTCACCTCCTATGATCTGCTGAAGCGCGATATAGAAAATTACGAAGACAAGGAGTTCCGCTATCAGATCATTGATGAGGCCCAGTACATCAAGAACCATACCACTGCCGCGGCCAAGGCGGTGAAGGTGGTGAAGAGCGGTACCAGATACGCTTTGACGGGCACGCCCATTGAGAACAGACTCAGCGAGCTCTGGAGCATTTTTGACTATCTGCTGCCGGGCTATCTCTACGGATATGATGTTTTCCGGAACGATTTCGAGGCTCCCATCGTGAAGAATGAGGATCAGGCGGCGCTGGAGCGGCTGCAGAGGATGACGGCCCCTTTCATTCTGCGCAGGATGAAGGAGAACGTGCTGAAGGATCTGCCGGAGAAGCTTGAGGAGAACCGTTATGTCAGGTTCGAGGAAAAGCAGCAGCAGCTCTACGACGCTCAGGTGGTTCATATGCGCCAGCGGATCGTCATGCAGGACGCTTCGGAATTCCAGAAAAACAAGATGCAGATCTTGGCGGAGCTGATGAAGCTGAGGCAGATCTGCTGCGATCCGGGGCTTTGCTTTGAAAATTATGGGGGAGAGTCCGCCAAACTGGATGCCTGTGCGGAGCTGGTTCGCAGCGCCGTGGAGGGTGGCCACAAGATCCTGCTGTTCTCCCAGTTCACATCCATGCTGGACCTGATCGCCAGAAGGCTGGAGGGGGAGCAGTTCACGTATTACACCATCACCGGGGCCACGCCTAAGGAGAAGCGTCTGCAGCTGGTGAAGGCCTTCAATGAGGATGAAACAAATGTATTCCTTATTTCCCTGAAAGCGGGGGGCGTAGGCCTGAATCTGACGGGGGCGGACGTGGTGATCCACTACGATCCGTGGTGGAATCTGGCGGTACAGAACCAGGCCACGGACAGGGCCCATAGGATCGGGCAGACCAAGATGGTGGTTGTTTACCGTCTTATCGCCAAGGGCACTATTGAGGAGAAGATTCAGGAGCTGCAGGAGAGCAAGAGGGCGCTGTCGGAGCAGGTGATTCAGGGTGATGCGGGACAGCTGGGCGGCATGAGCAAGGAGGATTTCATTTCGCTGCTGTCATAGCGGTGCAGGATATGCGGATGCAAGTGAGGCTTCCCATAGGATCGGATGGATTTTTTTGGAATTTGATGCATATTTTTCCGGCCTTGTCCATATACTTGTAGAAAAAGAGTTGGAACCAGCGTGCCGCCCGGCGTTTGCAGGCGCTCCTTTGGCAGGAGGGCAAAACGGTACGCTGATCCCGTGAAAGGAGAAGCGTAAAGTATATGGCAAGAGGGCAGCGCAAGACCATGGAGGAGAAGATCGCGGCGAAAAAGGAGCTGATCGAGGCTCTGATGACCCGTGTGGAATCGGAGAAGAGGGAGCTGGAGGAGCTCTATCAGGAGAAGAAGAGGAAGGAGCTGGAGGCGGTCAGCGATATCATTGAGGAGGCTGGACTGGAACCGGAGGAGGTTGCTGCGGTGCTGCAGCAGTATCTGGAGAACCGTGAGGAGGCGGCCTCTTAGGCAGGCAAAGGCCGCAGCAGGTCGAAAGAAGGCAGCTTGTTTTATGGCCCGGATTTTTTTATAACAAAAAAGGCGGCATATCGCTCCCCTAAGGGGCGGTATGCCGCTTGCTTTTGCAGGTATTTATTTCAGATTCCGCTGTGCCGTGGACAGCATCAGCTTGATGCGGTTTAATTGGTTTACCTCGCTGGCGCCCGGATCATAGTCGATGGCCACGATGTTGGACTGGGGATAGGCCTTGCGGAGCGCCTTGATGACCCCCTTGCCTACCACATGGTTGGGCAGGCAGCCGAAGGGCTGGGTACATACGATGTTGGGCACATCGTCGTGTATCAGCTCCACCATCTCTCCTGTGAGGAACCATCCCTCTCCGGTCTGATTGCCGATGGACACGATGGGTTCCGCAAAGGATACGATCTCCCGGATGGGAGTGGGGGGGACAAAGTGTTTTGACTTCTTGAACTCTGCCGCCGCCGCGCCCCGCAGTACATGCTCAATGGCCCAGATTCCCAGAGCGGAGCTGCGGGCAGCCTTTTTGCTGGTGCCCAGATGTCTGGCCTTGTAGATCTGGTTGTAAAAGCAGTAGAGCATGAAGTCGATGAGGTCGGGAACCACTGCCTCCGCGCCCTCCGCCTCCAAAAGCTCCACCAGATGATTGTTGCCTGCAGGGGAGAACTTTACCAGAATCTCCCCCACCACTCCCACCCGGGGCTTTTTCACGTCCAGAAGGGGAACAGCGTCGAATTCCCGGATGATCTGCCTGCATAGGCGCCGGAACTTAGGCAGGCCCACATGCTTTCCGGACACGAATTTCTGCAGGATATCCACCCATTTTTGGTGCAGCCGGTTCACGCTGCCGGGCTCGGCCTCATAAGGCCGCATCCGATAGACGCAGCGCATGAGAATGTCACCGAACTGGGCAGACATGGCTACCCGGATCATGAGACCGGCGTTTAAGCGGAATCCGGGGTTGCTCTCTATGCCCGCCAGATTCAGGGAAATCACGGGAATCTGTTCCATGCCGGCTTTTTTCAGGGCCCTGCGTATGAATCCCACATAGTTGGTGGCCCGGCATCCCCCGCCGGTCTGGGTCATGATGATGGCGGTCTTTTCCAGATCATATCTGCCCGACAGCAGAGCTTCCATGATCTGGCCCACTACCAGCAGGGAGGGATAGCAGGCGTCATTGTTGACATACTTTAACCCTATGTCCACGGAGTGGCGGTTGTCATTGTCCAGCACCACGAAATTATAGCCGCATGCGTTGAAGGCGGGCTCCATGATCTCGAAGTGGATGGGCGACATCTGGGGACAGAGGATGGTATAATTTCTGCGCATCTCTTCGGTGAAGGGCACTTTCTCAATGGCGGAGGAACGGATGGTCCGTTCCTTGTGGGCCTTTTCCCGTACCATGATGGCGGAGAGCAGGGAGCGGATCCGGATTCTTGCCGCTCCCAGATTATTCACCTCGTCGATCTTTAAACATGTATAAATCTTGTCGGAACCGGACAAAATATCATTGACCTGATCCGTGGTCACTGCGTCCAGACCGCAGCCGAAGGAATTCAGCTGAATCAGATCCAGATTCTCTACCGTCTTTACGTAGCTTGCGGCAGCGTAGAGACGGGAGTGGTACATCCATTGATCCGAGACGATCAAGGGTCTTTCGGGGCAGCCCAGATGGGAGATGGAATCCTCCGTCAGCACCGCCATGTCAAAAGAGGTGATCAGCTCAGGAATGCCGTGGTTGATCTCCGGATCTATATGGTAGGGCCGGCCGGCCAGCACGATGCCCCGTTTTCCGGTTTCCCGCAGCCAGGCCAGAACCTCCTCGCCCTTGTTCTGCACGTCCTTCCGGGCGCGGGCAAGCTCCTCCCAGCCGGCGCGGACCGCCGCCTTCACTTCCCCGGCAGGCAGTTCGGAGAACTCCTTCAGCAAGGCATCTGTCACGGTGCCCTGATCCCGGAAGGACAAGAAAGGATTGCGCAGCTTTGCCTGCCCGTTTCCGAATTCCTCCATATTGTTCTTGATATTCTCGGAATAGGAGGTGACAATGGGGCAGTTATAATGATTGTTGGCCCCCTCCACCTCGTCCCGCTCGTAAAACAGGGCGGGGTAGAACACGAAATCCACGTTCTGCCGGATCAGCCATGCCACATGGCCGTGGGCAAGCTTGGCGGGATAGCATTCGGATTCGCTGGGGATGGACTCAATGCCAAGCTCGTAAATCTTGCGGCTGGAGCTGGGGGAGAGAACCACCCTGTATCCCAGCTTGGTGAAAAAGGTATGCCAGAAAGGATAATCCTCATACATATTCAGCACTCTGGGAATGCCTACGGTGCCTCTGGGGGCATTGTCAGGCTCCAGAGAGGGATAGGAGAAGAGCCGTTCCAGCTTGTAGTCGAACAAATTGGGCACATTATGGGCGTTCTTCTGGCCGCCGATGCCCCTTTCGCAGCGGTTGCCGGACACGAACTGGCGGCCGCCGGAGAACTTGTTTACCGTGAGTCTGCAGCTGTTGGTGCAGCCTCTGCACTTTGCCATGCTGGTCTCGTATTTCAGGGAGCAGAGCTTTTCGTAGGAGAGCATGGCGGTTTCGTAGCCTTCCTCGTAGCGCTCTCTGGCGATGAGGGCAGCGCCGAAGGCGCCCATGATGCCTGCAATATCGGGGCGGATGGCCTCGCAGCCTGCGATCTTTTCAAAGCTCCGCAGCACCGCGTCGTTATAGAAGGTGCCGCCCTGCACCACGATCTGGCTGCCCAGCTCGGAGGCGTCGGAAACCTTGATGACCTTGAAGAGGGCGTTTTTGATCACGGAATAGGCCAGCCCCGCAGAGATGTCGGAGACGCTGGCGCCCTCCTTCTGGGCCTGCTTCACTCTGGAATTCATGAACACGGTGCAGCGGGTGCCCAGATCGATGGGATGCTCTGCAAAGACGGCGGCCTTTGCGAAATCTTCTACACTGTAGTTGAGAGACTTGGCAAAGGTTTCGATGAAGGAGCCGCAGCCGGAGGAGCAGGCCTCGTTTAGCAGCACGCTGTCCACGGTCTGGTTCTTGATCTTGATGCATTTCATATCCTGACCGCCGATGTCCAGGATGCAGTCCACATCGGGATTGAAGAAG
>ERZ808051.1437-NODE-1437-length-15828-cov-5.884007_pt1 | contig 15828 bp, 14 predicted proteins | sample MGYA00380199_ERZ808051 | MGnify/ENA primary metagenome ERZ808051 (study PRJEB31490, sample SAMN06133391) | mouse gut metagenome | isolation source: J11 | host: mice | place: China: Chengdu | collected 2015-05 ...
TCGCTGGGGTAGAGGCCACTGTCAGCGTCCGGCTTCCAGCCTTCTCTTAGCGCCCTGCCGCCGCACCGATGGTTATACATCCTGGCCCCGCACTCCGCGCAGAATAACAGCCCCGTCAGGGGATTGGCCACGCCTGTGGTGTCCGTCCGGCGTACTGTCTGCCTTGACCTCTGGGCAAGTTTCCACGTCTCCGCATCCACAATGGCTTCATGGGTATTCTCAAAAATCAGCCATTCCTCCGGGGGACGTTTAATCATCTTCTTGTCCTTATAGGAGGGCTTGTAGGCGCGAAAATTGACCGTATGCCCCATATACTCCGGCTTGGAAAGCATATCCGCAATCGTATTGCCCGTCCAGTCATAGGGCCGGGACATGTCCGTTTTGCGCTGGCACGTCCCCCGCCCCTGCCGGGCGAGGTAATAGGAGGGACGCTCTACCTTATCCATCATCAAGATTTTGGCAATCGTCTGAGGGCCTTTGCCCTCCGCGCTCAAATGGAAAATGCGGCGCACAACGTCTGCCACTTCTTCGTCTACCAGCCAGTGGTGCTTTTCGTCCGGGTCCTTCTTGAACCCATAGGGAATCGTGTTGGTGACAGGCTTGCCGGACTTGCCCCGTATCTGGTACTGCGCTTTCTGCTTCCGGCTGCAATCGCGCACATACCATTCCGACATGATGTTGATGAAGGGCGCGAACTCCCCCGTACTCTGGTCGGCACTGTCCACACCGTTGGAAATGGCGATAAACCGAACCCCGTGCTGCCTAAAGAGAACTTCCGTATAGAAGCCAGTTTGCAGATAGTCTCTCCCGACACGGCTCATATCCTTGGCGATCACACAGCCGACCTTCCCGGCTTCAATGTCCGCGACAAGCTGTTTCCAGCTGGGCCGCTCAAAGTTGGCCCCGCTCCATCCGTCATCCGTATAGTGGGCGATGTTAGTAAATCCCCGCTGGGCGGCATAGCTTTCAAGCATGGCCTTTTGATTCACGATTGAGTTACTATCCCCAATTTGCTCATCGTCACGACTGAGACGCTCGTATAATGCCGTGATCTTCTCCGGCTCCAACCGCTTCTCGTTCATGTTGAACTCCCTTCAAGCGGCTGGCTCGTTTGTGGTATCCCCATTGTACCACAGACTGCGCCGTTTGTCACGGCCCCGCGCTGAATTAAATGCAGAATTTTGTCGTTCATGGTTTCCTTGGCGGTTTCGCTGAAATGGACGCGCACCTTGTAGGTGGTGGAACCAATACGGCGGTAGATGGTGGCGGTTTTCGCCCCTGCTGGTTGAATTGTAGTTATATTGGCCTTCCTTTCTTGCGGTAGGTCGCAACCCGTAGTATGATGGCGGCAGACGTTCCAGGCAAACAGAAAGCCAGCCCCCGGCTGCGTAATGCCATTTGCAACCGAAAGCTGGCCTGATATGCCTATGTTCTCATTTCGTGAAAAGACGTTTGGTTTCACAGCGTCCAAATCATCCCTTCACTAATAGGAGAAAAACCGGGGGTATAGCGGAACCAATTTCAAAAAGTTTTTGAAAAATTCTTGAAGCGGCCCGGTTTGTTCGCCTATCTCTATTATACGGAGAAAACTGCCCAGACCGCAAAAATATGGCGATAATGCAAGATTTGACCGTCACTCTCGAAAAAATTGCAAAAATGCAAGATGAAATCATCCCGTCATTTTGCCGTTTTGATTCCGCGAAGGTGCTAACGGACACTGTGTCCGTTAGCACCAGGGAGATCGCGACCGACATTTTGTCGGCCACGTTGCGGACAAATTGTCCGTTTGGTTTTGGTCTGCATCATTTTGCCGCTGACCAGAACGTCAAAATGTCGTTCTGATTGGTGGCGGTCAAAATGTCCGGCACCAGCAGAAGGAGGATCAAGATTGCAAACTCAATCCCTGGTACAACGTGGCGGACATTTTTTCCGCGACGTTGCCAAAATCAGAATTGCATTTTGCATTTCTGATTTTCAAAGGCGCATTTTGCGCCTTTGAACCGTTACAGCAACGTGGAGTGCAAAATGCGCCTCACGTCAAGCGAGTTCAACGTCAGATTGATGTCCGAAGCTGTGTTGCTGGTATCACCCCCTCCCATAGCACCGTCATTCACCACAAACAAGCCAGCCGCTATGTTGTATTAGGCGAAATCTCACTTTCACCCTTTACAACATACATCTTTGTAGAGACGGCCAGCCGTGGCGAGAAAGGCCGTCCACTCCTGATAGCTGCTTGTGATCTGCCGGGCGGCGCTGTCCGCCATTTGCAGGGCCGCTTGGACGTTGTTACTCCCCATAGGCAGCGTCCTCCGGGTCAAAGTCGGGAATCAGGTCAAGGGCGGCAAAGGCCGCGTCGTCCATGCCGCGCAGCTTGTCCAGGGCGCTGTCCGTCAGCTCCCGCAGCTCCGCCTCGTCCGGTTCCAGATAGCGGCGCATATCCTCCAGGGCGGCGATGGTCCCCAACCGGGTCCCGCCTCCGCTGTAAATGCAGACCAGATTTCTCTCCTCAAACGTCAGATCACTCATGTTATCGCTCCCTTTCTGCGCTCTTTTTCGGCGCTGTTTTTTTGCGGTCCTTCTGGGGCGGGGCGGCGTTCAGCTTTGCCAGGATGGATTTTTTCTCCCCCTGCTCCCGGCGCTGGGCCTCGGCCAAATCCGTGAGGGAAATGGGCTGGCCGGACCGGGCCTGCTGCTCCAGCTCCGCGACAGTGGCCTTGGGGCCGTTGTTGATGATGCCGTCGATCATCCCCAAATCGTCCTCCAGAGACATCTCCGCGTTTTTCAGATAATTCTCCGGCTGGATGAAGTCCGGCAGCTGCTTGAAGCCGTAGCTGTCGCAGTAGTGACAGGTTAGCACACCGTCCAGCCGGATGGCAATGATGTCGCTAACGGACATGGACGGACGCTGGTAGTCCGCCGGGTGGTCGTTATTGAATACATACCACAGCCGTTCCAGGGCCTCGTCCGCGCTGTTCACTTCGGATAACGGGGCGGTGTAGGCCAGATCGTAATTGCCACGCTCCACCTTGCGGCCAATGGAGTTCAGCCAGTCCAGGGATTCATAGCGAATATCCCGCAGGGAATCATCGCCGTCGAGCTTCACCTGATAAATGGCAAAGCAGTCCCCGCCGTGGTTGAGAAAAGCCCGCTCCCGGTCCTCCTGCCGGTCCATGCGGTCCGCCACAGCCTGCCGAAAGTCCGGGCTGGCCTCCCATTCCTCGCGGGGGACGGCGAACATCACGCCCTCCGGCTGTTCCATCAGGTCCTCCCGGTCAAAGACCATCTCCGGGGCCTCGCCGGTCCGCACCATGTAGACGGTCATATCCCGGTCCACCAGCTCCGCCCTCCGCTCCCTGGACAGGGGCAGGAGGTCCGTCCCCGAATAGCCCAGCTCCGCCAGACCGTCCAGCGTCATGGAGCTGTCCGGCATGGGGTAATCGTCCAGTGTCGTGTCCGGCTGGACGGCATCCTCCTGGGTGAAATGCTCCCGCAGTTCCTCCAGGACTTCCATGGGGGCGAGGTCAACGGCCAGTGTGCCGATCTCCTCCGTCCTTCGGATATGCTCCACAACGTCCGGGATGGAAAGGCCGGGGGAATCCAGCCGTCCGCTGTCGAGCTGGGCCATGTCGTGCTTGGTGTAAAGCGTGTAGTCCCAGCCTCCGTCACCGGCCTGGATATGGAGGTATACGGAATCATCCAGAAGGTAGAGAGCTTCCTCCGCCTGCTCCGGGGGCACGGGGACATCCGGGGCTGTCTGTACCGGGTCAGCCTGCTCCGGCGCGGAGGGCAGTTCAAAGTCCGGCTGGCGCATATCCCGCAGGGTGAACGTCCCAGCCTCCAGCCCAGCCACTACCCGCTGGCACTCGGCTGCGGTCCCTGTAAAAACCAGCTTGTAGGGGGTCAGCTGGTCATTCTGCTTCCGGTAGGTCTGGACCGCGCTGCGGTCAACCGTACTGCCAGCACCGAAAATCGGTTCAATTTTACAGACGAGGGCCGCGTCCCACTGATCGCTCAATTTCTCCAGCCGGTCACGGAGGTCGGCGGTAACGGGCAGCTCGGCACATTGGGCAGCTTCCTCCAGAATGTCGCGGAAGCTGAAAAAAGAACCGTTCAGCATGAAGGGCAGCAGGGCCTCCGCCATGTTCTCTTTCTCCCGCAGTTCGGCATTGTTGGGCAGGGGAAGCAGACGGGCCTCCTGCAACTCCGCCAGATAGCCGCACAGGTCGGAGACAAACTTCTCCGGGGTGTCGGCCAGCTCCGCCGCTGGCGCGGTCCGTTCCTGGACCAGCCCATCCAGCCGTTCCAGCATGGCCTTGGCTGTCATCAGGCTGTTATGCTCCACAAGATAGGTCAGCGGGCCGCGAACGCCGTCAAAATAGCCGGTCTGCATTTCTGATACAAGGTCGGCTATGGACTGCTCCCTGGGGTCCAGCGTGAAGGGATGCTCCAGAATCCCCGCCTGATGGAGCTGGTCCATATAGTCGTACAAATCGGTGGCAAACTGCTCCAGCGTATCGGGTCCGGCCTGCTCCGGCTGGGCGGTGAGGTCAATGCCCCGCTCCTTGCAAATCTCGGCAAAGTGCCTGTCGATGGTGTTGATAAGGCCGCTGACGGTCTTGGTGATGGTCTCCAGGCTGGCTTTCAACTCCGGCAGGGACTTGTCCCTGCTCCATCCGGCGATATAGCCCATAGAGTTGGCGCTGGTGTCGATGCCGTAATACTGGCAGACGGCGAAGGACACGCTCTCGGCCTCCACCTCCATGGTGTTCTTGTCCTTGGCCTTGGGCGGGTCCGCGTTCCCCGCAGCGGCGGAGAGGCGGTCCTTCTCCCGGTCATGGAGGACCGCGTGGCCGATCTCATGGACGGTGGCGCACACCGTCTGCACCTGGCTCATGCCCTCCCGGATGGAGATGGTCTGCTTGGTGAAGCTGCACACGCCGTCTGTATCAGGGGCCAGGGCCGCAAAGGAGATGGGCATGGGAGACGTGCGCCGCAGGGCCTCCATAAACGCCTCGTACTGCTGCACATCGCCGGTCAGGTCAGTGGCGAGGCTGGGGAGCGGCTTGCCCTCCGTCTGGTCGGCGGTAAAGACCTTAACCGGCTTGAACAGAGGGATTTCCACGGTCTTTTCGTCCATGATGATGTTGCCGTCCCCGTCCAGCACCGGGGCCTTGGTGTCCGGGTCCAGCCGCATTTCCTCGATTTTCTTTTTCAGCGGCGTGGGGGCGATGATGGTCAACCCCTTCTCGCCCTTTTTCACATGCCGCCCGAACTGCTTCCACTTGTTGAACCCGGCGGCGGGCATGGAGGCGTGGGGCCGCTGCATGTGAATGAGGATGGTGTTATTGACGGAATAGCTGTGAAAGCGGGACATGGTGCGGAGATAGTCAAAATACCGCTCACTTTGGAACAGGTCCTGGATATTCTGTTCAATGCTTGAAACAATTTCCTTGACCCGTTCCCGGTTGCTGGGCTTCTGGTCAGCCATGACAGATCAGCTCCTTTCTATGGGCTGTAACGGTTTAGGACCGCATTTTTGAGGGTTCGGGGGAAAAGATACGGGCGCTCCCGGACCAGGGCCGGAAACGCCCGGAAACAGCAGGGTTTTCGGGGGCCTAAAGCGTTACAGTTACCCCCTGTGGCGGCGCACCCGGTCGCGGGTCTTTCTCCGCCGCTCCTTTTGGGCGCAGGGGCCGCAGTACAAGGCCCGGTTGCCTTTGGCGAGGAAGCGCCCGCCGCAGACGGCACACCGCTTCCAGCTGTGGACGCCGCCCATGATCTCCGCGCACAGCTCCCGGTCGGTGGGGAGGACGGCGGCGCGGAAGTATTTGCAGATCAGGGTGGGAGAAATGAGCTGGGGACAGGGGCAGGGGTCGCCGCCGTCCAGCGGCAGGCAGTTTCCTCCGTCATAATTGGCGCACAGGCGGCGGATTAGCTTTCTGGCCCGCCGGAATTGGTCCTCGTTCATACGGCGCAGCTCACTCATAGCTGAACTCCAGCTTATAGTTCGTCCGCGCCCCATCGTCCTCCAGAATGACCGTGGCATCATAGGTCTTGCCGGTTTTCTCGGACCAGCAGCCGGTGAGCTTCACCCGGCCCTCCTTCAGCAGCGAGGCGGCGGCGGATTTTGTCAGCTGCTTCTTTTTGGCGGAGAAGAATTTGCTGTCTTTCCAGAGGACGAAGCGGCAGTCCCGATTCTCGCAGAAAAAGCCCTTCTTGCTCTCGGTGACAGCGCCGCCGCACCGGGGGCAGGGGCCGACGGTCTCCCGGTCCGAGGGGAACAGGACCTCCCAGCCGGAGACCGGCTGATAGTCCCGGACCAGATCGCGGACCAGGGCGGCGATGCCGTCCATGAAATCCTCCGGGGCCAGCGTCCCCTGTTCCACCTCTCCCAGCCGCTGTTCCCATTCGGCGGTCAGCAGGGGGGATTGCAGGGCCTCCGGCAGAACGGTGACGAGGGAACTGCCCGCCTGGGTGGGCAGAAGGCTTGTGATTTTCTTTGCCTTTTTCCGTTCCACCAGCCCGGAGGATACCAGCTTCTCCAGAATGGCGGCGCGGGTGGCCGGGGTCCCAATGCCCTTCCGCTCCATATCGTCAGGCATATCCCCGGCCCCGGCAGTCTCCATGCTGGCAAGGATGGAATCCTCCGTGAAGTGCTTGGGCGGGGCCGTCTTGCCGGTCTTGACCCGGACCGCCTCCACTGGCAGCTGCATCCCCTCCGTCAGCCCGCCCGGGAGGGCCGCATCCTGGGGCAGCTCGGCATAGGTCCGCCAGCCCGCGTCCAGCAGGACCTTCCCCTTGGCGGAGAAGCTGTGACCGGCGCACTCCACCACCACAGCGGTCTCCGCATACCGATAGGGCGGGCAGACCGCCCGGAGCAGGGCCAGCGACACCAGCCGCAGGACCTCCCGCTCCCCCAGGGGCAGGGCGGAGAGGTCGGCGGCAGCGGCGCTTCTGGTGGGAACAACGGCGTGGTGGTCCGTGACTTTCCCGCTGTTGCAGACCTGGGAGGCCAGCACCTCCCCCGGCGCGTCCAGGCCGCAGACAACAGCGGCGGCGGAGACCAGAGCGGGGACGGTGTTCTCCATATCGTCCGTCAAAAACCGGCTGTCCGTCCGGGGATAGGTACACAGCTTCTTCTCATAGAGGGCCTGGAGATAGTCCAGGGTCTGTTGGGCGGTATAGCCCAGGGCGCGGTTGGCCTCCCGCTGGAGGGTGGTCAGGTCATAGAGGGCCGGGGGCCTCTCGGACCGCTCCCGGCGTTCCGCCGTCTGGATGGCGGCGGCGCTGCCCTCGCAGGAGGCGGCGAGAGCGGAAGCGTCCTTCTTGACGCTGATCCGCTCCCCCGCAGCGGTCATGCCGCCGCAGTCCAGCTCCACCGTGTAGAACGGCTCCGGGGTAAAGGCGGCGATCTCCGCCTCCCGCTGGACAATGAGCACCAGCGTGGGGGACATCACCCGCCCGATGTTCAGCGTCCGGTTATACAGCACCGAAAACAGGCGGGTGGCGTTGATGCCCACCAGCCAATCGGCCTTCTGGCGGCACAGGGCCGCTTGGTGGAGGCCGTCATAGTCCCTGCCGGGGCGGAGGTTGGCAAAGCCCTCCCGGATGGCCCCGTCCTCCATGCTGGAGATCCACAGCCGCTTCATGGGCTTGGCGCATCCGGCCAGATGGTAGGCGGTGCGGAAAATCAGCTCCCCCTCCCGGCCAGCGTCGCAGGCGTTCACCACCGCCGACACGTCCTCCCGGCGCAGCAGGGTCCGCAGGGTGTCGAACTGGCTCCGTTTCTCCTGCCCAATGGTAAAGCGCCAGCTTTCCGGAAGGATGGGCAAATCCTCCCGCCGCCACTTGCCGTACCGGGGGTCATAGGCCGCAGGCTCGGCCAGCTCCGCCAGATGCCCCACACACCAGCTCACCAGCCAGCCCCCGCCCTCCATGTGGCCCTCCTTCCGGGCCGTGGCCCCCAGCACCTTGGCAATGCTCATGGCAACCGACGGCTTCTCCGCAATCACCAGCTGATACATAAGAATCACTCCCTTCTAAACAGGGAGCGGCCCCGATTCCTGTCGAAGCCGCTCGAAAATTATGGATTGTTTTGGATAAAAGGATGGAGTACAATAGAAAGACAAACATATTGCGAGGTGTCTTATGAAAAAATTTGTGCTGTACCGTTCGTTAAAGGGCGGAAAAATTGACCGGGATTTAGGTAAGCATGAGCTGGTCGGCGTTGAGTACGGCGAGGACATCGACGCTGTGACCGATACATTGATCGACGTGGTATGCGATGACCTCGCCGGACTTCCAGAGTATGAGCATTGCGAAACCTGGGCCTATGCCCCGGAAGAAATGGAAGATTTTCGCCGCACAAAGCGGTATCAATACTATATGGGCGGCGTTGTGTCCCCTCCCAACGCAAAGGAAAATATCCTCTATGAGTACGGCATCATTGAGACGGAGAGCGGCAGATAACCGTCATACCGGCTGATCTCTCACGCCCCGGTAGCAGGGCAGGACGCAGCCCTCGCCGTACCGCCTGCACCCGTGGCAGGGGTGGCCTTCCGGGGGCTGGGGCGGGGGCCGGTCCCGCTGGGCGCGGGGGAGCTGCATCATCACCCGCTCCATGGGGCGGTCCGTGAAGTATTTCATACGTCCTCCTCCGCATCCGGGTCAGTGTCCTCCTCCAGCTCGTCCTCATCGTCTCCGTAGTCGTAATCATCCAGGTCGGTGCTGCCCTTGGCCTCCGGCTTCTTCTTCATGAATTTCAGATAATACACCGCGCCGCCGCCCGCCAGGGCCAGCACCAGGACAATCACCAGCAGGCCGGTATTGCCGCTCTTTTTCTTCGTCTCCGGCTTCTCCGGTTCCGGGTCGGGTTCCGGCTCCGGCGCTTTTCCGGCGCACTCGGACATATTGACGGAGCAGACCGCGCAGGAGGTATTCACCGCCCCCGCCGCACACTTGGCGGAACAGGAACAGACCGCCGGGGCCGGTTCCCCGTCCTCCATCAGCGAGAGAAGGTCGGCCTCGTCCACCTGGTTCAAAAAGTGGACAGTGTTCTCCCCGTCCTCCGCCCGGTCAATGATGATGTAAAAATAGTATCCGCTTTTGGTGATGACGGTGATAAATTGCTTATCCTCCGGCGCGTTCCCGGTCAGGTCATCCACCAGCGTCAGGTTGCCCTCCGGGGTGAGTGCGCCGGTGTTCCCCTGTGCGCCGGTCATGCCCTGCATCATCAGGGACAGAAGCAACGTCAGGGACTGTTCATCCAGTAGGCCGGGGTCCCCCTCTGCCGCCGGAGGGGGCGTTTCCTCCACACGCAGATACTTGCCGCAGACGTAGCCCCTCTTTTCCGTGATAAGGACCTCGTACCAGCCGTTTTCCTCCCCCAGCACCTGGACCTGATCGCCGGGGGCCAGCTGCCCAATCACGGCATAGTCCGTACTGCCGCCGGAGCGGAGATTCAGCCGGGACCCGCCCGTGACCACTGTGCCGATCCGGTCCGGTTCGGCGGTTTCGGCGGCGCTGTCCGCCTCCAGACTGGCAAAGGCTTTCTCCAGCTCGTCCAGCGTCCACTCCATGCCGCCCGCCGGGGCCTGCCCGGATTCCTGGCCGGTCTCCCCGCTAGCGGCAAAGGCCGGGGCGGGAATGACGGCGCAGCACAGGACCACGCAGAGCAGGACGGACAGGATGTGCTTTGTGAATTTACGCATAATCGGGTTCCTCCTTCTTCTCATTGGACCTCGCGCCCTGGATGAGCGCCGCCAGCTGGTCGGGGGTCAGGCCCATGCTCCGCACCATGCCGATGATGTCCAGATTTTCCAGCTCCAGGCGCTGCTTCTCCAGCTCCCGCTGCCGCTCTTGCAGCTCGGTGATCTTGGCGGCGTTCTTCTCGTACTCGCTGTCGATTTTCTTGATTTTCGGATTCATATTGCGTCTCTCCTTTTAAGGCAGTCTGCCGTAGCAATAAAAGTGATTTTGCCAGTAACTGCTGTTCAAATTGGCGTAAGAAATGGGATTTCCACAGTGAATCATCATGTTATTGCCCACATAAATTCCGCAATGGGTGGGCGCGTTGGGGTCCGGCGCGTCATAGGTGTTGATGAAAAACACCAGATCGCCGGGGCGGGCGTTGGCGGGCGAGACCGGGGTGCAGAGGTTGCACAGGGCCTTGGCCCCCAGCCGTCCCACATCCCAGCCGCTGTGATTGATGACCCACGACACAAAGCCGGAGCAGTCGAAGGACGTGGCCGGGGAGCTGCCGCCCCAAACGTAGGGATAGCCGAGATATTTCTCCGCTTCGGCCAGCATCGCGGCAAAGGTCTCGTCCTCCAATGCCTCTGGGGGTACGTCATAGTCCAGATAGTCCTCCCGCTGGGAGGCGTTGGGGTACTGGCTGGAGGGGAACAGGTCCGGACGGTTGCCCAGGGTAGCCATGTAGGTGGCGTACATGCTGACCTGATCCTCTCCCATGATGTAGACCGGCAGATGGGACAGGTCGAAATTCTCCAGGGTCACGTTGCAGATGTAATAATTGTAGGGGACTTCCACATCGTAGTCGTTGCCCTCGCTGTCCGTCCGGGTCTCCGTCCGGTAGCGCACCTCCACCACCACGTCCTCGGTGAGAATGTACTGCCGGTCAAAGAGCATTTCCAACGTCCCCTGCACCTCTGCCAGCGTCCACTCCCCCCCGGTGGTAGGCGGTGAGGATGGAGATCAGCACATAGGGGTCGTGGCCGATTTCGTCCAGATCGAAATTGTACTCGTCATAGCCGGGGTGCAGGCTGGCATAATTGTCCAGCTCATTCTGGAGCGCCGCCTCCATTCCGGCATATGCGGCCTCGGCCCCCAGCATATCCTCGTCCCGGCAGGGGTAGGTGGAGCCGCCCAGCGTGGTCAGCCCGCCCTCCAGCAGAACGGAGCAGGAGGCCATGCAGTTGAGCAGAAGGCTGACGCAGGCCAGCAGGCCGAGGATGATGCCGATGCCCTTCTTGTGCCGCAGGATGAAACCGGCGGCGTCTTTGGACTTCTCCGCCGCCCTTTTCGCGGCCCTGGCGGTGTTCTCCATGGTGGCGGCGGCGGTCTGGCCGGACTTCACCGAGGCGGCGTACTGCTTTTGAATGGCCCGCTTCTGCCGCCAGCGGGAGAGGGGATTGCTGGCAAGCTGGGGGTTGTCGTGGAGGTGCTTCTGATACAGCGCGTTCACGTTGGCCTTTTCCAGCCGCCGTTCGGCTTTCGCTGCCTCCCGGTAGGGCCGCAGCTTTTGGGCGCGGCAGGAATAGGCCGCGAGGCGGACCCCGCCCTCCGCCGCTTCCTCCAGCCGGTGGGCGCTCTCCAGGCCCGTGTTGTCCTGTTCCGCCTCCCGGATTTTCCGGTGGGCCTGGGCGGAGGCGGCGTTGAGGGGCGCGGACTGGACGGCGTGGGACAGCTTGGAGGGGGGCTTGGGCCGGTCCACATCCTCGAAATAGAGGTGCTTTTTGCCCTTGCGGACCTTGGCGGACTGCTGTTCGATCATCCGGCGTTTGAGCTTCTTCCGGTCCTTGGGAATCTTCTCCCGCGCCCGTTCTGCCTTGTCCGCCGCCCGCTCCGCCCGACGGACGTGCCGTTTCAGCTTGGGGGACAGCTCTGCATCCGTGAATTGGAGGCGGGGCTGACGCTTCATACCGCGACCTCCTGGGGCTTGGTGGTGAGCAGCCGGTACAGCTCCGTGTCCTTGGGGAAACGGTCCACAAAGGGCAGAATCACGTTGCCATAGAACAGAAGCCCCTCGCCCTCGCCGGAGTGGGTGACGTAGGACAGCTGGTGGGGGGAGATGTTCAGCTGCTTCGCCAGAATCTGCCGGTCCCCGGCGGCTTGGTTGAGCATATAAATAAAATCGCTGTTCTCAAAAATGTTCTCGATCTCCCGCGAAGCCAGCAAATCCTTGATGTTCTGTGTGATGCCGGTGGGGATTCCGCCCCACTTTCTGAACCGCTTCCAGATTTCCACGCTCCAGGAGGCCAGCTCCCCCTTCAAGAGCAAATGGAACTCGTCCACATAGTAGCGGGTGGTCTTTCCTGCCGCCCGGTTCACGGTGACGCGGTTCCACACCTGGTCCTGAATGACCAGCATCCCCAGCTGTTTCAGCTGCTTGCCCAATTCCTTGATGTCGTAGCAGACAATGCGGTTGTCAATGTCCACGTTGGTCCGGTGGTTGAACACATTCAAACTGCCGGTGACGTAGATTTCCAGCGCCGTGGCGATGAAGTGGGCCTCCTTTTCCTCCTGCTTCAGAAGAAGCTGGTACAGGTCCTCCAGAATGGGCATATTCTCCGGGCAGGGGTTCTCCAGGTACTGCCGGTAGACCAGCCGCACACAGCGGTCAATGACGGTTTTCTCTATGGGCTGGAGGCCGTCCTTGCTGCCCACCACGATGTCGCAGAAGGACAGGAGGAAGTCCACTTTCAGAGAAAGCGGCGATTCGTCGTCGGAGTAGTCCAGGTTGAGATCCATCGGGTTCACATACTGCCTGCTGGTGGGGGAGATTTTGATGACCTGACCGCCCAGCCGCTGGACCAGGGGATAATACTCCGCCTCCGGGTCCGCAATCAGGATGTCGTCGCTGGTGGCGAGGAACACGTTGGAGATTTCCCGCTTGGCGGAGAAGGATTTGCCGCTGCCGGGTGTGCCGAGAATCAGGCCGTTAGGCTTTTTGTCAAGAGGAACTTTTCAAGGGATGGGAAAAATCAGGCGGAAAAGCCCCGTGGACGGTTAAAAGCCGTTTTCGGGGGTAGGTAGTATAGAACCCTTACCCCGCCCTGCGCCGGGGCTTGGAGCGCACCAGAACGCCCCTATTCATGCGGTTTTGGGGGCTGTACCGCAAGCCTAAATGTCCACGCCCGCCGGTTACGCACTTGCCCTTATCCTGTTCTTTGGGAGAGGCCGGGGGCGCGGGGGCAGAGCCACCGCAAAACCTACCGACAGCCGCCGCACCAGTGCAGACGGTTTTGCCGTTAAAATGAAGCGGACGAAAGCGGGGGGCAGGGTTGTCAAATCCTGTTCCCCGTTTTCGGCGGCGAAATGGCAACGGCAAAAATCCAGACAGTCAAGGGTTCAAGAGTGGATTTTTTGCGAAGCAAAAAATCCTACTCGGCCTTGACGGTCTGGATAGTCGGAACGGACATAGAACGGGATTGTTTTCAGCGGGGGGATATGCTATACTTGAACCGAAAATACAGATGAAAGTGGGCGGCTGATATTTCCCGGAGGTGCGTATGGCAAGACTAAAATCTATCGTCTTTGTGGCGGGGGTGATGCTGCTAATTTTAGCGGCAGTTATGTGCTATCTTTCCATTGAGGAATTATCTGCTATGCCCTCCGCTGACAGCTACACGGATAGAGGCGTTTATACATTTGTCCCCTATGAGGTAGCGTCCGAGCAGGTAAAGAACACCAGCGCGGACAGCCGGGATCGGCGTATGCACCCCACCAAAACCGTTTACATAGTTTGCTATCGTGATATAGGCGGGAGCGGCTATCGGTGGAAAGAGCGGACAGTCACCCAGGAAATGGGACAGACGATAGTGGATGCGGGAGTCGCTGTGGAGCGGCGGGTGCTTGGTATTCCAGACCACCGCACTTATATCACAGTAGAGCCTGAACAAACCGCCGCGAGTTATACCGCAGGACTGCGGCTAAGATACATAATGGCTTTGGAACTATCGGCGGGATACCTCCTGGTTTATCTGCTTGTTTGGTTTATGATATGGCGCAAGAACAAAAAAAGAAAAGAGGGATTGGCATGAAAGTCAAGACTGCGCTTTGTGCTTCTGCAATCTCTTTATTACTTCTCCTGTTATCTGGATGCAGTATAGGCGAGGAATTGACAGAGTGGGCAGCAGGGAAAGCAAACGATGCACTGGAAGTTGTCGGTGGCGGTGTTCAAGAGGTCATTGACGATTTGCATGATGCGGAATATCAGGGAGGCCCGTTTGAAAACAATCTGGAGTCTGCGCGGGCATATTTGCTGACACAGTTACAAGAAAAATATGGGATAGAATTTACTATTGTCGGTGACGAGGATTTGGAAAACTACGGGCCGATTGCTGGAGCCACTTATACCTGTGATGTTGCGCCGGTGGACGCGCCGGAGCAGGTGACAACCGCTCTTGTATCTCAGACAATGTATCAAGATGTCCGGGACGGCTTTGCTGTGTACTTTTTCAAGGAAGAGGCTGAGGCGCAGGCACTTCAACTATGTACAGAAATAGAATATGTGCAGTCCTATACAATATCGCTCAGAATGCCGCAGACTGCAAGAGCATGGAGCCCCGATAATGATATTAACGATTTTCTTCAAACAAGCGATGCCTATTTAGATATGAAAGTATACTTTGACGAAGGAAAAACTGATGAAGAATACGCGGATTTAATTTTAGATTTTTTGAAAAAGGTATATAAATTGAACGCAAATATAAAACTGAGCATTTTTGAGGCGGAAAATGATTATATTTTTTGGGAAATGCTCAACGTGCTTTCTGAAACACCACCGCAGTTACCTACGAAAGAAGAAATTATAGAAGATATGGAAATAGCCCGTATGATGTAACCGAATATTGCCTGCTCCAACTGACTAATTTCATCGGCTCCGAAAGAAAAAACGAAACGGCGTGGGCTATGGCGGACAGTTTTGCTTGGGATTGATGTAAGTTATTCAACAAATCAGAATAGTAGGTGTCGGCATGGACAAAAAATTTAATGAACTATTGATGGAACTGCATAAAATTTTGAAACCTTTAAGGTATCGGAAAGAGGGGGCGAATTACAGGCTCTTTTTGTCAGATGGATTGTGCAGAATTATCAACTTGCAAAAGAGCCGTTATAACAGTAAGGATAAATGCGACTTTGTCATCAACATTGGCGTTTATTTTGAGAAAGCAGATGTGATTGAAAAACGAAAATTTAAGGAATACGACTGTCAAATCCGTAAAAGGCTGGATCGCAAAGAAGAATGGTGGCGGCTGGACAGTGAAACGGAAATCGGCGAGATTTTGCAAAATTTGGAGGGAACGCTAAGGGAGATTGATGAGTGGTTTTCGCTGTTCCCGTCAAAAGAATCTGTGATTCGCTCAATTTTGGACGGAACGGCAGAGCAATATTCTACCTATAGTGTTCTGCATTTTCACACAGCGAAAATGCTGGTTGAAATGGGTTTTTCGGCAGAGGTGTATCAACGGATTAAAGATGTAAAAGTGACACACCCACAAGCCACTATGCTGATTGAACTGGCAGAAAGGATTGAGAGTTCAATTAAATAGCACCTCCGATTTATGTGACTGTTGAAAGCCTAAAACAGGGCGGCGGTTCAACTACCCCGCCGCCCTGCCCGTTACCGCTCCATATCCTGCGCCCTGCGGGGCTGCTGCTCCCGCCGTTCCTGCCGCAAGATGCTGTAAACGCTCCTGCGGATTTGCTCGGCTTCTTTCACTTCTCCTTTCAGCGCGAGATACCACCGGTTGAGCGTTTCCCGTTCGGCGGTCAGCTTGGCATACTCCGCTTTCCATGCCTTTACCGGCAGGGCGGTTTTGCCGTTCATCACGCCTTTCAGATAGTCGTGCGCCGCCGTAAACAGGATTTGCTCGGCCTCGGTCAAATGCTTTTTTCCCTTGTACTTGAAATAAATCTCGGCTTGCTCAATGTGCTTTTTCAGAGTGCCTAACCGCCGGTCAATGGGTTTCAGTTTGTGCTGAATGTCAAGCTGTTCCCCTATCATGGACTTGAATTTTTCATCAAGCCCCGCCATATCCATGATGTTGTTGGCTTGCAGGAAATTCAGCATTTTCGCCGCGTCCT
>ERZ808051.1440-NODE-1440-length-15798-cov-4.379810_pt1 | contig 15798 bp, 8 predicted proteins | sample MGYA00380199_ERZ808051 | MGnify/ENA primary metagenome ERZ808051 (study PRJEB31490, sample SAMN06133391) | mouse gut metagenome | isolation source: J11 | host: mice | place: China: Chengdu | collected 2015-05 ...
ACATCCGTGCCGGCTGGGTTCAGCTTCTTGATGGGGTGGGCCGTGCCGGTCTTCGTCATCATGGTATTGTACTGTTCATAGGTATCCAGGGTGCTGGTAGTGACGTAGAGAAAGCCCTTTTCGTCAATGGTGATATTATTGAACTCCGTGGGAACATTCTGCACCATTCTGGCTTTCTGCTCGTCTGACCGGAAGAAATTCATCACGATATCCCAGAAGCTTCCCTTTGTCTTCTCAGCGCCGATAAAACCCTGAAACTGACCGTCCGAGGAAAAGGACAAAACGCCCATGTTGCTGCTCTGGGAGATCACGTAAATCCTGTCGTATTCATCCACCACCAGAGCGGAGGGCTCATAAATCACGTCCTGCAAAAGCGTCTCCTCCGGGGCCTCATAGGCCTCCAGGAAATTTCCCTCCGGGCCGAACACGGCAATCCTGCCGTTCATGGTGTCCCCCACATAGATCATGCCCTCCGGGGTGACGAACACGGCTTTGGGCTCTTTAAAGGGATCTTCCGTTTCCGCATCCTGCCCGTCTTCGGCCGGGGATGTGGAAGCGGGCATAACCGCGTCCTCATATCCCACCAGCGTAAAACGCAGCCGGTATTCGCTGTCCAGTACCACAATGCGGTTATTGCCCGTGTCCGCGATATAGACATTGCCCTCCTGGTCCACCGCCAGATCCGCGGGATTCTTCAAAGCAGCGTCCAGGCCGATTCCCTCGCCGTTAATCAGCCTTGCGGGTACATAGGCATGAGGAGAGAGCAGGTACATGCCGTTGTTACTATAGATATAAGTGTCATAGGGTGCATACTCCGCCGCCCGCGCCGACACCGGCTGCATCAGACAGACAATCGTCAGCACCAGTCCCAGGAAACGAAGCACCCGCTTTTCCTTAAACATTTTCTCTCTCCCCTCCTTACTCTTTCATCCCTGATGTGGACATGGTCTCCACAATGTTCGACTGCGAAAAGATAAATATGATAATGGGTACGACCATCATCAGTACCATGGCAGCGGCAGCGGTTCCGCTTCTGGCGATGCCGCCGGTGAGAATCTGCTGCAGGGCATAGTTTAAGGTCTTAAGCTCCTCGCTGCGGATATAGGAGGTGGAGCCCAGATTCCATAAGCTCTGCACGGACAGCATCATCAGGGTCAGCCACGCGGGCTTTACCATGGGCATGGCCATCTTCCAGAATACATAGAACTCTCCCGCGCCGTCCATTCTGGCAGACTCTAAGATCTCCGTGGGCACCATCTGCTCCATGAACTGCTTCATCAGATACAGTCCCAAGGTGGAAGCCAGGGCCGGGAGAATATAGGACGAATAGGAGTCCACCAGGCCCAGCCCGGAGAAAATCATAAAGCTAGGAATCGTGGTGACCTCCCCCCGAAACATCAGGGAGACGACGATGAGTCCGAAGATCCAGTTCTTCCCCGGAAAATCATGCTTTGCCAGCGCATAGGCGCACAGGGAGGACAGGAGGATATGCCCTGCCGTACCTGCCACCGTAATGAGCACCGTGTTAAAGATATAGCGGCTGAAAGGAACCCAGGAATCCGACATCAGCCGGAACAGATCCTTGAAATTGTCCATGGTCGGATTCTCCACCCGGATACGGGGCGGAAAATAGAAGAATTCCGACAGGGGCTTCAGCGCGTTGGATACGGCAAACACAAAGGGAATCACCATGACGATGCCGAACAGCAAAAGCAGGCCGTACATCACAATATCTACCGCATAGGAGCGCTTTACGCCCCTCTCTGTCCTGGAAAAACGCAGTTTCAACTTTTTCAAGCTATTCACCTACTTTCGACAGCAGCTTTTGGATGATCTTATTGGAAGCCACCATAATAATAAACAGCAGTGTGGCGATGGCGGAAGCATATCCCATCTCAAAGCGGACATTTCCGTAGTCCTCCAGATGGTTCATGACCGTATGGGCCGCGTAATTCGTAGAGGGCAGGCCGCACAGCGCCGTGACAATGCTTCCCACGCCGAAGCCCCCCGTAATGCTCATGACAGCGCCGAACATCAGCTGGGGCTTCATGGAAGGCAGCGTGATATAGTACAGCTCCTGCCACCGGTTCCTGATCCCGTCGATGGCGCCGGCCTCGTAATACTGCTTGGGAATCCCCTGGAGGCCTGCGATAAAGGACAGGAATGTGGTTCCGATACTGGTCCACAGGGCAATGCCGATAATCAGGCTCATCATGTATTTCTCATCCTGGAACCACAGGATGGGCTTCTGGGTAATGCCGTAGCGGATCAGCATGGCGTTTATGTACCCCTGGGAATCATTGTTGAACAGGTACTGGAAGATCAGGTACACGTTCCCGGCAATGGTAGGGGCATAGAATACCACGGTCAGAATCGTCCTCAGAACCCGCGGCAGCTCATTGAGCATCCAGGCCAGCAGGAGGCAGAGGATATAACCCACCGGCCCTACGATCAGGGCGATGACAAAGGTATTTCCGATGGCTTTTTCCGTAAACATCCTGTCGCTGAAAAACAGCCGGAAATAATTGCTCAGGCCCACAAACTTCGGAGGCTCCAAAATATTAAAGGATGTAAAGCTCAATCCTATGGACATTAAAACCGGCAGAACCGTAAAGATAAAAAACAGGATACAATAGGGGGCTATGAACAGGTAGCTGGTCTTGTGCACTTTCATATCGTGCCACAGCCTCCCCATATACTGCTTCAGATTGAATTTCCCAATTCTTTTCATGGATGCCTCCTCCCCTACTGATCCAAACCGAATTCCTGCCGCTTCCTCGCAATCTCGTCATTGGTCTCCTCCATCCAGTGGAGCAGCTCGTCGGCATTGCCCGAAGTGTAGCCGGAAACGGACGCAAAGCCGATATTCCTGGTCACATAATAATTCCCCGGTACCTCCGGCGTCCCTGTGACATGTTCCCACTGGGCGTATAAAGCGGTATACTCCTCTTTCGTCCAGGGCAGGCTGGCAATGGCCTCCATATTGGCAGTGGCGTGCATGGCGGCTTTCCCCAGCACGGACTTCATCTCCTGGGCAAAGCTGGCCTGGATCTCTGCGCTGGTCCACCATTTCAGGAATTCCCATGCCTCCTCCGGGCAGTCCGTGCCGCTGAGCATCATGGCACAGGTACCGTTGCAGGCAGAAGCCCTGTTGATCTCTCCGTCCTCTCCCACCGTTCCGGGTATGGGAGCCATGCCCCACAGGCCCTTGATCTCCGGTGCGAAAGCCGACAGACCGTTGTATTCCGTATAATCCTGTATGGCCAGGGGCATCTGTCCCGTGCGGAAGCGGTTCTGGAAGCTGTAGTCCCTGGGGAACCGGTATGTGGTAAACAGATCCAGCATGCTCTGGAACGCGTCCAGCGTGACATCCTCATTGAAAGTGGCTTTGGTCAGGGCCTCGTTATACAGGCTCCCTCCGTTTTGATACAGGAAGATCTGCATGCCTGCCATGCCCTGGGGGAAGCCCACCTCCATATTGTTCCGCTGCAGGATGGACACCACCTCGAAAAATTCTTCCCAGGTATCGGGAACCTCCAGATTCAGCTCCTCCAGAATGTCCTTGCGGTAGAACATCATGGGGAATGTCTGGGTCTCCGGCAGGGCATACACCGCCTGGTCAAAGGTATAGGACACCAATGCGCTCTCATGGAACCGCCCCGCCACTTCCCCATAGCCCGGGAACTGAGACAGATCCACCACCGCGTTACGCATGGCGTAATTGATGGGATCCCCCATTACGCTTCCCAGCGTCACGTCCGGTCCCTGGGAGGACAGTACGGAGGGAAGCAGTGTCCCCGCGTTTACCAGCTTTAAGTCCACATTGATTCCTGTCTGGGGCGTAAAGCTGCTGTTGATGAGCTGTCTGATGATATTGGACTGATCCCGGCCGGATGTAATCCACACCTCCACGGTCTTTGCCTCTTCATTGTAATCTGCGGGCACAGTCTGTCCCAGGGTGCTGTAGTCCGTTGAAAAAGAGCTGAAAAAACTTTTCAGTTCAAAGCCTGCCGCCTGGAAGAAACCGGCCTCCGCCTTGGGGAGGGCTCCGTCCGATCCTATGATCTCAATATAGTCTATGGACAGGGGCTGCTCGCTGACATTGGCGATCCAGTCCGCAAGGCTTGCGATATTATCCTTATACTGGGAGAAGTTGCTGGCAATCTGCTCCGGATTGTCGTGCATCCTCTCCAGCTGGCGGCTGAGCTTATCCAAGGCCACCACCTGCTCGCCCTTTGCCCCCACCACTTCTTCCAGATAGAAAGACTGCTGTTTCAGGATATCCGCCTGTACCTGCATGTTTTCGATGGTGTCGGGTATTCTCTCGTCAAAGTTGTAATCCCGGTAGATGTCTGCCTCTGCGCCTGTGATCATCAGAATCTCCCGGTAGATTTTGTTCATCTGCGTCAGGCTTGCGTCCACCTGGGCGATCACTTCCGCCAGATCCCCCAGGGTCACCTCCAGGGTGATGATGTGCTCTCCTTCGGTGAGATAGAAATCATATCTCTCCTCCCCGTTCCCAAAAGCCTGGACCTGCCAGCTGCTGGAATACCCAAAGGAAAGATTTCTCGCCTCCTGAAAGGGAATGGCGCCGTCGATTCGAAGTGTCCTGGAGGTAAACAGGCCTGACAGGAGGTCCTGCTTGTAGCGCAGGGCAATGTTGTAAAGGCCGTCCTTTGGCACCTGCACTTTCCAGGAAACCCACTGCCCCGCAAGCTTGAACTGATTCCCGTTTATCTGGTTCAGCTTCACCTGTGAGGGATGCTGGGGTTCGGTGATGGCAGAGCTTCGGTCCGCAGACTGATAGAGACTGTAGGAGGACTTCCTGTACATATTTTCCGCCTGTACTTTCACGGGTTCTACCGTGGCGCCGGAAAGTCCCGTCTTGGCATACTCCGCCTTTACCTCGCTGTAGCTTCTGACCTGTTCCTCTGCCCGCAGGGTGACGGAGGCCAGATACATAGGCTCCCTTACGCCCTGAATCGTAACGGTATGGGAACCGGCTTCCAGGTAAAAGGCCAGGGGCGCGTTGGAATACCTGGCGGAATCATACACATAAACCTTTCTCCACTCGGAAACCTCCTCCTGGGCAGGACGGATATCATTGCCGTTGATGTCCTCCCTGATCTCCTCCGCGTCCTCCCAGATCCGGGTAAATGACACATACTGCAGCTCTTTATATAAAGTCTGTCCGTCCACCAGAATGTTTCTTTCGATGTTATTCTGGTTTCCCGGGGCCGGCATATATTCCAGCTGCAGCTGGTACAGGCCCGGGTCCTGTATGTTGAATGTCCAGGTGACTTCGCTGTCCTCTCCGGTATAGATTGCCTGCCCCTCCGCTTTCTCTACATCGCCCTGTGCTTCCCTATAGTCAGCCGCAGCCATCTCATGTACGTCTCTCCCGAAAGCTGCGTCCTCATATCCGCTCAAATATTCCAGATAAGAGCCGCCCTGCTGATCGTCAGACGGCGCCTGGGCCCCTCCGTCCCGGGCGTCCTCGCTCTCCTTGGCCTTTACCGTATCGAAAAAGCACATCTGCGACACCAATATAACCGCCATGATACCTGTCAGAACACGTTTTCCGAAATGAATGTGTTTATTCATTGATGCCTCCACAAAAAACACGGGGGAACAAACCCCGGAAACCGTATTGCTTCCCCCGTGAAAATATCTGCAAACTGTGTGAGAGCCTCACACGATTATTGGGCCGTATCCTTTTGCATCAGGATGTCCTCAAGCTGCTGGATACTGGTCTCCACCTGTTTCTCGATCTCCTGGATCGAAGACATGATCTTCTTCGACCGGTCTGTCATGGTCACTGCCCAAACCGCGCTGTTCATGGCCTGGAAGCCTCCTGCGTCCGCACACTGCTGTCCGATCCACGCATAGTCGATCATGGCGTACTGGTTGATGTTCTTGACGATCTCCCTGGCCGTGTCGTCGCGCAGTTTGACATTTAAGTACTCGTTCTCCTCAATCTGGTTCTCTTCCTGGGCAAAGTAGGCCAGGGCCTCCACGATCATGACCGTTTTATCCAGATCCGGATTGTTGGCGAAGATTCCCATGTTGGGAGCGTCATGGCTCACCCAGCAGCGATATTCGTCGGGACCTGCGTCATCCCCTTTCGGCATGGGTACTACGCCGAAGTCATCAGCCATGTCATAGATAGGATCCGCAACGCCTCTTCCTCTGGAATAGCAGTAGAACATGGTCTGCCCGTTTACAAAAAGATTCACGATATCCGGCTGTGTCATACCCAGGCAGTCATAGGCGTTCTCAAAGGGATCCAGAATCTCTGCCACCTGATTGATGGTTCTGAAAGCGTCCTTGGTATTTAATTCAAAGGAGAAATGTCCGTCCTCCTGTTCTCTGAGGAATCTCTTGCCGGCTCCCATATAGAGCACGAAAGGTCCGTCAAATTCATGGCCGCACACGAATCCGTAGCGGTCGCTTCCGTCGAACACACCGTCGCCGTTTAAGTCTTTCTTGGCTTTCTGGCAGTACTCCAGAAGCTTCGACATGGTCCACTCATCCCTGGCATACAGGTCGTAAGGGCTCTCCAGACCAAGATCCTCTATGATGGCTTTGTTAAAAAACATCACGAAAGCCTCATCGTGCTGGCAGGCGAAAGGCGCGCCCAGCGCATATATCATATCCTGATACTGCAGCACATTCGTGCTTCCGTATCTCTGCCAGTACTCCGCCTCCAGATTCAGGCCCTCCAGCTTCGTCAGGTCCACCAGCCGTTTGGCTTTTAAGAATCTTCCCAGGCTCCAGGTCTCGCAGATCACGATGTCCGCATACTTGGTGCCGGCCTGGGCTGCCAGCTGGGCCTGATCCTCATCATAGTCAATGCGCTCAATGGTACAGTTGAACAGCTCTTCCACCTTATTTACACGGTTCAGCACGGCATTGGCGATATCCGAGCTTCCCTCCTCCGGCTCCCATCTGGCCACATTGGAATCCGCTACCGTAAATACATAACCGTCCAGGTCCTCTATTTTAAAGGGATATTCGCTGGTTTCCGCCCCGCTCTCCTGGGGCTGGGCGCTTTCGCCGCAGCCTGTGAGGCAGCCAAGCAGCATAGACCCGCAGAGCAAAAGCCCGATTGCTTTCTTAAGCTTCATCTTGTCTCTCCTTTCCAAATCCGAACTTTCCATTCCCCGTCCGTTACTTGGAGAATTCGTAATAATCGAAGTTTCCTACCCAGTTGTCATCGCCATCGGTGGGATGGAATACAAAGCAGATAATCTGCTCACCGGTGAGATCTGCCAGATCAGGAACATCGATTTCAAAGTCCGCAAAGGCTGCCCAGTCGCTGCCGAAGTTCTCAGGCTTGGAATCAGGGGCGTCATCTCTGTTAATCGCAATGGTTGTGATCAGCTCGCCATTGGGATCGCCGTAGTGCACGTCAATGGTTCCGCCGGGTGTGATGGTGCCGAATCTCATCAGGACCTTGTTGTATCCGCCGTCCTCGAAGTCAAGACGGTAAATGATATATACATTACCCTGGGTGCCGCCGATGTTGCCGCCCGCAGAGCTTACATCGCTCTCGTCATGGGAAGTGGTTCCCTCGATGTCCAGCTCGGCCTCGACTCTCTCGGACAGTTTCAGAGCAGGCTTATTGTAGAAACGGAATGATGCGAAATTGAAATCGCCGCTTTTGAAGACGAAATAAATCCCGTGGCCGCCCGTCACGCTCTCCAGCTCAGGCACTTCCACAGTATAGGTATTCGTCATGACATTGGTCCAGTCCGCAGCGCCGGTGAAAGCCACATTTCCAACCAGCTCTCCGTCAGGACTGTCAAGATGAAGCTCCAGCGCGCACTCGCCAACGAAATCGCCGGTCAGCGCCAGCTCCTTGAATCCACCCTCCTCGCCAAAGTCCAGCTTATAGCCGGTATAGCAGTCGGTGGTAACATAGATGTGTGTGTAATCAGGTTCTTCTCCGCGGAATCCGGCTACCTCGTTGGCGCTGAAATCGTTGTCAAAGAAGTTCCAGGTATTTGTCTTCGCGCCGGCACTGGTAGTCTTGTACAGCTCGAAGTAGTCGGGGTTCATGAGGTAATCGCTCTCTCCCTCAGGACTTTCCCACTCGATAACCAAATCTGTAGCGCCTGACTGCCCCCCCCAGGTTAGGTACGTCAAACACCACCATAGAATTCATATCCCAGCTGCCGGTTCCCTCGAAAGTCGCCTCGCCGACCATCTCGCCGAACTCCTCATAATCGGCATCGCCGATCCAAAGTCTGACGGTTCCTCCTATGGAGTCTGCGCCGTAGCGGATTCCGATCTGCTTATAGCCGCCGTCCGCCAGATCCACATTGTACATGGCCCATGCCTTGTCTTTCAGGCCGCCCAGATGGTCTCCCTCAGCCGTCACGTCTCCGTCCACAAACGCCTCAGCCTCTGTCCTGAGAACCATGGGGCCTGCCGCTGCCTCTTCCGGCTCCTCTTCTACGGGAGTCTCCTCCTCTGCAGAGGACTCTTCCTCGGAAGACTCTTCTGCGGGCGGTTCCTCCTCACTGCTTTCCTGCTCGTCGCCGGCAGGCTCTTCGCTGGATTCTTCCACGGATTCCGGCTGAGAGCTCTCTGCAGGCTTCTCTCCGCATGCGGTCATACTCAGTGCCATAGCCCCGCACAACAAGTAACTCAATACTTTCTTTCTCATACTTTTTCCTCTCTCTTTCTTTATTAATCGAAGCCTTTCGGCTGACGATCCATGATATATGCCTGCCGCATCCCGGCCGCCCGCTCTAATAAAACAGCTTTCTTCCCTCTTCCGGGATGACCAGATATACGCTGTGTCTGCCGGTAACTTTCTCTATCTCGGCCTGTACCGTCCCGGGCTCCTCTCCCGCCGGCACCTCAAGAACCGCAAGCAGCTCTCCGTCCCGGGCATCCAGCCGGATCTCCACGGTACAGTCCCGGTCCGCCGCCAGGGACAGCTGCAGGGACCGGCAGTCCTCGTCAAAGCGCACGCCGGTATATTCCAGATAGGCGTTTTCTCCCACAGTCTCTATCGTCTTTGCGCCGCCCTGCTGCCCGGAGAGGATCATCCTCCCGCAGCGCGCGAAATCATCCAGGTCTATGGTATCCGCAATTTTTAACTTTACGTCCCGGTCCCCTCTGCAGTTGTTCAGTACGGCCACTGCCGCCGAAGCGCTGTAGGGTATGATCGTCACATTGTCCGGCGTCTTGGTGGCAAGCGCGGTGGCTGTGAGCCCGTCGCTGTTGCGGTTCTCCCACGCGGCTTCCCCGTTCATCTCAAGCCAGTCCATCACGTCCTCCTGGCCGCAGTTCATGGCAAAGCAGTACATCCAGCGGGCCAGAATCCCCTTAAATCCAACCAGATCCGTGCTGTTGTCCTCATTGTTCATGACACCGCCCTGATACATATTGTCTATGGTGAAGTCCGCCGCCTTGCGGGCTCTGGTGTAGTACGCTTTCTCGCCGTAATGCATGTACAGGAGCGTGTTGGCTCCTATAAAAGTTCCCTGGTTGTAGGTGGATGCCCAATGATTCTTATTCCCGTCGATGCCGTAGGCGTCGTAGACATTTCCCGTTTGCTCCTCGTAGAGATTGGCCGTCACCCAGTCCATGATCTGCACTGCCTTTTCATAATAGCTCTCGTCGTCCAGGGCGTCCCCCAGCAGACAGGCCGCTATCGCCATGGGACAGTTGATGCAGGCGTTCTTGGTATTGTTGTCTGTCCTCCACCAGATGCCGCCTCCCAAGTCGTCGCTCCAGCCTCTCTCCCACACGATTCCGAAATGCTTCACTGCGATGTCCAGGAAATCCTGATCTCCTGTGCAGTTGTAAGCCCTGGTGCAGGCGATGGTCATCCAGGCAATGTCGTCGTTGTACTCATTCCAGGCCCAGTCCTCTCCGTGCTCCAGCTTAAAGCCCTCGAAGATCTCCCGAATCATCCTGTAATATCTCTCATCTCCGGTGTGCTCATAGGCGTCGATGACCATCTCATACATCTCCGCCGGCTCCCAGAAGAATATATTGCTGCCGATAAAGGAGCCCACGCCCTCGGTGATCTTACTCTCAAAGTAGTAAGCGTCTATAAATCTGGAAAAACTCTCATACGCCTTGTCCTGTATTGTAACTATCTCTCTCTTCACTTCACTGCCCTCTGTCTCGCTGCTTTCTGTCTCTGTGTCCTGCTGCATGCCGGCCGGCCCGTCTTCTGCTTCATCGCTCTCTGCCAGCCCGTTCTCTGCCGTGCCGTCCTCTGCTTCATCGCTCTCCGGCGTGCCGCTTTCTGTTTTAACGCTTTCCGTGCCCCCCGGCTCCAGGTCCCCCGCATTCCCGCTCTCGCCGCAGCCTGTCATGGCGAGGATCAGCACAAGCCCCAGAGCCGGCCGTCTCAGCTTATCAACAAATCTCATTTTGTCTCCCATCTATGTAGCGCATATCCATCCGGTTCTTCCGCGCTGTCTGCACCATCTCCCCATCAATACGAAACATATTGGATGGTACAGACAACGCAATTGATATATTAATATATTTTATAGTATGTTTGGCAATATGTCAATATGTATTTGATATAGAACCATCATTCCATCGAATTGCACATATTCGTCTGCGCAAATTTATGCACTTTTCCCAGTTTATTTTTTCCTGGTCACCTTGAGGGTCACAATCTCAAAGGGCTTCACCAAAAGCGTCACTGCATTGTGGTCCACCGGAATCTCATCCTGGACCTCCTCAAGGATGGATGTGCTTTCCACCTTTGCCACGTCGAAGCCAAAGCTCACTTTCACCTCTGTCCTGGTGTCATAGGCGTCATAGAGACGTACAATGATTGCATCGTCGTCCTCCGCCTCCTTCACAGCCTCCACAAAGATATTCTCCCGGTCCACGCTTACCATGGAATAGCTGTCGGGGAGTTCTCCCTCCCGGCCGGATACGGGATAGGCACACAGCGGATTGTTCAGCAGATATGCCATTCTCACCACGCCCGCCTGGCGGTAATCCTTTCCGTGGGGATAAATGGAATAGGTGAACCGGTGCACTTCCTTGTCCGCCTCCGGGTTCGGGTCGGTAGCGGATTTTAAGAGTGTCAGCCGGATTACTCCGCCGTGAATGTCATGTCCGTATTTGCAGTCGTTGAGCACGGACACGCCGAATCCGTACTCGGACAGATCCGCGTATTTGTGCGCGCACACCTCGAACTTGGCCTGTTCCCAGGAGGTATTGTAATGGGTGGGGCGCTCCACGCTTCCGTACTGAATCTCATAGACAGCCTTTTCGGCGGTAATGTCCGTGGGGAAAGCCGCTTTCAGGAGAATGTGGTCATTCTTCCAGTCGATCTTTGTGTCAAAGTCAATCTTCCCGGTGTGGGCATCAAGGGTGACGCGCTGTATGACCACGCTTCTCTGGAAAGGCCGCGTGATCTCAAAGCCCGCAGTCTCGCCGTCCCGGATGACCCTCACGCCGGACACCTCATCCAGATGCCAGTACTTCTCCGTGTAGTAATTCGTGATCTCCCATGCGTCCCAGGCCCTGGGAATGTCCTCAAAGGCGGTGAGCCGGTTGCCCGCCTCCCCCTCCTTGATGGCTTCCCGCCCGGAAACCTTGTCATAGATACTGGATATATTGTAGTTCTCGTCAAAGACTACCCGGACATAATCATTTTCCATCCTGCGGCCCGCCTCGTCCACCGTCACTCCCGGGGATACCTCCGGCACGGGTACCACTTTATAGCCCTTTGCCGGAATGTCTTCCACCCAGACCTTTCCCTTCTCGGTCTCTACCAGGCCGCTGGCAGTGAAAGAATTGCCGTTGAATACCAGCAGGCCGCCCCGGGTCCGGATGTTTGAGGCCAAGGCTTTTCGGGCGCTCTCCATGACCGCCCGGGCATTGTCTCCGATCTCTGCGTAAATCAGATCCGACTCGTCATATACCTCCTTGATGGAAGAGCCGGGGATAATATCGTGGAACTGGCACAGCAGAATCTTCTCCCAGCCCTCCCGAAGCATCTCTTTCGGATAGTCGCCTCCTGTGAGAATCTTGTTCATCAGGGTCAGAAGCTCCGTATTCTCATACAAAAACTCTGCCTTACGATTGTTTTTCTTATTCTTCGCCATGGAGGTGTAGGTGCCCCGGTGATACTCCAAGTACAGCTCTCCCACCCATCTGGGCGTGAACCGGTTATCCTTTACCGCCTCCTCCATGCGGTCCAGGAATGCGCCCGCTTTCTCGAACGTGACGGTGGGACAGCCGGGGATTCCTTTCTCAAGCCTGCGCCCCACCTCCATCATCTCTCTGGTAGGGCCGCCTCCTCCGTCCCCGTGGCCAAAGGTATTGATGACCTCGTCGTGGAGTTCCTTTTGCTGGAAGCGCTCCCAGGTGCCGCGGATCTGGCGGGGGGAGAGATTCCCGTTGTAGGTGGTTCCGTTGCGCAGTTTCTCCCTGGGATCGTAGTCCTGTGCGGTCATAAAGTATGCCAGGATTTCCGTGCCGTCTATGCCCTGCCACCAGAATACGTCGTTGGGGAGCGTGTTGGTCTCGTTCCAGGAAATCTTGGAAGTCACAAAGCGGGTCACCCCGGCTTTTTTCAGGATCTGGGGCAGGGCCGCGGAATAGCCGAATACGTCCGGAAGCCAGAGGATCTTGGAATCCACGCCGAATTCCTGCCGCATAAAGCGCTTGCCGTACAAAAGCTGGCGGCACAGGGACTCTCCCGAGGGGAGATTGCAGTCCGGTTCCACCCACATGGCCCCTTCGATCTCCCAGTTTCCGGCCTCTACCATCTGCCGAATCTCCCGGAAGAGCTCCGGCTCCGTCTCCTTGACGAATTGAAACTGCTGGGGCTGGCTGGTGATGAACTTGTACTCCGGAAATTCTTTCATCATGTTCACCGCCGTGGAGAATGTGCGCTGACATTTCTCTTTCGTCTGGCGGATGGGCCAGAGCCATGCGGTGTCGATATGGGAATGGCCGATGCACACCACATTCGCCATCTGCTTCCCGCATTTCTTGTCGTAGAACTCTTTGTAAATATACGCCAGGGCGTTCCTTACGCTCCTGTTGTAATCATTTGAATTCCTCTCCCTGAAATCAATCCGGTTGAGAGCCTCGTTGAGGGCGGTTCTGATCTGGCAGTACTCCTTTCCCTCAAAGGGCAGATAGTCCATAACTTCCGCAGGCACCCGGAGACTGTACCACAGCTCCCTGGTATAGGGATCAATCCTCTGCAGCTCCGCCTCCAGGTACAGCTCCTCCGGACTGCCGGCAAAGCCGTATACGGTCAGCTCACAGCTCTCCTTGTTGGAATCAATTGGAAAGGTCTCATGATTCCCGTCCACCCCCTGTACGATTCTGCCGTCCAGGTATACGATATACTGGGGGTGGAAGCCATGTCCCGACCGGATGCACAGCTCCACTTTCCTGCCTTTCATGGACTGGGGAATCTCCAGCCGTGCCTTGAACCATGCGTGATATTCCCCGTATCCTGTCTTTGTACCGCCCGCGGGGATGGTCTCCCTAAGCTCCTCCCTGGACCGCTGAGGTCTCCAGCCGTCCCTTGGCGCGATATGTCCTTCCCCCTTGTAATCCCAGGGAACGTATGTAATGTTCTCCACCGGCTGCCTCTGGATGACGATGCGGTCCGCCAGCCATCCCAGCTCCTGGAAAATTCTCTCTCTCAAATAATTCACGGCATTATCTCCTTTCATTGATCGGCGCCTGGGGCAGTGCCTCTCGTCTCCGCCCCCGGGCGCCTGTCACCCTTTACCCTATGGGAACCGCTCCCTCCAGCATATCCGTCTCCGTCACAGCATCCTTTTCGATCCTGTATACCTTGATTTCAAACGGCTGCAGCGAGACCCGCAGGCTCCTGTTCAGGATCGGCAGCTGTATGTCCGCTTCCGCTGCCTGTCCCTGGGATTCGAATACCCGCAGAATATAGGCGTCCCCGCTGCGCTCGCTTCTCTTAAAGCAGCTCATGGCAACGTTTTCTTTGTCGATCTGCACCAGCGCCGGGGGGATGGTCCCTTTTCCGGAGGGGCAGAACTGCTGGGCGTAGACTCTCCTGTTGAACATGGCGGCCTCACGGTCCGCTTTCCCCAGCACCTCCCCGCGCTCTCCTGCCAGGAACAGAAAGCGGTAACGCCTCTCCCCCTGCTCCATTCTCTGATGGTACATCCGATCTCCGTAAGGCGGCCCCCAGGTCATGCTTCCGGCGCCGTAGCCAACGGAGCGCAGCAGGGAAATTCCCGCCGCCCCGTCCTTGCAGTTGGAGCCGTATACGCCGTCGTCGACGATGACCAGCGCTTTCTCCCGGCCCGCAACGGCCTGCCAGTATTGGGAGACGCATTCCTGCAGGTCATTGGCCAGCTTCTCTCTGCCGAATATGGTCTGCCCTATGTATTCCGTCTGCTCAAAGGGCGTGGGCACCCGGAGTTTCAGACGCTTCTCCCGCTCCGCGAAGAAGATCCGAAGCTCCAGCTCCAGCATGCCCGTGAGCTTATTGACCAGATAGCGCATGACCATTCTGGACCTATGGTACTGCATATAGGCTTCTATGACCGTGTATACCTCCCCCTCCTCCGTCACCAGGACAGGGGGCAGCGAGGAGGAGCGCACACCTGCGAAGTCAGCCGCCTCTCCCCCGGGCATGGGCGAGAAGCTTCCCATGGGACATTCCGGTTGAAACACACCGTCGCCTCCCCAGGGACTGACCGCATCGTCATAGACCTCCACGGACATGGCGCCTTTCTTTACATATTCGGTCCCCTCCACCACATAGCTGTCCAGCAGGCCGGTATGGGCATTGACAATCACCTGGCCTCTGGCTGTTTGGACCCTGATGCTGCCGCTTCTGTCAGGCTTCAGCTCAGGCGCCGGGCGCTTCTCTATGACCTTGAACCCCACGTCAAAGCGGGTCATGCAGCAGGGCGCAAGTTCACTGGCAAATATCACCCTCTTGTTCCAGTCCATGCTGAAGTTGCTGGCCTCCTTTGCGGCCTGGCTGGGAATCTTCTTCCCGTTGCAGTACACCACAGGATCGGAGAACTCCTTGTGCCACAGCTGTCTGGGCAGCATGAATTCCACGTCCACGGGCTGCTTATACACAAAAGGATGCGGATTGTACACAAAAATCGGAACCGTGTCGCCGTCCTTTAGCTTTTCCTGCCCCGCGCACAGCGCCAGGAAATATTTTGCTTTCAGTTTATTGGTGATCTCCAGGCCGTGGTCCAGCATCCGGATCACGTCCTCCTCCACGGGCGCGATGCAGGAACCGGGCAGGGAATCGTGGAATTCCGAAAACAGGAGATCTCTCCAGGCGTCGTCTATGGCTTCTTTCTCGTAAGGCGCAAGTCCTGCAATGGCCGCATGGGAGGCCATCTCCTCCGCCATGATCAGGTCGTTCTCCAGACGGCGGTGCATCTGCTTGATGCGTATAATCGAGGTATAGCACCCCTCCATAACGGGATTGAGCCCTTTGTCCACCACAGGCAGCTCCCGGTCTTGGAGGGTCTCAAAATACTCGTCCGGCTTTGCGTGCACCAGATCCGCGCCCTGGGCTTTCATCCGGGCGATATCGTCCAGATCCTTTCTGGAGGGTCCGCCGCCGTGATTCCCCACGCCCCAGAGATACAGCACGCTCTTCTGTTCCTTACGCTTCTCCATCCACTCCGGCAGTTCCTCCTCCACCTTACCGTAGACGGAATTATATCCCTTGTCCGAACGGTGGACGATGATCTCCGACCCCTCATACCCCCGCCAGATGAAATCCTCGCTGTCAAAGTCATAGATATTTTTTCCGGGACGGATATTGACATA
>ERZ808051.1441-NODE-1441-length-15797-cov-3.500763_pt1 | contig 15797 bp, 17 predicted proteins | sample MGYA00380199_ERZ808051 | MGnify/ENA primary metagenome ERZ808051 (study PRJEB31490, sample SAMN06133391) | mouse gut metagenome | isolation source: J11 | host: mice | place: China: Chengdu | collected 2015-05 ...
CCGGTCAAATTGAATTCCACCTTTTTTGCAAATTCCGGATCATTGGCCATTTTTTCTAAGCATTGACCGGAAAGATTTATTACGGCCTTATTCTCATTTCCACTCATAAGACCACTACCTGTATTAAAAGTAATGTTGGGGAACTTTTTGCACAATTTCTCATAATATTCTTGTACTTTGTCTTTGCTATTTGCTGATGTGTTTGTCTTTACCTCTGCTACTGAGTTGCTGTCCGCTTTTTTCATAGTGTTGGTGTAGTTTGCTACATATTTACTATAATTACTTGTAATCTCCATTGCCATATGGAACACCTTTCCTTTCTCTGTTTATTAGAAATAGTTTCTATTTGGTTTATCGCCAACCTGAGTAAATTTTTCATAGATTTGGCGCGAACTGCTCCATTTTGGGAGTGAAATTTCTGATGTGCCGTCAGATTGCTGCCGTAAGTTTTCCATTCATCATTACCGTTAGGCTGAATGTTTTTCTGTTGCCTGTATCAGAGATTACAATGTCAATATCGCCCATATATTTCTTTGCGCATCTTTGGATATTGGAGATTCCAATTCCATGCATATTTCCGCTTCTTTTGCTGCTGACAGGCAGCCCGCTTTCTTCTATGGCAATCTCATCCCCAAAGTCATTCTCAACCTCTATGAAGAACAGGCTGCCTTTCACATAGGATTGTAATTTTATTTCTTTTTTTCCCTCCACCTTGCAGCATGCCTCTACAGCATTTTCAAGGGCATTATTCAAGATAACGGCAATGTCATAAACATCTATTGAGAGTTTCTGCGGATAGACGAAATCAGCCTTAAACTGTATCTGTTTTTTCTCTGCTTCCTGCCCTTTCTGGTGAATAATGATATCTGTGATCGGATTTCCCGTCTGGTAAGCAAAATCCAGCTTTTTTACTGTTTGTTCCATTTTCCCAATATAGTTCTCCAGTTCTTCATTCACTGAATCTGGTGCATTTTTGACAAGCAGGGAAATATTTGCCAGGTGGCTCCTCATATCATGCCGAAGTCCTCTCATATCAGTATATATGTCTTGTATTTCCACGATCTCTCTCTGCATCTGCTGCACCTGATTTTCCAGCATGGCACGTTTTCTGGTTTCTTCATTGTACTGCACTAATTTCTGAAACAATATGACGCTTGCAATAATGGTGGATAGTAGCAGGACGCAGATAACAGGTATCCAGAATTTTGTTGCCGGAACAGTATCGTAAATGATTACTGTCATTCCATTCTCAACTGAAATAATCATCATTTTCATAGTCACTGAAATACATAATGCGGCAATGCAGGGTAAAATCAGAAAAACATTCTCATGTGTCTGTAACAAGTAATATTTTTTAACAAACTTCTTCCTTATCACAAATAAATATACGGATAGCAGAAAAGTATAAAAAAGCGTACATATGATTGCCGTAACTGCCTTGGAAATATCTGCCCAGAAAAATATCGTATCTGTTGTATTTAACATACTTTTTCCAATCAAAAAATCAAAAACTTTATTCCAAATTCCAGCAAAAATAAAACTAAATACACTGGCAATATATTTTATAGTTTCTTTCCCTGCCACAAAACTAACAGCGACAAAAAAATTGTTTTTTGTATCTTTCGCAAAGAGAAGGAACTGCATGAGCAGCAGGACACAAACATTTAAGATCATCCCCGTGACTTCTTCATCCGGAAATCTGCCATCCAACACTTCAAATACTATAATCTGGATAAAAAAGTAGGATATTTCCCATACTCCCAAGACTACTCCTTTTCCATATTTCCCTTTCAGGAACCCCCGCGTATATGTATAGCTTAATATGATGTCAATTAAATATATGGAAACTGGAAATAGCATATCAGACATTGACGATCCCTCCATTTTTTACATACCGCATATACGTTTTTATGAAATCAGAATATTTCTTCCTTGCAAGGAGCAGGTTATCCCCGTTTATGACCTGTATGTTATCTGCGCTGTAAGCGGAGATTTTCTCCATGTTTACCAGATAGCATCTGTGACAGCGGTAAAAAGTGCTGCCCAGCCTGTTTTCCAGTTCCTCCATTTTCCCATAGACTTCCAGTGTTCCATCCGTTGTATGGATAATGACTTTTTTATTACCGCTTTCTATATAGTAAATATTCCTCAACAATAGTTTCTTCTGTGCGCCAGTGCTTTTCACTATGATGTATTTCTTTGCCTGTTCACTAGAAACAGACATTTCTTTCCATGCACGGCTGAAAACCTCTGAAAACTTCCCTTCATCTATAGGCTTTACCAGATAGTGGAAAGCATTTACATCAAACGCCGCTTCCATATATTCCCTATATCCTGTCACAAAAATAATAATGCTCCTTTGCCTGACGCCTTCTTCCTGTTCTCTGATACGCCTTGCCAGATCCATGCCGGACACCGAACCCATTTCAATATCAAGAAAATAAATGTCAAAGTTTCCTTTCGCACTTATCATTTCTTCCCCTGACTGGTACCTCACTATATCCACATCGGATACCTGCTTTTGTATCAGCTGGATAAGTTCTTCCCTGATTGCCTGGTCATCATCGCAAACTGCAATCCTCATAAATCTTTTCTTCCTTTCAAAACCTAAGAGATATACATACCCACTATCATTTATTATATCGGCATCAGTGCGTTGCCCGCTAATTGCAGGGTGCCAATTGCTTCATTTTGGGTGTAAAATTCCGCCCACTCGCATATTACCTCTAACCTCCCCGCTTTCCAAGTAATTTCCCTTATCAGGCCGTCCGGCCTGCCTGCGGAAATGGCAGACCGCCGCATATGGTGGATGAAGTCCATAGTACGGCGGTTAGCTTTTATTTGTCACTTATTCTTTTTTTGTCGTGAATCTCCCAGTCCATAATGCCTCCTGCGACTATTTCTTTTTGTTGTTTTTCCATGCCTTATATATTGCATTGGCAATGGGAAGCAGAACACAAATGGCAACGAACCAGCCCGGAAAATGCGGCATAATCTTAATCCTCCTTGTCTTATATTAATTTGAATACGGCTGCCAAAATACAAATAGCGGCAATTAAAACCGATACGGCAATCCGTAACATGGAAAAGCTATACAGTTTTTCGGGATTGGATTTGTCATAGCGTACTTTGACAGTCGATCCAACCTGTGAAGCCATAGGCACTTGTATGCGGTTTTGTGATTGGCAGGATTTTCCGTCTGCCGTATATGAAACTATCGCCCATTTTGAATTACGGGCTTTTGCCGTTTCGGGATTCGCCATTTTAATTGAAATAATTGTCCCTGTTGTCTGCGCCGTCTTGTTTCTCTTCATGATAAATTGAATACAGTTTATAAGCGCAAAACACAATGCTGCCGCAGCAATGATATAAAGAAAAATCGTATCGTTGTCCATATTCTGCGTTCCTCTCTTTTATGCCAAATCTACACTGCTGTAAAATCTCATTGACAGGAAAATTGAAACAACCAATATTCCCAGGCTCAACAGGATAATCCCCCCATAAGCAAGGACAGGAGAAAGCAGGGAAAGAAAATCCAAATTTACGTTTTCCATTTTCATAAGATACGGAAGAATAAAGGGAGATGCCATTATGACAACCACAAAAGCAAATTTTGTTTTCTCGTACCCTAACTTGTACTGCACTGGCAGATACACACCGATGAAAACAGAAGTTATAAAAAGCATGAGTACAAACAGTTTTATGTCACATGGGCCTAATCCGGGAATAACTAAAGTTTCAATCACATATATAAGGCAGCAGACTACATAAGTTGCCATACAGAAAATATACTTGGACAAAACAATCATCCTGCGCGAATATGGCGCAGCGCATAACAGTGTTGCGGCTTTAGGGAATTGATATTCTTTCAAAGATACATATTGCAGCAGCATAAACACGCAAAAAATGACAGACAGCATAAATCCCAAAACCCCGGTGTACTGTGGTGCGCGCCAGAGCATAAAAGGCGGGATAAGGACAGCGGCGGCCAGCATGATCAATACATACTTCTTTACAATGAGAACGTCTTTTTTTATCAAATGGAACAACATCATTTCTTATACCCTCCTATATTGGCAATCATTATGTCCTCTATCGTAGGGCGTTCAGCAATAGCGTCCGGGAAAAAGGACTGAACCTCTGCCATTTGTTTTGTAACCCCCGTAAACCCAAATGCAGTTTCTGATATGCTCAAAAAGAGCTTTCGCACATCACCAGTCAATGCTTTCGCATCACCTTTGACAATCCGGTAAGTGTCAATTAAAAAGTCTTTTTCTTCCTGTAATACAATGCGCCCATTGTTGATCATAATGAGCATATCGGCAATTTTATCAAGGTCAGAGGTAATATGCGTTGAAAAGAAAACCCCTTTGCCGCCATTTTCCATGTAATCGGTCAAAACTTTCAATAGCTGGCTTCTTATTAAAGGGTCAAGCCCGCTGGTCGGTTCGTCCATAATCAAAAGCTCCGCATTATGGGAAAGGGCTAAGGCAAGTGCATATTTCATTTTCATGCCTTTTGAAAGCGTATTGATTTTTTGCGTTGGGTCAAGGGAAAACATATCCATGTACCGTTTGAAATCCTGTTCAGACCATTCTGTATATGCTGATGAAATTATGCTTTTCATTTCAGCTAAGGAGAGTTCGTCATAAAAGCAGCCATCATCTAAAACAATGCCGATACGGTCTTTGATCTTCTTCTCGTTCTTTTCCATTTCAAGGCCAAAAAACCGAATATTGCCGGACTGCTTTTTCGCCAATCCTAAAAGCGTCCGCAATGTGGTGGTTTTACCCGCACCGTTAATCCCGATAAAACCTGTTATGCAGCCCTCTGGTAAAGAAAAAGTCACATCTGTTAAAGAGAAATCCCCATACGATTTGTTCAAGTTCTCTACGTTCAAAATATCGCTCATTTTAATCCTCCTCGTAAAGAATATCCATCATGGCGCTGAGTTCTTCTTTACTTATTTTCAGTGATTTTGCTGTCTGTATCATGTCCAGCATTTTTTGCTCTACAAGCCGCCGTTTGGAATCACGGAGCAGTTCAAGATTACCCGCAGATATAAAAGTTCCTATCCCTACCTGGCTTGTAACAAAGCCCTCCTGCTCCAATTCCTCATAAACCCGTCGGATTGTTAAGACGCTGACTTTCAGATCATTAGCAAAGGCGCGTATAGAGGGAAGCGCATCCCCCGGGGCTAATTCTTCTTTTAGCACAGCGTCTTTGATCTGGTCTTTGATCTGTTGATACAAGGGACTGTCAGAGGTATTTGAAATAAGTATCTTCAAAAAGTTTAGCCCTCCTTTTCTATGTGTGCTGTTATGATATACACATTATAAACAACAAGCACTTAATTGTCAATAGGCAGACATAAAAAAGGAGACCGGGCGGCACTGTTAGAACTGCAGACACATTCTCTGGGGCAGTATGTGGAGGAAGCAAAACTGCGTTATGAAAAAACAAAGTCGTTTCGGCATGATATAAAAAACCATATAACGGTTGTAAAGGAGCTGCTGCAGAACACAAATTGTGCTAAGCATCCTTGTGATCATTCCACCGCAATCAGAAAGCATTTCACAGCAAGCGGGTTAAATGCCGCCAAAGCAACGACGAATAACAGATAGAGGGCAGGAGTACAAAATGCTGCCGAAGAAAAGGAGGAAGTGACTATGTCAATGGAAATAAGCAGTAATTATATGGATTGCAAAAATGATTATTTAGAAATGCTGCAGGAAAAGAGGGAGAAAGCAAAGGAAGCCCCAAAAGAGCAAAGTGCAGGAAACAAAAGTGAGGGCATTCCGGTTCTAAAAGACGAGTATATCAGCAGCGAGCAGTCCGGCAGCAGACCAAGCGGGTTATATCATATGAGGAAAGATGAAAACGGAAATCCGAAAGTGCTGTATGACGATCCGAAAAAAGCCAACAATGCATATAAAAAGGAACAGTCGAAAGCCGGAGCAGACCAACCGGAGGATGCTGAGAAATGCACAGCGAATACCGATAGGGTCGACAGAGAAATTAAAAAACTGAAAGAGCAGAAACAGCAGTTGGAACAACAGATAAAAGCAGCTTCCGGTGATGAAGAGAAGAGAAAGGAGCTGGAGCAGAAATTATCCCGGATAGAGCGTGAATTAAGCCAAAAGGATAACGATACATACCGGCGGCAGAACGCAGTAATTTCTTAATGGGGTGACTATAGGGGAGCGGATAAAAATTGGGCTAACAGGCAAAAGTCTGCGGTTTCCGTGATAGTTTGGAGTTTTGCTGTTTCACGGGCAGGGAGGCGGATCAGCGGATCGGAGATTTTGCAGAAAAATGCCTTTAGGACTATCATTTGTGTACCATTTCGTGTATAATGTGTTTAATTACGTCAGAACACTATTTCGTCAAGGAGGAGAAGAAATGTTAATAGGAGGAATTGAGGCAGGCGGCACGAAAATGGTATGTGCGGTGGGAGATGAGAACGGTGTGATCCAGGACAGGGTATCCTTTCCCACAAGGCAGCCGGATGAGACCTTTGCGGATATGATAGCCTACTACAAAGATAAGGACATCAAAGCGCTGGGCATCGGATGCTTTGGTCCCCTGGACCTGAACAGGAAGTCGGAGACCTATGGCTATATCACGAAGACTCCCAAGCCCGGCTGGAACAACTGCGATATTGTGGGCGTGTTCAAGGAGGCGCTGGGTGTGCCGGTAGGTTTTGACACGGATGTAAACGGGGCCGTGCTGGGAGAGGTGACCTGGGGAGCGGCAAAGGGCCTGGACAGCGCCATCTATATTACCATAGGCACAGGCGTGGGCGTGGGCGTGTATGTAAACGGCGGCCTGCTGCATGGTTTGGTTCATCCCGAGGCAGGCCATATTCTGCTGATGAGGCATCCCAAGGACACCTATGAGGGGAAATGTCCTTTCCACAAGACCTGCATGGAGGGTCTGGCTGCAGGTCCGTCCATCGAAGCACGCTGGGGCAGAAAAGGAGTGGAACTGGCGGACCGGGATGAGGTATGGGAGCTTGAGGCTTACTATATCGCCCAGGCAGTCACGGACTATATCCTGGCCTATTCTCCTCAGAAAATTATTCTCTGGGGCGGCGTCATGCATCAGGAGAAGCTGTTTGGCATGATCCGGAAAGAAGTCCAACGCCAGCTCAACGGGTATGTGGCCCACGAGATGATCACGGACAAGATTGACGAATACATAGTTCCGCCTGCACTGGGTGAGGATCCGGGCATTTTGGGTGCCATTAAGCTGGGATTGGACGCGCTTGGCTGATTTGTCCGATGCAGTCAACTTATAGTAAAAACGAATGGGAGATGACATATTCTATGGAAAAAGAATTGATTTTTTTGGATCCGGTCTGTAAACATAATATCTGGGGCGGCGTGAAATTACGGGAAGCTTTCGGATACCCGGTCGAGGGGAACGATATCGGCGAGTGCTGGGGCATTTCCGCACATCCGGAGGGTGACGGAACCGTGCGGGACGGCGCATATAAGGGCAGAAAGCTGTCGGAGCTTTGGTCGGAATATCCGGAATTGTTCGGAAGCCTCCCTTACGACAGGTATCCCCTGCTGACGAAGATCATTGACGCTCAGGACGATCTGAGCATTCAGGTACATCCCGACGACGCCTATGCACAGGTCCATGAGAACGGCAGCCTGGGCAAGACGGAATGCTGGTACATTCTGGACTGCAGGGAGGATGCCACTATTGTCATCGGTCACAATGCAAAAGACGAGGACGAGCTTAAGGCTATGGTGGCAGACGGCAGGTGGCAGGAGCTGATCCGGGAGGTCCCGATCCGCAAGGGGGATTTCCTCCAGATCGATCCCGGCACGGTGCATGCCATCAAGGCGGATACATTGATCCTGGAGACCCAGCAGAACAGCGCCATCACCTACAGGCTCTACGACTACGGCCGTCTCCAGAACGGAAAGCCCAGAGAGCTTCATATCGACAAGAGCCTGGACGTGATCACTGTGCCGGCAAAATCTGCGAAAGAGAGCGTACAGTCTATCTCGGATCTGCCGAAAAATAAGCTGAACCGGATTTACGGCTGTGAGAAATATACGGTTTTCAAGCTGGATGTGGACGGCAGCGCGGAATTCGCCCAGAGTTTCTCTTTCCTGGCCGCCTCTGTGGTGGACGGAGAGGGCAGCGTGGACGGAAAGACGGTTCGCAAGGGCGATCATTTCATCATTCCTTTTGAATATGGGGAAGTGAAAGCGAGCGGGCAGATAAGCCTGATCCTTTCCACCGTGGAAGCTTAAGACAAACTTAATGCCTGCTTGGCTTTATATGCCTGACAAAACGCTGGAATCCGAAACGTTCCGGCGTTTTGGGTATGGAGAGATTTTCACGGCAATGCCATAAAAGAAATCATTTGAAAATGTGTCGGTTTATGCTATAATGCATGTACTTTGTGCAGAACACTCTGTTTTAAGAATAACTTGGAAAGGAATGGTAATAAATATGGGAATGACAATGACGCAAAAGATCCTGGCGGCTGCGGCAGGCCTTGACAAGGTGACGGCCGGGCAGCTCATTGAGGCGGATCTTGATCTGGTGCTGGGCAATGACATCACCAGTCCGGTGGCAATCAAGGAGATGGATAAGTTTACGGCAAAGGGCGTATTCGATAAGGACAAGATCGCTCTGGTGCCGGATCACTTTGTGCCGAATAAAGACATCAAATCCGCGGAGCACTGTAAATGTGTCAGGGAGTTCGCCCGCAGGAACGAAATCACCAATTACTTTGAAGTGGGTGAGATGGGCATCGAGCACGCCCTGCTTCCCGAGAAAGGCCTGACCGTTGCCGGGGACGTGATCATCGGCGCGGATTCCCATACCTGTACCTACGGCGCGCTGGGAGCTTTCTCCACAGGCGTGGGCAGCACGGACATGGCGGCTGGGATGGCCACAGGCAAAGCCTGGTTTAAGGTGCCTTCCGCCATCAAATTCATCCTCACGGGAAAGCCTGCCAAATGGGTCAGCGGCAAGGATGTGATCTTACATATCATCGGCATGATCGGGGTGGACGGCGCATTGTATAAATCCATGGAATTTGTAGGGGATGGTATCGCGAATCTGACCATGGACGACAGATTCACCATTGCCAACATGGCCATCGAGGCAGGCGGCAAGAACGGAATCTTCCCTGTGGACGCCCTGGCGGAAAAGTATATTAAGGAGCATTCCGATAAACCGTACACCATTTATCAGGCGGACGAAGACGCGGTTTACGACGAGGTATATACCATTGATCTAAGCCGGTTACGCCCTACGGTGGCATTCCCCCATCTCCCGGAGAACACCCACACTATCGACGAGATCCGGCAGACGGAAGCCATCGCCATCGACCAGGTGGTTATCGGCTCCTGTACCAACGGACGTCTGGACGACCTGCGGATCGCGGCGGAGGTGCTGAAAGACAGGCATGTGGCAAAGGGCATGCGCTGCATCGTGATTCCCGCCACACAGGCCGTCTATATGCAGGCCATGGAGGAGGGATTGCTGAAAACCTTTATCGAAGCGGGAGCCATCGTCAGCACCCCCACATGCGGGCCCTGCCTGGGCGGCTACATGGGCATCCTGGCGGAGGGTGAGAGATGTGTGTCCACCACCAACCGCAATTTCGTGGGCCGCATGGGGCATGTGTCCTCGGAGATCTATCTGGCCAGCCCTGCAGTTGCGGCGGCAAGCGCGGTGAGAGGCGTGATCTCCTCGCCGGAAGAACTGTAGTTTTGCTTCAGGAATACGCTTCCATGCCCTGTTGGGCAGCAGAACGGAAGCGCTCATGCTGGAAAGCGGAAGACATCAAGCTGACGGCGGCCTTGGGATATGCCGTCGGAGAACCCGAGGACAGTACGGTTTCAGATATTCTGGCCGAGACAGATTCCGGGCCGTCGGCATGTTTTCGGCGGAAAAAATATGGGAGACCCTTGCAGCGGGGAGAAAGGTGAATATGAACGCAAAAGGAAGAGTTTTTAAATACGGGGACAATGTAGACACGGACGTAATCATTCCGGCCAGATATCTGAACACTTCGGATCCCGCGGAACTGGCGGTACACTGCATGGAAGACATTGACGCGGATTTCATGAAAAAGGTGAAAAAGGGCGATATCATCGTGGCGGAAAAGAATTTCGGCTGCGGCTCCTCCAGGGAGCATGCACCCATTGCCATCAAGGCGGCAGGGGTCAGCTGCGTCATCGCGGAGACCTTTGCCAGGATTTTCTACCGGAATGCCATCAATATCGGCCTGCCCATCATCGAGTGTCCGGAGGCGGCGAAAGGCATTGAGGCGGGAGACGAAGTGGAAGTGGATTTCGACTCCGGCGTGATCACGAATGTGACAAAAGGCACTTCTTTCCAGGGACAGGCATTTCCGGAATTCATGCAGAAGATCATTGCCTCCGAGGGACTGATAAACTATATCAATAATAAGTGACAGCAGTGAAAGGGATACTATAATGGAAGAGATAAATTCCATGGAAGAAAAAAGTTCCGGGAAAGAGGAGAACTTTGGGGACAAGGAACCCTCTGAGAAAAAGGCGTCGTCCAAAAAATATGAGATCGACATGTGCAACGGTCCGCTTTTCGGCAAGATCATGATTTTCTACATCCCGCTGATGCTGTCCGGCATTCTGCAGCTTTTGTTTAACGCGGCGGATATTGTGGTGGTGGGACGCTTTGCCGGAAACGAAGCTCTGGCGGCGGTGGGCTCCACGGGTTCCCTGACAAATCTGCTGGTGAATATCTTCATGGGATTGTCCGTGGGAGCAAATGTGCTGGTGGCCAGGTTCTACGGGGCGAACCAGAAAGACGAGCTGAGAGAGATGATTCAGACGGCCATGGCTACGGCACTGGCTGGGGGAGCAATTCTGATCTTTGTGGGATTTTTCCTGGCAAAGCCCGCCCTGGGCCTGATGGGCACGCCGGAGGACGTGATCTCCCACTCCGTGCTCTACATGCGGATCTATTTTGCGGGCATGCCGTTCATGATGGTCTACAATTTCGGCAGCGCAGTGCTGCGGGCGGTGGGAGATACCAAGCGGCCTCTCTACTACCTGCTGATCGCGGGCGTGGCCAATGTGCTGCTGAACCTGGTGTTCGTCATTGTGTTCCACATGGGCGTGGCAGGTGTGGCGGCGGCCACGGTGGCAAGCCAGGCCATTTCCGCGGCGCTGGTGGTAAGGTGCCTGGTTCAGACGGACGGTGTGTACAGACTGGTGCTTGAGGGCATCAGGATCGTGCCGGATAAGCTGATCAAAATGATCCAGATCGGCGTGCCGGCCGGCATGCAGGGTGCGCTGTTTTCCGTCTCCAATGTGCTGATCCAGTCCTCGGTGAACAGCTTCGGCTCCGTGGCCATGGCTGGGAATACTGCGGGCAGCAATATCGAGGGATTTGTCTATACTGCCATGAATGCGTTCCATCAGGCGACGATCAGCTTCTGCGGTCAGAACTACGGCGCCAGAAAGTATAAGCGGATCGGAAAGGTCCTGCTGATCTGCGAGCTGATGGTGGTGGCGGTGGGGGTACTTATGGGCAATGCGGCGTATCTGTTTGGGGGAACTCTTCTGAAGCTGTATACAGTGGATCCCCAGGTGATCGCTTACGGCATCTTGCGCATGAAGATTATCAGTGTGCCGTATTTTCTCTGCGGTATGATGGATGTGGCTGTGGGGGCATTGCGGGGCATGGGATATGCCATTATGCCCATGCTGGTCTCCCTGACCGGGGCCTGTCTGTTCCGTGTGGTGTGGATCTACACGATTTTCCAGCGGTATCATACGCTGGAATGTCTGTACTATTCCTATCCCATCAGCTGGTTTTTGACCTTTGCGGTACATCTTGTGTGTTTTACAATCGTATACCGGAAAGTGCTGAAAAAGAACGCCGTAACGGCACAGAACTGAACGGTGTAAAAGAATTCGATGCCCCTGCGGTAATGACATAAGAGCCGCGGGGGTATTTCAGGGGAGGATGGACGGATACATGTTTGCGTATTTGAAAGGGATTGTAGGCGATCTGTCGGAAGACAATGTCATAGTGGAAGTGGGCGGCGTGGGCATGAATGTCCGGATATCCGCGGACACGGCAGCCAGGCTTCCGGGCATAGGGGAGCCGGTGAAGCTCTACACTTACACCAGCGTCAGGGAGGATGCCCTGCAGCTGTTTGGCTTTCTGTCGAAAAACGATCTGGATATCTTCCGGAAATGCATTACCGTGAGCGGCATCGGGCCTAAGGGTGGGCTGGCGATTCTGTCCGTGCTGGACGCGGATTCGCTGCGCTATGCGATCTTGTCAGGGGATGTGAAAGCCATCACCAAAGCGCCGGGGATCGGCGCCAAGACCGCGGAGCGGCTGATTCTGGAATTAAAGGGCAAGCTTCAGATAGACGAGAGCATGATCAGCCGTGAGATTGAGAGTGCACGCACCCCGGGGCAGGCGGATACGCCCCAGAAGAGGGAGGCCGTGGAAGCGCTGGTGTCTTTGGGATACGGACAGGCGGAGGCTATGAAAGCGGTGAACGCCATTGAAGGAATAGAGGAGATGGATTCGGGAGCCGTGCTGAAAGCCGCCCTGAAGAAGATGTTCTGATTCAAAAAGGATAATATCAGGGAAGCGAGCAGGCGTCCCGACAGGTAAGGCGGGAAAAGGAACGAAATATGGCCAAGCGGATGATTGAGACGAATATAACAGAAGAAGATATAGAGATAGAGGGGTCGCTGCGCCCGAAAAAGCTGGATGACTACATTGGTCAGGCCAAGGTGAAAGAGAGTCTGAAGATTTACATCGAGGCCGCGAAACAGAGAGGAGATGCCCTTGACCATGTGCTGTTCTACGGGCCTCCGGGGCTGGGCAAGACCACGCTGGCGGGCATTATCGCCAATGAGATGGGCGTCCACCTGAAAGTCACCAGCGGCCCGGCCATCGAAAAGCCGGGGGAGATGGCGGCGATACTGAACAATCTGGAGGAAGGGGATCTGCTTTTCGTGGACGAGATACACCGTCTGAACCGTCAGGTGGAAGAGGTGCTGTATCCTGCCATGGAAGACTACTGCATTGACATCATGATCGGCAAGGGGTCTACGGCGCGCTCCGTGCGCCTGGACCTGCCGAAGTTTACACTGGTGGGGGCTACCACCAGAGCTGGGCTTTTGACGGCACCGCTGCGGGACAGGTTCGGGATGATCCATCATCTGGAGTTCTATACCGTGGAGGAGCTGCAGATCATCATTCTGCATTCCGCCAGGGTGCTGGCGGTGGAAATCGAGCCGGAGGGCGCCTTGGAGATGGCCCGCAGAAGCAGGGGAACCCCCAGACTTGCCAACCGTATCTTGAAAAGGGTGCGGGATTTCGCCCAGGTGAAATACGACGGCATCATCACGGAGGAGGTGGCCAGAGCGGCTCTTGACCTGATGGATGTGGACAAGCTGGGCTTAGACCATATTGACAGGAATCTGCTTTTGACCATGATAGAGAAGTTCGACGGCGGGCCGGTGGGGCTGGACACCCTTGCCGCCGCAGTGGGGGAGGATGCGGGAACCATTGAGGACGTCTATGAGCCGTATCTGATCAAGAACGGTTTCCTGAACCGCACGCCCAAGGGCCGGGTGGCAACGGAGCTGGCGTACCGGCATCTGGACTGCGGCATCTATAAGAAATGAAGAAAGAGGTGTCGTAAGATGACAAAAAATAGAAGAGGGACGGCGGCGTTTTGGGCCGTGCTGGTTTTGTGTGTGGCGCTCTCCGGATGCGCAGGCAAAAGCGGGGCGGAAGAGAACGGAAGCACTGTGCCGGATTTAGAGCTCGTCCCCATTGACACCGGGTCACAGACAGAAACCGATGGGCCGGGAAAAGAGGAATCCGGCGCTTCGGAGCAGCCCTCCGGGAGAGGGGAGACGTCTCCCGCGCCTGCGGATTCCGGGAGTTCGGAACAGGGGGACGAACCGGCTAAGCCCGGGGAGTCAGAGCAGGGAGAGATTCCGGCGTCGGCGCCGGAGGTGTCCTTTGAGATACTGAAAGAGGTGCGGACAGATGAGGCCGGGGAGGAGATGGTCTTTGCGGAATACCCGGTATTCTCCGTGGCCGGAACAGGATATGAGAGCTTGTCCGCGGCGTTTGCTTCCATCAGTGAGGAATATAGGGCAGACAATGCCGCTCTCTTGGATGAATTGGAGGGAAGCATAAAGGATTACAGGGAATTCGTAGATCCTGCGGCTGTGTTCGGCCAGGGAACCGTGGTGAGTATCACCAGGTGCGACACAGAGGTAATTAGCTTTCTGGTGATTCGCACCGTGACCATGGGAGGCCCTCATCCCAATAACTACTGGGACTATTACAACCTGAATGCCGCAACCGGGGAACATCTGCAGCTGTCGGATTTCATTACCATGGACGACGCCATGGTAGAGACTGTCATAGAACGGCTCCATGAGAACTATCCCGAGGTAGAGTTTGACGATGGGGTATTGCGGAAAGAGATACCGGAGGCGTTTGCGGCGAAGGGCATCGGCTGGTGTTTTTCCCAGGGGCAGATCTGCTTGGCGTTTCCGGAGGGCTCCTTTGGGTTCGGCCATGCGGTGGGAAGCCTGGAGGTAACCATAGACTGACAGGGCTGAACTGGACAATTCCCATATTTTGTGTTAGAATAGGGGCGAATGTACAACGCGTTGTATATTCGTCTTTTATATTTTAGAAGAAACGGATTCGGGCGGAGGAAAGTATTCCGCCTGAGACGATGTACGACAGAAGAATAGGAGCAGAGAGATGCCTGAACAGATTCCCGTAGAAGAACTTACTCCCATGATGCAGCAATACCTGGAGACCAAGAAACAGTATGCCGACTGCATTCTTTTTTACCGGCTGGGGGATTTTTATGAAATGTTTTTTGAGGATGCCAAGACGGTGTCTAAGGAGCTGGAGCTCACCCTGACGGGAAAGTCCTGCGGGTTGGAGGAACGGGCGCCCATGTGCGGCGTTCCTTTTCACGCGGTGGAAACCTATTTGACCAGGCTGGTCAGCAAGGGCTATAAGGTGGCCATCTGCGAACAGGTGGAGGATCCCAAGCTGGCCAAGGGACTGGTAAAGAGGGAGGTGATCCGCATTGTGACCCCGGGGACGAACCTGAATATGCAGTCTCTGGAGGAGTCCAGGAACAATTTTCTCATGTGCATTGCCTATACGCCCACGAAAATCGGCATTTCCGCGGCGGATGTCACCACGGGGGACTATTATCTCACTGAGGTGGAGGACTTAAAGAAGCTGAACGATGAGCTGATGAAATACGAGCCCTCGGAGGTTATCTGCAACGAGGCTTTTCTGGTCAGCGGCTATGACGTGGAGGAGCTGCGGGGCAGATACCATATATCCGTCAACGCGCTGGAGCCCCATCTGTTTGACGACGACGGATGCAGGAGACTGCTGCTGCGCCATTTTAAGGTCAATACGCTGATCGGGCTGGGCATTGAGGACTTCCCTACGGGGATGACGGCCGCAGGCGCGCTTCTGCAGTATCTGTATGACACTCAGAAGACGGACCTGGTCCATTTCACACATCTGAACCCTTACCTGACCAATAAATATATGCTGCTGGACAGTTCCTCCAGGCGGAATCTGGAACTGACCGAGACCATGCGGGAAAAGCAGAAGCGGGGCTCTCTGCTCTGGGTGCTGGACAAGACCAGGACCGCCATGGGCGGGAGGCTTCTCAGGAGCATGCTGGAGCAGCCTCTGGTGGACAGGGAAGAGATAGAAAAGCGCCGGGATGCCCTGGAGGAGCTGGG
>ERZ808051.1444-NODE-1444-length-15762-cov-3.345744_pt1 | contig 15762 bp, 11 predicted proteins | sample MGYA00380199_ERZ808051 | MGnify/ENA primary metagenome ERZ808051 (study PRJEB31490, sample SAMN06133391) | mouse gut metagenome | isolation source: J11 | host: mice | place: China: Chengdu | collected 2015-05 ...
GGGAGAAGCACTCTGGTTTTATGATGAAAATCCGGGGATCTGCACTTATGCCTCCCGGGAAGAAGAAAAGCTGGCCAGGTTGGTGGAGCATGTAAAAATAACGCCCATACTTTTAGTCAGACTGGCTTTGGCCGATACAGCAAAAAGCAGCCAGAGCGTGGAAATCACAGGCTATGTCAACGAAACGCCCCTGCAAAAGGAGGAGCAGAACCCGGACCTTGCAGTGCCCGAGCTGTCTGTGCCGGAGGAAAAGAAAACCTCCGACAGCCTCTGGCTGGCCTGGACAAGGGTGCCGGGAGCCGAAACCTATGAAATGCTGGTGGACGGTAAGTTGAACGGGATGGGAAAAGGAGATACCTTTTTTCATGACGCCCTTTCCTATCATTCCAGGCACACCTACCAGGTGCGGGCAAGGAATCAGGAGGGATATTCCCCCTGGAGCCAGGAGCTGGCGGTGGATACCCTTCTCGATCCATGGCGCAATGAGATCGGAGCCCTGGGCAAGGTACACTGGGAAGGCGGCGATGAGGCCGGAGCGTTGAAATACGCCACAGACCACAGCTACCGCGGACTGTTCTTTGCGGCCGATGATGTGGTGAAGGATAAAACCCCCTTTATCTTTGATTTCGGCTCAGCCTATGAGCTGGATCGCTTCGAGTACTATCCCAGGGACAGCTACGGAAGCGGTACGGTGCAGCGGATGAATCTCTATTCCAGCTTGGATGCAAAGCACTGGAGACTGGAATGGGACGGCGGGGTCCGGCAGGAGTGGAGCTACGATACCGCACTTGAGATGGAGCAAAATGCCAAGACCGTTTTACTAAGCGGCGTCAGCGCAAGATTTCTGAAGCTTGAAATTGTGAAGTCTACCAGGAATTACTTTGCCGCTCACGAGCTTTCGGTGTTTAAAAAGGATGGAAGCGCTCCCTTTGCCGTGGGAAGCACCAACAAAAACGAAAGCGTCTGCGAGGGCGATTATGTGAACATGAAGAACTATCTGGGAACCTCTGTGAAGGACGGAGCCGGCTTTGTCAACCAGATTCAGCAGCGCAGCGGAGATATTAACGGGAACGGGGTGTACGACGTCTATGACTACGCCTATACCATGTTCAAGCTGGACGGAGGCACGAAGCAGGAAGGAAAGGTTTCCGGAAGCGCTTTTCTTCAATTTGAAAAAGAGAAGGTATCTGCAGGAGAGCTGTTCCAGGCTCTTGTGATGGGCAAGGATGTGGAAAATGCCAACGCATTTGGCAGAGTGATCCCATACGATCCCTCCCGGCTGGAGTTTGTATCGGCAGGTCAGGGCAGTATGGCGGGCCAAATGGAAAACCTGACGGTCAATAAGAGCTATGCGGACGGCACGGCATATGTCAACCTGGCCTTTGCAAATCGGGGCGATAAAGAGCTCTGCAGCGGAAGCGGGCAGATGGCGTCCGTTACATTTAAGGCCCTTACGGATGTAAGGCCCGGGGAGGAATTCCCGGACACGGGAATCTGGCTGATCGGGCCGGGATTTGATCTGCTGGGAGAGTAATTTCTGCAAGGGTCCGAAAGCGGTCATTGCCGAATATAAAATTTCTACATTAAATATATAATTTTCCGAATAGAGAAAAATTCCCGGCTGTAGTAAAATAATCGTATCATTCAGACGGACTTACTTTGAACAGGAGGTTGCTATGTTTTTGACAGACAGAAAACTGGAAAGACGCATGGAAGAGGCGATGCAGTACAGATACCGGGACATCATTGAGCTGGGAGAATTTGCCGTGGCAGAGGACAGGCAGGGGGTGGTAAATCCCCTGCTGCCCGAATCCTTTGAAGGATGGCAGTGCATGAAAACAGGAGATACCTGGAAGGGGCGCGATAAGTTCCTCTGGATGCACAAGACCGTACAGATTCCGGTACAGTGGAAGGGGAAAAGGGTGGTTGGAATTTTTGACTTCGGCAATACCGGAGGAGGAAATAATTCCGGCTTTGAATCCATGATTTATGTGAACGGAAGGATGTATCAGGGAGTGGACGCCAACCACAAGGAAGTGTTTTTTGACCAGGAGCTCTGCGGGACGGAGGTGTCTCTTACTTTCCGGCTGTGGTCGGGACTTGAGGGAGGCGGGATTGCCAGAGAGCAGGAGCACCGGATCGCCCGGGCGGATCTGGCCTGGCTGGACGAAAAGGCGGACGACTTCTATTACATGGCGTCTGCGGTATGGCAGACCCTGGCGGAGCTTGATGCCTCGGATCCCATGCAGCACGAGCTCAGGAAAGCGCTTGACGGCGCCTGTCACTGTATCGACTGGTCCTATCCCGGGAGCGGGGAATTTTATGAATCCCTGTATCTGGCGGACGATTCTTTAAATGAAAGCATTGACAGGCTGGGCAAAAGCTCCAGGGTGAATGTGTACTGTGTGGGGCATACCCATATTGACATGGCGTGGCTGTGGCGGCTGAAGCATACCAGGGAAAAGGGCTCCCGTTCCTTTTCCACGGTGCTGCGCCTGATGGAAATGTTTCCGGAGTATATTTTCCTGCAGACCCAGCCTCAGTTGTATGAATATATGAAAGAGGATTTTCCCGAGATTTATGAGGAAATCAAAAAGAAAATCAGCCAGGGACGCTGGGAAGCGGACGGCGCCATGTGGGTGGAAGCCGACTGCAACTTAACCGGCGGGGAATCTCTCACAAGACAGATTTTAATCGGCAGCAGGTTTATCAAAGAGGAATTCGGCAGGGATGTGGAGTTTTTATGGCTTCCCGATGTGTTCGGCTACTCCTGGGCGCTTCCGCAGATATTGAAAAAGGCCGGAATCAGCACCTTTATGACCACAAAAATAAGCTGGAACCAGTATAACCGTATGCCCCACGATACCTTTATATGGAAAGGGATTGACGGAAGCGAGGTTTTAACTCACTTTGTCACCACGCCGGAGCCCTGGCGGGAGAGGGATTCCTGGTTTTATACCTATAACGGTATGATTACACCCAGAACCGTGCAGGGAATCTGGAATGCCTACAGCGAAAAGCAGATGAATCAGGATCTGCTGATTTCCTTCGGATACGGCGACGGGGGCGGAGGCGTCAACCGCGACATGCTGGAAAACAGAAGAAGGATTGAAAAAATCCCGGGGCTGCCCAATCTGAAAATGTCCACGGCGGGCGCGTATTTCCGCAGGCTTCATGAGACCGTGGAGAACACGGAGCAATATGTCCACACCTGGGACGGCGAGCTGTATCTGGAGTATCACAGGGGAACCTATACCAGTCAGGCCTACAATAAGCGCATGAACCGCAAAATGGAGCTTTTGTACCGCAGGGCCGAGTGGCTGACGGCGATGGCGGCCATTTTTTCAGGAAATATCAGGCAGGCAGCCCAGGAAGAGCTGACAAAGGGCTGGAAGCATATTTTAACGAATCAGTTCCACGACATTATTCCCGGCTCTTCTATCCGTGAGGTTTATGAGGATTCCAGAGAGGATTATAAATATATCGAGGGCATTGCCCGGGAGACGGAGCATCGGGCATACGAAAGGCTCCTTAAGGAAAAGGAAAACACCTATACCGTCATCAATGCTTCGGGCTGGACTATGAGCCAGCTCATTCCCCTTCCGGGAAATGAGGACGGCATTTATAAGGATGCAGAGGGGAATGAGCTGATCTCCCAGAAGGGGAACGGCATGACCTATGTGGAGGTGAAGGATGTTCCGGCAATGGGAACGAAAACCCTTGTCTTTGAGAAAGCGGGAAGCGAAGAGGGGAAGGGGGAGAGCATGCCCCAGGCCGCCTTTTCTGTCAGAGGGGCGAAGGGGGATTTCCTGTCCGGGACAGCCGCAGGCCGGGAAATCGAGACGCCTTTCTATGAAATTACGTTGAATCAGTATGGGCAGATTGCCGGGCTGTTTGACAAGACGTATGGGCGCAATGTGGTGCCGCAGGGAATGCGGGCCAATGTGCTGCAGGTGTTTGAGGATAAGCCGATTGACTTTGACGCGTGGGATGTAGACATTTTTTATCAGGAAAAAATGCGTGAAATCACGGAGCTGACCACCTTCGAGATCACGGAAATGGGGCCTCTTTGCATGAATGTACACATGGAGTGGAAGTACATGAATTCCGCTGTTTCCCAGGACATGATTCTTTACAGCAACAGCAGAAGGATTGATTTCAGGACGAGGGTGGATTACCATGAGCAGCATCAACTTTTGAAGGCGGCTTTTCCTGTGGACATCCGTTCCACCTACGGAACCTATGACGTACAGTACGGAAACGTAAGGCGCCCCAACCACTGGAATACAAGCTGGGATCTGGCCAAATTTGAGACGGTTGCCCACAGATGGGCGGATTTGTCGGAGAGAAACTATGGTGTGAGCGTTTTAAACGACTGCAAGTACGGCCATGACATCAAGGATAATGTGATTCGCATCTCCCTGCTTCGGGCGGGCACCCATCCCGATTATCTTCAGGATCAGGGAGAGCATGAGTTTACCTATGCGCTGCTTCCTCATGAGGGAGATTTTGTGACCGGAAGGACGGTTTTGGAGGCATTTGCATTAAACGAGCCCATGCAGGCCGTGAAGGGAGAAAGCAGCCTTGCCACCACCTGCTTTTTGTCCTTTGACAATGAGCAGGTGGAGCTGGATGCGGTGAAGAAATCCGAGGACGGGAATGATCTGGTGATCCGTTTCCATGAATTTGCAGGCTCCGCCCAGAAGGTGACTTTAAAGCCGGGATTTGCGTACAGAGCCTGGGCGGAATGCGATTTAAGAGAACGTCCCCTGGCGGCGTTTTCGGAGGGGGAAATCACCTTAAGCCTCCATCCCTATGAGATTAAAACCATATTGGTATCCTTTTAGATAAGACGGCAGAGAAAGGAGTCAGGTTATGAGTGAATTGTTCAGTGTGGAAAGAGTGATGGGATTTTGCGAAAAGGTATGCTATTTTCTTGCCATGAATATGCTGTTTCTTCTCTCGAATCTTCCAATCCTGCTGTTTTTGCTGTTTGTGGGAGCGGGACAGATACGGCAGTGTCTGCCCCTGTTTCTGCTTTGCCTGCTGCCCTTGGCGCCGGCCCTGTCGGCGGTGATGTATGGGATGAACCGTATTATCCGGGGGACGGAGAGAGGCGCCTTTGCGGATTACCGGAAGGGCTATTTTTGCGATTTCTGGCAGAAAATCAGGCTCGGCGCCGGACAGTTGTTTGTAATTTTTGTATGCTGGACGAACATTGAGTTTTTTTCCCTGCAGATAAAGAGCCTTTCGCTTACCGTTTTGTTTATTCTTTTGTTTGCCGCGGCAGTTTTGGCGACCCCGATTCTCTACATGCTGGCCAGCCGGTACGAGATGAACAACATCCGGATAGTAAAAACGGCGGTTACGCTTATGATTGCAAAGCCCGTCTTTACGCTGGGAGATATTGTGGCCTTGGGCATTGTTCTTGCGGCTTTTGAAATAGCAGCGGGAACCACGGTGCTGTTTATGGGAAGCGTTTACGGTTTTCTGGTGGTGTTTATGAATCAGAGACTTTTACGGGAATTGGAGGACAATGGAAATTAAGGGATCAAGACAGTTATACAAGAAACTGTTTTATATCTATACGGCGATTCTGGCCTGTGTCATACTCTCGCTGATGGTCTACTTTTTTACCAGTACCAGAAAGCGTTTTTTGGAGAGAAATCTGAATTATACGGAGATGATGGGCGAGTCTGCCGCCGCTTATATAAAGGAGACCTCGGACATCGCGGAGTATATTCATGAGGATTTATACAAATCCGCAATGGAGCTAAACGATGCTCTGCACTATATGGCGGATGAACCCTCCGATTATCTGCGCCACCGCCTGGACACCTACATGGAAAATAAAGCCGGCGAGTATAAGGGCATCGAGAAGTTTTTTCTGGATGCTTTTCAATCCTGCTCCGATTTGAGGAAAATTATCCTGTTCAGCTATGAGCGGGATGAAATTACGGAATATACAAGAGACGCAAAGAGCTACCGCAGAAGCGCCGATGATGATTTTAAGGAAAGGCTTACGAGGGAGAATCTGGCCGATGAGGAGGGATTTTCCTATCTGAAAGAAATACGCAACCCGGCGACCATGGAGGTAAAGGGCTGTATGCTCCTTTGTTTCGGCAGCGATAAATTCCGGGATATTCATGCCTATTATGCAGGACCGGAGCTGGTAGTGTATAATGAGGCCGGAACGGAAGTGTTTGCTTCCTTACATAAGGATACGCTGCCTGTAATTATGGAAGCGGACAGCGCGGGAGAGCTGGAGCATATCCTTAACGTCTATGCGGAGCGTATCCAGAGAGGAAAGTACCATGTGGTCAGTTACATAGAGAGAAAGCAGGCATCCAGAGTGCCCCTGTCCATAGTCATTATGATTATGGCAGTGGGCGTTTTTGTGATGGTACTGGGGGAAGCTTTTGTAAGGTATTATCTGCAGCGGCTGGCGGCAAGGCTGAACCGGATACTGGACGGAATGGTAAGGGTTATGGAGGGGGATTTGGAGGCGCGGATTCCGGCAGAAAGAAACGGCGATGAGCTGGATCTGATTTCCCGCTATTTTAATGAGATGTGCGTGCGCTTAGACGAGCATATCCAGAAGCGGTATCTGGCGGAAATTGAGCAGAAAAACGCGGAGATGGCGGCCCTTCAGAGTCAGATTAACCCCCACTTTCTGTACAATACTCTGGAAGCCATCCGCATGAAAGCCATTTGCAACGGCGACAGGGAGGTGGGCAAAATGCTCTACAGTATGGCGGTGACCTTCCGGGCCCAGATAAAGGAGGCGGACGTAATCACGCTGGCTCAGGAGCTGCACTACTGTAAAAAATATATGGAGCTTTTCGAATTCCGGTATCAGAATCAGTTCCGGACGATTGTGGAATGCCCGGAGGAGTATCTGCAGCTTCCGATTATCAAGTTTGTATTGCAGCCGATTATTGAAAATTATTTTATTCACGGTATACGTATGCGGGAGAAGGATAATTTCATACGGATTGCGGTTGAGAAGGACGAAGCATTTCGGATCATTGTGGAGGATAATGGGAGAGGTATGACCGGGGAAGAGCTGGAGGCCAAAAACAAGGAACTGAGAAACGATACCATGAAGAGGGAAGCCTCCATCGGAATTGCCAATGTTAACCGGAGACTGAAGGCTGTCTATGGCAGGGAATACGGGATTTATATGGAAGCCAGAGGGGGCGGGGGCCTTCGGGTGATTCTGCGTTTTTTGCCGAAGCAGAGAGAAGAAGAGGGAAAGACAGACTATGATGAAAGTGATGCTGGTAGAAAATGAAGAACTGATTCTGCAGGGAATCAGAAATATCCTGGACTGGGAAGCCCTTGGCCTTGAGGTGGTGCATATGGCCCACGACGGGCAGGAGGCTCTTGCTATGTGGGAGAAAGAGCCGGTACATATTGTGGTGACGGATATAAATATGCCTGTGATGGACGGACTGACCCTTCTTCGGAAAATCCGGGAAAAGGAAGAGAGGGTGCGTTTTATCATATTGACCGGGTATGACGAGTTCGCTTATGCGAGAGAGGCAATCCGTCTGGAAGTGGAAAATTATATCCTAAAGCCAATCAATGAAGACGAGCTGGAACGCCAGCTCAGGGAAACGGTTCAGAAGATTGAGGAAATGAATAAGAGGGACATCAGCTATATTGATGAGAAAACCCGGTGGATGCATTTTTTAAACGGAAGGTCGGAGCCGGAGGAATATGAGCAGTATGCAAAAATACTGAATCTGGAAGCGGAAACAAAGGACTGCGGTTATTATGCGGCGGTAATGAAATGGAGCGCGGAGGGACTCAAAGAAAAGAGGATTACCAATGTGATTGCGGAGCTTCTAAAGGAGGAGGAGAGGCTTAAGATTGTACATCTTCCTCCCGACAGCCTGCTGATGATACTGAGAGGAGAGGACGGAGGCGAGGAAGGGGCGCTGGAGTATTTTTCGGAGCTCCAGAATAAAATTGAGAGCGAATTCAACGTCATGACCTTTATCGGCGTGGGGCCGTCCTTTCAGAGGATTACCCAGCTCCCCGAAGCCTACAGAATCGCAAAAAAGCTTCAGAAATATCTCATGATTGAAGGCTATGGAAGCTGTATCAGCCAACGGCAGATCCAGAACCGGAGGACAGAAGCCGTCAGTATGGATGAAGCACGTCTCAGGAAGCATATTCTGAAAAAGGAGAAGGAGGAGGCGATCGGCTATGCGGAGGATCTGTTTATCAATAATATCCGGAAAGACGCTTCTATAAGCTCCTTATATCAGATCGCCGTGAAAATGGCAATGCTGATCCAGGAAATCAAAAGGGAGTACCGGCTGGAATCCGGCCGGTTCCATGACTTGTCGGAGCTGATTGAAACGATTTTCAGCGCGGAGGATATTCGTGGAATCAAAGCTCTTTTTGTGTCCGAAATTGCGGAGATGATCGAGCGTATGCATGGGGAGGAGTCCCAGTATACTCCGGTGGTACGCCAGATTATATCGGAAGTGCAGCATAATTACAAAGAAGATATGAACCTGAAGACCCTGGCCTACAAATACCATATGAATCCCTCCTACCTGGGGCAGATTTTTCAGAAGGAGGTGGGCTGTTCCTTTGCCCAATATCTGAGCAATACGAAAAACGGCATTGCCAAGGACTTGATTTTAAATACCAATATGAAAATCAACGACATTGCAAAGCAGGTGGGGTATCCGGACACCAGTTATTTTTACCGGAAATTTAAGCAGTGCTACGGCGTCTCCCCCGCATCTTTGCGGGAAATGAAAAAATATTAGAGTGGAAAAAATCGTGAAATGGTGGACAAATTATTTCACGATTTTTTTGTCCGCAAAATTATATTTCATTCACTGGAATTTGTACAATAAACCTGAAACTTTTCAACTATCAATACAAAATGCACAATGATATAGTTTCTATAAAGAAAAGCATATTGCGGTTTGGCGGGGTTGGCGCCGGCGGACAATATGAAAAAAGAAGGAGGTTTAAAGGTGAAGGCAAACACAAAAAAAGCTGCAGCTTCCAGTGGAAACTTTGTAGGCAGGCTGAAAAAGAACAAGGAAATGCTGATCCTGAGTATGCCGGGGGCAATCTGGTTTTTATTTTTCGCTTATCTGCCGCTGTTCGGTATTCTGGTGGCGTTTAAAAAGTTCAGATTATCCGGCGATGGTTTTTTTTACAACCTGTTTACAAGTGAAACCGTCTGGTTTGACAATTTCAGGTTCCTCTTTAGCAGCGGCGATGCATGGATTATTGTGAGGAACACAGTGCTCTATAATTTTTCATTCATCATTCTCGGGGTAGCGATACCGGTGGTACTTGCGCTGCTGTTAAACGAGATCAAAAACAAAGGAATGATGAAAATCTACCAGAGCTCCATGTTTCTACCGTATTTCCTGTCATGGGTAGTGGTAAGCTACTGCGTATTTGCATTTCTGAATCCGGAAAAAGGATACTTCAATGCAATCATCGAGAGGTTCGGGGGAGAGCCGGTTTCCTGGTACACGGAGAAAAAGTACTGGCCTTTTATCATTATTTTCATGAGCCAGTGGAAAGGGATGGGCTATAACACAGTGGTGTATCTGGCGTCAATCTGCGGCATTGACAAGACCTACTACGAAGCGGCGGTTTTAGACGGGGCATCAAAGTGGCAGCAGGTGAAATACATTACACTGCCTCTTTTAAAACCGGTTATCACCATTTTGCTGATTATGTCGGTGGGAGGGATCTTTAAGGCGGACTTCGGGCTGTTCTATCAGCTTCCGAAAAACTCAGGGCCTTTGTATCCGGTAACCAACGTACTTGACACCTACATATTCCGGGCGCTTAAGACAAGCGGCGAGATCGGAATGAGCTCTGCTGCGGCGCTGTTCCAGTCGGCGGTGGGCTTTGTCCTGATCATGATTGCAAACAAAGTTGTGTCAAAGGTTGACAGTGAAAACGCATTGTTTTAGGGGGAAGATTATGGCGGAGAAAAAGATACGGACACGCATCATGTCCGAAAGAACAATGAGAAAAGCAATGAAAAAAATGGAGGCGGAAGAGTGCAGGTATAATCAGATTAAGACATCTACCAATATAGCCTTTAATATTATCCTGGGGGCGCTGTCCCTGATCTGTATCATACCCTTTGTCTTTGTGGTCATTATTTCCTTTACCGACGAGGCTTGCCTTGCCATGAACGGGTATCGCTTTATTCCTGAGAAATTCAGCTTTTATGCCTATGAGTATATCATAAGTGCAGGCGAAAATATCATCAGGAGCTATGGGGTGACGATCCTGGTCACCGTTGTGGGGACCGTCGCCGGCCTTCTGCTGACAGGCACCTATGCCTATGCGCTGTCCAGAAAGGGTTATGCGTACCGGAAGTTTTTTACCACGGTGATCACGATTCCCATGCTTTTCAGCGGCGGTATGATTGCCAATTATCTGATCGTGACGAAGGTGATGATGCTTAAGGACACGCTTTGGGCGTTGATTTTACCCCTTTGTCTGAATTCCTTTAATATCATCGTGCTGCGGACCTTTTTTAAGACCAGTATTCCCGATGCGGTGGTGGAATCGGCCAAAATCGACGGGGCCTCGGAGTGGAGGCTGTTCTTCCAGATTGTGATTCCCATGGCCCTGCCCGGCCTTGCAACCATTGGGCTTTTCCTGACGCTGGGCTACTGGAACGACTGGTTCAATGCCATGATGTACATGGATAATAAGAATCTGATCCCGCTGCAGTATCTTCTGATTCAGATCGAAAGCTCCATCGACTGGCTGGCAAACAATAAGGCTGCTATGGGAGCTGACGGAATTGCAGTGGCGGCCAACATGCCGAAGGAAACCATTAAAATGGCAATCGTAGTGATTTCCACATTACCGATTATTTTTGCCTATCCGTTTTTCCAGAGATATTTCGTCAGCGGATTGACGGTGGGAGCCGTAAAAGAGTAAAATAAAAAAAGGAGAAAAAGAGATGAAATTTAAAATGCTGAAAAGACTGGCGGCAGCAGGGGCTGCGATGGCGATAGCAATCGGCCTTCTCTCAGGCTGCGGCGGAAAAGGAACAGAGAAAAACGAAAACGGGGAAGAAATCGTTGAGCTTATCTGGTGGCAGATTGGCGACGCCCAGAAGGATCAGGACCGAGTCATTGAAAAGGTAAACGAGTACATCGGCGAAAAGATCGGCGTAAAGCTGAAAATCAACACGGCGGGCTGGGGGGATTACGACCAGAAAATGCAGGTGATTATCAATACCGGGGATGACTGGGATTTGTGCTTTACCTGTTCCTGGGCCAACAATTATCTGCAGAATGCAAATAAGGGAGCTTTTCTTGCAATCGACGAGTATATCAAGGATACGCAGATGTACAAAAGCATTGACGAGCGTTTCTGGGAGGCGGCAAAGGTTCAGGGAAAGACCTACGGCGTTCCCTCCGAAAAGGAAATCGGAAGTATGCCAATGTGGGTATTTACCAAGGAATATGTGGATAAATATGATGTTCCGGTAGAGGAAATCCACAGCCTTGAGGATTTGGAGCCTTGGCTTAAGGTCATTAAGGAAAACGAACCGGACGTGGTTCCCATGTATCTGACCAGCAGCTATTCGGCGCCGATTTATATGGATTTGATTCAGAATCCTGTGGGAATCGAATACGGCGATGAAACCCTGACGGTGAAGAACCTGTTTGAAACACAAAAAATGCAGGACACCCTTCAGACTATGAGAAAATACTATCTGGAAGGCTATATTAACAAAGACGCGGCCACAGCCTCCGACGACAAATCCGTGAAGCGTTTTGTGACAAAAGGGGACGGGCAGCCCTATGCGGAGCTGGTATGGGGAAAAGACCTGGGCTATGAGGTGGTAGCCACGCCCATTATGGAGACCTATGTGACAAACCTGTCCGCCCGGGGGGCGCTCACTGCGGTCAATGCCCAGACGAAGCACCCGCAAAAGGCAGTCGAGTTTTTAAACCTCATCAACACCGATGAATACTTAAGGAATCTTTTGAACTACGGTATTGAGGGAGAGCACTGGGATAAAGTGGAGGTCGATGCCGGCGAGGCTGATGCGGCAAAAGGCAAACCCTATGTTTACGCCAACAAAATCAAGCTGAACGAGGAGACAAGAAAGAACTATTCCGTTTCTTACTGGGTACAGGGCGGCCTGTTCAACACCTATGTGCTGGAAAACGAGCCGGTTGACAAGTGGGCAACCTTTAAAGAGTTCAACGCCTCTTCCGTGGAGGCGCCGTCCTTTGGATTTGATTTTGACCTTGAGCCTGTGAGTACAGAGGTGGCAGGATTTGGAAACGTGCTGGATGAGTTCGGAAAATCCCTCTACACGGGAAGCGTTGACCCGGACGAGTACCTGCCAAAGCTTCTGGAAAAGCTGGAGGCAACAGGGATAGACAGGGTAATCGAAGAGATGCAGAGGCAGATTGATGAGTGGAAAGCTGCAAAATAAATAAGTTTTTGTTTATCATTGATTTTCATTTGTCAGACCTGTCCTTTTATATCCAGCTTTTGGTGAAATCCCTGGTGATTGTGAGCATGAGCTTCATTGCCCTGTTTGTGGGAATGACAATGAAGCCGTCAAAGGCAGTTATGGCCACCTGCTTTGTGCGGATCTTTCTGACCCAGGCCAATATCGGCGACTTATCCTTAGCCGGAAACCGGGTGTTTCCCCTTATCCTGACGGCAGTATCCCTTGTGTCTGCGGTGCTGTCTGTTGCGAATGCGGAAACCAGGGATTTGCTGTAAAGGAGTTTTGCAGAAGGGGGCGGCGGTTTAGGGTTTGGGGGATACCAGATACTAATCCAGAAGGGCAAAGATATTCTCCTCTGACAGCCCTGTGTGAATATCCGGTCTGGTTCCGGCAATTGCGTTTAACTCTCCGTCAGGCGACTCGGCGGCAAGACCGCTAAGGCTCACCAGAATCCCGGTTCTTGGCAGCAAAACCAGAATCGGGGAAACCCCCTTTCCATCTCCGCGGGTGGTCTGACCGACGAGTGTCGCCCAGCCGGTTTCCCGGCAAAAGGCGCTGAAGCTGTCGGCGGAAGAATAGACCTGCCTGTCTGTGACCACCCACCTTTTGGCCTTCAGCGCATCCTCTCCAAGCACGGCCTCTGCGGATATGTGCCGCGGAAGATCAAAATAATGGGTCAGGCAAAGCTCATCCACCCCTGCCGGCAGACTGCAGCCCGAAATACCGGTGACCGGCTTCGGGCTGAATTCATGAAAAAAATAGCTTCGCATCAGCTCCGTATCCCGCAGGTAATATCGGTTCGTCCATTGGTAGCTTCCGCCAAAAGGGGCCACAATGTTTTCCTGCCAGTAAAGATCAGACCCGCCCCCATTACCGGAAAGGTCAAAGACAATATGGTCAATTTCCACGGCTCCAAGGCTTGTAAGATATTCCCTGATAAAATTTCTGTCCCGTTCAATGATCCCGTCATCAAAGGAGGCGATCCTGAATACTGCCGCATTTAGGCGGTGTTCATAGGAAGCGCTCACCCCTGCCGGCACTTTGGGGCTTCGGCTTCCTGCGCTTTCTTCCTTACCGGTATTTTTCAGGTGCGCATAGAATGCCTGGGCCTGCGGATTCTGCAGGGCCCTTTTCCAGCCGCTGTCCGGAGCGCCTTGAAAATTGTAATATTTTTGCATGACATCAAAACCGGCAGGGGTCAGAATATCCAGATGAGCAAAATTCTGCATCCTTCTGAACATAAATTCCAACAGGCTGTAAAATCCGTCCACATCCTTAATCCTGTCCTCTAACTGAATTCTGGTACTCAGCTTCAGAGATTTAACATCCACTCCCTGCTCTTCCAGATACGGAAAGTAATAATAGTTTTCTTCCAGAACCTCCCACAGCCGGTCATAGTCGGCAAGAAAGTCGGCGGTAGTAAACAGAAGCGAATCCGTAACAGGAGTATGCTCTGTCGGATGCTCCGCACTGTAATTTGGCATAGAGCTGTTTTGCAAAGCCTGGAATTCGCCATATTTCCAGATTCCGGTGGCAATGCCTGTACAGATCAGAAAGACGGCAGGCAGCCTTAAACTTCTTTTTTTCATGTGAGCTATAATTCCCTGTCCGATTCTATCTTGTATTCATGGGGATAGTAATTTTGCAGCTCGTCTGTCCTGATTTCTTTCCCTGCATAGGTATTAAGCCAGGTTTCATAGTTCGGATTATTCCAGAGGGTGCCATCTTCAAAAACCACTTGCTTTAAACAGAGCAGTGCATATGCGCTCTGACCTGTCCCGCTGTTTCCATCGTCCCCCAAATCTGCCATTACTTCACCGTCATACAAGGACCAGCCGCCCCGGTAATTTTCTGTCTGACCGGGCAGAAGATTCTTCTCTGACAGGACAAGATTTTCAAAACTGCTCTCTGCGCTGCTGTCAAGAAAATTCCAATGCAGCTTTAATGGGGAACCATTTTCATCAAATGCGAGCATACAATACTGTGTTTCTGTAATGGCTTTATCCGTATTGTTTGTGAGGATGCCGTGAATATAGGGAGATCCGTCTTCGTAACGGAGAATGTCCGCGCTTTCATGGATAATAGACGCAGAGCGTTTCTGATCTGCGGCAGGAGCTGCTTTGTCTGCCTGCAGAACCGTGGCGGCAGGCGTGTTGCCTGGGCCGCTGTCAGCGAAAGCGGTGAACAGGCTGACTGAAAAAACGATCAGGCCGGCAGAAAGAAAAGTAACAAGTGGTGTCCGTTTTGGGTTCATAGTCGCAGGAATCCTTTCTTCAATCTGATTATATTGTTTTTTAATATTTTCTGCAGTTTCTTTCAACATAAGACTGCAGTAGAGTCTCTACCATAACACTATTGCAGTTTTGTCAAAATGTCAATGCGCCCAAAGCAAAAATTACAAAAGGTATGATTATCGACGCTGCATATGAGGTTGCTGCCGAAACAGGTGCGGAAAACATCAATGCACGGACAGTTGCCGGGAAGCTGAACTGTTCTACACAGCCTGTTATGTATTATTTTTCAACGATTGAGGAATTAAAAAAGGCTGTCTACGCAAAGGCAGACTGCTATCATTCGGAATGCTTAATGGATATTAAGAACTCACAGGATGGCGTTATGCTTGGAATTGGATTGAATTATATCCGCTTTGCGTTCAAAGAACCGCATTTATTCCGGTTTCTTTTTCAGTCAAATTTTTTCACCGGAACCACTCTGCTTGAAATGGCAGACGCCGAGGAGCTTATGCCGGTTATTTCGGCAATGCAGGGAGAAATCGGTGGAAGTATAAAGCAGGTAAAAGAAATTTTTTTGACAGTTTTTCTATTTGCTCATGGTTATGCCAGTATTATTGCAAATAATTCTTTGGCGTATGATGAGGAACAAATAAAAACTCATTTAAAACGGGCTTATAATGGCGCGATATTGGACGGACAGGGAGAAACGGCATGAAAAAAATATATAAAAAAAGCGAACTGGCTTTTGCCCTTGTCTGGATTGTAATTTATTGCTTTTTGCAATCTTTAGCAAACCCGTTAAATAAAACGGTAGGAATTGAAAGCTCTGTAAGCGCCGTTTTCTGTATCATACAGACGGTTACACTTTTTTGCTTTATGAAGAAAAACAGATTACTGAAGCGGTATGGACTTAATAAAACCTCTGTGCCTTCCCGACTGTTTCTTTATTATATTCCGTTAATTGTTTTGGCTGCGAGAAATCTTTGGAACGGCATTGCAGTTAATTTTTCATTACCAGGCACGATTTGCGGTATCGTT
>ERZ808051.1445-NODE-1445-length-15757-cov-6.170089_pt1 | contig 15757 bp, 3 predicted proteins | sample MGYA00380199_ERZ808051 | MGnify/ENA primary metagenome ERZ808051 (study PRJEB31490, sample SAMN06133391) | mouse gut metagenome | isolation source: J11 | host: mice | place: China: Chengdu | collected 2015-05 ...
AGCGTGAGCGTCACAAACAACAAGAGTGTTGGCGAGGCAACCGTGACCGTCATGGCCAAGGCGGGGGGCAACTACGCCTTTGCCGACACGGAGGTGAAATTTGCCATCCGGAGTGCCGGAGCGGTGCTGACCTCCAGCCCCCAGGCCAAGGACCTGACCTATGAAAAAGGAACGGAACAGGAGCTGGTGACGGTGGGCGCGGCCACCGGCGGCACCGTGGTGTATTCTCTCACTGATGTTGAGACGGACTACTCGGAGAATATTCCCAAGAAGGAGACAGCGGGCACCTATACGGTCTATTATAAGGTGCGGGGCGACGGCAACCATGCAGACACCGCCCCCGCCCAGGTGTCCGCCACCATCAAGCCCAAGGAGATCACAGCCGCCATCACGCTGAGTGGCGACGGACTGACGGAGACCAACGGCGTCTATTCCTACCCCTATGATGGCGCCGCGAAAACGCCCACCGTCACCGTCAAGGACGGCAACGACGAGATTCCTGACACCGAGTACAGCGTGTCCTACCGGGACAACGTGAACGCCGGGACCGCCACGGTCACCGTCAGCGACGCCAACGGGGGCAACTACATTGTCAACGGCACGGCCTCCTTTACGATCACAAGGGCGGCCCCCTCCGTTACGGCCCCAACGGTAAAAACCGGCTTGCAGTACAACGGCGCGTCCCAGGAGCTGGTCACAGCGGGCGTTTGCGGCGAAGGCACCGTGGTCTACTCCCTGAACGGGGGGAGCTACTCCCCCGCCGTTCCCGCGGCCTCCGCGGTGGACAAATACACCGTGAACTGGAAGGTGCTGGGCGACGCCAACCACAGCGACACGGCCCCGGCGAGCCTCAGTGCGGAGATCGCCAAAAACAAGGTGACGAAGCCCACCATCACGCTGTCCTCGGACACATTCAAGTACGACGGCGGCCAGCACAAGCCCGCCATCACCGTCTACGACGACCACAGCCAGGTGATCCCGGAGGGCGAGTACAAGGTGGACATTGCCGGAACAAACGGCAATGTTGGCATGGTGGATGTGGACACCTACACGGTCACGGTCACAACGCCGGCCGCCTCCAATTATGACATGACGGCGGATGGAGCGGTCAATGTCCGCACATTTAAGATCATTGCGGCGGACCAGGAGGCCATCTCCATCACCGGCACCAAGGCCCAGGTCTGTTACGGCGACACCATCCAGTTGGGCGTCTCGGGCGGCACCGGCAGCGGGACCATCACCTGGGCCGCTGCGGCCAACGGCGGCGGCACGATCAACAGCACCATCAGCGCCACCGGGCTGCTCACGGTGAAAGACGTGGGTGGGCCCATCACGGTGACGGTGACCCGCTCCAGGGGCGGCAATTACGGCGACGTGTCCGCCACATGGGAGTTCACCGCGGGGAAGAAGCCGGTGACGGCTGTGCTCACCGGCGTTGACAAGCCCTTCGACGGCAACGCAACCGCCACCGTAACGGCCAAGGTGGCCCCAGGCGACCTGGTGTTTGGGGACACGTTCAGCATTCCGGACCTGACAGGTACCTTTGACAATGCGAATGTCGGATCGAACAAGACAATCACCATAACCGGCTCCGCCCCGGTGATTTCCGACCCGAAGGCGGCCAACTACGCCATCACCTTCCCCGCCACCGCCACCGCGTCCATCCTTGCGGCGGCAGCCACTGTGGATACGGCTCCCAGCGCCGTGAACTCCCTGACCTACGACGCCGGCCAGACCCGGGAGCTGGTCACGGCGGGGTCTGTGACGGGCGGCGTCATGGTCTACTCCCTGGACGGCGTCAATTACACGCCCTCCATCCCCAAGGCCAAGGACGCCGGCAGCTACACGGTCTACTACAAGGCCCAGGGCGACGGCAACCACACGGACAGCGAGGCCAAGACGGTGAGCGCGGCCATTGCCAGGCAGACCGTAACGCCGCAAATCGAGCTGACGCCTCCCGGCGCGCAGTACGACGGCAGCGTGAAGCGGCCCGAGGTCACGGTCAGGGACACCGCCCACAACGTGATCCCGGACAGCGAGTATAAGGCCACCTACGTCTCCGACGGGGGAGCGAACTGGACGGACCAGGGCACATACACGGTCAAGGTGGAGGACATCTCCGGCGGCAACTATGTGATTAATGTCGCCACAGCGAACTTTACCATCAGCACAACGGCCCAGAACCCGCTGGAAATCGTCAGCAAGCCCGGCCTGGTCTACTACGGCGACACCTTCACCCTGAGCGCGGTGGGCGGCTCCGGCAGCGGCACGGTCACATGGAGCTGCGACCCCGCCGGCATCGCCAAAATCGACGCCAACGGGTTTGTAACGATTGTCGGCGTGGGTTCCGCCACCATCACCGCCACCAAGGCGGGCGGCGGCAATTATGACACGGTCACGGCCACCTATCCGTTCAACGCGCTGAAAAAGCCGGTCACGGCCATTGTCACCGCGGACGACAAGGTGTACGACAGCAAAACGAACGCCGGCATCCATGTCACATGGGAACCGGCCCTGGTCGGGACCGACCGCATCGACACGACGCCCCTGCAAGGCGCCTTTGCCGACGCCCAGGCGGGAGCCGGCAAGACGGTGACCATCACCGGCGACCCTGTCAACGACGCCACCGCGCAGAAGTACGACATCACCATCCAGCGCACCGCCACCGCGTCCATTTTCAAGGAGGACGGGACCGCGCCAACCTTGACGGCAAATAATCTGGTGTACGACGGCACAGCCCAAGGCCTTGTGGCCGGCGGAACCCCAAACACCCTCTACGCCGGCTCCAGGGACGGGGTCTATTCCGCGGCCGTTCCCACCGGGACCAACGCGGGGGCCTACACGGTCTGGTACAAGGAAAAGGGGGACGACAACCACAACGACTCCCAGCCGCAGGCGGTTCAGGTGACCATCACCCGGAAGCCGCTGACGGCGGACGCATCCAATGTCACGCTGTCCGGCAGCGACTTGCAGCAGGACGCCGACGGGTATTTCTACACCTTTGACGGCGCTGAGAAGCGGCCCGACGTCGCCATCAGCGACGGCGCGGCGGCGGTCCCGGCGGTTGAGTACGCGGTGAGCTACGGCGGCAACAAGAACGTGGGTACGGCCACCGTCACCATCGCCAGCGGCGAGGGCGGAAACTACGATGTCAGCGGCAGCGTCACATTTGAGATTCGCAAGGGCGGCGCGCAGCTGACCAGCTCTCCCCAGGCCAGGGACCTGACCTACACCGGCCAGCCGCAGGAGCTGGTGACCATAGGCACCGCCGTGGGCGGCCACATCGAGTACGCGGTGGACGGCGGCAGCTATGGCGAAGATATTCCCAAAGAAACGGCGGCGGGGACCTATACCGTAACCTACAAGGTGGTAGGCGACGGCAACCACGACGACAATCCCACGGTGGGCTCGGTCAGTGTGACCATCAAGCCGAAGGAGGTCGTCAGCCCGAAGGTCACGGTAACGGGCAGCTATACCTATGACGGCAGCCCGAAGATCCCGGCGGGCAGCGCGGTTGAGGTGAGCGACGGCGGCACCGCCATACCGGGCACCGAGTACACCCTGTCCTACCAGAACAACGTCAACGCCGGAACGGCGACGGTCGTCGTCACCAACGCCAACGGCGGCAACTACATCGTAAACGGCACGGGGACCTTTGAAATCGGGAAGGGCGCCGCGTCGGTGGTGCAGGCCCCCAAGGGCCTGGTAAACCTGCCCTACAACGGAACCGAGCAGGCGCTGGTTGAGGCGGGCGGCGGGTCCGATGGAACCATGGTGTACGCGCTGAGCGAAACCGGGGCGTATTCCCCGGCCATCCCCACCGGGAAGGCGGTGGAGTCTTACACCGTCTGGTACAAGGTCCAGGGCGACGGCAACCACACGGACAGCGAAGCCCAATCGGTGACCGCCTCCATCGTCGAGAACACCGTGACCGCGCCCACCATCCAGGTGACGCCGGAGAAGGCGACGTTCAACGGGAAGAATCAGGCGCCTACGGTCACAGTCCAGGACGATCACGGTTTTGTGATCGACGGCAGCGAGTACACGGTGGCGTATCAGGATGAAAGCGGCAATGCCACAACCGACCTGACCAATGTGGGAAAATATACCCTGACCATCACCGAAGCCGCCGGCGGAAACTACACTTTTGACGCTACAGCTGGCAAAAAAACCGCCAAATTTGAGATTCTCCCGGCGGACCAGACGGCCCTGACCATCACCGGCACCCGGGAGCGGATCTACTACGGCGACACCATCCAGCTGGGGACCACCGGCGGAAACGGGACGGTAACATGGAGCGTTGGCGGTTCCGCAATTGCGGATATCGACACCGATACCGGGCTGCTCACCATCAAAGGCGTGGGCTCTGTGACGGTGACGGCCACCAGCACCCAACCCGGCTATGCCGACCAGACCGCCGCCTGGCCCCTCTACGCGGAGAAGAAGCCGGTGACCGCCGTTGTGACGGCGGCGTCGAAAGACTACGACGGCGTTGCCCCCGCGACCACTACGGTGACCGCCAAGCTGCAAAGCGGCGACCTGGTGGGCGGCGACAACATTGTTATCACGCTGGCGGGCAGCTTTGAGGACCCCAACGCCGGAGCGGACAAGAAGGTGATGGTCGACAGCACCAATCCCGATTTCACCGGCAGTACGGGGAACCATGAGAACTACCTCATCACCTATCCCGACACGACCACCGCGTCCATTTTCAAGGCGGAGGTAACAAATGTGGCCGCTCCCGAGGGAAAAACCGGGCTGGCGTACACCGGCAATCCCCAGGCGCTGGTCAACGCGGGCTCCGCCACAGGGGGCGCTATGGAATACTCCCTGGACGACCTGACCTATTCCGCCAGCCTCCCCACCGGCACCGGCGCGGGGGAGTACGAGGTCTGGTACCGGGTGAAGGGCGACGGCAACCACAAGGACACGGCAGGCACAAAGCTGGCCGACAACGTGGTCATCAACCCGCAGGAGGTAACGAACCCCATCATCGAGTTCACGCCCGACAGCGCCTCGTATGACGGCGCGGTCCACAAGCCGGCGGTCACGGTGAAGGACACGAACCACCGTGTGGTCCCGGCGGAGGAGTACACCGTCACTTACGGCGGCACGGACTGGAAGACCGCCTCGTCGGCCACTGTGAAGCACATGGTCACCATCACCGGCAAGTCGGGCGGAAACTACAAGATCACCACGAAGAGCGCGGAATTCACCATCCTCATGATGGGCCAGAACCCGCTGTCCATCGTGGGCCAGCCCGGCGCGGTCCGGTACGGCGACAGCTTTACCCTCAGCACAACCGGCGGCTCCGGGACGGGGGCTGTGACCTGGGCCAGCAGCGACACCGCCGTTGCCACCATCGGCCAAAACGGTCTGGTCAAGGTCCTGAAGTCGGGCGCGGCCACCATCACCGCCACAAAGGCGGCGGATGACAACTACGGCGCGGTCTCGGTCAGCTGGTCGTTCAGCGCGGAAAAGAGGCCGGTCACCCCCATTGTGACCGCCAAAGACAAGGAGTATGACCAAAACGCCAACGCCGACCTGGTCATCACCTGGAAGGACGGCGACCTGCTGAACGGCGACACCATTGCGCTTGACTCTGTGCTGACCGGCCAGTTTGACAACGCCAACGCCGGAGACAACAAGCAGGTGACAATCCAGCTCAAATCCGACGCCGTTCTCCCTCTCAGCGACAAGTACGACATTAGGCTTCCCGCCGCCACCACGGCGTCCATCACCCCGAAGGCCGCCAGCGTGTCGGGCTCGACAGCCACCGAGCTGACCTACAAGGGCAGCGAGCAGGACCTGGTGGGCACCGGCGTCACGGCCACAAATGGCGACCTCGCCTATTCCACGGACGGCAGCTACTACACGCTGCGCGTCCCCAAGGCGGCCAACGCGGGTACGTACACCATCTGGTACAAAGCCCAGGCCAGCGGGAATTACAAGGACAGCCCCGCGGTCAGGGTGGATGTGACCATCAAGCCGAAGCCGGTGACGAACCTTGTCATTGAGCTGTCCCGCGAGACCTTTGACTACGACGGCACGCCGAAGAAGCCCGACGTGGTGGTCAAGGACGGCTCCACCGTGATTCCGGCCAGCGAGTACACGGTGAGCTACAGCAGCAACGTAGAGGTGGGGACCAACGCCACCGTCACCATCAGCGACAACGCCGGCGGCAACTACGCCGTCAGCGGCAGCAGGACCTTCACCATCAAGGCGGGGGCCGCCGCCATAACCAACGCGCCGCAGGCGAAGAACCTGACCTACAACGGGAATCCCCAGGAGCTTGTGACGGACGGCGCCGCGGTCAACGGCCACGTGGAGTATTCCCTGACGGAGAACGCCGATGAGTTTGCCCCCACGATTCCCACGGGCATCAACGCGGGCAGCTATTCCGTCTACTACAAGGTCAAGGGCGAGAACGGGGCCGCCGACACCGCCCCGCGGGTGGTGTATGTGACGATCCAGCCCAAGCCGGTGAACAATCCTGAGATTGTGGTGGCAGAGGACACCGTCGAATATACCGGCGCCGCGCAGCGGCCCAACGTGCTGGCGGTCCGGGATGGTAATAGCACGATCAAAAGCACTGAGTATTCGGTCAGCTACAAGAACAACACCAACGTGGGCACCGCCACCATCATCGTTGTGAGCAATAGCGGCAGCAATTACGATCTCTATGCCACGACGACCTTTGAGATCGTGAAGGGCGCGGCGGAATTCACCACGCCTCCCACGGCGAAAACGGGGCTGACCTACAACGGCACGGCCCAGGAGCTGGTCAACGCGGGCACGGCCACGGGCGGGATTCCGTTCTATTCCCTGGACGGCGTGTCGTATTTCGCCACGATCCCCACCAAGACGGATGTGGGCAAGTACACCGTTTTGGCCAAGGTTCAGGGCGACTCCAAGCACGAGGACAGCGACATCATCTCAATCCCCGTGGAGATCAAAACGAATACCCTGAGCGCGGGCGACCTGACCGTCACGCTGTCCTCCGGCAGCTTCAGCTACACCGGCGGCGAGCACAAGCCCACCGTCACCGTGACCGACAACAAGAGCGGCAATGTGATCCCGGCCAGCGAGTACACGGTGGCCTACAGCGGCAACGTAGAGGTGGGCACGGCCACCGTCATCATCACCGGCAAAGGAGGGAACTACAGCTTTACAGCGACGGCCCAGTTCCAGATTACCGACGCGGACCTGCCCGCCCTGACCATCACCGGCAAGCGGGACACCGTCTACTATGGCGATACCATCCGCCTGGGCGCTACCGGCGGCGCCGGCACCGGCACGGTGGCGTGGAGCAGCAGCGACACGAATGTCGCCGCCATCGACAACAGCGGCGTGGTGACGACTAAGAAGTCGGGCAGCGTCACCGTCACGGCCGCTGAAGGCGGCAGCACCGACACGTGGACCTTCTACGTCAACCCGAAGCCGGTCAGCGCGGTGGTGACCGCCGCGAACAAGCCCTATGACGGCGGCACAGACGCCACATTGACCGTCACCATCAGCAGCGGCCTGGTTGGCAGCGACACCATTCTCGCCAGCAGCGTCACCGCAACGGGGCATTTCACAGACGCCGGCGTCGGGGAGAACAAGACGGTCATCATTACCGGCCTGACGGTCACTGACGGCGTCAAGGAAAAATACGACGTCAGCTGGCCCGCCACAACCACGGCGTCCATAACCCTGGCGGCGGCGAAGGTGACAAAGGCACCGGCGAAGGCTGAGAACCTGATTTACAGCGGCAGTCCGCTGGTCCTGCTGGCAGACGGAGGCACGGCGGAGGGCGGAGAGCTGGCCTATTCCCTGGATGGCGTCAGCTACAGCTACAGCCTTCCCACGGCTGTGGACGCGGGCAACTACACCGTCTGGTACAAGGCGGTGGCCGGGGACGAGAACCACAAGGACAGCGCCCCCGCGAAGGTGGAGAACGTGACCATTGCCGTGAACACGGATACGCCCAACGTCCTGTGCACGCAGAACACCTTCCGGTATGACGGCACAGAAAAGACTCCCGCCGTCGTGGTCCGGGACGGCGCAAACCGGATTATCCCGGAGCGCGAATATACCGTGGCGCTGCCCACACCCCGGATCGCGGTAGGCACGTACACCGTCACCGTCAATGACAACCCGGACGGCAACTACCAGTTCGACACCCCCCTCACCGGGACCTTTGAGATCGTGGCGGCCAGCCAGAACCCCCTGAGCATCGTCACCAACATTCCAACTGACGTCCACTACGGAGATACCTTCCGCCTGAGCGCCATGGGCGGCTCCGGCGGCGGCGCAATCCAGTGGAGCGTTGTGGAGAGCAACATTGCTTCCATCGACCAAAATGGCGTCGTGACCGTAACGGGCACAGGCGGATTCACCGTGGAGGCGTACAAGGAGGGGGCGGACGGCTACGACCAATCCAACACGGCCAGCGTACCCTTTTTCGCGAACCCGAAGCCCGTGACCCCGGTGGTGACGGCTCAGGATAAGCCCTATGACGGAACCATCAACGCAGTACTGAGCGCCGCCTGGAAGAGCGGCGACCTGGTGGGCACTGATACGATCCCGCTCGCGGTGGACGGTAAATTTGCGACGGCCGATGCCGGCACAAGCAAGCAGGTGGCCATCACGACGAAAACCCCGAATGGGGCGTATGGAAATTATCTCATCACCTGGCCCGACAGCGCGACGGCGTCCATCTACAAGGTGGACGCGAAGCTGGACACCAAACCGGCTGACCGCGGCCTGACGTACACCGGCGGCGCGCAAGCCCTTGTCACCAGCGGCAGCACAGTTGGCGGTATCGGCACAATCGAGTACAGCACGAGCCAGAACGGCGCGTATTCCGATCAAATCCCCACCGGCACCGCCGCGGGCGCCTACACCGTCTGGTACAGGGTGGCGGACAGCGTGAACTACACCGGCATCGCCGCCGCGGAGATTACAGTGCAGATCGCAAAGGCAAACCCGAGCGTCAATACGGCTCCCGCGGCGTCCGGCACGGCGGGGCAGAAGCTGAGCGACATTAGGCTGAACGGCGGCGCCACAGATGTAGAGGGCGCCTTCGCCTGGGCGGATGGCAGCATTACGGCCGAAGCCGGGAAATCGTATGACGTGGTCTTCACGCCGCAGGACACCGCCAACTACAACACAGTCACAATCAAGGTCACGGCGGTCTCCGCCGCCAGCGGCGGCGGAAGCGGCACCGGCGGCGGAAGCGGCACCGGCGGCGGAAGCGGAAGCGGCATTGGAAGCGGCGACGGCGGCGCGGGCACGGACAGCACGCCGTCCGCAGGCGGCGGGACGACCATCCAGAACGGCACGGCAAACACCGTCCTGAGCGTCTCGGACGGAAATCAGCTGGTGAGGGAGGCGGTCAGGAACCAGAGCGAGGCAATTGTCATCAAGCCGGAGATCACCAGCGACGTGAGCAAAACTCAAGTCTCCATCCCGGCCTCCACGGTGGGCCAGATCCAGAGCCAGACAGACGCGGCCCTCACCGTGGCCTCCCCCATCGCCGATGTGACCATCCCCAACGCGGCGCTGGGGACCCTGAGCGGCGCGGGCGGCGCCGTCGGCGTCGCCACTGAGCAGGTGGGAGACGCGGTCAAGCTGACCCTGACCGCCAACGGCCAGACCGTGGAAGATGTTCCCGGCGGCCTGACGCTCTCTGTTCCGGCGGAGGACGCCGGTCCCGGCACCGTGGCGGTACTGGTCCATGACGACGGCACCCGTGAGGTGCTCCAGCGCAGCGTGGTGAAAGACGGCAAGCTGAGCGCGCCGCTGGACGGCTCCGCCACGGTAGAGATCGTGGACAACGGCAAGACGTTTTCCGACGTGCCGTCCACAAACTGGGCGGCTGAGGCCGTGACCTTCGCCAGCGCCCGCGAGCTGTTCAACGGCACCAGCGAAACGACCTTCAGCCCGGACCAGACCACAAGCCGCGCAATGGTGGCCACCGTGCTGTACCGGCTGGAGGGCCAGCCGGATCAGGCGCTGACAGATGTGTACGGCGACGTCAGCGACGACGCCTGGTATGCGGACAGCGTCGCCTGGGCCGCGGAGAACGGCATCGTAAACGGCTATGGGGACGGCCAGTTCGGCCCCAACGACAGCGTGACGCGGGAGCAGTTTGTGGTGATGCTCTGGCGGTACGTGGGAAGCCCCAAGGCGACTGGCCACGACCTGGCGGCCTTCACCGATGGGGACCAGATCAGCGGCTACGCCCTGGAGGCCCTGTGCTGGGCCGTGGAGAGCGGGGTTCTGAACGGCAACGGAAACGGACAGCTTACCCCCGGAGGGACCGCGACCCGTGCCGAAGCGGCGCAAATTCTGAAGAACTTCCTGGAAAACACCTGATCGCAAGGGGGAAAATCAGACCCGCACTCCGTAAGGCTTATTTCTTGAACAGCCCTGCCTGATCCGGACAGCTTGTTGTCAGCTGCCCGGAGCGGGCGGGGCCGTTCTTTTTGCCTGCCGCCTTGAACGGACGGCGGCGCATAAAAAAAGCGGCCCCAATCCAAAGGATGGGGCCGCCCCTGTGATTGCGTCCGTCCAAAACCAGGCAGGATCGCCTGCGTATCTTCCGCTCCCTCAGACCGCCGCCGCTTCGCCCTCCTCACACATAAAATTCCTCCATGGTGTCCAGGCACAGGCAGCCCAGCCGGCCGCCCTCAAAGACACACCCGCAGTCGATGTCGATCATGGTTTCCCGGTGGAAAATCTGATCCTTCCCGTTCAGCAGCCTGGTGGGCGTGTGTCCAAACACCAAAATTTTGTCCGGACAGCAGACGGTTTCCAGCCCAGGGCGGCCAAACAGAAAGTCCTGCAAGTCGTAGGCGTCCAGAGGCTTATTCGGGTCAAAATGATCCAGGGCGGCGTGGGTCAGGAGAAAAGACCGCCCCCCCGCCTCCACCTCCGCGTAGAGCTCCATCTCCCGCAAATACTCCAGAATGTCCTGCCGCTCCTCCGCGTCCAGCCCCCTCAGGCCCCGGAGCGTAGGCTCCCCTCCGTTGATGATCCACTCGCTGAGGGCGGCAACCTGCTCATTCGTCAGGGCGTCCAGGCTCTGATCGGTGATCTCCCGGGAGAGCCACGGCAGGCATATGGCGGCGGTGAACTCGTGGTTGCCCAGGATGGGAAACACATTGGGCCGCGCACTCATATCCCGCAAAATTTTGATGCCGTCCGGCCCCCGGTCGATGACATCCCCCAGAACATAGAGGGTATCCGTAGATCTGAACCGGATTTCGGACAGCATCGCCCGGTACTTGTCAAAGCACCCGTGAATATCGGACATGGCGTAAATCATGGTGTTCCCTCCAACTCTCCGGCCCGCATCAGCCGGAACGTTTTCAAACATTTCGTGTGTTGACCTATTTTATCATGTTTACACAGCGTTTTCAAATACCAGGTCCCTCAAATCGGAAAAACTTCTGAACCCGTTGTGCCGCAGGCCCGCTCTCTTCCAAAGCGGCATTGGCCTCCCCCCGCTCCGCGGGGCTCCGGCACAAACCAGTGGACAAACCATCTCCGGCACGCTATAATGGAAGCGGCCGCCGCACGCGGGAAGGGCTGTACATAAAACGGCGGGCCACCCGCGCACAGGCGGCGCGGATCTTGAACATTTCATGGAAGCTCAGGAGGAAACCACGTGAAAAAAACGGCAATTCTCGTTGCGCTGCTGCTCTGTGCGGCGCTGGCGGGCTGTACCCGGCCCGCCCCGCCTCAGGGCAGCGGAACCCCGCAGGAGCCCTCCGGCGCGGTCAGCGCCCCTCCGGCGGAGGAATCCACGGAACCGTCGCTTCCGGCGGACGAATCCACCGCCCCGACCCCCGCGGAGGACGAGCAGACGGCCACGCTGTATATCGGGACAAAGGCCGGGGGCTTTACCGAATATCCCATGGCCTGCGAGGGAGAGCTCACCCCGGAGCTGCTGGTCCAGGGCATCGCCGACCTCACCGGCTGGGACCTGACTCTGGCCGAGCCGGTTATCTCCGGCAAAGGCGGCATGAGCGTGTGCCTGTCCAAACAATCGTCCCTGTTCAATGGCCCGCCCTACCCGCAGAAAGAGGAATTCTTTATGTACGGCGCGGAGCAGCTTGCGGAGACAATTTTGGACAGCATCCAGAAAACCCTGCAAAAAGGCTTTGTGCTGGAGCCCGGGGACCCGGACACGCTGGACATCTGGTATTATCAGGAGGGCGGCCAGCCTCTGGAGCTTCCCAACCTGAGCCTGTCCTGGCCCATTGACCAGCCGTACCAGTGGGCGGACGCAGAAACCGGGTCGTACCGCGAAAAAAAAGCCTCCTGACGGGCAGGCGCAGCCCTCCTGTTCGAGGCGCGCCCTCCGCTGCCGGACCGCGGCGCGTTCCGGCCAGGGCGGCCCCCATCAGGGCGTAACGCCGCCCGGAGGAATCACAGCAACGGCCCCGCCCCATCGGAACAAGCCGCAGGGCTTGACGGATGGAGCGGGGCCGTTGACGTGCGGGACAGGCGATGAGGCTATACGGCGGCGCTCTGGTCCGCCACCTGGAAGAAGGGGAGGGAGGCGTCGTCCCTCCGCATAAACAGCAGGCCGAACGATCCCGGACCGCAGTTGCTGGCAATGGCGGAGGATGCCTTTTGCAGGTAGACCCGCTCAAAGGGACAGGACTGCCGCACCAGGTTTTGAATGTACTGAAGCTTCTTTTCATCCATCCCGGAATAGGTGATAAACAAAATACGGCGGTCGATGTTCCGGGCGTCCTGGAGAACCTTTTTGACATATTTTTTCGCCACGTGGGAAAAACCGCCCATCTCCATATGCTCCACCACCATCCGGCTCTTTTTCAGCTCGAGGACCGGATGCAGCAGCAGGGCGTCGCACAGTACCTGAATGCGTTTGGAAATCCGCCCGGACTGGCACAACATGTGGGTGCTGTTGATGATAAACGCGGAAGAAATCAGGTGCTCCAGCCGCTTTGCCTCGTGGATGATCTCCTCTTTCGACGCGTGGTGCTCCGCCATGCAGGCGGCGCACAGCACCATCAGTCCCAGGCTGCTGGAGAGATGCCCGGAGTCAATCACCGTGACATTCTCAAAGGATTTCGCCGCCTCAAAGGCGTTTTGATATCCCTGGCTGACGTGCTTTGCCATGGTGATATGGATCACGTTCTGCGCCTCTGTCAGCTTCTCGGCGAAGAACCGCTCGTAGTCCTCCACGTCGGGGGGCTGGGAGGCCCCCTTGTGCCCCCCGGCAACGTGCATCAGCAGCTCGTCCGGCATCATCTCCTGCCCGTCCAGGAAGCGGCCCTCGTCCGTGCAGACATAATAGGGGCACACCGAAATGCCGAACTCCTTTCTGAGGGATTCCGGGAGGTCACACACGCTGTCCGTCGTGACCAGAACAGAGCGTCTCTGGGCCTGCTCAAAGATCAGGATATCCTTTTCAATCTCCGACTGCCGGACCTCCTCGTTCAGCCGCACCAGGCCCTTGGGGAGGATGCTGAGCACCGCCGCCTCCAGCAGCGCACCGCTGACCGGCTTGGCCAGATAGCCGCTGAACCCCTCCTTCCGGTAGAGCAGCTGGTTGTCGCTGCCGGCGTTGGCGGTCAGCGCCACCACAGGCACGTCCTGGCACAGACCGCCCGGCTGCGTGCGCAGGGCGTTGAGGCATTCGATCCCGTCCATCTCGGGCATCAGGTGATCCATAAGGATGCAGTCATAGTGGTGGTTCTGCGTCAGCCTCAGGCACTCGGCGCCGCCGGAGGCCGTGTCGATCTGGATTTTCGTCTCCGCCAGCAGCTTGGTCACCACCATCAGATTCATCTCGTTGTCGTCCACCACGAGGATGTGGGCGTCCGGCGCCTCAAAGCTCTGCCGGTAAGGCTCCCCGTCGTGGGACCGCGCCCGGGAGGCCAGCGTAAATGTCCCCAGCTCCCGGTCGTCAATGATATCCTGGTCCAGGGTGACGATGAAGGTGGAGCCCTTGGAGTAGACGCTGTTGAGGCTGATCTCCCCGCCCATCAGCTCCACCAGCTGCTGGACGATGCTCAGCCCCAGCCCGGTCCCCTCAATATAGCGGTTGCGCTCCTCATCCACCCGCCGGAAGGCGTTGAAGATGTATGGGATGTTCTCCTTTTTCACCCCCTGGCCGGTGTCCTCCACCGAGTACCAGACGCGCACCTTGTTGACCGACAGGCGTTCACAGCGGACGGACAGGGTGACGGACCCCTCGCTGGTATACTTCACCGCGTTGTTGAGCAGGTTGATCAGAATCTGCTTGATGCGCACCTCATCCCCACAGAGCATGCTCGGGATGGAGGAATCCACGTGCAGCTTGAATTCCAGCCCCTTTTCCTTCGCCTTGATCCAGATCATGTTGACGATCTCGGAAAACAGGGCGCCCGTCTCATACGAGACGTTGATGATCTCCATTTTTCCGGATTTGATCTTGGATAAGTCCAGAATGTCGTTGATCAGCGAGAGCAGCAGCTTGCTGGCCCCCTGGATGCTTCTGGCGTTTTCCGCCACCTCTTCCGAAATATCCTCCCGCAGAATGATCTCGTTCAGGCCGATGATGGTGTTGATGGGGGTGCGGATTTCGTGGCTCATGCTGGAAAAGAAGTGGTTCTCCGCCCGGTTGAGCTCCTCAATCTCCTTCTTCTGCCGCTGGGAGAGGGCGTTTTCCTCCTCGTACATCCGGCTCAGGAACATGAGCAGCGCGCTGGTGAGCAGACCCACCATGATCATGGAGAAGGCGGAGTCAAACAGGGCGCTTTGCTGGCTGTTGGGGAGGGCCAGCCCCGGGGCGTAAAAGGCCGTGCCGTAGCACAGCAGCGTCTCCGCCGTGCACAGCCCGAAGAACACCACCCTGCGCGTTCCCCGCAGCGTGATGCAGACGTAGATAAAACACAGCACAAACCACTCCGGCACCCCGCTGTAAAATCCGCCTGCGGAAAAAAAGGTGATGGGAAACAGGGCGAGTAGCAGCACGGCAATGGCTGTGGCCCCCGTGTGGATGCACGTTCTCTGGATGCTGACTTTGGTAATCACGGCTATGACCACCAGGCTGGCCGTCATGAGCAGGATATTCCAGACGTTCCTGCCCATGGGCAGGGTGAACGCAATGGCAATCATGCAGACGCCCGTCGCAAGGCGGAACATGCGCTCGCGCAGGCTGATCCGGTGATCCGTGATGATATCAAACCATTTTTTAATCACGCAGGCTTACACCCCTCAGAACACGGTATTTTTCGGGAACACACAGGGGCGGCTACGCCCCGGCGATGTGCGCGCACAGCTCGTCGTAGGCGCGCAGCAGCGCGGGGTGATGCTCCCGGATATAATCCCCATCGCCGCGCTTTCCCGCCATCTCCAGCTCCTTCGCCTGTTCGGAAAGCGCGTGCGCGCCGATGGTCAGCGAGGTGCTCTTCAGTGCATGGACTTTGACCGCGTAGTCCGCCCAATCGGCGCTCTCATAGAGGGAGACAATCTCTGTGCGCTTGTCCTCCCGCTGGGCGCAGAACATTTGCAGCATTTCCCGATAAAACTCTTCCTCATCGTTACAATATTCCAATCCCATGCTTACATTGATGCCGGCTGTCACCAAAGGCTCGTAAGCCAGAACAGTATTCTCTGCAGCGGCATCTGCTCCGGACGGCTCCTCCTGCAGCGGCACACCGGAATCCGTATTCTTATTGTCCGCCTGTTCTTTCGTTTCGGAGACCGCTTCCTTCTGCTGCTCCTCCGAGCCGGTACCGGCAAGATCCGT
>ERZ808051.1446-NODE-1446-length-15752-cov-3.647847_pt1 | contig 15752 bp, 14 predicted proteins | sample MGYA00380199_ERZ808051 | MGnify/ENA primary metagenome ERZ808051 (study PRJEB31490, sample SAMN06133391) | mouse gut metagenome | isolation source: J11 | host: mice | place: China: Chengdu | collected 2015-05 ...
AATTGTTGTATTTGAAGGATTTGGTGCGGCGGGCAAGGGGACACAAATTAACCGTTTAATCCAAGCAATGGACCCAAGAGGGTTTTCTGTTTATACAAGCAACAAGGAATCAGAGGATGAAAGGCTGCATCCATTTTTATGGCGTTATTGGACAAAGATTCCTGCAAAGGGCAGGTTTGCTATATTTGACCGGAGCTGGTACAGAAGGGTATTAGTAGATAGGTTTGATAAAATTACAAAAAAAGAGGAATTGCCAAGCGCGTTTCATGATATTCTTTCCTTTGAACGCCAGCTTACAGACGATGGCACAGTGATTATAAAGTTTTTCTTGTATATATCAAAGGAAGAACAAAAAAAGCGTTTTAAGCTTTTAGAGGATTCCAAAGAGACAGCATGGAAAGTGACAGAGGCAGATTGGAAAAGAAATAAAGAATATAGTGAATATTTAAAAATAAATGAAGAAATGCTAGAAAAAACGGATACGGATTATGCGCCTTGGGTTATTGTAGAGGCAATGGATAAAAATTATGCGGCGTTAAAAATTATTTCTTCTGTAACAGCTAGGTTAGAGAAAGAATTGGAAAAGAAGGCTGCACTTACAAAAAATGAGAAGAAAGCAATAAAAGTAGTAGATAAATATAAGAGTGGGGTATTATCTGGGGTTGATTTATCAAAGACATTAAGCAATAAAGAATATAAACAAAAGTTGGATTCTTTACAAAAGAAAATGGAAATACTGCATAGTGAGTTATATCGGCTGAGAATTCCCGTAGTAATTTGCTTCGAAGGCTGGGATGCCGGCGGGAAAGGCGGGGCTATTAAACGGCTTACCAGCCATATGGACCCAAGGGGATACCAAGTAAACCCAACGGCTTCACCAAATGACACAGAGAAGGCCCATCATTATCTGTGGCGTTTTTGGAATAATATGCCAAAAGCAGGGCATATTGCTATATTTGACCGGACATGGTATGGCAGGGTTATGGTAGAACGGATTGAAGGTTTTTGCAGCGAGGCAGAATGGAAACGGGCATACCAAGAAATTAATGAAATGGAAGAACATTTAGCAAATTCTGGCTGTATTGTATTAAAATTCTGGCTCCATATTGATAAAGACGAACAAGAAAGACGGTTTAAAGAACGTATGGAAAACCCAGCGAAACAATGGAAAATTACAGATGAAGACTGGCGGAATAGAGAAAAATGGGATGAATATGAGAAAGCCGTTGATGAAATGTTAGTCCGTACTTCAACTACTTATGCGCCGTGGGAAATTGTAGAGGCAAATTCAAAATATTATGCTAGGGTAAAAGTGCTGAAAACGGTAGTAGAGGCAATGGAAAAAGAGATAGAGAAAAGAAAGAAATAAATAAAAAAGAAAATGGGCAGGCGGCTGGTGCTGCCTGCCTGTTTTCTATATTAGTATGAAGAAAATAAAAATAGAAAAAATAGTTAAAAAATTATATGCTGGAGAAGCAAGGAGAAAAATAAAATGATAGTTAAAATAAAAAATAAAGCAGGGATAGTTTTTGGATTTGTATTATTGGCAACCATATTTTGTTCATCTTGTATATCTGCAAAAGAGACTTCTTATGCGGGGATGTTTGCTGAAATAAATAATTGGATTATAGATAAAGTAAAGGAAAATGCAGAGGATACAAGTATTAATAGGTCAGATATTGTAATAGATCAGATTTATTATGGTTCTTTTTCACAAAAGGATGCAAATTCGCAAAAAGAATCAGACCCACAAAAAGTAGATGAAATATTGGTGTTATGTAAATTGCAAAATACGCCTCATGCGGGAGGGCTTGATCGCACGGCAGGACTTCTTTTATCAGCGGATTCTATGGAAGTGGTGGCATACCATGAGTTTGCAGCAGATAAAGTAATTATTAATTGTTTACATACAAATAGTGGAGAAAATAGAATATTATTTTTAGGCACAACAACATATCAAGGCATATCAACACAAGAGGCCCAGCTTTATGCGATTAAAGATGGAAAGTGGATAGAACTTCCTGTAAGTAATGTTGATTTAGATAAGGGGTATCTTTCTTTTGTGGATGACAATTCATTAATTGTAACAACAAAAGAAGAAATAACAAGCCCGGAAGATATTTTAGAAATATTAAGCTGGAATCAGGAGATAGGGCAATTTGTTTTAGTAGAATAAGTGGAGAACTAAGGTTAATTAAGAAAATAAGAGGTTTTAAACTAGGAAAGCAGGAGTAATAAGTATGACAAATAAAGAAATATGGGAAATAGCAATGCAGCAGTCTGCTTATGATAATAATTGCAGCCCAAATGATTTTAGTAAAAGTACAAATATTGTAGTAGTTTCAAAGGAACATAAGAAGGCTAGGAGGTATTTGGAATTACCATTTGTATGTAATTTAGTTTCTTATGGGAATAATATTGTTGCCTCTGTAGCAGAAGAGTTTATAGATGGGGTAACAGCATATATTAATAAATATTCCATAGAACATTGCTTTGAAACGCCAAATTTCCATGTATTAAATGATATGTTGCAACAAAAGGGAAAAAGAATTTGTTTTATGGCAGAATATTTCCTTCCAGATATTCAACAATTAAAAGAGCAGCCATGCAATTATCAAATTAAAATATTATACCAAAAAGATTTTAAAGAATTATACCAGCCAGAATGGAGCAATGCCCTTTGTGAAAAACGGAAGCAGTTGGATATGCTTGGGGCCGCCGCTTACCAAGAAGGAAAATTAATTGGGTTAGCTGGCTGTTCTGCAGATTGTGACAGTATGTACCAAATTGGCATAGATGTGTTACCTGAATATAGAAGGCAAGGAATTGCAGCAGCTTTAACAAGCAGGCTGGCATTGGAAATAATATCGATAGGAAAGGTGCCATTTTATTGTGCAGCATGGTCTAATATAAAATCAGTTAGAAATGCTATAAAATGTGGGTTCCGTCCAGCATGGGTAGAGATGACAGCAAAACAAAAAGAAGTTGTGGAAAAAATGAATGGCAACTAAACAAGAAAAGGGTACTAAAAAATGTATGGTGCAGTATTTGGGGATATTATTGGTTCTACTTATGAATTGCATAATGTAAAAACAGAGCAATTTGAATTATTTCGGGCAGGTAGTACTTTTACAGATGATACAGTAATGTCTATAGCTGTTGCAGAAAAAATATTGAATGAGCCATATTCGCAAATTAGTTCTAAAAAAAGTTATGCTTTATGGTATAAACAATATTATAAGCGTTATCCATATGCAGGTTATGGGCAGATGTTTTCAAAATGGGCAATGTCGGATAGTCTGTATATACAAAAGAGTTACGGAAATGGTGCTGCCATGCGTGTAAGCGGAATTGGATTTGCCTACCAATCCTTAAAGAGGATAGAACAAGAAGTAAAAGAAAGCTGTTATTATACACACCACCATAAGGAAGCAATAAAAGGAGCCCAGGCAGTAGCTGCTGCAGTTTTTATGGCAAAAAAAGGCTGTGATAAGGATGAAATACGCCATTATATAAAGAAAAGGTTTTTATACCCATGTAATGTTACTTTAGCTGAAATGCGTGATACATATGTTTTTAACAGCAGGGCATCTTATTCAGTGCCACCTGCATTGCAGGCATTTTTTGAGTCAAATTCCTATGAAGATGCGGTAAGGAAAGCGATATCCATTGGTGGAGACAGCGATACAATAGCATGTATGGCAGGAGGGATTGCATATGCGTATTATAAAAAAATCCCAGAAGAAATTTTTAACCATGGCATGGCAGTATTAGATAGTGGCTTAAAAGAGGTATTAAAAAGGTTTGGGCAGCAATATATAAATTCTTAAGGAATTTTTAATCCCTCTGTTGACAAGGTAGTAAATATTTGCTATAATCAATCGTGTAATAATTCTGTAACAATTATTGTAACAATTTACCTACTTAATTACGGAGGGTATTCATGAGAAACAATCAGATGAGAAAAAGTCTTATATATACATTGGTATCCTGCTGGATGGCATCAGTCATTTTAACAGCGGGATTTTCTATGAAAGCAGAGGCAGCGGTTCCAGATGCTGAAATACCAGTAGCAGGAATGGATGTAGCACTAAATAATTATTATGCAAGGACAGCCTCTTCCAGCCAAGAAGATTTAGAGAACCCAGTGGTAGGCATCCCTGCCGAAGTGCCAGTGGAGGAAGTAGTGTCTGCATATGAAAACGTAGCTGTTTCCAGATGTAATGATTATGTTAATGTTAGGAGCATGCCAAATACAGATTGTGAAATTGTAGGAAAGATTTATGATGGCTGTGCTGCTACTATTTTAGAGCGTGTAGATGATTGGTATAGGATAGAGTCTGGCAGTGTAGAAGGATATATTAAAGCAGAATATTTTGTAACTGGTGCAGAGGCAGAAGCGTTGGTGGACGAGCTGGCAAAGAAGATTGCAACAGTAAATACAACAACATTGCTTGTTAGGGCAGCAGCAGACATTGAATCAGATTGTTTAACCATGGTTCCTCTTGGTGAAGAGTTTGTAATTATGGAAGAGGAAAATAATTGGGCAAAGATTGAGGTAGATGCCTCTACCAGTGGGTGGGTATCTATGGATTATTTAGATGTAGTAGTAGAATTTGATGTAGCAGTTTCTATTGAAGAAGAACAGGCAAAGATTGCAGAACAAGAAGCTGCAAGGCGCAGGGCAGAACAAGACAGATTGGCTTACCAGGCAGCGCAGGCTGCCCAGGCAGAGGCAAATAGGGCGGCACAAGAAGCCCAGGCACAGGCCCAAGCACAAGCGCAGGAACAAGGGGCACCAGAACAGGTAGCGGCTGATGTACCTCAAGAGACAGTGGCTAGTGCTGCTCCAGTGGATTCTTCTAATGCAGCGCTGCGTGAAGCATTGGTTTCCTTTGCATTACAATATGTGGGCTGCCCATATGTATATGGCGGCAACAGCCTTTCCCGTGGGACGGATTGTTCTGGTTTTGTAAAATTGGTATATCAGGAATTTGGTTATGGATTGACAAGAAGGGCCAGCCTTCAATATTTTGATGGACGAGTTATTTCACTGGATTCTATTCAGCCAGGAGATTTGATTTTCTATCCAGAGCCATATAATAGAAATGAAATTGGGCATGTCGCATTGTATATTGGAAATGGACAAGTTGTACATGCAAGTACCCCTAGTACAGGAATTAAAATTTCCAGCTTAAATTATAGGACAATTTATGGAGCAGTAAGCATTATTGATTAAAAAAAGACATAATATGGGCATCCTTAAATAAGGATGTCCGTTTTTATGTCCTTTTGTCAGACAGAAGCAGTAAAAGAAAAATTGCATAATATACAAAATAATTGAATACCAACAAAAATATACAGAAAACCACAAAGTTATCCACACCAAAAAAGGTCGAATGATTGAGGAATTTAAGTTATGCACGTAGTTATCCACATTATCCACAAAAAATCTTTATAGAATAAGGCGCAAAATAATACAAATATCCCTATAAAATAAAAAGAAAAATTTTATAAAATGTTTATACAATTATTTGTTTTACTTGAAAGAAATAGAAAAATGTGGTAAAATAATCTAAATCGAAAAAGAGAAAAATTTTTGTTTTCGAAAATGAAGGAAAAAGGAGCTGAGTAGTATGCGTTATACAATTACTGGAAGGAATATTGACGTGACAGAGGGGTTAAAATCAGCCGTATATGAGAAAATAGGAAAGTTGGAAAAATTTTTTGCGCCTGATACAGAAGCACAGGTAACATTAAGCGTAGAAAAGGACAGGCAGAAGATAGAAGTTACTATTCCTGTAAAGGGGAGTATTATCCGTGCAGAACAGACAAGCAGTGATATGTATGTATCCATTGATTTAGTAGAAGAGATTATAGAGAGGCAGTTAAAAAAATATAAAAATAAGATTATTGACAGGCAGCAGAGTGGCGGGGATTTCTTTAATCAAGAATTTTTAGAAAAAGATTATGATGAAGATGACAGTGTAAAGATTGTAAGGACTAAGAAGTTTGACGTAAAACCAATGGATCCAGAAGAGGCATGTATCCAAATGGAATTATTGGGGCATAGCTTTTTCGTATTTTATAATTCCGAAACAAACCAAGTAAATGTGGTTTATAAGAGGAAAGGAAATACTTACGGATTAATTGAACCAGAAGGATAACTAATATAATAGACAAACGCTGGCGTATGCGCAGCGTTTGTTTTGTCATACAGAGTGTGTATAAAGCCGGGCAATAACGCAAATTATAAAGGCGTAACAACAAAAGTATTGAATTTCTGCATAGTTAGTGTTACAATGTTGTAGTATGCACTTTGATGCAATATCCAATTTATGGTGCGCATATTTATGCGCAGGAACGGAGCAAAGAATGAATATAGTCGAAAAACTGTTTGGCACTCACAGTGAGAGAGAACTAAAAATAATTGAACCTATTGTAAATAAAATCGAATCGCTGCGTTCAGATATGATGGCGTTAAGCGATGAGGAACTTCGGGCAAAGACAACGGAATTTAAGAAAAGGCTAGCCGAAGGAGATACTTTAGATGGAATTATGCCAGAGGCATATGCGGTAGTTCGTGAGGCTGCCAGAAGGGTAATTAACCAAGAACATTACCGCGTACAGTTAATCGGTGGTATTATTCTTCATCAGGGACGTATTGCTGAGATGAGGACAGGAGAAGGAAAAACGCAGACTTGTTTGCTTCCAGCCTATCTAAATGCTTTGGAAGGCAAAGGAGTCCATGTTGTAACAGTAAATGATTATCTTGCAAAACGTGATGCAGAGTGGATGGGCCAGATCCATCAATTTTTGGGCCTTAAGGTTGGCGTAGTGCTAAATAGCATGACAAGTGAAGAAAGAAGAGAAGCGTATAATTGTGATATTACTTATGTGACAAATAATGAACTAGGTTTTGACTATTTACGTGACAATATGGTAATTTATAAGGAACAGCTTGTTTTGCGTGACCTGCATTTTGCAATTATAGATGAAGTAGACTCTATTTTAATTGATGAAGCAAGGACTCCTTTAATTATTTCAGGCCAAAGTGGGAAGTCTACCAAACTTTATGAGGCATGCGATATCCTTGCTCGCCAGCTTGAAAAAGGCAGCGGCACAGAACTTACGAAAATGGCCGCTATTATGGGCGAAGAGTTAGAAGAAGAAGGAGATTTTATTGTAAATGAGAAGGACAAGAATGTAGTCCTTACGGCAGAGGGCGTGGAAAAAGTAGAGAGGTTTTTCCATATTGAGAACCTGGCAGATCCAGAGAATTTGGAAATCCAGCATAATATTATCCTTGCGTTACGGGCGCATAATTTAATGGCAAGGGATAAAGATTATGTGGTAAAAGATGACGAAGTGTTGATTGTAGATGAATTTACTGGGCGCATTATGCCAGGCAGGCGTTATTCAGACGGGCTTCACCAAGCGATTGAGGCAAAAGAACATGTAAAAGTAAAAAGGGAAAGTAAAACCTTAGCTACAATTACATTCCAAAATTTCTTTAATAAATATGAAAAAAAGGCTGGCATGACTGGTACAGCACTAACAGAAGAAAAGGAATTCCGGGAAATTTATGGGATGGATGTTATTGCAATCCCAACGAATAGGCCGGTAATCCGTATTGATCACCAAGATGCCATGTATAAAACTAGGAAGGAAAAGCTGCGTGCCATTGTAGCGGCCGTAGAAGAAGCCCATGCGAAAGGACAACCTGTTTTAGTTGGTACCATTACAATTGAAGCATCAGAGGAATTGTCTTCTATGTTAAAGAAAAAAGGAATCCAGCATAAAGTCTTAAATGCAAAATTCCATGAGTTAGAGGCAGAAATTGTAGCACAGGCAGGTGTACATGGGGCAGTAACCATTGCTACTAATATGGCAGGGCGTGGTACAGATATTAAATTAGATGAGGAAGCAAAGGCTGCCGGCGGCTTAATGATTATTGGCACAGAACGCCATGAGTCTAGGCGTATTGATAACCAGTTAAGGGGACGTTCTGGCCGCCAGGGCGATCCGGGTGAATCTAGGTTTTATATTTCCCTAGAAGATGATATTATGCGTTTATTTGCATCAGAAAAATTAATGTCTGTCTTTAATGCACTGGGAGTTCCTGAAAACGAACAAATTGAGCATAAAATGTTATCTAGTGCAATAGAAAAGGCACAAAAGAAGATAGAGGGGAATAATTTTGGTATCCGTAAGAACCTGTTAGAATATGATCAGGTAATGAATGAACAAAGAGAAATTATTTACGCAGAACGCCGCCGTGTTTTGGATGGGGAGAGTATGCGTGATGTAGTTTATAAAATGATTACGGAAATAGTAGAAACTGTGACAGACCGTTATCTTTCTGATGACCATACTTGGCAGGAGTGGGATTTAGATGAAATAAATGCGGCATTGATTCCAATTATCCCAGTAAAGCCTTTGACAAAAGAGACTGTTGAGGGAATGACGAAGGCACAGTTAAAACAAGCATTAAAAGAAGAAAGCGTAAAACTATACCAGATGAAAGAGGCGGAATTCCCAGAGCCAGAGCAAATCCGTGAGCTGGAGCGCGTAATCCTATTGAAAGTAATTGACAGGAAATGGATGGATCATATTGACGATATGGAACAGCTCCGCCAAGGAATTGGGTTACAGGCATATGGGCAGAGAAATCCTTTGGTAGAGTATAAAATGAATGGATATGATATGTTTGATGAAATGACAGCAAATATCCGTGAAGATACAATTAAGTTGCTTTTACATGTAAGGGTAGAACAAAAGATTGAAAGAGAAGAAGTGGCAAAGGTGACAGGTACAAATAAAGATGATACTACGGTAAAAGCACCAGTAAGGCGTGAAGCTAAGAAAATATATCCAAATGACCTGTGCCCGTGTGGAAGTGGGCAAAAGTTTAAAAATTGCCATGGTAAGAACTTAAATTTGGTATAAATATTAGGAAAATAAAAAATAGAAAGAAGGTGCGCCAATGGTTGAATTAGATCAATTTAAGTATGAACTAGGGACTTACAAAACGCCGTTAGCGGAAGTGAGGGATTCACTTTAACCTTGATAGCAAGGAAAAGCGGATTATAGAATTAGAAAGGCATATGGAAGAACCTGATTTCTGGGATAATGCAGAAGCGGCACAGAAATCGGCAGTAGAATTAAAGGGGCTTAAAAATACCGTAGAAGGTTTTCAAGCCTTAAGTAGGCAGTATGAGGATATTGAGACACTAATTGAGATGGGATATGAGGAAAATGATGCAGAGCTAATACCAGAGATAGCGCAAGAACTTGCAGATTTTTCAGAGAAATTAGATGCTCTGCGGATTTCCACATTACTTCGCGGGGAATATGATAAGGATAATGCAATTCTAACTCTCCATGCTGGGGCAGGTGGTACCGAATCTTGTGATTGGACTGGGATGTTGTACCGTATGTATACAAGGTGGGCAGAACAAAAGGGCTATACCTATGAGGTTTTGGACTATTTAGATGGAGAGGAAGCAGGTATTAAGTCTGTAACAATACAAATCAATGGGGAAAATGCTTTTGGATATTTAAAATCAGAAAAAGGGGTGCACCGTTTGGTGCGGATTTCTCCATTTAATGCGGCGGGCAAGCGCCAGACTTCCTTTGCGTCCTGTGATGTTATGCCAGATATTGAAGAGGATCTGGATATTGAAATTAATGAAGAGGATTTGAGGATTGATACTTACCGTTCCAGTGGCGCAGGAGGGCAACATATTAATAAAACTTCTTCGGCTATCCGTATTACTCATTTACCAACTAATATTGTGGTTCAGTGCCAGAATGAGAGATCCCAGTTCCAGAATAAAGATAAAGCGATGCAGATGTTAAAGGCAAAGCTATATCTGTTAAAACAGCAGGAAAATGCAGAGAAACTTTCTGATATTAGGGGAGATGTAAAAGAAATTGGCTGGGGAAACCAGATACGTTCCTATGTTATGCAGCCATATACAATGGTGAAGGATCACCGGACAAATGAAGAGACAGGGAATGTAGGTGCTGTATTGGATGGAGGGTTGGATACTTTTATTAGTGCATATCTAAAGTGGAGTAGCCTCAACAAGAATAAGGAGTGATACAAATGGCAGACAGAAAATTAATTATTTTTAAACTGGGAAATGAAAGTTATGGAGTAGAGATTGATGTTGTACAAGGGATTGAAAAGATGCTCCCTATTGTGAGGATACCAAATAGCGTGCCACATATACAGGGGATTATAAATTTGAGAGGCAGTATTATACCAGTTCTCAGTTTAAGAAATCGTTTTGGCCTGCCGGAAGTACCAGATACGGATACAACAGAGTTTTTAATTACTACCGTTAGTGGCACATTATTAGCATTAAAGGTAGATGCAGTAGAAAGTATATATGATTTGGCAACAGCGCAAATATTTGAAACACCTAGGATTGTCCAAACAGAGGAGACTTCTTATATGAAGGAAGTAGTCCTTGTAGAAAACAAAAGGCTGATTATTGAATTAAATACAGATAATCTTTTAACCAGCCAAGAGAAAGAAGACTTGCAGAAAATGCTGGAAGAACAGCAATAAAAGGGATATGGGCATCTGGAAATTGCCAGGTGCCCGTTTTGGTTTAATAAAATTTGGAAAAGGCTTGCATTATTTTTATAAATGTGATACTATTCTCTCTAGGAAAAACATATGTGTTTGCTGCACAGACAGAAAGGGTAAAATAAAATGTTTGCCTGGTTGTTTGCTTTATAGCCTTAATAAGGAGAAGGGATATGGCAGATAAGTATTTTGTAGTAAAGCAGAAGGCGCTGCCTGATGTATTGCTTAAAGTAGTGGAAGCAAAGCGGTTGCTGGAAGCAGAAAAGGTAATGACCGTCCAAGAAGCTACGGAGGCTGTGGATATTAGCAGAAGCTCCTTTTATAAATATAAGGATGATATTTTCCCTTTCCATGAAAATGCGAGGGGAAAAACAATTACATTAATTATGCAGGTAGATGATACCCCAGGGCTTTTGTCGAATGTACTTGGGTTAATAGCAGAATATCATGCCAATATCCTTACCATTCATCAAACAATCCCTATTAATGGGATTGCCTCACTTACTATGAGTGTAGAGATTCTTGCTATATCAGGGAATTCGTCTGAGATGATTGAGAAAATGGAAGCACAAGCAGGCGTTCATTATGTAAAAATTTTGTCCCGGGAATAAAGAGACAGTAAATAAATGGAAATGGAGAATAGAGTTATGGTAAATATTGCAGTATTAGGATATGGCACAGTGGGTTCTGGCGTGGTAGAAGTAATTAATACAAATTATGAAAGTATCAGCAAAAAAGCAGGCCAGGAAATTAATATTAAATATGTTTTGGATTTAAGGGATTTTCCAGAAAATCCTATCCAAGAAAAGATTGTGCATGATTACAATATTATTTTAAATGATGAAGAGATTGACATTGTAGTAGAAGTAATGGGTGGCATTGAGCCAGCCTATACGTATGTAAAAAGTGCGTTAGAAAAAGGAAAAAGTGTTGCTACTTCCAATAAAGAATTAGTAGCAAAACATGGTTCCGAATTAATTGCATTAGCGAAAGAAAAAGATATTAATTTCTTGTTTGAAGCGAGCGTAGGAGGGGGAATCCCTATTATCCGCCCACTAAACCAATCGTTGACTGCAGATGAGATTTGTGAAATTACAGGTATTTTAAATGGTACTACAAATTTTATTCTTACTAAAATGCGCCAAGATGGAAGCGATTTTGAAGATGTGTTAAAAGAAGCACAGGCTTTAGGGTATGCGGAACGCAATCCTGCTGCTGATGTGGAAGGGTATGACGCATGCCGTAAAATTGCTATATTATCTTCTCTTGCATATGGCAGGCAGGTAGATTATGAGGATATTTATACAGAAGGGATTACAAAAATAACAGCAAAAGACATGGTGTTTGCAGAAGCATTTGGGTATGCAATTAAGCTTTTGGGCAGCAGCCGGCGTGAAAATGGAAGTATTTATTGTATGGTGGCACCTGCCATGATTAGTGAAGCAAACCCACTTTATAGTGTAAATGGGGTATTTAATGGTATTTTTGTAAAAGGGAATGTATTGGGCGATGTAATGTTTTATGGAAGTGGTGCCGGGAAACTTCCTACAGCAAGTGCAGTCGTGTCAGATATTGTAGATGAAGTAAAACATCTGCATACAAATATTATGACCAGATGGAGCAGTAAAAAAATGACATTGGCTGACATCGAGGGTTCCAAAAAAAGGTTTTATGTCCGTATGGAGGGAAGCCTTTCTGGAAGGAAGAAAGAAGTAGAATCTGTTTTTGGTGCCATAGCAGCAACAGAAATAGAGAGTATCCCTAATGAATTTGCCTTTATTACAGAGGTAATGTCAGAAAAAGAATATAAGGAAAAAGCAAAAACAATAAGTGGGATTTTAAACCGGATACGGGTGGATAGATAAAAAAGTGGTTTCTTTTATAATTGGGGAATTATAGAAGAAACCATTTTTATATTGTTTAGGGGAATTGTAAGATAAATGAAATATAGCTATGTATAAGTTTAAAAGTTTAATATCCATAAAATTCATTATAAGCTTCTAACATTTTGTTATATTGTTCAATATATTCTGCAATAATTTGCTGCCCGCCGGCAGTATTAAAAAATAGAATCAGGAAAGTAGCAACAATAAACAAGAAAGAAAGTGTTACACCGCTGCAGACCATGCCAGTAATGGCATAGTTTTGAAAATGCCCAACTTGTTTTTTAGAAACAATCCCAAATACAAGGCTAAGCATACCAAACATAAGAGGGAGTGGCGCAAAGAATGGGAGGATAGCAGAAGCAAGGCCTGTACCTACTGCAAGGAACCCAAGTATCCGGGAAGTTTTTGCAAAGCCATTAGGGATATCTGTATTATTTTGTAAATCCATAAGTACCTCTTTCTATATAGGCTAAATACAGCCTAATCATTATAATAATTGATTATAACATGCAAAAACCACAATGGCAAGACTAAGGGCAGGATATAATCTCTTGCAGCTTTTTTGAAGATACTATATAATAAAGTATAAATGCAATGAAAAGAAGAAAGGCATGGTTAGGACATGGATATTTTTAAAGTAATACAAAAGGAACTAAATATAAGGCTGGAACAGGTAGAGGCAGCAGTACAGTTAATTGATGAAGGCAATACCATACCATTTATTGCCAGGTACCGGAAGGAGGCAACAGGAGCCCTAAATGATGAGCAGCTCCGTGAACTTGGGGAACGGCTTACATATCTTAGGAATTTAGAAGAGAAGAAGGCACAAGTGCTTGCCACGATAGAGGAACAAGGCAAGCTAACAGAAGAATTAAGAAAAGAAATTGAAGAGGCAATGACACAAGTTGCCGTGGAAGATTTATACCGGCCTTACCGCCCAAAAAGGCGGACAAGGGCAACTGTTGCAAAAGAAAAGGGATTGGAGCCGCTTGCAAACCTAATATTGTTGCAGATGGCAGACAAAGAACTAGCAAGCTATACAGATGCGTATATTTCAGAAGAAAAGGGAGTTTTCAGTAAAGAAGAGGCTTTAGCAGGTGCTATGGATATTATTGCAGAAAATATTTCAGATGAAGCAGACTATCGTACTTATATTCGTAAGATAACGATAGATGAAGGGATTTTGGTTTCTGAATGTAAAGATGAAAAAATAGAATCTGTATATGAAATGTATTATCAATTTTCAGAGCCAGTAAAAAAGCTTGCAGGGCACCGTATCCTTGCGATTAACAGAGGAGAAAAGGAAAAAATACTGACAGTCCATATAGACGCCCCAGAGGAAAGGATTCTTCTTTATTTAAAGAAACAGATTATTGTCCGGGAAAATCCATACACAACAACGTTTTTAGAAGAAGCTGCTGCCGATAGTTATAAGCGTTTAATAGCCCCAGCAATTGAAAGAGAGATACGGAATGATTTAACAGAACGTGCAGAGGATAGTGCGATTAAGGTTTTTGGGAAGAATTTAACCCAGCTTCTTATGCAGCCGCCGATTGTAGGGCAGGTAGTGCTTGGCTGGGACCCAGCTTTCCGTACCGGATGTAAATTGGCTGTAGTAGATGCGACAGGCAAGGTATTGGACACAGTGGTTATTTATCCAACAGCCCCACAAAATAAAGTGGCTGAAGCAAAGGAAGTATTAAAACAACTTATTAAAAAATACCATATTACGTTAATTTCTGTTGGGAATGGAACTGCTTCTAGGGAATCAGAAGCAGTTATTGTTGAATTATTAAAGGAAATACAAGAACCAGTACAATATATTATTGTAAACGAGGCAGGTGCATCTGTATACTCGGCAAGTAAACTGGCTACAGAGGAATTCCCTAATTTTGACGTAGGGCAAAGGAGTGCTGCTTCCATTGCCAGAAGGCTGCAAGACCCATTGGCAGAATTAGTGAAAATTGACCCAAAGTCAATTGGGGTAGGGCAGTACCAACATGATATGAACCAGAAAAAGCTAGGAGAAACATTGACAGGGGTAGTGGAAGACTGTGTAAACCATGTAGGCGTAGATTTGAATACTGCTTCTGCGCCATTGTTAGAATATATATCTGGGATTACAAAAACAATAGCAAAAAACATTGTAGCATACCGGGAAGAAAATGGGCGTTTTAAAAGCCGTGCAGAGCTATTAAAGGTAAATAAATTAGGGCCTAAGGCATTTGAACAATGTGCAGGGTTTACAAGGATTACAGAAGGAAGCAACCCATTAGATGCAACGAGTGTCCATCCAGAAAGTTACCAGGCGGCTACAAGCCTTTTAGAGAAATTGGGCTACCAGCTTTCAGAAGTGGCAGGCGGCATTAAAGGGATTAGTAAAAAGGCCACGGATAAAAAAAGGCTGGCAGAAGAACTTGGGATTGGGGAAATAACATTGGAGGATATTTTAAAAGAGTTAGAGAAACCAGCAAGAGATCCCCGTGATGAAATGCCAAAACCAATCCTTAGGACTGATGTAATGGAAATAAAGGATTTGCAGCCTGGCATGGTTTTAAAAGGGACAGTGCGCAATGTAATTGATTTTGGGGTATTTGTGGATATTGGCGTCCATCAAGATGGGTTAGTGCATATATCGCAGATTACAGAACGGTATATTAAGCATCCATTAGAGGCAGTTAGCGTAGGGGATATTGTAAAAGTAAAAGTAATGTCTGTAGACTTAAATAAAAAAAGAATCCAGCTTACTATGAAGATAGGGAATTGATATTTTTATATAAGGAAGAGATTATGGAAGGGAAAGAATATCATACCAAACAAAGAGAGGTTATTTTAGAATTTTTGCAAAATAGCGGCTCTAGGCATGTGTCAGTGGAAGAAGTATTAGAACATTTAAAGGCAGAAGGGCAAAAAGTAGGAAGGACTACTATATACCGGTATATGGAAAAATTGACAAGAGAAGGGACTCTTAGAAAATATTTTATTGAGGAAGGCGCTGGTGCCTGTTATCAATATATAGAGCCGTGGTCTGCCTGCCATGAGCATTTTCATTTAAAATGTTTAAAGTGCGGGAAGCTGTTACATTTGGAATGTGGTTTTTTAAACCAGATAGAGGAACATATTTTAACACAACATGGTTTTCAGGTAGATCATACAAAAACTGTTTTTTATGGGACTTGTAAAGATTGTAAAGAAAAAGTATTGGATGTTTGAGCCAAAATGTGTTATATTGGATAGGAACAACCTTTGGAGAGGAGCAGTATCCA
>ERZ808051.1447-NODE-1447-length-15740-cov-8.251548_pt1 | contig 15740 bp, 18 predicted proteins | sample MGYA00380199_ERZ808051 | MGnify/ENA primary metagenome ERZ808051 (study PRJEB31490, sample SAMN06133391) | mouse gut metagenome | isolation source: J11 | host: mice | place: China: Chengdu | collected 2015-05 ...
AAATGCAAAGGTTTTGCCCCAGGGGGGCTATCCCATTCCACCAGCTGAGCTGGTGGTTGGGCCTTTCGGCGGTGAATAAAGAAAAGTCTGTAAACCAAAGATGCTTAGAAAATATCTTATGTCATTTGACCAAGATGGTTGTTTTGACAGAACATGACGAAATAGATGATTTAAAGCAGTTAGTTAAGATGTCTACTTCCGTTTCGGCTCAGTTACTGGGTGTGACTCAGAAGGAAAATGGCGAATGCGTTGATGAAGATGCATGTGAAGTGAATATGACATCAGAACATATCAATGATTATATAAAAGCACGTCAGGGAAAGCTTTCAAAAGATGAAATATCTTTACTTATCAAGAATAATCAGATAGATCATCTCCAGTTTGACCATGATAATGATATATGGCAAATGTGGGATATTACTGGTAAATGTTTTAAATTTTGTGAGAAGGAATAAAATATTATATGAACGCTATAAAAATTATTTTTAAGTATTTAATATTAGGGATTATAGGCGGAATCACTTATGTAATAATAGAGCTGTTCTATCGTGGACATTCTCATTGGAGTATGTTTATAGTATCCGCTATCGCTTTCATATTAATAGGCTTAATCAACGAATTTATCAGTTGGCATATGGAATTATGGAAACAGATGCTAATTGGATCAGGAATTGTAACTGTGTTGGAGTTTATATCTGGATACATATTAAACATAAAATTAGGATGGCATATCTGGGATTATAGTAATGTTCCTTTTAACATAATGGGTCAGATATGTCTTCCATTTAGTATTGCGTGGTTTTTTATTTCTTTGATTGCTATAGTGACTGATGATTATCTCAGGTATTGGCTATTTAATGAAGAAAAACCACATTACAAATTATAAAAAGAATATATGAATTTTGGAGGAAATTTTTTATGATTACACTTTTTAGATTATATATGATTAAAGCGAAGGAAATTAAGTTCAAATTGGCATTTTGGAAGATTGTTGACAATGTTATTGCGGAACTTGCAAAGCATCCAGAGGAATTTGAAAAGAAATTGACTGATTCAGTTGTCAGATTAGTTGTTGGTGACAAAACGACAGATGATGTCAAATCATAAAATGTCTCTTTCATAGAGAAAATTATCACTACTCTCTCACTATTCCGTGAGGGAGTATTTTGGTGTAAAGGATAAATATATGGTTACGGTAATAAAATCACCTAATGATCTTAAAATGATTAATATTGTTTGTAATAAAGCTGTTGAGAATGCCTGTAATAGACTTTTAGGAAGTCTCCAGCAAATCATTGACGAAGAGTTTTATGATGTTTTTGATCCCGAATACTATCATAGAACATACCAATTCTGGAGATCAGCTACAACTAAAATGCTTACCCAAACTTGTGGGCAGGTTTTTATGGACAAGTCTGCAATGAACTACAATAATTTTTGGACTGGGGAGAAACAAATTTATGCTGCGTCTATCGGCTCCCACGGCGGATTTGTTACAGAGGAAACAAAAGAACATAGATTTTGGGAAGTGTTTATAGAGTTTTGTAAGCTTCATGCAATTAATATATTAAAGGAAGAATTACGAAAACAAGGACTGAATGTTAAGTGAAACTAAATAATTGTAACTACTACCGCCCTTCTGTTGGCGGTTATTTTTATGCTTAAAATTGAGGGAGGTATTTTATGGATGAATTTTTGGTGTTGCTTCAAGCGAAATTAGATGAAGCGAAATCAAAAGGGTTAATCAATTCTGATATTGCATTATTACAGGGTCAGCTTGATAAATTAAAGATACAAGTTGAACTTGATCCGAAAGCTGCACAGAAATTAGCAAATGATATTGGAAAATTAATTAATCAGAAAATTGCTATTTCCAATATTAATATAGATACAAATCAAGCTGTCAGGAATGCAAAACAAGGTGGACAACAAATTGGAGATGCGCTCAATCAAAGTGTGTCAAAAGAAGTGTCAAAAAGTCAAAATGCAATTGAAAACTTTAAGAAATCATTAGAAAATGCCGGGAAAAGCTCTTCAGAAATTCAAAGTATTATTGACAAAGTAAAAACACTAACTAGACAAATTGATTCCCTGCGTTTTACAGAATCTACAAAAGGTTTTATGAATATTGATGTATCTGGGATTGATGAATTTGGAAACAGGATAAAAATTATCCAATCACTAATTCAAGATGTTGAAAGTAAAAAATGGAATATTTCAAAAACTGATACTTCTATTATATCCACAAAAGAACTTGATAAAATTGATAAAACATTTGCGGATTATACCGCAAAATTAGCACAGTTTAAGTCTACAAATAGCGAGATTCTTAGTGGACTATCTGCTCCTATCGCAGACTTTGAAAACAAATTGTCAGGTCTAAAAAACGGTACTGTAACCATTAATGAAGTTATAAACTCCTTCAAGTCATTAAATACAGAAGCGTCAAATATTACTGCTAATTTTAGCAGACAACTGAGTCCAATTGATAGTGCTATACGTAATCTTGCTAAAGGTGACGAAACTATTGCTAGTCTTCGTGCGGAGCTTAAAGGACTAAATAATGTTCCAAAAGAGATAAATGCAGAACTTAATAAATGTTCTTCTTTATTAGCAAAGGTTAAGCAGATTGAATCTGAAAACGGTCGTACAGCTGAATGGTCACAGGCATATAAAGAATGGGCAGGTTCTGTAGATACACTAAGGGCAAAGCTTACCACTTTAAGAAAGGAACAAGCAAATACAGCATCTACTCAGATATTTAAGATTGGCGATCTGAAAAATAATGATATTGCCTATATGAGCAAAGTCTATAATACGATCGAAAAACAGATGTCTGAAATAAACAAGATGGCAAACGCTAAAGGTTGGAATATTGTAGATATCTCCGGGGTTGAACAAGCTGATGGAAAAATCAAACAGCTTACATTAACTGTAAAAGATGCCGAAGGTACACTAAAACGTTTAACGATGCAGCGTGAAAAATTGCAGGGAAATGGTAAAGCACAACTTGGTTTAATGCAGGTTGGTGATATTAAAATTGTTGAAACTGCTTCACAAGCACAAGAAAAACTTGCACAAAACGCAGCGAAAGCAAATGCAAAATTGTCAGAACAAGCCAATAAAATTCAACTTTCAATGGAGACAGGTGGATATGAATCCAAAGTTGATGCTTTGGTTGCTAAGACTATGCAGTGGACAGATGTAAATGGGAACGCAAGAATCAGCACAAATGAACTGTCAAAAGCATTTGATCAATTGACTACTGCTTCTAATAATTATGCCAATAGTCCTACAGAAGCACATCAGAAGACTCTTATTGCATCTGAAAAAGAATTGGATAATCAGATTAAAACTGTCACAAACTCTGTCAAATCGATGAATGCCGAATTAGCAAAAGATTCTGCTATTTCTTCGTTTCGTAATCAAGTTACAGATTTTATGAGCAAAAATGGGAAAACGGTTAAATCATTTCAATTTGGTTCTGAATTAAAAGATATTTTTGCTAAGATACAACAAGGTGCTAAATTAAGCAATCAGGAATTAGCTGTTCTAAAACAAAGATTTATTGATGTTCAGAATGCAGCTAGACAAACAGGAAAACTTGGTAAGACATGGTTTCAGACATTACGAGAAGGAATGAGTTCCTTTAGTTACTGGACGAGTTCTACTTTCTTGGTTATGAAGGCTATCCAGTCTATTAAGAGCGGACTTAGTACTGTTAAAGCACTAGATACTGCTTTAGTAGATTTGAAGAAAACTACCACTATGACGAATAGCGAGTTGGAAGATTTTTATTATGATTCTAATAAAGTAGCTAAACAGATGGGCGTTACTACTGAGGAAATAATTAATCAGGCAAGTGCTTGGTCAAGGCTTGGTTTCAGCAGTGAAGCTATGGCTACCAAAATGGCAAAATATTCATCTATGTTTGCTTCAATTTCGCCTGGGCTTGATTTAGACTCTGCCACTGACGGGCTTGTATCTACAATGAAAGCTTTTTCCATAGGATTGGATAACGCAGATGATGTTGTTGATGGTATTATGTCGAAAATCAATATCATCGGAAATTCTAAAGCACTAAATAACTCCGACATAGTAGACTTCTTAACAAGGTCTTCTTCTGCTCTTGCATCTGCAAATAATAGTATTGAAGAGTCAATTGCAATGGGTGAAGCAATTGTTGAGATAACCAGAGATGCGGCTGGTGCAGGACAGGTAATGAAAACCACCAGTATGCGTATCAGGGGATATGACGAAGAACTTGAGTCATACACTGAAGATCTTGAAAATTTAAAGGGTGAAATTGCAGATTTAACTAAGACGGCTAAAACTCCTGGTGGTATTAGTCTGTTTACTGATGAAACAAAAGAAACATATAAATCTACATACAAAATCTTAGAAGAAATTTCCACAATCTGGAATGATCTTACAGATAAAAATCAGGCAAATATTATGTGCCTGTGTGTATAGAAATATGCACAATTTAACACATCTAAAACCAGTAAAACCTAAAGCTCTATCACTACAATACGGATGAAATATGCTGGTATGAAAGTAACGAAAGTAAAACAACGATAGAGATTCCATATGGCCAAAAGCCTAAGTGGAAAATTTACTAATTTTTTATAAATTAGGAATGGTAGCTTGGTCGCAAAGTTCCGAATAGGAATGTGTCAAACGACTATCCCCATGTAGGGTTATGGACTAGAGAATACATATCCATAACAATAGGAGTACGGTACAAATGTATGGTATGGGTGAGAATCCCTTAAATGGAAACGGTGTGGTCGCTACTCTACATTAGAGTGTGATTAAAAAATAGTCTAAACATCTATGGAAACATAGAGATGTTATTGGTTAAAAATAAGGGTCTGATTAGCCTAATATGAATAATAAGGATAATATGAATGAAAAAATTTGATAAAGAATATTCTACTCAATATTCTCCTGAAAAAGAATATTTATTGAGTAAAGAAATAAAACCTTCTTTTGTGAAAATTATCGAAGGGGTAACAACATATAAATACACGAAGACACCAAAGTTATTTCAAGCTTTGGTGTCTTTTTATATGGAGAATAGATAAGCGAAAGGATAATATACGGGTGATAATTATATATGAAATGGTCAAATGAGGAAATAAAAATACTAGAAAACAACTATGAAGGCATGTCTGATGAGGAAATACAAAATTTGCTACCTAATAGAACCGTATCAAGTATTTCATGTAAAAGAAAAGATATGGGGTTTATAAGACCACGATTTAAGAAATATTCTTATAACGATGTTATTGATGCGTTCTCAAAAAGAAACGAGTATATTTTACTATCAAGGGAAGATGAATTTATAAATTGTAACTCAAAAATGAGATATATCTGCAAAAAACATAAAGATAAAGGTGAACAATCAATTACATTAAATCATATTAATTTAAATCGTGGTTGCTATTATTGTGGTTTAGAATCCACTGCTTCTAAAAGAATGATTAATTTAGATAAAGAATATGATAAACAATTATGTGAATCTAATAATTTTGAATATATTGATACAATTAGAGAAAATGGTAAAATAACAATTATTTTTATATGTAACAATCATCGTGATTTAGGCGAACAGCATATGTTAAAAACAAATATGGAACGTGATATAAAAGGATGTAAATATTGTGCTGGTAAAGAACTTCCAGAGTGGTATGTTTTGAAACTGGCAGAAGAGATAAATCCTCATATTAAATTACTAGACCCATATAAAAATTTAACAACGAGAATGAATTGTTTTTGTACAAAGCATAATTGTGATACAAGAAAAAATATGCAAGAAATACTTAATGGGCAAGGATGTTATTATTGTGGAATTGAAAAATTATCGGAAATGCATTTTTTATCTGAAAAAGTAGTTCAAGACTTTATTAATTTATTAAATCCTCATATAAAGTTAAGTAAATATAACGGAAATAAGGAAGCATCTGAGTTTTATTGTACAAAACATAATAAATATTTTAGAAAGTATTATAATACTTTATTGCAATGTAGTAGTGGATGCGAAGATTGCTATAAAGAAAATATTAGAGAACGTCAAAGTATTGGAATAGAAGAGTTTAAATATAGATTAAATAAAATTCATCCAGAATTAATAATAATCGGCGAGTATATAAATAATGTTACGCCTATCAAAGTATACTGTAAAAAGCACAATTATACATATTCATTAACTCCTGTTGCATTATTAAATAGAAAAACTTGTTGTGATAAAACAAGAATAACTTATAAAGAAGAACAAGTATGCAAATTATTAGAAGAAAAATGGCATTTTAATATTACTAGACAAAAGAAATTTGATGATTGTATTGACGATAGATGTTTACGATTTGATATTTATTTAAATGATTATAATATACTTATTGAATTCCAAGGTGAACAACATTATAAACCTGTTAAATATTCTTCTGAAACATGGGATGAAGCTAACAGAAAATTTGAATATGTACAAAAACATGATTTAATCAAGAAAAATTATTGTAAAAAACATAATATTTCTTTAATTGAGATCCCATATTGGGAGTTTGAAGATTTAGAATACTTTCTATTTGATAATTTAGTAAAATTGAAAATAATTGAAGAAATAAAAATTACAGCCTAATCAACTGTATTATAAATTTAACCAATAACTCGTAAGCGTTATGAACTTGCGGAATATAATGACAACTACTTGAGGTCTTAGCAGGTAAGCGAAACGGGCAAGCTTTAGCAGCACTGATTTCCAATTTTAAATCTGCTCAGGAATCTATGGATTTAATGGCAAATTCTGCTGGTAATGCTGAAGCCGAAATGTCAGTAATTATGGATAGTCTCGACTTCAAACTCAATCGCCTATCCGAAACATCCACATCGGTAGCCCAAAACCTCTTCAAAAGAGATGACATGAAAACAGTCGTTGACGGATTAACATCAGTTATGAACGTCATTGACACATTAACCTCCAAACTTGGATTGTTTGGATCTATCGGACTCGGAGCAGGATTATTTGCTGGAGTCAAGAACATTGGTAAAAACATGCGAGTGCATGGATTTCAAATCATCTGTTTTATGTTTTGAATATGCCCTTCATGCCTAAGTTATCCATGAATAAAACATGAATTTCAAAGGTAGGAATGTGTGAACTTAGTCAACTCACGATGTTCTATAAAATGAATCGTAATTGGGGATTGCTATCCTCAGTGCTGGGAAGCTTTTTTATAGTGAATACACAGTACAGTGTAGCTACAACGGAACTGGAAACGGTAAACGTGAATGCATTCTGAAAAAGATGTCAGTAATGGCAAGAAAATACACTGTTGGTTACGGGTGAAAGCCCTAAGTAACAATGCCTTTGGGAGAAGGCAAGACCACCGATCAGCAACGGAATCCCTAAATCTGATTATTCAGATATGGAACTGTCCAGAGAGCATAAACGATTCTGAGTCGAATGGCTTGTAAAAGGTGCTCCAAACCAAGAAGGAAAACTTGCCGAGGATTCATCCTCTACACAAAAATGTGTACGTGACTGGGTATAAACCAAAAGAGTGATGCTGCTCTTCTATTTCTTAATAGCAACTATACTTATTATAGAAGAAATAGGAGAATGCAAGGATTTCTCCTAGCCGTATGGAAGAAACGGAGAATATAGAACTAAAACCAAAGGACTACCAGAGTGGAATCCAGTAGTCCAAAATTACCGATGAAGATCAGTCTCAAAAGAGACATCTTTAACATTGGCTTTTGTGTGAACATCTTTGTACTTTACCAATGTATTGCATATTTTACATACAATCTTATATATGTAAGGCATCACAAATCGAATGGTGGCGTAAAAGAATATGAAACTAGCTAATATGCATACCATCCCATACGCAGAGTCACACTCAACAGCACTTTTAATTATATTTCCCATACGCCACCTCCGATACATTGTTAATTGTTTTGAACATCATACTATACTGGTGGCTCGTGTGGAGCAAGCCTGTCTCGCTGTGGAGGCGAGTTATTTTTGGAGGTGGCTACAGAATCAAATCTGAGTGCTGTAAAAATATTATATTCTATAATGTGATATAAATATAGTCAGAACATTTATTCAACCATTTTGTTGATAAATTATTGACATCGACATATAGATATGTCATAATATTAACAGATAACAAGTAAAGGTACTACCCGTAGAGACAAGCGGTTAGTCCCAAAATAGATAGTTATAAATCAAAGATTATAACCGCTTAGTTTGGTAGACTGGGGCGGTTATTTTCGTTTGCCGATTTGATAAAACAAATTGGCGACTGCACATATTACAAGTATCAACTGTAAAGTTTCACTTATAGTCATAACTGCAATCCCCTCCTTCACTTAGTATTTCTTCAGAGAAGATTATCTATGTAAACAGAGGGTATCAGTCCCTCTGAGAGAAGGACTAACCGCCTACCACTTTAGGTAGTACCACAATTATTGTAACATACTGTAAGATATTGTCAATTCTTATATTATTTTAATCATGTGGGTAAATAAAAATAAGAAACACCCATGTTTGTTATAAACACGAGTGTTTCCATTGTCACTACTCTTCTCCCCACTGATGATCAGACTCCAAATTTACTATTGTTGCTCTTCACGACTATTGTGTTCAAAGAAAGAACCTGAAATATCAAATCCTTTCAAAAGCCCAAAGTGTATATGGAATTCTTTCGTGTCCTTTGCTAGAACTAGACTTCCAATAAAACATACAGCAATAAGCAACAGAATCACAATAGTCACTGTTGTAATTATTTCTCCCATCCTTCACCTCCCTCCTGTACTAATATACAAGAAAAGGAGATAAGACTGGGAGAATCCCAAGATGTGTTTATACACTAGAATATCTTTCGTCCTTTCTGGTACTATGTGTACCTCAGTAGATTTTGTGCATAGCACTCCCACAGACACTTTTGCCAAGCATATTACCCTAGTGATGACTATAATGTGGTATTATAGGCGTATATATACTTGGTTAGTATTATACCATATATTGTCAGAAATTGATATATGAATCTAAAGAATAAACCTATAAAACAACTCATCAAATTATTTACAAATTCTTTCCATTGTGATACTCTGAAAATAACAAATTTTTAGGTTTTGGAGGAATTGGAATGAAAGATTTACAAGTAAAAACAAGGGCACTATCTTCATTATTAAAAGACATAGCAAAAAATAAATATGATTTTAATCATCCTTTGCAGCGTCAGTCTGGACAGTGGAATAAGTTATCCATGAGCAAGTTAATTGATTCTGCCATCCGATTATATCCCATTTATCCTGCTTTAGTGGTTGATAATGGAGATGACACTTATGGAGTCATAGATGGTAAACAGCGTTTAACTATATTCACAAGTTATGCAAATAATGAATTCGCTTTGCATAAGTCATTATCTCCTGTTGATATTGATGGTGTTGAATATGAGATTGCCGGCAAAAAATTCGACAAACTTGATGAAGAAGTAAAAGAAAGATTTAAAGCTAGAGAATTTCAGCTATACATTATGACAAACGCTACAGAAAATGATATTCGTGAAATATTTGCAAGAATTAATTCTTCAAAAGGGTTAACTAACACTCAGAAACGTACAGTAGTTGAGAACGAAGAATTAGCAAAAGTGGTATTTGAATTAAAATCCCATCCTGTTTTCACTAAACTCACAACACCTACGCAACGTAAAAAGGATGAGGATAAAGATATTGTTCGCCAGGTACTTATGTTATCAGAAATGAGTAACGAGTACGACTTTGGTTCATTCCGCAATGAAGATATAAATAAGTTTATTGAAAGGTATAATGGCAATATTAATTATGGAAAGGTCGAAACAATTAAAGAGGCAATGACTGCTTTAGATACAGCATTTGAAACCATCTCTGTAAACAAAGTTACCGTACCTATTTTATTATATGGATATTACCGCATAGTTAAAGATAAAAAAGGTATGCAGAAATGGAATGACTGGGTGAAGAATTTTATAGAAACATATGATACAAATGAAGAATACAAGCAATACTGTAATGGTTCTGGAACAGCATCTTCTGAAATGGTAAAGGGAAGACTGCAGTACTTTAGGGACGCTATAAAGGAATTATAAGCATAATAAATTGATTTATAAATTTGAGAGTTTGGTAACTGTGCCAAACTCTTTTTTATTTTAAGGAGAAAATGTAATTGAAACAATCAAAACTATTCCCCTGCTACTCTATTCCTCTGCGTGATTATTTTACGTCCAAGGGAATCAGATATGAGTTAGTAGGTCTACATCCAAAATCACATGATATGTTCTGGGTGTACATAAAAACAACTGAATTAGAAAAAGCAATGCAAGAGTGGTCATTAAAAATCTGACCGCTCTTTTTTGTTTGTAAAAATAATTAATGTAAATTTTTTAAATGAAAGGAAGAATAAAATGAGACGTAACTATATTTATAATATTGGTGATAAATTTATAGATCAGAAAAGAAATTTATTAATTACTCATCGCGAAAGAATCATTGGATATACAAAATCAAATCCAAATGTCGCAATCAAGGTATATACTTGTACCTGTTTAAAATGCAACGATACTAACGTAAAAATAACAGAATCTCATTTAAAAGAAGGACGAGGTTGTCCAACTTGTAGAGGTTTAAAGGTCGTTAAAGGAATTAATGATATTCCCACTACTTCTCCCTGGATGATTCCATATTTTCAAGGAGGGAAGGATGAAGCTTCGATGTACACAAATAATAGTAATAAAAAAATTTATCCTAAATGCCCTCATTGTGGACGAATAAGTGAAAAAGAAATAAAGATAAATAGACTTTATACAAAAAATGGATTTTCATGTCACTGTTCTGATGGAATATCTTATCCCGAGAAATTTGTCTCACAATTTCTTAACCAATTAAATATACCTTATATTTCACAAGCTTCCAAAAACACCTTTTCATGGTTAAATCTTAATATACGATATGATTTTTATGTTCCAAGTAAAAATTTAATAATTGAGGTAAATGGCTTACAACATTATGCTTATAATAATTGGACTGGGAAAAGTTTGAAACAGGAACAAGAAAATGACAATTTGAAAAAACAATTAGCATTATCAAATGGAATACTGCATTACATACAATTAGATTGTCGTGAAAGTTCAAAAACGTTTATTAAAAATTCTATTCTAAAAAGTGAATTAAATTCCGTTTTTAATCTATATAATATAGACTGGGACACATGTGAACTAAAAGCATTATCTAATAGAACAAAAGAAATATGCGATTATTATACAAATGTTTCGCATGCAACTAAAAAAATAGCAAAACATTTTCAAATGGATCATACTACTATAATAAGGCATTTAAAAATCGGAAATAAATATAATTGGTGTATCCCTCTATATAATCCTTCAGATAGAAAAGTAATCATTTATAAAGATAATAAGTCTAATACATATGAATCTGCAAAATTTGTATCTATTAATAGTATAAATATTCTTGGTATAAAGGATGTATCGCCACAATATATTAGATTTCTTTGTAGAAAAAACAAAAATTTTCATGGTTATACTTTTTCATATGCCAACTAATATGCCGAGGATACTGCTATCGGATTTGGATGGTCACAAAGTAAAAATAATAAGCAATATGTTAGATGGGAAACTGTAAATCAAAATTATAAAGAATTAGGGTTTCCCCAACAAGTTGGGGAAAAACGATTTTATACCAGAAACACTATTTTATCTGTTAGGAATGAAAGCATCAAATGAAACTGCGCGTAAATTTCAGATGTGGCTCGCCACTGAAGTGATACCTTCTATACGTAAACACGGAACTTTTATTGCGGACAGTGAAAATGTTGATGAAGACTTTATACGGAATGAATTGAGATTCAGCCAGAAACGAACCATTAAAACATTTGCAAATGCAAAGCCCGAGGAATTTAAAGGTTTATATGAGGAATTTCGTAATTATGTAGATACAGAATACAAATACCAGACAGATAAACGAGTTGCAAGATATAAGTCGGTTGAGAAAGGTTTAAAACAGTGGTTAGAGAATAATACCTCTGATCCAGATTCTATTGGTGATTGTTATAATGTTAAGAAGCTTGAAAAACAGGTTATTTTAGATAGGACAACTTTAGAGAAACGAATAAGTGGCGGTGAAAAAGCTGCAAAGACTAAGAAAATAAGTGAACTGGAATATGCTATTGCTGGAATGTCGGCAATATAATTGATACTGTTAATATTTTGATTGTGATAATTTTGTTGAATTTATACTTTTTAATTTTTGATTTGGTTATAATGATTTAAATTTATATGGCAGGTATTGAAGAGCCAAGGAAATTTATTGTTCCTGTGCTCTTTTTTTAATTCTGCTTTATAATTATTTAATAATTTGTTCGTTGTCAGTTCCCATATTCTGGTGTAAACTAAAACTAAGGAATCAATTTGGTTTCCAACAAACACGTTTCACAATGTACGATATTTAAACATTGTTTATGCAATTACATTTCGCAATGTATGGCAAACAACATTGCTTATATAAACACGTTTCACAATGTACGACAAAGAAACATTGTTAAGACCTTTGTTTATACAAGGGTCTTTTTACTAGGAGATAACTATGGTACAAAATGGTATGTATTACATGACTGACAGTTACAAAGAATTAGTCCGTTCATTAGGTGGCGAGTGGAATGACCAGAAAAAGCGTCCAATAGTATGTTTGCTACGGTCTACTGAAAATCCAGATCTTTACTGGGCTATCCCCGTAGGCAAAGTAAATCATAGAGATGAGAAAGCATTAGACAGAATTAACACATACATGAATTATAAAGATATACGTGGCTGCTATTATCATATTGGTAGAACAACAAACAAATCAATATTTTTTATATCTGATGTTATTCCAATCACAGATAAATATATATTAGAAAAACATTTAGGTTCTGATGAACAACATTATATTTTGAAAAATCATAAGCTAATTTCTGCTCTGGAGACTAAATTAAAACGTATATTGTCGTGGGAAAATGCAAATCCAAATTCTTTTAGGCAGCATATTACAGATGTCAAAAAGTTTTTATTGGATGAACTTAAAACAGAGAAGGAAGAATTATCACGGACGAATAAAGAGCAAGAGAACTGATCTCCTGCTCTTTTTTGGTTATATTTCAAAGTATAAACAAAAAGTGAGATGATTAAAAATGACAATTACTGAGTTCAAAAAATATAAAATACTGGCTGATAAAGTCATTGATTTGCTCATTGAAGAAAAACATTCTTCGCTAAAGGATATTAAAATACTCTATAATATCATTATGGGATTTCCGTATTGCCTAGATGAAAAAGGTCAATACACATACAATAGAGAATTTTACAATTCATTAAAAGAACTTCCTAATGAGGCAAAACAACAACATTTATTCAAATCCTAAAAAAACATGTAATTCTTATCCATTGTTCCAGACTTATTAGTACACTCTCTCATTAGTATACTTGATATGGATAATTTTACCATATTGTATTAGATATGGATAGACTAAACAAATATTCTTATAGAAATATCTCATGTTATGTAGTATACTGTAAGTAATTGGTATATTATGCCAAAAACATTTGTGAGGGAGGGAGATATTATATGAGTGGACAGAATGGACAATCGAATGAAAATACACAAACAAATTGGAAATTGCAAATCATTACAGCATCAATAAGTGGTATTTGTGTAATTATGTCTTCTATAATTGGTATTTTTTCTTATAATATAAATGAATCAAATAAGACACTAACAGTAGAAAATATAACTTTAACTGCGCAGAATAACGATTGGGAAACTTCATATAATGAACTACAAAAACAGTTTAATGAATTAGACAATAAAAATACTTCTTTGTCGAGTGAATTAAATAATTTAAAAAGTAACTTGGATAAATATTCATCTATAGAAGCTGAAAATAATACTTTAAAAGCTCAGGTATTTGAATTGAAAAATCAACTACAATTGTTAAATGATAGTATTGAGCATAACAGTATTGAAAATAACAGTATTAATAATCAAACAAATGAATCGATAAGTGTACCAGATACAAGTATTAATAATACTGATAATAAAGTAAGTATTTTTGATTTAGAAACATTTAGAGGTGACGGGGGATGGTTCATTCCATCACATGATTATGAGTATACTGATACATACGGAAACGAGTATCCAAAATCACATGTTGCTAATCATTATTCTACATCAAAAGATAATTTAAATCGCGTTCCTACATATTTATTAAATTATCAGTACTCTCTATGCGAGGGACAAATCGCATGGGCTAAAATTGATAAAAATGCATCTGGAAGTGTTTGGATTGATTTCTATTCTGGGGATACTTTAATTTATTCTACTGACCGTATTTCAGCAACAGACAAAACTATAACTTTCAGTTTTTCAGTAGAAGGCATTGAAACTCTTACTATTGTAAAAAACAGCAGCAGATTGAGTACAGCAATGGGCGTAATTATAATATATCCATTTCTGAATTTAGTAAAATAAAAAGACACCAACTAAGGTGTCTTTTTATTTGCTACTTTTCTATTCTACTATCCACGTTTACCAACAACAATTTTGTTGGTGATTACACAAGCAATCAATGGCATACTCTTCCTTCATGATGTCCACTTCCCATATAATGATTGCAGTATAAAATCAAATTATCTCCGAATATCGCTTCAAGATCAGGATTGTTTGCACGATACACACTGACGTTAAATGTTGCACAGCCTTGTCTGCCCTCATTCAATCCACACGTCATAAAATGATTATGTAACGCCTGTGCATCATATCCAAATACAGTAACTAAATCAGGATATGTTGTTGCATAATACTGTGCAGAAAAAATCAAGTTATCATACTCCGATGATAAAAGAGGTTGCGATTGCTGTTGCTGCTGTGTTTCTTGTGTCTGTTGGGCTAATACATAATCGTACATTCTTATAAAAATAAGTTTTGACATATCATCAACATCTTGTGTATTTTTTAAGTTTGTATAGTCCTCTATTTCCTGCTGTGATAATAAATTTAACGTAACACTTTGATAATTTGGCATTAATGCAACGATTTCCTGTGAAAACAATCCATTGGAAAGTCTATTTGAATATTCAGATGAAGCGCCACTATACTTTGCTGTATATGTATAAATATACTGGTCTGCCGGAGTCTGTTGTGACATATATGAGACCGAATTACTTGAAGAACTACTATTTGAATAAGGGCATACTCCATTAGGATGCAAATGGGCGGGATGTCCACCACAGTGGTAATGATATGATCCCAAACCACTCTTATTTTTATTGTCTCTATGTCCACCATTACTATCTGTCCTACCACTGTGAGCCTCTGTTGTTAACGGCGGAGTTATGATTGTTGCGGTGGTTGTTGAAATTGTTAATGCTGTTAATAAGGTTACTACTAATTTTTTCAATCTCATAGTTAAAATCTCCTTTGAATTATTTTATATGGATAATTCTACCATATTATAATACAAATGTATATAAAATTTGTTGATTTATCCAAGACAATAAATAGTTCATCTGATGAAACAAGAAACAAATGTTTTGAATAGTATTTTGTCTTATTTTGTGATATTATATTACAGCACTTTACAACTTTTTAAAAATTTTATCAAAAAAAACATACAATCTGCTCCTTCTGTTGTATAGTATAAGTGT
>ERZ808051.1451-NODE-1451-length-15661-cov-10.756674_pt1 | contig 15661 bp, 16 predicted proteins | sample MGYA00380199_ERZ808051 | MGnify/ENA primary metagenome ERZ808051 (study PRJEB31490, sample SAMN06133391) | mouse gut metagenome | isolation source: J11 | host: mice | place: China: Chengdu | collected 2015-05 ...
AACAGGAATATATAGATCGCTATATTCAGCCCAATCTCGATCCAGAAGTGATCTTCCACATACAGCACGGTCGGAATGATCACGCCCACATACATTACCGCCATTGCCGCATAACGGCTCTTCTCCCGCACCCTGTCCTGGAATATCGCTTCCCCGACCAAAAACATCTCCACTGAACATAGTATATAATAAACGATCCTGCATATCTGGTCTGTCATTTACATCTCCCTTATTTTTCTCCGCAGATACGCTTTGTACTGCTCCACGATCTCCTGTTTCTTTCCTCTGCTGAGTTTCACTGCCTTGTCTTTGTCCAGCTCTACCATATCCCCTGTTTTCTCGAAATACTCCAGGTTCAGCAGATAGGACTTATGGATCCGGCAGAAATCCTGACGCGGCAGTGTTTCCTCCCAGAACCGCATCGTGCGGCGGAACAGATACCTTCCCTTTTCCGTCACCACCGTGGTATATTTGTCCTGCGCCTCGATGTACCGGATCTGTCTCACAGGTATGAATATCTGCTTTCCGTTCTCCTCTAGCTCCAGCACCTGCCCCCGGATATCCGCCAGCGTTTTTGCCAGTGCGCGGTGAAAAGTCACGATATCCAGCGGCTTTACGAGAAAGCTGACAACATTTTTTCCAAACGCTTCCACAGCCCGCTCATGATGGCAGGTCATAAAGATGATCCGCGTCTGCCTGTGATATCCCTCAAAATATTCCTTGACACGGATGCCATCCTGCTCCGGCATCTCGATATCCAGGAATAAGATATCGTACTCCTTGCCGGACGCGATCAGTTCCCTGCCCGACGAAAAGCAGGCGATCTGTGGTTCTACTGCAAAAGATCCCTGGCTGTCGTATTCCTCAAAAAATTTTATGCACTCGTTTCGCACTCTTTCCCCGTACACGGTCTCATCATCACATATCGCTATTGTTATGTGCTCTTTCTCTTCCACACGGATTCCCCTCCACGTTTTCTAAGCAAAAACACCAAAATGCAAAAACAGGTGCCTTTACATTTTGGTGCGCGGTCTGGTACTATTTTATTTCTGGTACTTATTCCCCACAAAGAGCTGTACCTCGTAAGGCAGGAGCTGCTCCTCCTTCTCACCCTCGAGCATCGTGTACATGCCGTGCAGATGGTATACCTGCTCGTCGCCTGTGTGGTTGATGACAAACAGCCATACCTTGTCGTCGCTCTCGCGCGTCATCATCTCCACGCCGTCCGCCGCGGTGCCGAGCGTCCTGATCCCGCAGACGCCGATCATGTAGGTCATGATGTCCTCCATCAGCTCCTCGCCCGGCTCCGTGCCGATGTACCATGCCGTACCCTTACCGTACGGATTCTCGGTGATCGCCGGCGTCTGTCTGTAAAATCCCGTCGAGTACTCCGCGATCTGGTTCGCCCCCTTGAGTTCTATGATATCGCACCACTTTTCGACCGCATACTCCTTCTTGCCGTAGAGCACGCCGCCTGTCGTCTCCAGCAGACAGTCGTACTCCGGCACTTCGATGCCGCACAGCTCTCCAAGTCTTCCGGGAAGTTCCCTGTCTGTCATGCACAGATTGTTTGCGTCCTTCACGCCCGTGCGCATCGTCAGGACCAGATGGCCGCCGCCCTCCACGTAATCCATATAGTGCTGCTCGAGCCCGGGCGTCATCAGATATTGGAGCGGTGCGATCACCAGCTTATACTTTGACAGATCGTCCATATCCTGCACGAAATCCACCGGAATCTTCTTGCCGTGCAGCGCCTTATAATATTTCTGGAGCTGCTCGACATAGCGAAGCTGCGGGTGGTTTGGCTGGATATCAAACGCATAGTTCTGCCGGAAGCTGTGCACGATCGCCACCTCCGGGTCGGGCATCGTCCCCTCAAAGTCGTCCATGTATTTCGCAAAGGTCTGCGTCAGCTTCTGTGCCTCGTAGTATGTCCTGCCCGGTCTGCCGCTGTGTCCCAGGATCCCGTGCCAGTACTGTTCCGTTCCCATCGCGCATGTCCGCCAGCGGAAGAAGACGACCGCGTCCGCGCCGTGCGCAACGGACTGCATCGCCCACGCCGACATCTGCCCCGGCTCCAGCGCCCTGCCCATGATCTCCCAGCCTGCCATGCCCGCCTGCTGCTCCATCATCCAGAACGGCTTCTTCTTGTAGCCGCGCACGACATCGTGGCAGGCGGCAAGCTCGTTCTCCGGCTGGTGCGGCTGTTTCTGCCAGTGTCCTGCCGGGTAGATATCATTGGACACAAAGTCCAGCAGCGTGCCCAGGTCATAGTAGTCGACCTTGTTGTCAAAGCCCATATAATTGTGTGTGATAAAATGATTCGGGCAGTTCTCGCGGATGATGTCCGCCTGCCACTCTGCAAAATTCACGACCAGATCCGAACAGTAGCACTTCCAGTCGAGCATCGCAGACGGATTCTCGCCCGCCGCCGTGATGAGCGGTGTCCCGATCTGATCAAAGTCGTTGTACCCCTGACTCCAGAACGCTGCCCCCCACGCTTCATTCAGCGCCTCGATGGTGCCGTATTTTCTTTTTAACCACTTCTGATAGAGCTGTCTGCAGGAGCTGCACATACACAGGTCACCGTGCGAATTGCCAAGCTCGTTGTCGATCTGCCATCCGATCACGCCCGGGTTGTCCGCAAACTGCTTTGCAAACGCTGTCACAAACCGCCTGACATGCGCCCGGTAGACGGCATTTGACTGGCAGTCATGATGGCGACCGCCGAAATACCTGCGTTTTCCCTCTCTGTCGATCGGCTGTATCTCCGGATTTTTGCGCACGATCCACGCCGGGGGTGCCGCCGTCGGCGTGCCCAGGATCGTCTTGATCCCATAACGGTCAAGGAGCGCGACCGCCTCCTCGAGCCACTCAAAGTGAAACTCGCCCGGTGCCGGCTCCATCTTGAACCACGAAAACTCCGCCATGCGCACAACCTGCACGCCCATCTCCTTCATCAGCTTCGCATCCGTCTCCCAGCGCTCCCTCGGCCAGTGCTCCGGGTAATAATCCACACCAAAATGAATTCCCATATGATATACCTCCACATCTATTCCTTGATCCTGCTATCGAAACCGTCCTCTTTATTATAAAGAATATTGCCCGAAACAGCAATCTCTTTCGCTGTTCCTCAGCCTTGTCCGCTCTCGGAAGAAGGAGATCCCTGATTGAAATGTGGTATCTTCATTTTATATTCTGTTGACCAGATTCTCCACAAGCTTTGCGCAGTGCGCTGCCGCCGCGCGCTCGAACTCGGGGTAATCCATGTGGGCGCTTCCGTCCGCCTTATCCGAGATCGCGCGCAGCACGACGTACGGGATCCTGTTCAAAAATGCCGCGTGCGCGATCGCACCGCCCTCCATCTCTGCGCAGGAGCCGTCAAACTGGCTGATCAGCCTGTCCTTCACCGCGCCGTCCGATATAAACTGATCCCCGCTGACCACACGTCCCTCGTACACGCCAATCTCCGGGTTTACTTCCCTGCAGACCGCGATCGCCTCCTCCGCAAGCTTCCTGTCTGCCTTGAAGAACGAGGTCTCCATCTGCGGGATGATGCCGGGATCGTAGCCAAGCGCGCTGACATCCATGTCATGTTCGCACGCATCCGTGGAGACAACGATGTCCCCGATATTGATCTCGGCGCGCAGAGAACCTGCCACACCGGTGTTGATCACCGCGTCAACGCCAAACAGATCCGCCAGGATCTGCACGCAGATTCCGGCATTGACCTTTCCGATACCGCACTGTACGATGACGACATCCTTTCCGTTCAGGCTGCCCTCATGAAATTTCATGCCCGCTCTCTCAACGACCTCCTTCACCTCCATCTTGGACTTTAACGCTGCTACCTCAAGCTCCATTGCCCCGATAATACCTACTTTGTTCATTGTTTTTTATTCCTTTCCTGTTTTGATATATGATGATCCGGCAGATCGCCTCTCGCGCTCAGGATCCCGCACATCCAGGTGTCTGTCGTTATTCAGTAAACTGTTTATCCGTAATTTGTTTGTCTGTAATTTGTTTATTCGCAATTTATTTGTCAGTAATTTGTTATCAGGATCTCCTGTGTCACGTTCTCACTGTTTTTTGTCTGATAATTGCAGTTGTTGTAGTTGAAATTTATTTTGTGCATATGATATTTATGCCCGGAAACGCTCGTATGCCCCTTTGTCTTCCTTTGTCAGATTCCAGTCGCGGATGATCTGGTCGATCCGATCGACAGCCCTGTCGATCCCAGGCTCCTGAAATTCCCTGTAGATCTCTATCACAAAAAAATTCAGATCATTCGCGATATGTTCGCTCACCTTTGTGTTGAAAGTGACATCACAGCTGCCGCAGAATATATCCGCCATCAGATCGATATTTGCCGGAAACCACTTCTGTATCTGCCCGATAATACGGTATTTATTTCCTATATATTCATCGGCGCTTTTATGTACTGCATTCATTTCTCCTGAAAGATTTAGGCTCCAAGGATCTCGTCAAAAAATCTGCACTCGTCGTCATTGCATATCTTTGCCTCCTCCAGCCGCTGGTTCAGGTGGAATACATGTCCCATGTACGTATCCTCCGCTTTTCCATACAGCTTCCACTCGCAGACGATCCCTTTTGCCCTTAACAGCTCATACATGGGCTTGACATGCTCCTTCAAAAAGTCATACTCCGCACTCATGATATAGGCTGGCGGAAAGTCCGCATTGATATACTTTACGGTGTCGATCTGCTCCAGCGTCAGTTCGCGGTTCTCAGTCAGCGCTTTGTCTATGTATGCCAGGAACGGATCGTCCTCCTGAGCTTCCACGCGTCCCCTCATGTCATAACAGCCGCAGTTGAGCGCCACCGCCTTTACGTTGATCTGTTCATATGGTATCTGCATCGAGAACAGCCGGCGGAACGCACTGTTCGTCAAGAGCGCCAGATACTGACTCGCCAGCTGAGCACCCGCGGAGTCGCCGGTCACGCAGATCTTGTCAAGGTCAATATTGTATGCAGCCGCGTTTTCTGCCACCCATGTAAACACGGCGTTGATGTCCTCCAACGCTGCCGGGTACGGATCCTCCGGCGACAGGCGGTACGAGAAATTGACGACTGTAAACCCTCTTCGCGCCATGTCCATACAATAGTGCTGGTACACATCCTTGTCCCCGTAGGTCCACCCGCCGCCGTGGATATCGATGATCGTCTTCTGCGGTGATGTGACATCCTTTTTGTGGTATATGTCGAGCAGGTTGTACCTGCCGTACTCTCCGTATGCGATGTCATCATACCGCTTGATATTGTCGGGCGTTGTCAGTCCCGCATCCCGCTTCTGATCGCTTGCCCCGAATTCCCTTCTCAGTTTTTCCGCATCAAATTTCATTTGTTCTTCCCTCCACTTTTACTTATAACAGACTCTCGGAGTCTCTTTGTGCCTGATATTGTGAGACGATTTTTTGACAGATGTGCACAAATTTATGAGGCGTACGTGGCACGTACGTTGATTAAATTTGTGTGCACATGACGGTAAATCTGCCACAATAGCAGGTACATGGGAGATTCCGAGAGGCTATACTTATAGGCGCCCGTCGTCCCGTCTATCTTATTTTATCACGCTTCCATCACAATTACCAACTGATTTGTGCAAAATGATCCCCTGCCTTTTGAGAACGGGTACTGTTCACGCCCAACTAATTCTGACACAATTTTGCAGCGCACTATCGATCTACCCGCCGAGATTTTCGTCGCCCCACTGTTTCATGTGCTCAAAGACAGGAATGAAGTTCTTCACAGGCAGAACCTGGCGACCGCCGTACGAGGCGCACTCGGTCATCATAGAGGCTACGTCCGGCTGCACGTATAACCAATGCAGGTTTTGCAGCCTGTACAAAGACGAGCGCTTTAAAATGTCACCGATCGAAGTGTTTGAGGAGGATCTGGCAGAGATCAAAAGGTATCAGCCAAATGCCCGAAGGATCTTCTGGACAGGCGCAAACCCGTTTGCAATGAGCTATGAAAACCTCAAACTGCGGGCGCTGACCGTGCGGGACTATCTGATCAAGTGCCAGACGATGGCTATGTTTGCGAGTATACGTGACATCAAAGACAAGGAAGTCTGGCAGCTAAGAAAGCTCCGGGCAATGGGCATCAACGGTCTGAGCATCGGCGTGGAGAGCGGCGATGACAAAACCCTCGCCCTCGCCGGGAAAGGGTATACATCGGCGGATATCCTGGAACAGTGCAGAAAATTAGATGAGGCAGGTATCGAATACTACTTCGTCTACATGACAGGGCTTGCCGGAACATAGATTCCCTCACACTCTTTCCGGGCACAGCGCTGTACAAGATGGCGCATCAGGGCTTGTTCGTGCCCGCCGGCGAAAAAGAACGCATCCACGAGCTGCAGGTTCTGATCGATAACCTGCATATCCGCACACATCTGTTTGCAAATACCGTATCAAATTTCGCACCCGTTACGGCATATCTGCCCTACGACCGCGAGAAGATCACGCGCAGTCTGCAGGCTGTCTTAGACCACACAGACGAAAGCAGCATGCAGGCGTACCGGAAAAGTCTGACAACACTGGGATAAGACACCCGATAAAGGTACAAATAAGTACTAATAAAATAACGAAGATCTTCTAAACCGCCGAGGCAGCTAAAGCTGCCTCAGTCATTCATCAGATCAACCATACGCTCAAACGCTTCGATCGACTGTGCCTTTGCCGCGAGCTTTAACCACCTGTTCAATGTGACAAGATCGGTCTGTTCCATGATCTGACTTCTGAGCGCATTCGGCACCTCACCGACATCTTCAAGCAGTTCAATGATATCCTCTGCTTTGCTCTCAGCCCTGATCCATCGCTCATAACTTTTTACATCAAATTCATTCAAGAGCAAATTGTACACCTCACTTCTCTGTCATAGGGATATCCCTTACTCAGATTTTTTATACTTTTTTCGAACGCTGAATCTCCTAATAAATGTGTTCACTGTCTTTTTTATTTTCGCCATGTTGTCTCCTTCAGTATACCAATTGAATGCAATAAGCGCAATCGTTCATCTGTTCGATTCTTATTTAGTATACAGTAAAACCACTGCTGTGTCAACAGTGATTTCGAAAATATTTTCGGAACATTTGATCACATTTCCTCCGGGCACGCAATCCCCAGCAGCCCGCAGCCGTCCCGCATCACCCTCTGCGCTATTTCTGTCAACGCGAGGCGCGCCTGCCGCACGTTCTCCTCCGCCTTTAAGATCGCACAGTCGTGATAAAATTTGTTGAACGCGACCGCCAGCGACATGACATACCGCGCCACAATTGAGGGCTCATACTTGTCTGCCGCACTCCTGACGGCATCCTCATATCCACCCAGGATTTTGACCAGGCTGTAGGACACACTGTCCGCGAGCAAACTGCAGTCTGCCAGGTCCGGATTTACCGCCTTCCCGTGCCTGCGCAGTACGCTCTTTGCCCGCGCGTAGGTGTATTGCACATACGGCGCAGTACTGCCGTCAAAGCTGAGCGCCTCCTTCCAGGAAAAGTTGATATTCTTGATGCGCTGATTGTACAGATCATGAAAGGTCACAGCGCCTACGCCGACCATCCGAGCCACCTCGTCCTTGTTCTCCAGATGCGGATTCTTCTCCAGAACCGCAGCCTCAGCCCGCCTGATGGCTTCCCTCAAGATATCCTCCGCGTAAATGATGTTTCCGTTTCTGGTAGAAAGTTTTTCCCCGTCCAGACTCACCAGCCCATAAGGGACATGGACCAGCGAATCTGCCCAGTCATACCCCATCACTTCAATTGCCTTAAACACCTGCTTAAAATGCAGCGACTGCTCCAATCCGGTCACATAGATGCACTTTGCAAAGTCGTATTTCTCCTTGCGGTACAGCACTGCCGCGATATCGCGCGAGTGATAGATCGAGCTGCCGTCACTCTTCGTGATGAGGCAGGGCGGCATCTGGTACGCCTCCAGATCGATGACCTGTGCCCCCTGGCTCTCGACCAGCAGGTCTTTTTCCTTTAGTGATTCAACCAGGGCAGGCACTTTGTCCCGGTAAAAACTCTCCCCCACATAAGCGTCAAACGTTATCCCCAGCAGCCGATAGACACGGTCAAATTCGACCATGCTGATCTGCTTAAACCACTCCCAGATCGCGACCGCTTCCGCGTCATTCTGCTCCATTTTGACAAACCATTCCCTCGCCTCCGTGATCAGCTGCTCATCGTGCTCTGCCTTGGCATTGAACCTGACATATATGCGCAGTAGCTCTTCTATGCCCTTTTCCTTCACCTGCTCCTCACTGCTCCACAGCTTGTACGCCACGATCAGTTTTCCAAACTGCGTTCCCCAGTCTCCCAGATGGTTGATCCGAACCACCTGATACCCTAATTTCTGATAAATCTTGTACAGCGCATTTCCGATCACCGTCGTGCGCAGGTGCCCTACATGGAAGTTTTTGGCGATATTGGGCGAGGAGTAGTCCATGCAGATCGTCTTTCCAGTCCCGCTCTGAACCACGCCGTGATGTTCCAGCTGCAGCCTTGACAGACAGCTTTTTATATAGGCTGCGCGGTTCCAGTACAGATTGCAGTACGCGCCCACATGTTCAGCCCGCCCGATCCCCAGTGTTTCCTTGTCCGCATTCAGCCTTTCGGTGAGTTCCTCCGCAATAGACTGCAGACTTTTGTGCAGTTTCTTTGCCAGGGCAAAACAGGGCAGCGCCAGATCCCCCATCTCCTCCTCCGGCGGAACCTCCATTATGGACAACAATTCTTCCGCGGAAACTTCTCCCGCAATGTTTGACAGATACTGACAGATTGTTTCTTTCATAACAGCACGCTTCCTTTCCTCATTCATTTTATCAGGTAATTCCAGGCGATGTGACGCGCGATTACCTGTATCTTTTATAAAACCAGGCGGATATCTTCATACATTTGGATCTGCATTCGCAATTTTTGATACGATGCCAAAGCTAAGGAACTGTTGACAGATAACCTATACAGTTCCTTATCAAAGCAATCTGCCTGCTGGCAAAAAAAGAACCGCACAGATATCGGCAAATGCCAAATCTATTACGGTTCTGTATCATTTCCAATTATAAATTTTAAAAATCGCGAAAAATTATATAATACGAAAAACAGCAACCGCAGGGAAACAAGACGTACCTCTCTTGCAACCATGCGGAAACGATGATCACAAGAGCTTACGTCTCTTCTCTCTGCGTCTTAAGCTGTTTATCATATATAGACCCATACTTTATATCCTCTCGTTTTATTGATCTCAACTATAACACACAACCTGCAGGTTTGCAACAGAAAATGTCAGGAAAACGCGCCAAAAAGTATAGCGCCGTTGGTAGACTTTCTTTTTGCGGTCGTATATACTTGATTCATGTTCAGACACCCGAGCGTCTCTACACCACCAAAAGGAGGAATCAGCAATGAGTTTAGGAAACAGTCTATCCAGCGCACGAAAGAAAAACGGTTTTTCGCAGGAGGAGGTTGCAGAAAAACTGGGGGTAAGCCGTCAGACCATCTCCAAATGGGAGCTTGACGAGACACTCCCGGACATCCAGCAGTCCAAGAAACTGTCTGTGCTCTATCACATGACCTTGGACGAGCTGGTCGATTTTGACATTGAGGTCAGGGAAATCGAGGACATCATCGACAAGACGAGCGACGAGCTGCAAAAGAAGATCGACTGGACAAAATTGTGGGCAAAGAAATACCCTGTCCTCGCCACATACCAGCAAGAAGTTCCTGTTGACGGCTACGCCGCGAAACTGCGGGAGATGATCGACCGTCTAAAGCAGGAACAGGGGTACAATGACGAGGACGCCTTTTTGGTCCTCAAAGATATCCTGGCACAGTTATTTACAAGCAACACACATACGGAAGCCTGATATCTAAAAACATCCTCCACCGCATTTTCCAGCCTGTCTGCTAAATGCGGTGCATTTCATACACTAATAGGTTGACTGCCTTTCTCCTAGAGCGTGTTTGAAAAATCATTCCCGCCATCTATATAACGACGCCATAGCGTCGTATTCACCACTTTGCGTGATATTTGCACCGCATTCAGTCGACGTAAGGCATTGCCCTTTATGCCTTTGCCCCCTACGCCTCCTTCATTTGGCAAGTCATCTGTAAGATGACTTAATCTCCCACAAACTGTGACGTACATCTGACGGAAAGCATTTTTCAAACACGCTCTAGTCTTCTGACATCTCATAAGATTCCAGTTCGCTGCACAATGCCACAAAGTCGTCGTAAACCGTGATCGTCTGGAGATAGCGAAAGTCCAGGATCCATCCCGAACTGCGGTGACGCAGAAAATCAGCATCCCACAGCGGAACATTGACAAAGCCTTTCTTATAGTCATACCGCAATGGCTCATATCGATCGATATTCCTGCGGAAATAGTTCACTTTTGCAATGCACAATTTATTGATGCGAAATAAAAGCCCTATGATATCCGCCCTCTCAAAGAAAGCGTCCTTAAAAATCAGGTGCTTGTGCGCATTTTCCTTCTCTGAGTACCATGCATTATTTTCATGTATTAATCCATATTTCTCAATAAGTAACTGCTTGTCATCCATATACATCTTCTCCCTGCTAAGTCTTTTACTTTCACATATTGCAGATCCACAGCTTCCCTGAAAACTTTTTGCTCATACGTCCCGGAAGTGCCATGATACTGAAATTCCAATTGATTGTCAATATGGCGCCTTCGCAACTCCCATTCATCATTATTAATTATATGTAATCTTCCGGATAAAATCAATTCACAAATGTTAAGGATCTTCATCTCAAGATGCAGCGCCATACTGAATTGCATTAACATCGAAGAAATAGGTTCACTGTCTCAAAATAGCGGATATTTAAGGAAATGAAGTGCAAAGTATATTCAGATAAGGAACTGTACAGAAATATCATGTACAGATTGTGCAGGATATTTCTCAGAAAGTGCAAGTCAAAAAGCGCAAGCGTAGCGGGCTACTGCGAGTCTTTTTGACACGTGCAGCCGGAGAAATAGGCAAGTAAAGATGTATAGGTTAATTCTGAACAATTCTGAAGTTCGGGTTGTTTTAAAGTAACGGTTACGATATAATCTCCCTATGGTCAACTATCTTTTTGCAAATAATCATATCATAACAATCATATCACAACAAAAAGAAAGCAGACCTATGAAAACAAATAAAAATGAAACAGATAAAAACTGTTCATGTACCGATTAATATTAGAATTTGAATTCATATCCGGAGAAAAATATGGGAACTACAGAATTGATATCATTACAGCTGAGAATGTTTCTGATCATGCTGACAGGGCTTTTCTTTCGCAGGAAAAACCTGATCTCGGCGGAAGGAAAAAAGAACCTCACCGATCTGGTGATTTATCTGATCCTGCCCTGCAATATCGTGAAATCCTTTATGATCACGTTTGACGGTAATACCTTACAAAAATTCGGAACCGTTTTTCTGGTGTCTGTGCTGATCCAGGCAGTCTGTGCCCTGTTTGCAAGACTGTTCTACAACCGCATGGCACCGGGACACCGAAAAGTCATGCAGTATGCCACGGTGGCATCCAATGCCGGATTTCTGGGAAATCCTGTGGCGGAGGGTGTGTTTGGCAGTGTGGGGCTTGCGCTCGCGTCGGTCTATCTGATCCCGCAGCGCATCGTCATGTGGTCAGCGGGCGTATCTTATTTCACGGCGGACAGCGAATCCACTCCACGCACCGGGCATCTGTCCGCACCTGACAAAATATTTTCCCTGAGCGCCCGCATGCATCTGCTCAGGCGGATCATAACACACCCCTGTATCGTCGCAGTTGTCGTGGGACTGGTCTTCATGCTGGGTCAGGTAGAGCTGCCTTCTTTTCTGGATGCGGCACTCCGGGATATCGGAAACAGCAATACAGCCATGTCCATGCTTGTCATCGGCATGATCCTTGCGGACGTGAGACCGCGGGATATGCTGGACAGATCGCTCTTCCTCTTCTCGGGTCTGAGGCTGATCCTGATCCCGCTGCTTGTCTATGCGGGCTGCCTTGCCTGTGCCGTCGATCCACTTGTGACAGGCGTGTCAGTTTTACTTGCTGCGATGCCGGCGGCAGGAACCACGGCGATCCTTGCCGCGAAATATGACGGCGATGCCGCTTACGCAAGCAAATGTGTCGTCACCACGACCGTGCTTTCCCTGCTGACTACGCCGATATGGAGCATGATCCTGCTGCGGGCGCTCTGAAAACGGTCTGAAAATATGCCATCTCTTTTTTAATTCCTTAGTCCCCAGTGAAGACAATACGTCATCCCGTCCGTATTGTCTTTTGCCCTGTCGGGAGTCTACGCGATCGTGGACGGATTTTTTATCGGGAACAGCATAGGTGATCCGGGACTTTCAACCGTCCATATCGCTTGAATGGCACGCTGTTACGATTGTCAGGCGCAGGCGGCGAACTGCTTGCATTGGGAGAAGAATATATTGCTGTTATCGCTCTGGGCGCTTCCACGCAGGTGATTGGCACAGGGCTGGTGCCCTTTATCCGCAATCAGGGCGTTTCAGGTGCGGCATGGGCTACGGTCCTCGGGCAGGGTGTTACCATGCTGACTGTGCTTGCCTGGCTACTGCGCAAAAAGCAGTTTGCGCTGAGCATTCCTTTTTCCAAATTGGGAAAGGTGGCTGCGTCCATACTGAAAATCGGGATTGCCCCCTTTGGGCTTACGATGTCCCCTAACATTTCGCTGACTATCATAAACCGTTTTTCCGTGGCCTATGGCGGGGAGCTGGCAGTCGCTGTTTATGTCTGTATCGCCTATGCGATCTGCATCGTTTATCTGATATTACAGGGAGTAGGCGACGGAAGCCATCCCCTGCTCAGCCGGTATTATGTGGATAAAAGGGAATAGGCTTCTTCATCTCCCTGTAACTGGTTCAGCATCCACGCCGTCCTGCAGCCGTCGGTATTCATCTGCATTTTCCCATGTTCCGGCAGCGGCAGTCATAAGCAATCGTTTCCTTTAGCTGTTTTCTATATGGAATAAACAAAACCAGTGCCATCCCCATCGCAAGGCTGTCCGCGATCGGAGTTGCCCACGGTATGCCGTCTGCGCCAGCCACCGCATTCATAAGGAACATAAAGGGAATATCCAGCCCGCCCTTACGCAGTAATGACAGTATCATCGGTCTCGTTTTTTGCCCGGTGGCCTGAAAAACAGATATAATCATCATCGTTACAGAAACTGCCGGGCAGGTAACACAGATAATCCTGAGAAAATGCTGACCGTATGCAACCGTCTCTTTATCGTCAATAAATCCTTTTACCATCGGAACTGCGCAGACAAACAGCAATACTGCCCCTGCAAGAGCAACAGCCACACTGTATATAAATGCCGTTTTAATCACAGCACGCATACGCTTCCATTTGTTTGCGGCATAAGTATAGCCAATCAGCGGAAGTACCCCCTGTGTCATTCCGTTTGCAATGGCAAATGCAAGCATGTCAATCTTTTTCGCAATCCCCATACCTGCTATCGCCTGATTGGAGTATGAAACCACGATCCTGTTAAGCACAGTATTTGAAAAAACCCCCATGAGCATCATTACAAAACTCGGAAAGCCAACGAACAGTATTTCCTTTGGAATCCCCTGATGCAGGGAATAATCCCGCAAAGAAAATTTGATGACCGTCCGTTCTGTGTTTTTCTGCAAAAGAAACATAAAATACGTCATGGCAATCACATTGGAAAGCATCGTAGCAATGGCAGCTCCTGTCACACCAAGTTTTAGCGGGTAGATCAAAACCGGATCAAAAATAATATTCAAAATCCCGCCTAACGCCACACCAAAACTGGCTTCTTTTGAATACCCTTCTGCCCGGACAAGGTGTGCCAGACACGCATTCAGCACAGTGGGGATCCCGCCAATCGTAATCGTCCATAGTACATAGTTGGAACAATAACCATATGTATTCGCGTCCGTGCCAAGCAGCGGGAAGATAACCGGACGTATCAGATACATGATAATGCCATACAAAAAGGAAACAGCAGCGGCGCTCCATATGCTGAAAGCAGCACATTTTTTGGCTTTTTCCCTGTCTCCGGTTCCAAGACTCCGCGAAATCAGGCTGGCCCCCCCCCTATTCCAAACAAATTTGCAATTCCCGTAAGCATGACAAAAGGCGGCATTGCCAGCGTCGCAGCCGCCACCTGATTCGGATCGTTCATCTGACCGATGAAAAAAGTATCTGCCATATTATAAATGACTGTTATGATTTGGCTGATAACCGTGGGGATAATCAGCGTTATAACTGCCTTTGAAACCGGCATATGCTCAAAAAGCTCCGTATTATCTGTTTTCATGGATAACTTCCTCCTCCGATCTCATCCGAATAGCAATACATTCAATGGAAAATCGGTAACTGGCATCCTTATCAATGTCAGAAACGGAAAAACCACCACTATTCTCATGTTCAAAGAATCCGTGCATGACACTCCTTAACAGGCGCTGATAATGAATCTGCCGTTTTCCTTCTATTCCATAATCGGAAATAACACGCAGGATTGGCTTAACGATCTTTTCTGCCTCCGATTCCAACAACGGAATGTCAAGTGTGTGCACGCCCATGATAATACGGTAAAGCTCTGTATGCTCTCCGGCAAACCGGCGATATGCATTCGCAAGTGAAAACAGTGCTTCGTCCCGCAGCTTATCTGCAATTGCTGCCTCTTCCATCCCAGTCAGCATATTGACAGCACAAATGCCAACCTCAGCCAGCAAATCACTCTGGCCTTCAATATGATTATACAATGATGAGACCTGTACCCCCAAGGATGCCGCCAGATTGCGCAGGGAAAAGGCGGACAGTCCATTTTTCTCAATTTGCTCTAATGCTGCGTTAACGATAATTTCCTTTGTAAGTCCTTTTTTTGCCATTTCCCCCTCCAAACGAACAGTGTTCATAATAATTCCATTTTAAGTGAACACTGTTCGTTTGTCTACATTCTCTTTTTCACAATATCCCAAATCTTTGACAATTATTCCGTATAGTTTGCCCTCAAGGACGGCAAATGGAAAACCGCCCTTAAAATTTTGCCCCCGCTGCCAGAAACAGTTCCTTAAGGCTTCTGTTACTTTTTACCATACACAAGATCGTATAGATTGCGACTGCGAACTCTGTAATTGGCATAACCCACCATAGAAGTTTTGCGCCAAACAGCGCCGGAAGCACAAACACTAATACACCGCAGAGAACCATGCCCCGCGCCATAGAAATGATCAATGCTGTTTTCGGCTGCATCACGGACTGGAAATAATAGGTTGCGAAAATGTTCAGCGGCAAAAGCAGATACGCGAGGCCATAAATCCGCATAATACCGGGAGCAATCCGCAGTACGCTGTCTGTCGGGGACATGAATACGTTGACATAAGCGTGAAATGCCCCAAACTGGTCTGCTTTTCTGACGGGGAATCCCTGCTGGCAGATGAAGGTGACAAAGTGGAAGCCTGTCTCCTTTATTTGGAAAGTACGAGGTAAAGCAAATGATAAATACACTCTGTTATTTTTCAGTTTTCTTGTAGAAGAGTATGCCAACATAAGCGCCTATATCCGGCAATTGGTACTTTCTCCAGACCTGAAAGAGTTTTCCAGACTATGTGACCATGAAATGCT
>ERZ808051.1452-NODE-1452-length-15641-cov-6.352223_pt1 | contig 15641 bp, 12 predicted proteins | sample MGYA00380199_ERZ808051 | MGnify/ENA primary metagenome ERZ808051 (study PRJEB31490, sample SAMN06133391) | mouse gut metagenome | isolation source: J11 | host: mice | place: China: Chengdu | collected 2015-05 ...
AAGGAGGACACACATATGTTGATTCACTGGCAGTCCCATCAGGAATACCTGCATTTCCTGCATGAGACAAAAGTACATCTTGATTCTTCCCAACGCACAAGGCTCCGGCTTGAATTCGGCCCTGTCAGGGAAAAGCTCCGCTTACTGGATCTGGACCCGGTAATGGAATACCTTTCCGCTTTTTATTCCCCTGTCGGCAGGCCTGCCAAAAACCAGGTCCAGATCATCCGCTCCCTTATTCTTATGGCAATGCTGGGCTTTACCAGTCTCACCTCATGGCTCCAAAAACTCCGGGCCGACAGCCTGCCCGCCATCCTCACAGGCTGTACTCTGGATTCCCTTCCGCCGCTTGGCTCTTACTTCGACCTCATGGACAGGCTCTGGTCCCAGCCCAAAGCTTCCCAAAGGACCGGCAGGATGGATCTTTTCCCCAAAGACAAAAACGCAAAGCCCTCTAAGAAACCTGGCAAAGGGAAGAAGCTTCCCAATAAGCATTCCGGCATCACCGACAAGCTGGCCGCTTATGCCCTGGAGCATCAGGATTTCCCTTTCCATTATGAGGAAAGGCTCCAGCAGGTTTTCCGCCTTGCCGCACTCATCCCCTCCCTCAAGGACGGGCTCATCCCGGCTCACGGCGTCACCCTTTCCGGTGACGGCACCTGCGTCCATTCCCATTCCTCCCCTTATGGGCATAAGGTCTGCAGATGCGTCGAAAACGGTATCTACCATTGCTCCTGCAGGCGACATTTCTCAGACCCGGATGCACACTGGGGCTGGGACAGTGATGAGGAAGTCTTTTATTTCGGACACACCCTTTACCTGCTCTGCTCCCATGATGCACAATACGGTGTCGACCTGCCGCTGCATATCCGTTTCCTGGACGCCAGGCGGCATGACAGCGTAAGCGCCATTGTCTCCCTCCGGGAATTCAGGTCCCTTAACCCTGATATCCCTGTCAGGAATCTCTGCCTGGACTCCGCACATGACAACTATGCTACCTACGGCCTCTGTCAGAAATGGAAAATCCATCCTTTTATTGACCTCAACTCCAACCGGGGGCGGCCGGACTCCATCCCCGGCTCCATTTCCATTGATGAGGACGGCACTCCCCTGTGCATGGCTGGCCTGCGCATGGTCAACTGGGGGTACTGTAGACAGAAGCATTCCCGTAAATGGCGCTGCCCTCTGGCCTGCGGCAAAGTGGGTTCCTGTCCCTGTAAGGAAAAATGCTCTCCCTCTCCTTATGGCCGCTGTGTCTACACAAAACCAGACTGGGACATCCGCCTTTACACTCCCGTTCCAAGAGGGACGGCAGAATACAAGGAAACATACAATAACCGCACTTCCTGCGAGAGGGTGAATAACCGGGTTCTGAATGATTATCATCTTCATGGTATGGGCATACACACCAAAAAGCGCTATTCCTTCTTCACTATGATTATCTGCATCTGCATCCATCTGGACGCACGGCTGAAGAAGCGCGCAAAGCCGGAACCGTAGGTATAGCTTTAGGCTTATGCGGTCTCCCTTCAAAACCTGCCACAAGGGAGGTTTTGAGACCATGCCCTCCATTGAGTTCTTCCGCTGCAATGTCAGGCACGCTGCTATCCTGGTTATTTTCTTCTCATTTTCTCCACCCAACAGTCCCCATTTCTCGTTTCACTTGCCTACTTTCCGAGAGTACTCAATCGCTGCGCGATGGCTCTGAAGAGTAAAGTCCCTTCAGCGCACTTCGCGACTTTACTATTAAAATCGCTGCGCCATGGCTCTGAAAGGTAAAGTCCCTTCCCGGGCTTCCACCTCCCTGCGAGACGGCAGTGACTCCTGCGCCCCGGCGCGGGTAACGGCGATGCTCGAAGCGCAGATCGCAAATTCCACTGCCTCCTGCTCTGTTCTCCCTTCGGCCAATGCCACGGCTAATGCCGCGTTAAAGCAGTCTCCCGCCGCAGTAGTGTCCACGGCCCGCACCTGTTTTGCCGGGAACCAGGCAGCATGCCCTTTCCGAAAGACACCACAGCCTTTTTCTCCCAGCGTCACGATCACGGTTCCCACCCCTTTCTCCAGGAGCCTGCGCGCTCCTTCCTGTATGGCCTGTCCGTCCCAGGTGCCGCCCGAAAATTCTCCCTCCATGCCACACAGCTTCATCAGTTCCGTTTCATTGGGCGTCAGATAGTCCAGTCCCCGGTAAATCTCATCCGGAATATGCTCCGGCGCGGGAGCGGGGTTTAAAATCACTTTCCCGCGGGCAGCCCTGGCATCCAGAATCGCCCTATACAGCGCCTTTTGAGGAATTTCCATCTGAACCAAGACAATACCGGCGGATCGGATGACTTCCCTTTTGCTTTTTATGTAATCCTCATCGCAGGAAAGGTTCGCCCCCTGGCTGACCACAATACAGTTGCCTCCGTTTTCCTCCACACAGATAAAAGCGCTCCCCGTGGAGATGGCCCTGTCGGTTTTGATATCGGAAACATCCACGCCTGCCTCTCTTAGCGCCTGGGCATGCTTCTTCCCGAAGTCATCATCGCCCACACAGCCCAGCATCCTGACCTTTCCTCCCAGCCGTGCGGCTGCCATTGCCTGATTCGCCCCTTTGCCTCCAAGACCAAAGGAAAGATTCCTCGCAAGGATGGTCTCTCCGGTCTTCGGCAGTTCTTTCACCCTGATTGTCATATCTACGTTCATGCTTCCGATCACAAGGATATCACCCATTGCATTACTCCCTTTCGCGCCGGGGCGGCCGCCGGCGGCTTGCCATTGTTCCGTAAGCCGAAACAAGAAACGGAAACAGCTTTCGTCACAATGTTATGATAAATTAGTTTCGTAAAATATTTTACTTACTTGATTTTTTCACATAAATAGTGTAAAGTCAATATTAAATATACAATATGCACAAGAAAGTATTTTCTTAACAATTTTTCCTATACTTTCTTGTGCAGAAACAGCAAGCATAAGGAGGCAAAGAGCTATTATGACCATCAACGAAATCGCCCGACTGGCAGACGTGTCTATTTCCACTGTGTCCAAAATCATGAACCACAAAGATCAGAACATCACTGCCGGGACCCGGGAAAAAGTATTGCAGATTGCAAAAGAATACAACTATGTCCCCTATGCTTCTGCCCGCAGCGCGTCTGTTTCCAAGACCTTTCTGCTGGGTGTGCTCATACCGGACTTCTCCCAATGCGGGAGGCTGCTGGAAGGAATTCTGGACAGGGCCGCGAGACAGGGCTACCGCGTCATACCTTGCAGCAGCCAGGGCGATGCGGAAACCGAACTCAAGCATATCTCCGCCCTGTGCAGGGCAAAGGTGGACGGCGTGATCTGGGAGCCCGTGTGCACGGAAAGTCTTTCCCGACAAAGGTATTTTGAGGAAGAAAGCATCTGTGTCACCAGGCTTTGTGCAGGGACAAAGGACTGCTTTTTCATGGACTACAATACTATAGTCTTTCGTGGCGCAGAAGAACTCATCCGGCTAAAGCACACGCAGTTTTCTCTGTTGGCAAATTCTCTAAATCCTGCCGATGCCCTGGCCGGCTTCCGCTCCGCCCTCTTCAGCCACCAGATCCCCTTTGATCCCGACCGGATCCTTGGGCAGGATTCCCGGGACTGGATCCCAAAAATAAAGTCCCTGGGGCTCACAGGCGCCATCTGCACGGATTATCGTGACGCCCTGGAGCTGCTGGCACTGTTAAAGCAGTATCAGTATCAGGTGCCCGGCGATTTTTCCGTCCTGGCGGTCACGGACGACAGGACGGCTCCGGTGCTGGCCGGATGCGTATCCACGCTTGCAGTCCCCTTTTATTCGTTTGGGATGCATCTGTGCGCCCATCTGTTGGGCCAGTGCGAACAGCACATCGCGCAGTATGTCCCTTTCGTCCCCGACTGCAGTCCGGACTCTTCCCTGACGCTGGACGTGCCGCCCAGCGTAAAGCTTCCCCATATCATTGTAGTTGGCAGCCTCAACATTGACACCACTCTGAACATCGGACGGCTCCCAAAGCCCGGGGAGACCATTACCGCCCGCCAGACCATCACCCCCGGCGGAAAGGGCACCAATCAGGCCGTAGGCGTGGCCAAACTCAACCACAAGGTCACTCTGCTGGGAAATGTGGGAAACGATCTGGAAACAGGACTGATCTATTCCTGCTTAAAAGAATACGGCATCGACATCACGGGCATCCAGAAAGATAAGTCCGCCGATACCGGAAGAGCCTACATTCAGGTACAGGACAGCGGGGAGTCCACAATCACGCTGCTCACCGGGGCAAACGGCACGCTGACGGCCAGAACCGTGGAGGAGAACAGCCATCTGTTCTCCCATTGCGCCTACTGTCTGCTGCAGACCGAAGTAGCGGTGGAAGCCATTGAGGCGGCGGCTGCCATTGCCCGCCGCCATGGCGTAAAGACGATCCTGAAGCCCTCTTCCGTCTCCCGCTTAAGCGATGGGCTGCTGCGGAACACGGACATCTTCCTGCCTAACAGGGCGGAGATGGCAATCATATGCAATGAGGCTCCGGCCTTTTCTTCAGAGGCATTGAACCGACAGGCAGACCGCATCCTGGAAAAAGGCTCCGGCGCCGTCATCATCACGCTGGGAGAGGACGGATGCTTTTTAAAGGATGCGGATCACTCCATGCTCTTTCCGGCAGCGGATTTCGCCCCCATGGACAAAACCGGCGGCAGCGATGCCTTTATCAGCGCCCTGGCCTCCTATCTTCTGTACGGCTATGGCCTCCATGCCGCGATCCGCATTGCCCACTGCGCCGCCGGCTTTTGCATCTCCAGGCAGGGCATTGTCCCCGCCCTGATCGATCAGACATCGCTGGAGAAGTATATCCACAATACCTGCCCGGAACTGCTGGAAAAAAGGTAAGCCCGGAGGCCGGAACTTATCCGCCTCTTTACGCATCCTGCTGGCAGGAAAACCGGTAATATTCCCCTGCCACGGCAGCACACTCCTCTTCGTCCACACAAACAAAAAAAGACAGGGCGACCCACTTCATCAGGTTCCCCGTCAACAATATCACACCAGGAGAGTTCCCACTCTGCCTCCTCTTTCAGCAGATAGCGAAACGCCCTGACCTCATAGCCTTTCCTGGCATATTCCAACAGGCTGGTCAGGAATACAATCAGACATTTCTCCCCTCTCTGCCGCAGGAGCCTGGCCGTCTCCAAGCCGTCCATCCCGGGCATGCGGATATCCAGGAAGACCACATCCGGGCTCTCGGCCGCTGCCTCGAGATCCGCCAGAAGCGCCTCTCCGCCGGCATATTCCGTCACCTGGATGTCCGTCCCCCCGGTGAAGCTGTCCAACGCGAGAAGATTTCTCAAATAGGTCCGGAAAACCTCCTCGTCGTCACAGATCGCTATCCTCATCTATCCGTCTCCTCCTGCTGCCTGTCAGTCCTCCAGATATTCTCTGTAGTCCGCCTCGCTGGCAAAGAGCACATATCTGCCGTCCACCAGTCCCATATAGCCCTCCGCTGTGTTGTATCCTTTCATACAGATTACCTCCTGTTCAGAATCAGTGTTTTGCTGTTCTGAACAAAAGGTAACACTTTTTGAGGGTCATAAAACTCCCTTAAAATCCCCCGCGGCTTCCCACGGCCCTTTGGCGCTCTCTTTATCCGGCCGCCTCCGGCACATCCTCCAGGAAGACCTCCGCCTCTCTCAGGAAGTCCTCGGTCCTCTCCATCAAAAGCTCCGCATCCTTTTCGATCAGCCCCGTCTTCTTATATTTATAGACAAAGGACGGTTTCCCGTAGGCCATAAAGGTAAGGCTCTGGCCGTATTTCCTCAGGATATCGGGAATCTTCGCCGGGTTCACTTCCGCGTCCGGGCGGAAGAGGAACGTGATCTTCTCGTTTTTCCCCTTGATGTCCGTCATGTACAGCTTGTGGGCCGCCACCCGGATCAGGGCGATGCGCAGGAGATTGTCCACGGACTTGGGGATCTCCCCGAAGCGGTCCAGCAGCTCGTCCCGCATGTCGTCCCGCTCTTTCACGTTCTCGATGCCGGCGATTCGTTTATAGATGTCCAGCTTCTGCACCTCGTTGACGATGTAGGTGGGCGGGATGAACGCGTCCACGTCCAGATCGATGACCGTGGCAAAGTCCTGGGGCGCTTTCCCTCCCTTTAAGCCCTGCACGGCTTCGTTCAGCATCTTGCAGTACAGATCATACCCCACGGCCTCCATATGCCCGTGCTGGCGCACCCCTAAGAGGTTTCCGGCCCCCCGGATCTCCAGGTCCCGCATGGCGATCTTGAAGCCGCTGCCCAGGTCCGTGAACTCCCGGATGGCCGAGAGACGCTTCTCCGCTACCTCCTTGAGCATCTTGTCCCGCTTGTACATCAGAAAGGCGTAGGCGGTGCGGTTGGAGCGGCCCACCCGGCCCCTGAGCTGGTAGAGCTGGGACAGGCCCAGATTGTCGGAGTCATGGATGATCATAGTGTTCACGTTGGAGATGTCCAGCCCGGTCTCTATGATGGTGGTGGACACCAGCACGTCGATCTCCCCGTTTATAAAGTCCAGCATGATCTTCTCCAGGTCGCTCTCTTTCATCTGGCCGTGGGCGTAGGACACCGAGGCTTCGGGCAGGAGCGCAGCCAGGGAGGCGGCCACGTCCGCGATATTGTTCACCCTGTTGTACACATAGTACACCTGCCCGCCTCTGGCCAGCTCCCTGGAGACGGCCTCCCGCACCAGCTCCTCGTTGTACTCGCAGACGAAAGTCTGGATGGGCTGGCGGTCCCCCGGGGGCTCCTCCAGCACGCTCATGTCCCGTATCCCGATGAGGCTCATGTGCAGGGTCCTGGGGATGGGGGTGGCGGTGAGGGTCAGCACGTCCACGTCCTCTTTCAGCTTCTTGATCTTCTCCTTGTGGGTCACGCCGAAGCGCTGCTCCTCGTCTATGATCAGCAGGCCCAGATCCTTGAATTTCACGTCGCCGGACAATACCCTGTGGGTGCCGATGACAATGTCCACCAGACCTTTCTGGAGGTCCGTGACGGTCTTCCTGATCTGTCCGGGCGTGCGGAAACGGCTCATGAGCTCTATCCGGATGGGATAGTCTTTCATGCGCTGGACAAAGGTGGTGTGGTGCTGCTGCGCCAATATGGTGGTAGGCACCAGGTAGACCACCTGCTTGCCCTCCTGGACGGCCTTGAAAGCGGCCCGGATGGCGATCTCCGTCTTGCCGTAGCCCACGTCCCCGCAGATCAGCCGGTCCATGATCTTTGTGCTCTCCATGTCCGCCTTGGTGTCGGCAATGGCCGTCAGCTGGTCTTCCGTCTCCTCGAAAGGGAACATCTCCTCGAACTCCCGCTGCCACACCGTATCCTTTTCATAGGCATGGCCCCGGCTCTGCTGCCGCAGGGCGTACAGCTCCACAAGATCTGTGGCCACCTCGTTGACGGCGCTGCGCACCTTTGTCTTGGTGCGCTCCCACTCCTTTGACCCGAGCTTGTTGAGCTTGGGTTTCCTGGCATCGGCGGAGGCGTACTTCTGGATCACGTCCAGGCCCGTGGCCAGCACGTAGAGATTGCCGCCGTCCCGGTACTCTATCTTGATGTAGTCCTTGACCACGCCCTCCATCTCCACCTTTTCGATGCCCTGATAGACCCCCAGGCCGTGGCTTTCGTGGACCACGTAGTCCCCCACTTTCAGTTCGCCCCAGTCCTTGATTTTCTGTCCTTCGTAGAGCTTCTTGGTGCGTTTCTTCTTTTTCTCCGCGCCAAAGATATCCGTCTCGGACACCACCACGAATTTAAGCATGGGGTACTCGAAGCCTTTGTCTACATGCCCGTAGTACGTCACCACCTCCCCGGCCTGCACCTCCCGCAGGGGATCCTCCGTATACACGGCGGTGAGCTCCTGGTCCCGCAGATCCTCCGCCAGGCGCTTCGCCCTGGTGCGGGAGCCGGACAGCAGAAGAACCCGGTAACCGTTTTTGCGAAAGAGTTTCAGATCCCTCACCAGGGCCTCGAAGCTGTTGTTGTAGGGGGCCACGTTCCTGGCGGCCACGTCCATCTTCCGGTCGGGCTTGAAATACCCCCTGGCCTCCATGGTGGACACGGTGACCACGCTGCCCTTTAAGAGATTGGCCGCCACCTGCTCCCCGCTGTAGAGCACGTTCATCTGGCCGGGCAGGATATAGCCTTTCTCCGCCCGCTGCCGCATGCTCTCGGAGAACTCCAGCTCTATGGCCCCGGCCTGCTCCTTGATGCGGGCCGGCTCCTCCAGGAAGAACACGGGCCGGCCCCCCGCGCCTCCCGGCAGCCTGGCGCTCCCCCCGGACATCCGCACCAGTATCTCCGGCAGGGTCATGGTATCCTCATAGAAATACCGGATGTACCCCTCCAGGTTCACCTTGGCCTTACATTCCAGGAGCTGCTCCTTTAATTCCTTTACCTGGGTGTCGATGCGGTGAGCCTCCTCCGTGCAGAACGCGTCCCGGAAGATTTTCTGCTGCCTGGCGCTCTCGGCCTCCAGCTTTTTTATGCCCTTTCGGATGCGGTCCTCCTCCAGCACGAACTCCGTGGCCGGAAAGACGGAGATTCCCTCCAGGTTCTCGATGGAGCGCTGGCTTAAGATGTCGAAGCTGCGGATGGACTCCACCTCGTCCCCCCACAGCTCGATGCGGTAGGGATTCTCCTCGGTCAGGTCGAAGATGTCGATGATGCCGCCCCGGACGGAGAACTGCCCGGGACTCTCCACCTGGTAGCTCTTCTCATATCCCATGTCCACCAGGCGCCGGCTCAGTTCCCTTTCGTTCAGGGCAGCTCCCTTGTACACGTCGATCACGTCCCGGTCCGGCTCCCACATGACCTGGGGGGACATGAGGGCCGCATAGGTGGTGACGATGGTGACCGGTTTCCTCTCCATGATCCTGCGCAGGACTTTGACCCTTTCTTTCACCAGCTGGTTGCCGTGGATGTCCGCCTGAAAGAAGATCAGGTCTTTGGCCGGGTACAACATGACATTTCTGTCATAAAATTTGTACTCCTCAAAGATCTCCTTTGCTTTCAGGTCGCTGTAAGTGACGATGACCTTGATCCGAAAGCCATCGCCCAACCCGTAGATCATATGCAGTTTCTGGGAATCCACACATCCGGTGAGGGCAGTGACTCCCTCTCCTCTCCGGATGGCCTCCCTGATATTGCCGTATTCCGCCAGCTCCTGCAGCGGCGCCAGTAATGCCTGCATTCTATCCTCCTAAATCTTTGCTGTCGGGGCAGCTGCGCGCACATGCCCGTCCCCAAGGCCCGCGGCTTTCTCGTTGTTTCCTGCAGCATGCCCCCGAAAACATCCCGCAAATCTGCCCGGGACCGTACCGGCCGCGCTCCTGTCCATTCCGCGCGCGCCTCCGGCAACTACTTAGCCGTAATCTGTCAATCCTGGGGTTTCTTCACGCTGTTGAACCGGTTCATGGCAGCGTCCGGGCCCTCCGAGACGATTGTCAGAACGGCCTCCACCGCCCGATCGGCGGCCTCCTCCACAGCCTCCCTGTCGCTCTTGGAAAATCTGCCCAGCACATAGTCCGCCAGATCCCAGCCTCTGGGCTTCTCCCCCACGCCTATCTTCACCCGGATGAAGCTGTCGTGGCCCAGATGGGCGATGATATTCTTCAGGCCGTTGTGGCCCCCTGCGCTTCCTTTCTTGCGGACGCGGATCTGGCCCGGCTCCAGGCTGATGTCGTCGGAGATCACGATCAGCTCCGCGGTCTCGTCCGCCTTATAATAGTCAATCAGCTGCCGGACGCTCTCCCCGCTTAAATTCATATAGGTATGGGGCTTTGCCAGGACGCATTTGCGCCCTGCCGCCATGCCCTTGCCGATGACGGCCTTATGCCGCTTCTCCAGAACGGAGATATTCTCTTTCGCCGCCAGCTTATCCAGCACCAGGAAACCCACGTTGTGCCGGGTGCCCTCGTACTCTCTGCCGGGATTCCCCAGCCCTACGATGATATACATAGTACACTCCTTATTCTCCGGCTCCCCCACAGCCCGGTGAAAGCCGGCCAGAAACTCTTTCCGCGCCCGGGTCCGATTTACACTGATCCGAGCGAATCCATATACTCTCTCAGCCTGTCCCTCTGATGGGGAATGCATCTGTCCGATTTAAGAAAGGCAATCAGTTCCTCCTTGCCTATCCATCTGTAGTCTACGGTTTCTCCCTCCTGGAGTGATACGGCGTCTTTGGGGATATCCGTCACGCACAGAAAGCCGTGATGTATCGCATGGCTTTCCTCGCTTACCGTGCGGTAGATCTCCCGCAGCTCTCCGGCCTCTATCCCGCTCTCCTCCAGAAGCTCTCTGCGGGCGCCCTGCAAAGGCGACTCCCCCTTAAGCGCGCTTCCCCCTGCGCCGATCTCCTCGAAACCGGGGTAGGGCTCTTTCCACGGATCCCTCCGCAGCAGCAGATAGTCCCCGTCCGCATGTCTTACCACCACTTCGCAGACCAGGTGGTACAGGCCCTCCCCAATCTCTTCTCCCCGTATCAGCTCCGTCCCTGTCTTCGCTCCCTGCCTGTCGTAGGCATCCCAAATTTCCATAAGCCGCTCCTGTCTGTTGTCCATCCGACTTTACTGCCTATTCATTATACATACCGAGGTGCTGAATTGTAAAGTAAAAAGGCAGATATTTCTTTCCCTCTAGCTTTTTGCATCCCGCTGCGATATAATAAAGACAAGTGACAAATGCAAAATACAGAGGCAAAGAAGAGGAACTCTATGAAATCAATCAAATATCTGCGCTCTCACCTGTTGTGGAAGATGTTTTTCTGGTTTGTCCTGCTGCTGCTTTTGCCATGCCTGCTCTTGATCGGCATCTACGCGGCGGCCAACGATTATCATTATACCCGGGAAACCGACAAATTAGAGCGCGCCGCTCTGTCCCAGTGCGCAAACAGCATTGAGCAGGACATGGTCTCCTGCACCGAACTGTTCTGGATGATACAAAGGCACAGCAATTTTCTGCGGTTTCTCAACGGCGGCTATCCCACTGTGGCCCTGCAGCTGGAAGCTTATGTAAAAGAATTTTACAATTTATTCTCCTATGCGAAGAGCTTCTCCCCTTACATCGAAAAAGTGCAGATCTACGCCCTGCGTCCGGATCTTCTGGAAATTGACGACAATGTCATGTACATCGATCAGCTGGGGACGTATTCCCTGGACAAAGAGACCACCTACGGCTATTGGCGGTATGAGCCCGAGACCGATCGGTTCATCTATCGAAAGCTGGTCAACAGCCTGTATGACTCCACCGCTCTCGGGGTGCTGGAGATCATCTGCCATCCCAGCCTGCTGTGTGACAAGTTAAGCCCGATCAGCGAGTCCGTCTCCCGGCAGATGTATGTGGTGTACGATGACAGCGCCTACTTTCTGGAGGACTCCTGTCTGGTCCCGGGGCCCCTGCCCAAGACCCGGGACGGCGACCTGTGCCAGTCTCTGGTCTCGCTTCCCATGGAGCTGAGGGCCGGTCAGTATCTTCCCAGGACGGATCAGCGGCCCGTCAACTGGCTCTCCCTCCTTGCCATGGCAGGGTTCACGGTGATAATCGCCTGCAGCATCCTGTTCTTTTTCAGCATTTACCGCCTTTCCCGGCGTATTATAAACTTTTCCAAATACATTTCCAGCGCTTTCACCCAGCTGCCCGGCACCTATACCGACTCCTGCCACGACGAGCTGGGCCTGGTGGTAAAAAATTTCAATCAGATGCTGGAACAGAACAATGATCTCATCAACCAGATCAAGCTGGAGAAGCTGCGCCAGAACGAAATGGCCTACCGGGTCCTGCAGGCCCAGATAGACCCGCATTTCATCTACAATGCCCTGGAGAGCATGCGCATGATGGCCGAGATGCACGACGACCCGGAAGTGGCCAATGTGATTTTCTCTTTCAGCAAGCTCATGCGGTACAGCCTTTCCGCAAACACCGCTCCGGCCACTGTGGAGTATGAACTGGATATTGTAAGCCAATACCTGCAGGTACAGAAAATCCGCCTGGGAGATCAGCTGGAATACGAAATCCACTGTCCGGAATCGCTGCACTCCCTGGACTGCCCCCAGTTCGTCCTGCAGCCTCTGGTGGAAAATGCCATCAAGTACGGCCGCTGCCAGGAGCGCCCCGGGATATTCGTGACAATCCGCCTGTCTATGGAGGAGGGACTGCTGACTGCCGTCGTGGAGAACAACGGCGCAGAGCTTGCGCCGGACAAGCGCATGGAGATCAACAGACGGCTGGCCATGGGCCAGGATCTTTCCGATCTGTCCTCGGGAACGGGTGTGGGGCTGGACAGCATCAACAACCGCATGCGCTATCTCTACCCGGAAAGCTTTCAAATGGAACTTCGGCCCTTTCCGGGCCAGGGCCTGCAGGTAATTCTGATTTGGCGGCCTGCCGCCAGAGGGAAAGGAGACTGAAATGAAAATCCTGATCGTTGACGACGAAAAGCTCATTGCCCAGGGCGTGGCCTATGTGATCAGACAGTTCGGGGAGGATTACGGTCCGGTGGATGCGGCCTTTTCCGGCAGCGAGGCCCTGGAGAAGATGGAAGCCGCCCGGTATGACCTGACCATTACCGACGTGGCCATGCCGGGGCTCTCCGGTCTGGACCTGATACAAGAGGCCAAAGCCCGGGGGCTGTGCGATGATTTCTGGCCCCGGAGAGACGGGTCAGATCCGCCATACTGCCAATGATTCCGTTAAATCCCATGTTCACTGTTCTCCTTTCTCTTTCAACCTTTTCCGGTAAGCCGAAAGGCAGGCCGGCGCAATCCCCCTACCTGCCTTTCAGGCTATATGTTTTATTCGTCCTGATGCGGTTATTGTTATCAGTTTTCCAGCTGGGCTGCCATCCACTCGTTTATCTTGGACAGCCCCATGCTCTCCGCCTGCTCGTAGAGCTTGTCCAGAGCGGCCTGGCACTCCTCCTCGGTCTCGGCAAAGATCGCTTTCTGGGTCTCCGAGTAGCACATGTCATTGATGGAATTCCACAGATTCGCCATGTCTCCCTCGGTGGGAATGCACTTGTTCAGCTCGGACATGACACGGGTGTGTTTTACGGCGCTCTTAAGGCGCTCGTAGTAATCCAGCTGGTCCGGGTCGGACACTGCGGCATCAATGAACGCATTCTCGTCGCCCTGGTCGCCGAAGATCCACACGCCTACGCCGAAGTCATTCTGCCTGGACTTGCCGGCTGCCAGCCCCTCTCTGTAAGCGTCCGTGGTCATGGTGTTGCCGTTCTCGTCATAGTCCCAGTGCTCGCCCTGGATTCCCCAGGCGCCCAGCTTGCGGCCCTCTTCGCTGCGGGCCCATGAGATGAACCGGATGGCCCTTTCAGGGTCTTTACAGTTCTTGGAGATGAAAGTTCCCGCCCAGCCGATGCCGGTATTTACGTTCACAAGGGCATTATCGCTCAGCTCATGGGTGAGCAGCTTCCAGCGGTAGTCCGTACCCGCCTCCGCGGCTGCCGCATTGGAGGTCTGGGCCTCGTCCGTGCTGCGGATCTGCATGAATGTCTTGCCGCTGTTGCGCACCTCGCAGTATTTGTCATAGCCGTAGGTCATGGATTCCGGGGTAATGAGTCCCTGGCGGTAGAAACGGTTCAGCAGCTTGAAGTAATCCTGAATGCCTTCCATATTCAGATAGTGGCAGGGCTTTCCGTCCTTGTCATAGCCTAAGCTGCCGCTGCCGTTTAATCCCATCTGCTCGGCAAAGTACCACTGATTGCCCTCCAGGGGCAGGAGAGGAATCACATCGGGGAATTTCTCTTTACAGGCCAGCAGTGCTTTCTCAATGTCCTCAATGGAATTAAACTCCGGAGAGCCGATGGCCTCCCAGATGTCCACCCGGTAAGCCAGGGCGCGGGTTCCGCCGGACAGCAGAGTGTTGCCCGCATCGATGGCCTCCTGGGAGGTGTATGCGTTGAGCAGGGAGTAGTAATTGCCGTCGCTCCTGGTATTGTTGGCAATGACGGTGTCGTTGGCGTAGATGTCCACGCCTGTCTTTTCCACCAGCTCATTGTAGCTGTAGCATATTTCCGGATCGCTGAGCATGGTCTGGCGGCCGCGGTTTTCACAGTAGATCATATCCGGAAGATCATTGGAGTTGATCAGCATGGCAATCTGCTCGGCGCTGTCGGCGCGGATAATGTTGAAGCTGACGCCGGTCAGTTCGGTGATTTTGCGGGAGACCGGCTCGCTGCCCCATTTGTCCAGCCAGAACCAGGGAATGTCAATGAACAGATCGAACTCGATGGGATCGTCTGCCAGGCTGGCGGTCTCCTCCTGGGCGGAAGCTTCGCTGAGGCAAAAATCAGCAGATACACCAAACCGGCCCACAGGATTATGTGCAGGGCCCACTGCCTTTTTAACAGAAGCATCTTACTCTTTGGTTTCTTTCTCATGCTTGTCATGATGTCTCCCTCCGCCGGAATCTCTTTCCATGTTTACTTTCTATGTTTTAACAAGATTATAAACTTTCTTTACAAAGCACATAATGGCAATTATCGTCAACTTTCATGACAAATGTGGATGTGTTTCGCGGGAACCCCCTCCTCTATTGCCCTGTTCTACGCCCAGTACACCTTGAATTCCAGAGAGGAATACCATCAGCCAGGATTGCGGAATGTGGTGTACTCCTGCATCCTGTCAGAAAAAACACTTGCCATCCCGGAAGCAATATGCTAAAATGTATCCAGTCAGTCAGAAAGGTACCATTCGGTAAAGGGTGAAGGAATGAGTAATCGATAACCAGATTCGAAAATGCAGACATTGTTTTGTGAAAAGCCTGTGCGGCAGGTATGTTTGCGTGCGTCGAATCGGATATCGCCCTCATTTCGGAAGCCTTTTTTCTATGTCAGGATTTCGCCGGGATTTCGTCGGAATTTCACTTTGAAAGACCTGTTTTCCCCACGGCAGCATGGGCTTCCTCTGAGAGCGCTCCGCTTTCGGTTCCGCAAAAGGCGCGCGGGCTTTCGGAAAGGAGGCTTGTATGATACAGATAAAGAATCTAAACATTACCCATAAAAAAGATCTGCGCCTGATCCTGCAGGATTTTTCTTTGGTGCTAAACAGCGGAGACAAAGCCGTCATCATCGGTGAGGAGGGCAACGGCAAGTCCACGCTGTTGAAATGGATCTATGATCCGGAGCTGGTGGAAGACTATGCGGAGGCCGGGGGACAGCGGATTTTCTCCGGGGAGCGGCTCTCCTACCTGCCCCAGGAACTGCCGGAAGCGGACAGGGCAAGGAGCCTTTACGAGTTTTTCGCCCAGGAGCCGGCTTTCTTTGAACAGACGCCCAGAGAACTGGGCGCCCTGGCAGGCGGCTTTCATCTGCCCCCGGACTTCTTCTACGGAGACCAGCCCATGGGAACCCTGTCCGGCGGGGAGAAAGTAAAGGCCCAGTTGATGCGGTTAATGATGTCTCGGCCCACGGCGCTCCTGCTGGACGAACCCTCCAACGACCTGGACATCGGTACGCTGGAATGGCTCGAAGAGATGATTTTGAACTGGCAGGGGACAGTGCTCTACATTTCCCATGACGAGACACTGATAGAGCGCACGGCCAACACGGTGATCCACATCGAGCAGATCCGCCGCAAGACCCTGAGCCGGTATACGGTGGCTCATATGCC
>ERZ808051.1453-NODE-1453-length-15637-cov-6.444344_pt1 | contig 15637 bp, 11 predicted proteins | sample MGYA00380199_ERZ808051 | MGnify/ENA primary metagenome ERZ808051 (study PRJEB31490, sample SAMN06133391) | mouse gut metagenome | isolation source: J11 | host: mice | place: China: Chengdu | collected 2015-05 ...
CTTTGGAGCGGGCAGGCAGCGGAAAAAGATTTCTGCTTCGGAGCGCGCTCCCGCTCCATTAAAAACGCAGCGGATGCTAAGCTCGAAAAAACCTCGCTAAGCACCGGCGTTTTTAGAGGGCCCTTCAGCAGAAATCTTTTTCCGCTGCCTGCCCGCTCCAAAGTGCCACGGCCGCCGGAGACAGTAAGACAAGGAAAGGAATCAAATAAATATATGGGAAGAAGAACTTTATATGGTACGGTTATCGTGACGTACCGCTGTAATGCCCATTGCAATATGTGCGACTGCTTCCGTGACCCGACAAGGCCGGAAGAGGAGATCACGTTAGAGGATATTAAAAAACTGCCGGAAATGGCTTTTACGAATATTACGGGCGGAGAACCTTTCATCAGACAGGACATTCCCGACATTGTCAGGGAGCTGTATAAGAAATCCGACAGAATCGTGATTTCTACGAACGGTTATTTTACGGACAGGATCATTGCGCTTTGCAGGGAATTTCCGAAGGTAGGTATCCGCATCAGTATCGAAGGTTTACAGGAGACGAATGATGCCATCAGGGGAATTCCCGATGGATTTAACAGAGGGTATACGACGTTAAAAACGTTAGTCGAAATGAAACATCCGGACGTAGGCTTTGGAATGACGGTGCAGGATATGAACTGTGAAGATCTGGTGCCGCTTTATCATATTGCCAATGACATGGGCATGGAGTTTGCAACGGCGACGCTGCACAATTCTTTTTATTTCAGGAAAACGGACAATAAAATAGATGATAAATATAAAGTTGTGCAGAATTTTGAGAAGCTGATCAACGAGCTTTTAAGGAGCAGATCGCCGAAAAAGTGGTTCCGGGCATATTTTAACCACGGACTGATCAATTATATTTACGGCAATAAGAGACTGCTTCCCTGCGATATGTCCAAAGACGCTTTTTTCATCGATCCGTTCTGCGATGTGATTCCCTGCAACGGCATGGAGAAGAAGGCTGTTATGGGCAATCTGCGCGACCAGAGCTGGGATGAACTGTGGAATTCCAAACAGGCGCAGGAAGTCAGGGCTTGTGCGAAGAACTGTGACAGGAACTGCTGGATGATCGGCAGTGCGTCCCCGGCGATGCATAAGTATATCTGGGTACCCGGCTGGTGGGTGATACGGCATAAGTTCCTGAAGGGCGGAAAGTACAGCCTGCAGGAAAATAAGTTTATTGACGGGAAATAAGTCTGCATTCGGAAAAAGTCGAAAGAAACTAAGGGAACCGGTATGGAAAACAAAGTCTGCTATCAGGGTATCGATATCATGAAGTTTATAATGGCGCTGTTTGTAGTGGTGCTGCATACGCATCCGTTTATTGACGGCAATGATATGCTGAATTTCCTGACGGCGGATGTAGCCGGACGAATATCAGTCCCCTTTTTTTTCGCGGCAACAGGTTTTCTGTTAGAGAAGCAGATTGAACGGCAGAAGGGGGCGGGACGAGGGATTATCGGCCCATATATCAGAAAAGTCCTGATCCTGTATGGTATCTGGACAGCCGTTTATCTGCCGGCGATTCTGTATGATAAGATCATAGTCTCCGATACATCGTTGGCATATGATCTGTTCGCCATTGTCAGAGACTTCTTTTTTGCCGGCTCTTATGCCCATTTATGGTATCTGCCGGCAGCCGCCGTAGGCGTTATCCTTGTCTATGCGCTGAGAAAATATGCAGGGGAACGAGGATGTGCCTTCATTTTGTTTCTTCTGTTCGGGATGGGACTACTGACGCAGTCATATTTCGGACTGCTGATTAAGATCGTCCCGGTGGATGGATTGCTGTGGAAATTGATGAAGCTGGTGAAAATGGCGATGGTTACCTGCAGGAACGGCATTTTCTTCGGCGGCATTTTTATTTATATGGGGACGTGGATCGCCAGGCGTGATATTAGAATGAAACGCTGCGGCGCCTTTATAGGACTGGCGGTTTCGGTGATTCTTTTTGGCATAGAGGCGTTTTGCCTGCAAAGGGCCGGATTCGTCAGAGAACAGGACATGTACTTCATGCTGCTTCCCGCGGTATTTTTCCTGCTGCTGTTGGCGTTGTCTCTCACAGTCAGGACGGATACCATGTTTTTCCGGAAGATGAGCATGAACATTTATTTTGTGCATATGATCTTTAAGTTTCTTTACAGAACATTCATCGGAGAATATCATGAAAGCGGCCTGCGGTTGTTTGGATTTACGTTGTGCGGAGCGCTGATCGTTTCCTGCGTAATGTATCTGACCGGATGCAGAAAAGCGCAAAAGGTGAAAAACCGGGAACATGCGGAAGGAGCGGCTCATGGTAAATAATACAATAACCTTTGCGGAATGGATAAAGAGGGCGGTATGGCTGTTGTTTCTGCTGATCATCGGCTATCTGCTTACTGCCAGTATTTTCAGCACCAGCTATCTTGGCGGTTATCAGTATATGGATTATGCGTCGGGTGAAAGTGTTGTGAATACGACGCACACTTTTTATATACGGGATCATTATTTGCAGCATATCCTTCTATTTGCGCTTACTTCCTTTTTACTGGTCAGAGGAACCGGTTTAAAAAATGCAGAAAAATCGGTTCTGCATAAAAAATATTTTCCGCTTATGATCTGCATTGCAGCCGGGATCGCAGCAGCCGGGATCGTCATGGCGGGAGGCTATGCGCCCAAGTCCGACCCGCAGAAAGTACTGGACGCGGCTTCGGCATTGTATCATGGAGATTATTCTCCGTTAGAGAGGGGAGCATATTTATTCCGTTACCCTTTTCAGATGGGAATTATTCTATATTTTCAAGCATTGTTTATGCTGTTTGGGGAGAATAATTATGTGGCGTTTCAGGTCGTAAATGCGGTGTGGATCGCGCTTTCCTACTACCTTTTTGTAAAGATAGCCGGCATTTTGTGGGGAAGGAAACATAAATACGGCGTTTTTATTTCACTGCTCGGACTTTTCTTTTTCCCGTATTTATTGTTTGCGGCGCTGCTTTATGGTACTGTGGCGGGGATGGCGTTTGCGATGCTGTCGTTTTATACGCTGCTCTTATTCGACGAAAAATCGGAAAAAGGGAAGATCCTTCTGCCCATCAGCGGATTGAGCATAGGGATTGCCGCTTTATTAAAACCGAATTATGTCATTTTCCTGATAGCGGAGATTTTATATTTGCTGTTTAGCTGTTTTGCGTTAAAGTCAGCGGGAAAAAAGAAGATAATGCGTAAGCTGCTTTTTACTGCGGCGCTCGTGATTGGCTTTATGATATGCCGGATGGGTGTTGACCGGTATCTGACACATTTAAACCAGGGAGAGAAAGTGACCGGTATACCGATGATCGCCTGCGCTGTGATGGGATATATGGATGGCAAAACGGCTCCGGGATGGTATAATGGATACCATACTACTTTATATGCGGATCATGACTATGATTATGAGAAAACAGAAGAGGCAGCCATAGAAGATCTGAAGAAAATAATATCCCGTTTTCTTCATAATCCCGGTGAAACGGTCGGTTTTTTTGCCAGGAAAGCGGCGTCTCAGTGGAATAACCCCACATTCCAGTCTCTGCTCATGTTAGACGGCAGGGAAGGAAGAGGCGGCATGAACTGGATCCTGCGCGGAAACGGGCGCTATCTTTATATTTTGACAGCCAATCTGATACAGACCTGGATCCTGGTGGGGACGTTTTTATACGGGGTCCTGCGGCTGCGGACAAGCGCTTTCAAAGAGCTGCTGCTGCCGGTTACTTTTACCGGGGGCATTCTGGCGCATATGTTTTGTATGGAGGCGCAGAGTCTGTCTGCAATGGTTTATTTTCCGGTGCTGATTCCGCTTTGCATATGCGGTTACGGTGAGTGGCGGAGCCTTCTGCTTGCCTGGAAAGAAGAGATTGCGGGGAACGGATGGCGCTCGGAGGGCGGAAAGCGTGTGCGGAACAAAATCGTGTGTCTGACAGCGGCTGCCGCAGTAATATGTGCATTATCTTATACATGGCCGTTTGCCAAAATTTTTGCACGAAATGATGATACCGGTATCTTTGATACCTATACGCAGGAAACGGTGCATGAAGATGCCGTTTTATCAAACTGATCGGAAGGACGAAGGAATGTTTGGCAAGTTAAACTATATTTTCACCAAAAAAGACAAAGTAAAGATATGTTTTCTGATGATAGCCGTTATTGTCGGCAGTTTTCTGGAGCTATTGGCGGTTTCCATTTTTTCGCCTTTTATCGATCTGATCATGAATCCGACGGCTGTAGAAAAGAGCGGTATGATCTCTTTTTTATATCATGGATTTTCCTTTCAGAGCATAGAGTATTTTCTGGCGCTTCTTGCGGGCGGCATTATCGTGATCTATGTGGTAAAAGATATTTATACGATCATAGAAAAAAATGCGATCTATAAGTTTTCATACAGGATTCAGCGGACAATCTCTACGGATCTGTTAAAAGCATATATGAAAGAACCGTATACATTTCATTTGAATCACAATATTTCCGTACTGCAAAGAAGTATGCAGGAAGATACGGACCAGTTTGCGAAGGGGATCATTCACCTTATGGAAATGGTGGCCGAAGTCTGTGTCTGTATAGCGATCGGCATTTATCTGTATATTGTGAGTCATTCGATCACGGTCATTGTAGTAGGACTTTTGATTCTGTGTCTTGCGGTATTTTCCTTAATATCCAAGAAATATTCCAGCGCATGGGGCAGAGAGGGGCAGCAGTATAAGTCCAAGATCTATCAGTGGATGAACCAGTCGCTTGGCGGTATCAAAGAGATCAAGGTGTTGAACCGGGAAGAAAGTTTTATCAGGCACTACGACGGTTATTTTGCCAAATATGTCAGAGTGCTTCGTTTAAACCGTCTGATAGGCGTCATACCGAAATATATTATCGAAATGGTCAGCATGACGGGACTGCTTTTAGCGATTATCTTTAAGATCTTTTTCGGACAGAAAGATCTGGTGGATTTCGTGCCGCAGCTTGCCGTGTTTGCGGTAGCGGCATTCAGGCTTCTGCCTTCCGTAGGCAGGATCAACGAACATTTATCGGCGGTCTTGTATGCGATGCCGTCACTGGAACTGATCTATAACGATCTGCGTGCGGTAGAGAAACTGAACGAAGCCGGCAAAAAAGAGACACAGCGCAGTGATAAAGATGAAACATGGAAGCTGAAAGAAAAGATCGAAGTAAAAAATGTAACCTATCATTATCCCGATGGGGATACCAACGTGATCGAACACGCGGAGTTTGCCATTCAAAAAGGACAGACGGCGGCCTTTATCGGGGCTTCCGGTGCCGGCAAATCCACGATGGCCGATATTTTGCTGGGACTTTTGGCGCCGCAGTATGGAAAAATCTATGCCGACGGAATGAATGTATATAAGAATCTGCCTACCTGGCAGAAAGAGATTGGTTATATACCGCAGACGATCTACTTATCGGACGATACCATCCGCAATAATGTTGCATTTGGCATCGATAAGAAAGAAATAGACGAGCAGGCCGTAATCAATGCATTGCAACAGGCACAGCTGTATGATTTTGTTGACAGTCTGCCGGAAGGACTGAATACTTTTGTGGGTGACAGAGGTGTCAGATTGTCCGGAGGGCAAAGACAGCGCATCGGTATCGCAAGAGCGCTTTACCATGATCCGGAAATACTGATTTTAGACGAGGCGACTTCCGCGCTTGACAATGATACGGAATCTGCAGTTATGGAAGCGATAGAAAATCTGCACGGGGAAAAGACAATGATCATCATCGCCCACAGGCTTACGACGATCCAAAACGCCGATGTGATCTATGAAGTGGGGAACGGCAGAGTAGAGAGCAGAAAAAAGGAAGAAGTATTGAAATAAAAGGATATCTTGAAACAGGGGTGTTTTGGAAGAGACAGCCTTACTTTCACCGGGGTAAATATGGAGCATAAAGAATGAAGCGATTGATAAAAGACATGCTGGCACAGCTTGATTATATGCTTTACAGGTCAGATCTTAAAAAGTGCAGTATCAAAGTGCACAGCGTTGAAGAGACGATAGACGAACTGATCCGTACGGAGAAGAGCATGATAAGATTCGGAGATGGCGAGATCACGATGATCCGGGGAAGAAGCCTGAAATTACAGAAGGTGGAACCGGAGATCATTGAAGGATTGAAAAGACTGCTGTCCTATGAACATGAGAATATGTTAGTCACGATACCGGAAATATTCGAAGATCTGTCTTTTTACCGGAAAGAGGCGAGACAGTTCTGGAAGGATCATCTGTTTTTTGCACGGAAAGTCTATGAAAAATACTGCAATCCGAAACGGGTATATTATAACACATCCGTATCAAGGTTCTATTACGCACTGGAGGATAAAAGCGTATGCAGAAGCCAGGCCCTGAAAATAAAGGAGATCTGGAAAAATAAAGACGTCGTTATCGTGGAAGGGGAACGGACACATAACGGTGTAGGAAATGATCTGTTGGACAGTGCCAAAAGTGTGGAGAGAATTATCGGGCCAAGCAGCGATGCCTACAGGAAACTGGATGAGCTGCTCGCATATTGTAAAGAATATCCGAGGGACAGATTGTTTCTGGTTTCTCTTGGCGTAGCGGCCAAATTTTTAGTCGAAAAACTTTTTCTGGAAGGTTACCGGGCGCTGGATATCGGAAATCTTGACATGGAATATGAATGGTATCTGCATCAGGCGCCGTGTAAAGAGGAAATTGCCAAGCACGGTGTTGTCGGTGAGAAAGCCAATCGGGATGCGGGATACCATGAGTATCTTACGCAGATTAAGCGGCGGGTCACAGATTAAAGAAAGGCATGGTGTTAAAATGGCACGTATGAAAGTCCTGTATCTGGCGCCCAGATACCATACGAATCAGGCCGCTATCATGAAAGGCTGGATAGAAAACGGGCATGAAGTCAGATTTATCAGTCAGTATGCCGGAAAAGTAGAGGACTACGCCTGTATAAAACCCGACGTAATCGGTTATTCCGGGTTTTTTATGCTGTTTTATCATTTTTATGTTCATGTGATAAAAAGGCATGATTCGACGGCTATGGATATTCGACTGAAATACGGTATTCCCCCGATGATAAAGCTGGCCGGATATTTGAAAAGGTTCCGGCCGGATGTGGCGATCCTGAGAGAACGTTCTTTGTATACCATCTGTATGAATGTGCTTTGCAGACATTATAGGATTCCGACGATCCTTTATAACCAGACGCCGGTATGGGAAAAAGCCAAAACGATGGATCAGACGCATAAGCTGGTATGGAAAATGACACCGAAATACCGTATTACACCGGTAGATGCGGTCGGGATTGATTATACCGGACTGACACGGGATAAGGACGCCTATTTTACTCCTTTTTTAATGGAGCCGCAGTGCAGTCCGGAGGAAAAACGTTATTTTGCCGGCGGCCGTTTTAATATCTTCTGTATCGGGAAATATCAGAAACGTAAGAATTTACAGATGATGATAGAAGCTGTGGAAGAACTGCTCCCGGACTATCCGCTGCATCTTGTGATCGCGGGAGAAATGTCGAACCGTTTTCACGAAGAATATTACGCACAGGTGAGCGCTTATGTGAAAAAACACCGGTTAGAGAGTGCAGTCACTCTTTTGACCAATCAGGACAGAGAGGCTGTGGCAGAGCAGTATAAAAAAGCGGACGTATTCGTGCTTCCAAGCACCGACGAACCGGCGGCCGTTTCCCATTTGGAGGCGATGGCGTTTTCCGTGCCTGCCATTAGCGGCAGTGATAACGGTACGGCAGGCTATATTGAGGATGGGGTGACGGGATATGTATTTGCAGACAATGACAAAGAAGATCTCAAAGAAAAAATTGAAAAGATCATCTGTGATAAAGAAAATCTGATCAGAATGGGGACGGCGGCTTACCGGCATGTGAAGGATGATTTTCAGTTTGGCGCTTACTACGGACAGATAGAGAAGATTTTGACAAGGCTGACAGCAGAAAAAACCGTTGGTGGAAAAACTGGCAGTGAAAATGATTGATCGGTAAGAAGTGAAAGAAAGGGCAGAGTCGATGACACAGAGTGAACCGGTAAATAGAAACAGGACTGTATTTTTTCAAAAGAAATGGGTTCAGGCGGTTGTTCTGGCTGCGATAGGGGGGATATTCTATCTGCTCTTAGGGCAGGAATGGGTCGTGATTGAGAAAGATTCCGCCTTTTATATGGACCCGACATTGCAAAATGGCGGCGTTATGCCTTTATATCCACTCTTTCTGTTTGGAATCCGTTGTATTTTCGGGGAAGTGCTGTATTTGGATGCTGCGGTCGTGATACAATCTTTGTTTGCAATTATTTGTACGATGATATTTGTTTTTTATTTGCAGAATACATTCAGAATGCGGTTTGCGGAAACGGTTCTGTGCTTTTTCTTTACTATGCTTCCCTTTTCCATTGAATTGCCGAGGGTATGGATCACCCACCAGATTATGACGGAAAGCATTGCGTACGCGCTTATTTATATTTATTTTGTTTTTGTATTACAGTATGTATTTGATAAAAAAAGAAAATGGATATTTTGGGTTACCATGACGGCGGTTTTGATGGGACTGCTTAGAAGCCAGTTGATTTTCCTGCTGATTGTTACGGCAGTGTTTTATGTATGCGTGGAGTTTGTGAAAGACAGAGAAGATAAAGAGGGAAAAATAAACAAATTGGGAAGACGCTTGGCCAGGGCAGTGCCCAATTTATGTATCGGTATCGTCTGCGCCTGTATATTGGCGGCTTTGATCTATCAGCTTCGTACCTGTTATGTTTCTTATGCGGTACCGGCTATCGCACGGATAGAACAAAAAGCGGAAGACGATCCATATAGTGAACAGAAAGAATCGGCTGAGGGCGGCAGCGAAATTGTAAGAGACGGAAGTGAAAAAGATGAAGAGGCACAATCAGTATCAGGTGCACCAAAAGAAACTATGTCCCAGATGACACAACTCATTGTAATCCGCGGACTGTATGAAGCGGATGAAGAAGATGTTAATCTGTTTGATGCGCCGGAGATGCAGGAAATATTTCGAAGGGCCTATAATGCGATAGATGAATTGGAATACCGTTATGAATATGCCAGACAGGATCTGTATATATGGCAGGATCTGGTCAAGGATAAGATAGCCGGAATAGCCTATGCCGAGATACTGGCATACCTTGAGGAACACCCTGAGGTTTCGCTGGATCCCGTTCTGACAGTCAGGGAACTTGGCATGAAAGTATTGTTGAGGCATTTCGACAGATATCTCTATCATACGATGAGACTGATGGTTTCGGGATTTATCAGCAGCGTTTTTTTTCAAATAGGTAGAATCTATCTGCTGTGCCATATCGTTACTTTGTTTCTGTTTGCCATAGATATCGCAGGAGTGATATACTGTATGAGACACCATGAGGATAAAAAGTCGGCAGTATTTGCGCTCGTTACCGTAGGATTTATTTTGATGATGGTCGGTATTATCAATCTGGTTTTTATCGGCCTGCAAAGGTATATGGTATATGCAATGGGTATTTTTTACTGTAGTCTGTATTTACTGCTGAAAGAATGGGGATTGCCATGGATAAGGAAGAAACTAAAGTTCTGATCATTATTCCGGCTTATAATGAAGAAGAAAATATTGCTGCGGTGATAGAACATTTGGATTCACAGACCGCGGCAGGAACCTTTACCGGTTTTTTGGCCGTTGATTATCTGATTATTAATGATGGTTCTAGAGATTCTACGTTGGAGATCTGCAAAGAACGGCATTTTTGCTATTTAAATTTACCGATAAACCTGGGGATAGGCGGTGCAGTACAGGCCGGATATATGTATGCCAAAAGAAATGGGTATGATATCGCAGTACAAATGGATGGGGATGGACAGCATGATATTGCTTATCTGAATGATATGATAGAACCTCTCTTAGCGGATAATGCGGATATTGTGATCGGTTCCCGGTTTCTGGAGAAGGAAGGATTTCAGTCATCGGGAATCAGAAGGATGGGGATTAAGTTTTTGAGTTTTCTGATCCGGTTGACGACTAACAGGAAAATAATGGATGTTACGAGCGGCTACAGAGCGGTAAACAGACGTTTTATCAATATATATGTAGATGATTATCCGACTGATTATCCGGAGCCGGAGGCGATCGTTACGGCGATCATGAACAGAGGCAGGATCATGGAAGTGCCGGTGCAGATGCATGCGAGAGAAGGCGGCAGCAGTTCGATCACGTTTCGCAAATCAGTGTATTATATGATTAAAGTAACTGTGGCGATTCTTGTATGTCGGTTAAGCTATGGAGTCAGGAGGTAAGGTGTAAATATGATCCCTTCAAGTTTAAGAGTTACGCTGATTATTGCCGTGATATGCTATTTTATAATCATACTGTATTTGTTGAAGCAGAGAGCTCTGAATCTGAAATATACGCTGCTTTGGCTCCTATCAGGCGCAGTGCTTGGCATTCTTGTGGTTTATCCTGAACTTCTGCGATATATTATCCGTATACTCGGTATTGAAGATAATATGAACGGCCTGTTTATTATCTGTATTGGTTTTATGCTTATGATTATGATGGCGCTGACGTCCATTGCATCCAGACAGAATGTGAAGATTCGTCAGCTTGTGCAGGAGATTGGCATTCTGGACAAGCGGATCCGGGAATTGGAGCAGAACAAAAAACAGGAATGATGAAAAAAAGATCGGAAATAAAAGGTACTGTGAATATGAATGGGAACTATTATGACGAGTCTGAGTATACATTTGTGATATGTGCTTACGGGGAAAGTCCCTATCTGGAAGAATGTATTCAGTCATTATTTGTGCAGAGCATATCGACAGAAATAATTTTAGTAACATCTACCCCCAATGAGCATATTAATGCCTTAGTAGAAAAATATCAGATAAAATATTATATAAATGAAGGTCCGAAAGGTATAGCCGAAGACTGGAATTTTGGTTATCAAAAGGCGTCGGGGAAAGTAGTGACAATAGCACATCAGGATGATATTTATGAACCTTTTTTTGCGCAGAGAAATCTGGAAAAAATAAATTGTGCACACCGGCCGTTGATTTCTTTTGCCGATTATGGAGAAATACGGGATGGAGAAAGAGTAATAAGCAATAAACTTTTAAATATCAAGCGCATTATGCTTTTACCACTGCGGTTTCATATTTTGCAGGGAAGCCGTTTTATCAGAAGAAGGATCCTTTCATTTGGCTCTCCGATCTGCTGTCCATCCGTAACCTATGTGAAAGAGAATCTCCCGGAAGTGATATTCGAACCCGGCTACAGAAGTAATGTGGACTGGCAGGCATGGGAGAAGATTTCAAGGCGGAAGGGTTCTTTTGTTTATTGTACCGATATTCTGATGTTTCACAGGATACATCAGGATTCAGCAACGACAGCGATCATTGCAGACAATGACAGATCGAAAGAAGACTACGCGATGTTCTGCAAATTCTGGCCAAAGAAAATTGCCGGTATAATAGAATGTTTTTATCGAAATGGAGAAAAATCGAACAAAATATGATAGACTAAAAATGCAGATATATCAGAAAGTTTAAGATGACAAAAGACTGAGATTGAACGCATGATTTTATCCATATGTTTCACAGAAAGGTAAATTATGAGTATGAACATTGTTTATGCATCAAATAATGATTATGCTAAATACTTAGGAATATCTATGTTCTCACTTTTAGATCATAATCAGGATTTAAATGAAATAATTATTTATATTCTTTCACAGGAAATAAATGATGAGAACAAATCCAAATTATCTGCAATAGCAAATCGGTATCGGAGGAAGGTTGAGTTTATTGATGTATCGCAATTTAAAAAAATGATTACGTTTCATTTTAATACATCAGGTTTTCACCCGATTGTGTTATCTAGACTGTTTTTATGCAGATATCTTCCTGCTGATATAGAAAGCGTCTTATATTTGGACTGTGACATTATTGTTAACGGTTCCATAAGGGAACTGGATGAACTGGCGCTTGGTCGGTACTATATTGCAGCTGTTCCTGAACTATATATGCCGGCAGATAAAAAGGCCCTGATTGACTTAAATACGGATGAAACCTATTATAATGCCGGAGTCCTTCTAATAAATTTGGGCTTATGGCGGACAGAGAATTTGGAAGTATCTTTCATGGATTATTATCGGCGTATGAATGGACAATTGTTATATAATGATCAGGATATTGTTAATCATTGCTGTAAGAAAAGGATTTTGACATTAAACTATACTTACAATCTATCTACAAATCTACCTTATTTTCCGTATTATTTTGTAAAGAAGCTGCAACCGGCATATAATATCCGTTCGTCGGCACTTCATGGTGAAATATTGGATAATCCAGTTATTATTCATTACATGGGAGATGAAAGGCCATGGATTGCAGGGAATTTTAATAAGTATCGTAAGCAGTATGAATATTACTTTAAAAAGTCTCCGTGGAAGGATGAACCCTTTTTGCATGGGCAGAGAGTCTATATGTTCTGTTACCATATGTTGAATGTTATAACAAGGATTTGTCCCTGGTTTCGTATTTTATTTTCAAAGATGATAGGAATCAATAAGTTTAAATGGCTTTATAAGAAATAGGCGGTACTCCGGTTGTAATGATTGGTAGTGAGGAGAAAGTTATGAAGAAGAAAATACTATTGGTAGATTATTATGGCACCTGCAATTTCGAAGGAAATGAAGTGGGACATTCCAGTAAAGTATTAAAAGAATATAAAGAATTGATTCAGGATTATTACGAAGTCAGTGTGGCATTATCGCCATGTCTGGTAGATAAGATTGATCATGAAGCATCAAGAAATATTCACAGTATATATACGCTCAAATATAACATCTGTATGGACAATTTACATTCTGTCTGGAAAAGAGTAAAAGATAAATTTAAACTGTTTTATAATCTGCATCAGGTATTCAAAAATCGGAATTATGATATAATGTGGTTTTATCGGACGGATTTTTTTCTGGCATTATATTTAAAGTTATTTGTTCCCCGAAAAAGAAAAAAAAATAGATATCCTAAGATTATTGTATTAATTTATCAAAATTCATTTGGACAAAGTATAATGGGACGTATTTTGAATCGTATTTATTATTCGGGTTTCCAGAAGGCAGATGCAATTATCAGTACACAATCCGGGTTTCAAAGTTTGAGAAAACCAACTTTATATATTCCCGACTATTATTATGATGTTCGAAAATATGATGTATATAAGAATACAGAAAAGGAAAATAAGGTCGTGTGCGTGGGGACGATGTCACCTTACAAACAAATTATACCGCTTATGGAGGCTTTTAATAAAAATGGATTTCCGTTGGAGATTCGAGGTTTTTTTTATGATAAAAAACAATATCAGCAGTTGATGGATAATAAGAATGATAATATTGTAGTTTTAGATGAGATTTTGACGGAGAAGGAATACTATCATACGGTTGCCAAAGCAAAATATGCAGTTCTTCCATATGATATGGAGCAGTATCAAAACCGGACTTCAGGAGTCCTCCAGGAATGTGTTTTTTTGGATACAATAGCAATTGCTCCTGAACAATTACTACGGGAGAATCATATAGAGGGAATAGGATATAGTAACATTGAAGAATTGAAAGAGGTTTCTTTTTTTGATAAGGATTTAAGGTTGAATTACGAAGATAAACGGAGGGAATTTGATAAAAAGGAGATTGGGAAAAAGTTGCGAAAATTTTTGGAGGAACAGATGTAATGACATATAGAATGAAGAATAAGGAGAAAATAGTTATATAATCATTGCATTACAGATCAGAACAAATGAGTATTATTTGAAATATGCAGTTAGAATGGGTGCAAGAGGAAATGAAGCCGGTTGGGATTAGGGTAGAGTTCACAGATACAGAAGGAAATTATTTTTACGATGAAATTTTTTTAGCCAATAAAAAGGAGATATACTATTATCTAAATAGTCTATGTGAGAATGTTTCATTCATATAGATATTAGATATGCCGGAAGAAATCAAAATATTGACAGAAAGTTGGTAGGAGGCAGTTACACATATGTATAAAAATAATAAAGGCAAGTTAATATGGATTATAAAGGCAAACAGGAAATATATAGCCATAGGAATGGTTTTGATTTTGTCATTTTTATTGCGAATTCAGAATTTATGGTTTCCTGTTGGGGGAGATTTTCATTCTTCCAGGCAGACACAGACAGCGATAACAATTCAAAATTATTTTCATGATGGATTCAGTTTTTTTCGATATGAAATGCCGATTTTCGGGCGACCATGGAGAGTTCCCCTGGAGTTTCCGATCTATCAATCGGTTGTATATTTTGTTATGAAATTATTGCACAAGACTAATATAGATGTCTGGTGCAGGATTGTCAGTCTGTGTATTTTTTATTTTTCTGTACTTGTATTGAAGAAGGTTTCGGATCTGATTGTAGATAAAAAAACGTCATATGTAATCTGTACAGTATACCTATTTGCGCCATTTACAATTTTGTGGAGCAGAGCGGCCATGATTGATTATATGTCTGTATTATTTGCGCTGATTTATGTATGGGGATTGTATTCATGGCTTACACAAGGGAGAAAAACATATATAGTAACATTGTTGTTTGGATGTCTTGCTTATTTGCAAAAGGCAACTACAATGTTTCCTTATGTCTTTTTTCTTGCATTTCTTATCTTAGGATATTTTTACAAAGAGATTCACAATCAATATCAGAGAGTTACATTATATGCCATCTGGGAATATTGTATGAAAAATAAGATTCGGATTTTAATATTGGCATTTTTGTGTATTTTGCCGATAATCCCCGGAGTTTGTTGGATAAAATATGCCGATGCGGTTAAAAATCAGTCTGTTTTCACTCGTGATCTGACATCCAATATGTTGAAGTCGTGGAATTATGGTACATGGGAACAAAAACTTACACTTTCTAATTGGATAAGGAATTTGGATCGTTTGACAAAGTATATGGGCGGAAGAGTGATGACTGCCGGATTGGCAGTGATATATCTGTCGTTTGGCAGAAAAAGAAATTCGCATATAACACATATAGTAGTGGGTTGTATCATAACAGTTTTTCTGACGATATTCACATTGTTTAATCTTTATGATTTCCATGATTATTATCTGATCGCCTTGTCGCCTTTTTTAAGCATTATGTATGGTTCTATCCTGTATGTGGTGTTGGGGAAATTATTGTCTGTGAAAAGAATCGGGAAAATAGGGTTATGTGCAGCCATAGCGATAACAGTTTATACGCAGATTAATGCCAACAATGAATACTTAGAATATGCGATAATGAAATCGGAACGGAAAGAATATGCAAGTGAGTATATCTCGTGCGGATATTACATTGCTTCTATTACGGAACCAGATGAGAGAATTGTTACAGAGGGGGAATATGCTATTCCGGCCATATTCTATTATGCTGATAGAAAAGGAATGATGACAACGGGTGTTAGTATAAACGAATGGTTTTTTACGGAATTTCTGAGACAGGACAATTATACGACTTTGATAACACATTCTGCAGACTTTACGGATATGCTGGCGCAATATTATGATGTTCTGATACAATATCCCGGATTAAGAGACAGGCATATTTATAA
>ERZ808051.1454-NODE-1454-length-15627-cov-4.649389_pt1 | contig 15627 bp, 18 predicted proteins | sample MGYA00380199_ERZ808051 | MGnify/ENA primary metagenome ERZ808051 (study PRJEB31490, sample SAMN06133391) | mouse gut metagenome | isolation source: J11 | host: mice | place: China: Chengdu | collected 2015-05 ...
CGCAAATATGAAAAACTGGAACCTCGGCTCTGGGGAAGGATTTGCCGCAAGCTATTATGCCGGACCATTTTTAGACCATGCGGTTATTGACGAGGTCATGAAAACGTCCGGTATTACCGGGTACGGAGCAAGCATTGAATCGGTGGCAAAGCTGAAAACGGAGGATGGAGAGTATTGTAATTTACTTGATAATTCACAGAATTATTTTTCTCCGGCTACCGCGCGGATAGCAGCGATACATGGCTGGAATTCCCTGGAGCGCTGCTCTTATTTTGCAAATCATTATCTGGAGATCACGCAGGGGAAAATGTTTACAGGCGATACGGCAGGGCAGGCGGTCATCAGCCGCGATCTGGCTGAACTAAACCATATTGCGCTGGGCGACAGGCTCACGCTTGTGGTTGACCGTGAAGTGGTGGGCATTGACATTCCCGTCGATAAGCAGCAGTGCGCCTTTGAGGTGGTTGGCATATTTGACATTAACGGGGAGCAGCAGACGGACCGGTTTATCTCACGGCGGCAAATGCTTGAAAACTGGGTATTTGTTGATTCACAGTCCTTATTGCAGTTTTTAAACATACAGGATGAATTGTTTGGCGTAGATTCGGGATATCAAAAGGTTACGTTCAGTGTTAATGACCCTGCCGAAATGGATTCTGTTATCAGCAGAGTACGGCAAAATAAGGCGATTGACTGGAGCTGTTTTAAAATCGCCATCGATAACACAAATTATGAGAGCGCGGAGGGGGCGTTGAGCAGCATGGATTATATCGTCCGCGTTATGATTTTGGCGATCAGCATTGCCGGAACGGGAATACTCATTCTGCTTCTGAGCATTTGGGCAAAGCTGCGGATTTATGAAACGGGGATTCTGCTTTCAATGGGCAAGGGCAAATGGAATATCCTTGTACAGCGGATTGCAGAGGCAGCGTTTATTATGGTTCTTGCCTTTGGCAGCGCCTATATCGTGAGCAGAGCTGCCGGAGATGATGTGGGAAATATGCTGCTTGCACAGTCAAATGAACAGACCGGGGACGGGCAGGATTCGGAAGCGGTAGATTCCAGAGCGCCGATTTCTGCCACCAGCATTGATTTAACCCCTGTTTTTTCCGCTCCAAGGGTGGAGAAAATAACCGTGGATATAGCTCCCGATAATTTGATTGCGGTGTATGCCACGGAGCTGTCGGTTATTCTGTTTTGCGTGTGCGTGGTAGGTATTCCGGTTATGAGAATGAAACCGAAGGAAATCCTTACAAAATATGAGTAAATTGGCAGCCGATAAGGCGAATCAGGGCATGGGAGGAAAACAGTATGTCTATTTTGGAAATGAAAAATGTAAAGTATTCTTATGGCAGGCAGACCGTGTTAAGAGGCGTCAATGTTCAAATGGAGCGAGGCAGGATGTATGCCATTCTGGGCCGGTCAGGCTGCGGTAAAACAACCCTGCTTTCCCTGCTTGGAGGGCTGGACCGCCCTCAGGAAGGACAGATTCTGTACAACGGCGAGGATATAGAAAAGAAAGGGCTGGCGGCACACCGAAAGAGCAATGTTTCCTTTATCTTTCAGAGCTACAACCTGATAGACTATCTGACGCCAAAGGAAAACGTTGCGCTGACATCCAAGCTGTCCCCTCTGACTGTCTTGGAGCGTGTGGGGCTGAGCGAGGAAGAATGCGGCCGGAATGTGCTGAAGCTTTCCGGGGGACAACAGCAGCGAGTAGCCATCGCCCGTGCCCTGGCGTCTGACACAAGCGTAATTCTTGCGGATGAGCCCACGGGAAATCTGGATAAGGTTACGGCGGCCGGCATCACGGATATTTTAAAGGAATGTGCCCATCAGATGAATAAGTGTGTGATAATCGTTACCCATTCGGATGAGCTTGCAAAACAGGCAGACGTAATCCTGCATTTGAAAAAGGGCGAATTGGCATAGCCCTTTCACCGGCGCTCGGGATGAATTACAAGCATGCATTGTTTTTTTCCGGCATGGGCGGTATAATGATAATAGCCCATACCGCCGGGGGAAGCCGGAAGGGGATTTGCGGAGGCTCCGAACCAGGTCAGTGCAAAAAATGATAAGGTTGGCAAAATAACAAAGCTTTTTAAACAGGATGAATAGAAACAAGGGGCGGTTTTTCCGCCTCTTTATGTTTAATTTTGATGAAATCCTGAAAAATCCCCCTGCGTAAGGTATTGCATATTACGCTGCGTAATGTTGTAGAATACACTTCAGAATCCATCCGCTGCGTGTCTTCGGTGCCGTGGGCTTTGGCATACTTTGCAGGCTTGCCTTTTCGCCGCAATATCCGGCGAAGGCAAACGTTCATGTTGTTAATCTTCATATTGTATGCGCCTGTATTCCTGCCGAAATGAAAAAATAAGCGTTGTAAGGAGAGGTAGACATGTCAAAATACACCACGGGAGAGATTGCCAAGCTCTGCGGCGTATCTGTAAGAACAGTGCAGTATTATGATTCAAGAAATATTCTGACGCCCAGCGAGCTGTCGGAGGGCGGACGCCGTCTGTATACCGTGCAGGATCTGAAGCGGATGAAAATAATCTGTTTTCTTCGAGATGCGGGCATCTCGCTGAACAGCATAGGAGAATTGCTGTCCCAGGAGGAGCCCGGCGGCGTCATCTCTGTCTTGCTTGAGCAGCAGGAGAAGCTTCTAAAGGAGGAGGTAAGCGAGCGGCAGGCAAAGCTGGCTGTGCTTGAGGGCATCAAAAGGGAGCTGAGGTTCGTGGAGAATTTTTCAGTTGATTCCATCGGTGATATTGCTTATGTGATGGAAAACAGGAAAAAGCTGAAAAGGCTTCATGGAATTTTGCTGATTGCAGGCATTCCGCTCACCATTATACAGTGGATATCCGTCATTATATGGATCACCACAGGAACAGGGTGGTATTTTGCCATGTATGCGCTGATAGCCGTTCCCTATGCAGTATGGTTATCCGCCTTTTATTTCAGACGGGTTGCATACGTCTGTCCCCGGTGCCATGAGATGTTCAGACCGAAGCTTAAAGAGGCCCTGTGGTCAAGGCATACGCCGACGCTCAGAAAGCTTACCTGCCCCGACTGCGGGTATAAGGGCTTCTGTGTGGAAACCTACGGTAAAGCGGGGCAGGATACGGAAAAGGAGGAACAAGGTATGAGAGAAAAGGAACAGGGTACGGAAAAGGAGGAACGGAGCATGAGAGAAAAGGAACAGGTTACGGAAAAAGAGGAACAAGGTATGAGAGAAAAGGAACAGGACATGGAAAAAAAGAAACGAAGCTTGGGAAAGGAGGAACGAATTAATGGATAAAATAATGGAATTTCTTCCCTTTTTAATTCCGCTGGTCATTGTGCAGCTTGCTTTGCTGGGCTACACGCTGTATCACATTCTGACACACCAAAGCTATAAAAGGGGCAACCGCACCTTGTGGCTGGTCGTCACGATTGTGTTTATGAATTTTGTGGGACCCATCCTTTATTTTTTACTGGGCAGGGAGGACGCTTAAATGAATATGCTTCACATAACCGGCCTGCATAAACGTTTCGGCGACAAGGAGGTTTTGAAGGGGCTGGAGCTGTCTGTGCCCGAGCACAGTATTTTTGGTTTTATTGGCAAAAACGGCGCCGGCAAGACAACGACGATGAAGACTGTGCTGGGGTTTATGAAAGCGGACAGAGGAGAGATTGCGGTTGCCGGAGAAAGGGTGATTTACGGACAGACGGCTACCAACCGGTTTATCGGGTATTTGCCCGATGTGCCGGAGTTCTATCCTTTTATGACCGCGCCGGAATATCTTTCCTTTTGCGGTGAAATAACCGGAATGCATAGGGATGAGATCAGGGCAAGAAGCAAGGAGCTTTTGGAGCTGGTGGGACTTGGCGGTGAAAGGCACCGCATCAGGGGCTTTTCAAGAGGAATGAAACAGCGGCTGGGCATTGCTCAGGCGCTGCTGCATCGCCCGAAGCTGTTGATTTGCGACGAACCTACCTCTGCCCTGGACCCTGTGGGCAGAAAAGAAATATTGGATATCATCCTGGCGGTCAGGGAACAGGCTACCGTGTTGTTTTCCACACATATACTTACGGATTGCGAACGTATATGCACCGATATTGCATTTTTAAACGACGGTGTGGTTCAGATCCAGGGAAGCCTTGGAGATATTAAGTCAGGCTGCCGCACGGAGGAATATCTTCTGGAAACCGAAAAACGGGCGGATATGTCAGATGTTTGTCTTGCATTTCCCGGTATGCGGCAGACGGAAGGGAATCAGCTTTGCTTCAGCGAAAAGGAGCACAGTGTATTTGAGGTGCTGCGCTACTTGGCTGACAGGCAGATTCCTCTTTTAAAGGTGCAGCGAGTGGAGCCTACGTTAGAGTCTTTGTTTATGGAGGTGGTTGAAAAATGAGGTCTCTGTTTGCCTTTATGAAAAAGGAGTGGATGGAGCAGTGCCGCTCCGGCCGGCTGATGATCCTTGGGATGCTGTTTATTTTGTTTGGAATTATGAATCCGGCGGTGGCCAAATTAACGCCGTGGCTTTTTCAGGTGATGGCAGATTCCCTTGCGGAGAGCGGTATAACAGTAACTTCCGTTACCGTGAGCGCAATGGACTCCTGGGTGCAGTTTTTCAAGAATATTCCCATAGGGTTGATTGTGTTTATTCTGCTCCAGAGCAGTATTTTCACCAGGGAATATCAGACGGGTACATTGGTGCTGGTTTTAACAAAGGGGATTGAAAGGTATAAGGTGGCGGCTTCAAAGGCGGCGGTTCTTTCTATCCTGTGGACGGCGGGCTATTGGCTCTGCTTTGGGATCACCTTTGCATATAACGCGTATTTCTGGGATAATTCTGTCGCCCAAAATCTGGCGTTTTCCGCGGTCTGCTGGTGGATGTTCGGTCTTTGGGTGATTGCGTTGAGTGTACTGCTTTCCGCCCTCGCGAAATCAAACACAGGCGTGCTTGCGGGAACCGGTGGCATAGTCCTTGCATCGTACCTGATTGGTCTGTTTCCGAAGGTGAAGGAGTATGTGCCCACCCTGCTGACGGACGGCAATTCCCTGATCTATGGAGTAAGCGAAGCGCGGACATATTCTGCCGCCATGATCGTTACGGTCATTCTTTGCGTGGTCTGCTTCGCAGCGTGTATTCCGGTGTTTAATAAGAGGCAGGTGTAAAGGAGGGGCGTCGGCGGAAAAAGCCGGAGGGCTTTGCTCTTTTCGTTCTATCATTCTTTCTGTTTGTATATGCAGCTGGAATATTTTGGCGGTTTATGCTGTAGATATAGAAAAAAAGGTTTTTGGAGTCTGATGAAAAAGTATATACTGCCGATGGCCTGTGTATTGATAGTTATGTCTTTTCTTTTTATTTATTTTTATCCCAAAAGCAGGAAACCGGTCATGGAAACATTTAATGTGGATTCTGTAACAAGGGAAGAAATCACGGACGAATTAATTGTGGCAATATTTATTGAAAATATTACAAGTGAAATTACAAAGTATTATTCAAACATTTATTTGGGAGAAATTGAAGTATATAATTATGAGGTAAAGGTATTGGATGTCTGGAAAAAAGAGCCAGGATTAATTTCAGTTAAATTTGGCGTTACGCCGCAGGTGGGAGCGCATAATCCATTGGGGTATGATGAGCTGGTCTATCATGTTGATTCAAGAGGAAATAAAATATTGTCTGGTTATGAGCATTTGAAAAATTATTAGGCGCCCGGAAAAATTAATTGACATTATGTAGTTTTTAGACTAATATAGAACTACATAATATCAATTAAAGGAGACGATATGAAAATTCCGGTTTCTATCTCAGAATCAGAATGGCTCGTAATGAAAATTATATGGGAGGATTCCCCAAGGACGCTGCCCGAAATATTGAGCGCCCTGAAACATATGAACTGGAGCAGCACTACGGTTCAGACATATCTTGCACGCTTGGTCAAAAAGGGGGTCCTGTCCACGGAAAGGCAGGGAAGGGGCTATTTGTATTCTTCCACCTTATCGGAAGCACAATGCCAGATCGCGGAGGGCAAAAGCTTTTTAAAACGTGTATATAACGGATCACTGGCACAAATGGTCAGGGGCTTTGTGAAAAGCGGCAGCTTATCCGCCGACGAATTGAGTGAGCTTAAAGCGCTGATTGAGGAACAGGAGAATGCAAATGGCAAGCCTTTATAATTCTTTTTATATCATACTGTTTACCTCGTTAATTGGCGGCGTCTTTACGATTGTATCTTTTTTGATAAATCGTATTTTTCGTATTGTATTACCGCTTTGGGCGGGTTTTGGGGGTATGGCACTGTATGTGGTCCCAGTTTTTTCGCCGGGGCTTTTTCCTGTTTCGCCGGAGAGACAAATATGGGTGGAGGGATACAAGCTTGCAAGCGTTATATGGGGGTGCGGAATTATTTTATCTGCTCTTTGCTGCCTGCTTAGGATGCAGATGGGGTATCGGGCAATAAACTGCTGCCGGATCTGTGATGAGAGACATATCAATTCAATTTGTGTTCAGTGTGCGGTTGCGGCGAAATTAAAAAATATTCCGACGGTTTATTTTGGCGGGTTAGATGATCCTGCGTGTGTAATCGGGGTCGTGCATCCGAAAATTATCTTAAACAAAAAGGTTGCTGCCAGGCTTTCAGAGGTGCAGCTTACGGCGGTTTTAGAGCATGAGATCATGCATATTAAGCGTGGGCACATGGTTTTAGGCAGAATTAATGACGTCATATGCATTCTGAACTGGTTTAACCCCATAGCGTGGGCGGCTAAAAGGGAATTTGACGTTTTGTGCGAAATAGACTGTGACCGCAGCGCGTTGTCTGTTTTAAGAGGAAAAATAGACCATAAGGAATACGCGCTGACCATGCTGCGGTTATTGGAGCTTTCGGCAGTGGGTGTCAGCGTAAGCGGGGTAAGCTTGAGTGTGTCAGGCTTTTTATTAACAAAACGGCGTATGGTATTGGTGATGAACAATCGTTCCGCACTTTACAGGATTTTTTCAACTCTTATTTTGCTGACAGCCGTTATTTTGGTTATCTGTTTTTCTGTCAAGGTCAGCCGCGGATATTTTTATCCTTATCCTGCTTACAGCAAGGGGACGGAATACAGTCAGGCAGTTCAGCCTTAGGAAAACGGCAGAGACGTCCGCTTTCACGGAGGCAGTCGGATCTGTAAAGCGGTATGTCTATTTTGTCTGGCCACGGAGAATATTAGGATAGGATATCAAATAAAACTACAATTGTAGTTATGGCTAAAAAGAAATGGAGGAGGCTTAAATGCATAACATTGAAGTGAAAAATCTAACCAAACGTTATAAAAACGGTGTTATTGCTCTGGACAATGTGAGCTTTCAGGCAGGCGGCGGTGTGTTCGGCCTATTAGGGCATAACGGCGCCGGCAAGAGCACGCTGATGAAGGCGCTTGTAACCATTCTCAAGCCAACGGGAGGTTTTGTACGTGTCTGCGGTTATGACACACAAACGCAGGGGGAGCAGGTCAGAAGGCTGATTGGGTATCTGCCTCAGGAGCTTGCAATGTATCCGTCGCTGTCAGTATATGAGTTCGTTAAATATATGGCGGAATTAAAAGGAATATATGATAAAGCCGCAGTGGAAAATGCTTTAAGGCAGGTGGAAATGACAGATTTTTCAGACAGAAGGATAGGGCAGCTTTCAGGCGGTATGAAACGCCGGGCGGGCATAGCTCAGGCGCTTGTGGGAGAACCGGAAATTCTTGTGGTGGATGAGCCCACAGCGGGGCTGGACCCTGAGGAGAGGGTACGCTTCAGAAGTATTCTTTCCAGATACGCCAGAGAGGGGAAAACGGTTTTATTGTCTACCCACATAGTTGAGGATGTCCGCCAGATCTGCAGGGAGCTGGCAGTGCTTCGCAACGGGCATTTATTTTATGCAGGAACGTCCGATGGGCTGCTCAACCGTGTGGAGGGAAAGGTAAAAATACTGTATTTGGAAAAAGAAGAACAGATAGTGGAATTGCAAAAGCAGGCGGTTATCCTGTCTGTATTGTATGAAGGCTCCGGCTTGGCAGCCAGAATTGTGGATGAGCACGGGGGCTTTTCACAGACGTCAGCCGTGGCGGCAACCCTGGAGGACGCTTATGTATATTGTATGGGAGGAAAGATAAATGCGTAGGGTATGGTCAATTGTCTGCTATGAGTTTAAAATGCAGATCAGACGGAGGGCGGCATGGGGATTGCTCCTTGCGGTGCTGTCCATTTCGCTGTCAGATAGCTTTCCCTCTGCCGGGAATCTTGCGCGGCTGGAATTTCTATCCGTCCCGGATTATTTCATTTACCGCACCATTGGGGTTTATGGGCTTATTATGGCTATGGGTTTAATGTTTTTAGTATCCAACTGTATTCCTGCTGATGAAAAAGCAGGGGTAAAGCCCTTGATGATGGCGGCGCCTGTAAGGAAATGGCAATATATCACGGGAAAGCTGACTGCCGCAGCCGTTTTTTCGTTTACCATGTTATCGGTATTTCTTTTATTAAATCAGTTTATTTATTTTATCGCCGTGCCTGTAAAACCGGCTGTTCCAGAAATGTTACTTTGCTTCTGCAGGGCAGAAATTGTCTCCATTGTTCCGATCAGTGTTTTTGTGGGATTTTCTGCGGCGTCATTTCCGGCGTTGACAGATATAAGATTGTTTTACCTGCTGGCAGGCTTATTGTTTGTATTTAACGCGTCCTGTGTGAATCATGCGGAGGGGTCGCCCTTTTATTTGATTACATCCGGCAATTTGCTCCGTTGCATATGGGTGCACCCCAAATATCCGCAGATAGATTACGCAGGCGTTTGGGCGAATTTGCTCTTTCTGCTTGCGGGCGGATTTGGTTCATGGGCGCTGCTGACGGCAAAACGCAGATTCTGGAGGAGCGAATGAGGCGGGGACCGGCAGCTGCGCCGCAGACGGCGGGGAGGCTGATGGGCAGAGCGAAGAACGAATTAAAGCTTATGGGGAGCAGCCTGTATATCGTTTCCTTTGTTTTAGTGGTATTTCTTGTGTTTCTTGCAGTTTTTGCAGGAGAGCTTTTGAACGTAAGCAGTTTGGGATTTGAAGTGATTTTTCCTTTTTATACGGCGGTTGCGGCAGGGGAGTGGGGGAAAACAAGGTCGGATGATAATTATGATGTGATTGCCGCTCAAAGCAGGTCTGTTTTCAGGTGGCTTACCCTCCGGTATGCTGTCGTTGTAAGTGTGGTTAGTATATTTGCGGTTATGGGAATGGTGATTATTTCTGCGATTCGTGGCGAAATGGCTTTTACGGAATTGCTTTTGAGCTATTTTCCCACCGCATTTGTGCTGTCTTCTATCAGCATGATATTCGGGATTTGCTCCGAAAAAGAGCATGTTGGAGCCATGGCTGGCGGTGTGGTATGGCTGGCGGCGCTGATGGCGCAGGGTTTATTGCGCATTTCCATGATAAGGTATATTTACCCGTTTATTTATTTTGCGGGCTTGCGGGGCGAAATATGGCTGATTAACAAAAGTGTACTTTGTGTGGCCGGTCTTGCAATATGGTGTGCGGTTTACAGGATTTTACGCAGCTCTTTCAGCGGAGACGGCAGATAAGCCAAAATCCTGCCTCCAAAAGGCGGCACATATTACAAGCCTTGCACATATCTTATAGAGAGATATGTGGGAGGCTGTTTTTATGGCTTTAGTAGCAATCGATGCGGGGCACGGAGGGGGAAACCCGGGCGCTGTATATAACGGCAGACAGGAGAAGGATGATGTCCTTGCCCTCGCCTTGGCAGTGGGCAATATTTTGGAGCAAAACGGTGTCGAGGTATATTACACAAGAACTTCGGACGTATATGAATCCCCTTATCAAAAGGCGATGGAGGGAAATGCCGTGAATGCGGATTATTTCGTATCGCTTCATCGAAATTCCAGCCCTTATCCGAATCAGTATACAGGGGTGGAGACATTGGTATATAACCGTTATGGCGAGGCGGCAAGGCTTGCGTATAACATTAATTCCAGGCTGGCAGATTTGGGATTTGAAAACCAGGGTGTAAACGAACGGCAGAATCTGGTGGTGCTGAACAGGACCCGGATGCCGGCAGCGCTGGTGGAGGTCGGTTTTATCAATACGGATGCTGACAATCAGCTTTATGACGAGCGCTTTAACGAGATAGCGCAGGCAATTGCGGACGGTATTCTCGCAACAGTGTGGAGCACGTGATGTTTAAGGCCCCGGCGTGCCGCGACGGTGCGGCGGGGCGGTGGTGCAGCCGTCATGGGCAGTGAGGGCGCGGCATAGCAGAAAAGAATGTCGGGAGGGCATTGTGAAAGGGCATACATATAAATTATTGGCACTGGCAGGAGCGGTATTTTTTGTCATGGGCTGTTTGGCGGGCTGCAGGGAAAAAAAGGAGGCAGACCCGGACGGAGAGCTTTCCGGTACCATTCAGCTGGCGGGAAGCACTTCCATGAAGAAGCTTGCCGATTTCCTTGCGGAGAGCTTTATGGACAAATACCCGGATGTGACGGTCGCCGTAGAATTTACGGGTTCGGGGGCGGGTATTGAGGCGGCCCTGGGCGGCAGCGCAGATATCGGAAATGCATCCCGGAGGCTTAAGGATGAGGAGAAGGCGAAGGGCGCGGTGGAAAACATTGTGGCGATGGACGGCATTGTGGTGTGTGTGGACAGTGAAAACACAGTGAAAGGGCTTACCAGGAAGCAGCTTACGGATATCTATACGGGAGAGGTTACCCGATGGTCGGTGCTTGGAGGGGCGGACATCCCGATAGTGGTTGTGGGGCGCGAGGCGGGCAGCGGAACCAGAATGGCGTTTGAGGAAATTTTAAAGGTGGAGGACAGGTGCGTCTATGCCAACGAGCTGGACAGTACGGGCGCCGTGTTGGCGAGAGTGGCTTCTACTCCGGGGGCAATCGGCTATATATCGCTGGATGCGGTGAATGCTTCCGTGAGGGCGCTTGCCTTGGAGAATGCGGAACCTACGGCAGAAAATATCAAATCGGGGGCTTATTTTCTGAGCCGTCCCTTTGTGATGGCCACCAGGGGGGAGATTTCCCGGCAGAGCGGTCTGGTCCGGACGTGGTTTGATTTTGTGTACAGCGGGGAAGGACAGAGGCTCGCGGAGCAGGCGGGGCTGATTACCGTAAGGTAAGGCAAACAACCGACGCAGGTTAAGAAAAACCAGAAGGAAAACAAAGGGATTAATGAGTAACGCAATACATTATAACAGAAATAATAGGAATTAAGAAGGGGCGTACATAGCATTGGAAGCAAAAAATATTTCCGTCATGGGAGACAGAGACAGTGGGTGGAAGAAGGCGGCGGTGGAGAAGGCGGCGCAAATCATTTTCATGGCCTGCGCCATCCTTGCCGTTGCCGCGGTTGGCTTTATCACTCTGTACATGATTATCAGCGGAGCGCCGGCAATCGGCAGGGTAGGGCTGAAAAATATCCTGTTCGGCACCGAATGGATGCCCACGGCGGCGGAGCCGAAATACGGTATTCTGTATGTTATACTCACGTCCATTGTGGGGACCTTTCTGGCAATATTGATCGGTATGCCAATAGGGATTCTGACCGCCGTATTTCTTGCGGAGGTGGCGGACAAACGAGTGGCGGCGGCAGTAAGACCCGCGGTGGAGCTGCTGGCAGGAATTCCCTCTGTCATCTACGGATTGCTGGGGATTTATCTTTTGAATCCTCTGATGTATAAGCTGGAGCTGAAGCTGTTTGCAGGCTCCGACACTCACCGGTTTACCGGAGGGGCAAACCTCCTGTCGGCCGTGCTGGTGCTTGCGATTATGATACTGCCGACGATTATCAATATCAGCGAGACATATATACGGGCGGTAAAGCCCGGTGTAAGGGAGGCGTCTCTGGCTCTCGGGGCGTCGCACCTGCAGACCATTTTTAAATCCGTGCTGCCGGCGGCAAAGCCGGGTATTGTAACGGCGGCGGTGCTGGGGGTTGGAAGGGCGATGGGCGAGGCCATGGCGGTTACGTTTGTGTCGGGAAGCAGCGTGAATCTGCCGCTGCCCTTTCACTCCGTGCGTTTTCTGACAACGGCGATTGTAAGCGAGATGGGCTATTCTCAGGGAACGCACAGGCAGATGCTGTTTACCATAGGATTAGTGCTGTTTGTGTTTATCATGCTGCTCAATATGGCTATGAGCCGTATTTTAAAAGAGGGGGCGGATGCCAATGGCTAAAAGGGAGCCTTTCAAAAGGCGGAAAACTCTGGGGGAGGCGGTCCTTTCCGCCGCGATACATGCCTCGGCGCTTATATCGGTGCTGCTTCTTTTGGGAATTGTGGGATATGTGTTTTACAGAGGGTTCGGAAGTCTGGACAGGGGCTTTTTTACCACCGTGACCAGCGGGCTGAAGGGGACGACGGGCGTCGCCGGCAATATTGTCAATACCTTTTATATGGTGGCGATTACGCTTCTGATAGCGACGCCTGTGGGAGTGGGAGCTGCAATTTACCTGAATGAGTACGCGAAGCCCGGCAGGCTGGTGAATGCGGTTGAATTTGCCACGGAGATTCTTTCGGGCATTCCGTCCGTTATCTTCGGACTGTTTGGCTATATTTTCTTCGGGGAGGTTCTGGGACTTGGATATTCTCTGCTAAACGGCGCTTTAACGCTTTCGCTGATGGTGCTGCCCTTAATCGTGAGGAATACGCAGGAGGCGCTGCGGACGGTTCCGGACAGCTACAGGAGCGGAAGCCTGGGAATGGGTGCGGCGAAATGGTATATGATAAGGACGGTGCTTCTGCCAGGTGCTGCGCCGGGAATACTGACGGGGGTAATTCTGGCAGTGGGGCGTATCGTGGGGGAGTCGGCGGCGCTGTTATTTACTGCGGGAAGCGCCAGGACGCTTCCCAGGCTTGGCAGGCAGCTGTCGGAGAATGCGGAAAGGCTTTTCGGCAAGATATTTGAATCGGGCGGAACGCTTACCGTGGAGCTGTATCTTCAGATGCAGGACGGAAGATATGAGCTTGCCTTTGGCATTGGCTGCGTTCTGATCATACTTGTGCTTATAATCAACGGGGGACTGAGGTTAATTGCCGGCGGCCTGCGCAGAAAGCAGTAGGGGCGGGGTACCCGGGCTAGGTATGGGGAGGGCTGTAGTGGGCGTAAAGGACCATAAAGGATGGGAGCTGTAAGGAAGCAGGGGGAACAGGGGGATAAGGCTGAAGGCGGTATGGGAAAGATCAAGATAGCTGTCAAGAATTTAAATTTATATTACGGCGGAAACCATGCCCTGAAGGATATTAATATGGAAATCAGGGAGCGTGCGATTACGGCTTTTATCGGTCCCAGCGGCTGTGGGAAATCTACTTTTTTAAAATGTATCAACAGGATGAACGATCTGGTGGAAGGCGTCAGGATAGAAGGGAAGGTGCTTCTGGACGGCGAGGATATTTACGACAGAAGGGTGGATACCACATTGCTCAGAAAAAAGGTGGGTATGGTTTTTCAACAGCCCAATCCCTTTGCCATGAGTATTTATGACAACATAGCCTATGGACCCAGGCTGCAGGGAATCAAGGACAGGCGGCGGCTGGACGAGATTGTGGAGGAGTCCCTTAGGGGCGCGGCGATTTTCGGCGAGGTCAGGGACAGGCTGAAAAAAACAGCGCTGGGGCTGTCCGGGGGACAGCAGCAGCGGCTGTGTATTGCAAGGGCTCTTGCCGTGGAACCGGAGGTGCTTTTGATGGATGAACCCACGTCGGCGCTGGACCCGGTTTCCACATCGAAGATAGAAGATCTGATGGTGGAGCTCAGAAAAAAATATACGGTTGTGATTGTGACCCACAATATGCAGCAGGCGGCGCGGGTGTCCGACGACACGGCCTTTTTCCTTATGGGAGAGGTGGTGGAGTTCGGCGCCGCCAGGGAGCTTTTTCTCAAACCGAGAAAAAAGAAGACCTACGATTATATTACGGGGCGCTTTGGGTAGACGCATCCGTATCCGCGGCTTCCTCTGAGGGCTCCTGTGCCTCCGTGCTTTCCGGCAGGGTCATCAGCACCTTTTTGATACGGTTCTGGTCTATGCCCTGTACCTTGAGCCTGATGCCGTTTTTCAGAGTGACCTCCTCGTTATCCTCGGGAAGGCTGTTCAGGCATTCTATGATAATGCCGCTGATGGAATCGTAATCCTCACTTTCCAGCTTGGTATCCAGCTCATCGTTGATGTCGTCCAGCTTCATGCTGCCCTCCACCAGATAGGTGCGCTCGTCCAGCTGCTTGATAAGCTCCTCCTCGTCGGCGTCGTATTCGTCGCGTATCTCGCCGACGATCTCCTCCAGAAGGTCCTCCAGGGTGATCATGCCCACGGTAGCGCCGTATTCGTTGAGGACAAAGGTCATGTTGGTGGTTTTCTCGCGTATCTCGATCAGCAGGTCAGCCACTTTTTTAAATTCATATGTATAGTGGGCGTCCCGCAGGATGTTTTTTACATGGAAATTTTCCACATCCTCCGTCAGTATAAAATCCTTGATGTTGATAAGGCCGATAATATTGTCCTTGTCCTCCTTATATACGGGAAGACGAGTGTACATGGAATCCCTGAAAACGGAGAGGATTTCGGCGTAGCTGTCCTCGATATCTACGGTTACCATGTTGATGCGGGGAATCATGATATCCTTTGCCAGCGCGTCCGAAAAATCGAACACATTGTAGATCATTTCCCGCTCCTCGGACTCAATGACGCCGTCCTCGTGGCTGACCTCCACATAGGTCCTCAGCTCCGCCTCGGTCATGGTGGTGATCTTTTTGCTGGGGTCAATGCGCATCAGGCGCAGAATACCGTTTGCGAGCTTGTCGATCACAAAGATAACAGGGGTAAGAAGCTGCATCAGGCCGTAAATAATTCCGCTGTAAGCAAGGGCGAGCTTGGTTGAGGAGAACATTGCCCACGTCTTGGGAACGATTTCGCCGCAGAGCAGGACTACAATCGTTAAAATACCGGTGGCAATTCCTACAGCCAGATTGATGCGCATTGCCAGGGTCGTGGCCAGCGCCGATGCAGACAGGTTCACCACATTGTTGCCTATCAGAATCGCACTGAGCATCTTGCTGTAATTTTCCAGTATTTTGTTGACCCTTGCAGCGCGCTTGCTGCCTTCTTCCTCAAGAGTGCGCAGTTTTACACGGTTGACGGTAGTTAAAGCCGTCTCCGCCGAAGAAAAAAAGCCGGAAAGAATAACCAGAATAATAAGAAAAACAAATTGTATGACACCTGGGACGTCCAAGAAAATTTCACTCCTTTTTTGAATTATATTTTGCTAATGCTCCAACCGGGAAAATACACAAATTATCCCGGCAGAAGCCGAATAGTTATGATTTAATATACTATACTCAGGCAATGGTGTCAAGTTCCGCCCATATGAAGCATATAATTTTATAAAAAGTTTATAGTGGGACAGGAGGAGGTAATTATGGAACAGGCGGCAGACAGGGAGAAAATTCCGGCGTTATTTTTGCTGAAGTGCCTTCTTTTTTCGTACATAGTGACAGTGGTTCTGCTGGCGGTGCTTGCATTTCTTCTGTATAAGCTGGGGCTTGGAGAAAAGCTTGTATCGGGGGCGATCATTGCCATCTATGTGCTGGCGACGGTTT